>JAESFO010000244.1_pt1 | contig 102085 bp, 81 predicted proteins | sample 9269421 | NCBI WGS metagenome assembly JAESFO01 (sample SAMN14502839, study PRJNA617101) | algae metagenome | isolation source: Nostoc desertorum CM1-VF14 and co-occurring heterotrophs from rocky... | place: USA: Clark Mountains, San Bernardino, California | collected 2000-06-05 | reverse complement strand
GCTCATCCATCTTTTGCCAAGTAATACACGGGAGAGGTTTTAGCAGATCCATAATCCTATTGTTTCCTTACCCAGTCTGGCATTAATTCCTCTCACCCTTTAAAAATGAGCGAACGTACAGTATTTACTCCCCTTCACTAGCTGTTGTTGAGCGTTCACCATCTTCAGTATCTTGCCAATACTCCGTTGCTTCTTCTTGGCGTCACCGTGCCAATTGGGTGCAGTAAATGGGGTGAGTTGTTCAGGTGTTTTTTAGGATTCACTGGCTTGGTCTAGACGCTCAGGATTTTGTACGCCGATTAACCTATTCCAAAGCTGATAGCTAACTTCAGTCTTTGGCACATACCAGTTATTAGAACCTGCTTCCATACCACCCATTGCTGTAAACTCATGACGTTGTGGGTCATTGAGGTCAAGATATTTTGCACCCTGCTCTAACCGACTACCAACTGGTAGCAATGTAATTTGTTTCAGTTCTTCATGTGTATACTCTGGTAATTTGTCATGCAGTTCTTTAACCTCATAAGCATTCAGAGCTGCTTTTTCGGGATGCGTGCCTTCCAAGCCGGAATTTTTTCCAGCCAGAGGTTGTGGATTTAGGTCTTGTTGCCATTCGTCTGGCTTACCATCTGTTGGTTTCCCTTGTTTTTGAGTCTGAGCCATTGAATATTCTCCTTTCGCTTGACTACCACTAGTACATCCAATTTGGAATTAGATGCCAACTACTAAAAGAAGGACTTAAAGTTTCGGCTGTACGGACTGCATCCCACACCATCAGTTGCGCTGCCTGGTTATTAATCATCATATCTGCTAGTTTTAAAGCCAATTTTTGTGGAGCTATTGTTAATGAGCGTTGTATTAGCTAATACCAGGTTTCCGTAATCAGTTTCCGGACGGAGGTAGAAGCAAAATAGAACCATAGCGGGAGTAAACAGCCGCAAATCACAAGTTTTATAAAGAATAGTCTTGGCAATTTCTTTAAATTACTAGTCAATCCTTCGGCTGGAGAAATTGTCTATCTTTCTAAACAATCAGGAGTTTCATTATGAAGCCAGGACAGTACTTTACTCGCATTATCGGCATCATCTTTACTGTGATTGGTGTCATGGGGTTTATTGCAGCTTTTAAAACAGCGCCTGCAACTACACCTCATGTGGCTGGGCTTTCATTCACAACTGGCTACGGTGATCTGTTAGGATTGTTCCCCGTCAACGTCTTACACAATATTGTTCACCTTGTTGTAGGCGTTTTAGGCATGGTGGCATCTGTTTCATTAAGCAGCGCCCGTCTTTACAGTGGAATGCTAGCTATATTCTACGGGTTGCTTACTCTTATGGGGCTTTTTCCTCCTACCCAGGCTACTTTAGGTCTTATCCCTATTTTTGGCAATGATATTTGGCTTCATGGTATTACTGCTGCGATCGCCATTTACTTTGGTTTTATTGCCACACCAGATTTATTGGAACTCAGTTCTGGGGAAAGCCACAGTCTTAGCCAGAAATAAATTGTTGCCTAGCTTTATAGTCAATTTTGTAATTTGTAGCATTGGGCTGACCAATTACGCCCACTGTCTCCAACACAGGATCTTGTTTTCAGTTTTCCCTCAGCAGTAATTTTTCTAACACAAAAGCTCCCAAACCGAATCTTCGCACCGGATTTTTCACAATACACCACTGTAATAGCCCACACCAGCAGGGCTTTCGGCAATACTCGTGAGAATCGACTAGGGAGATGATGGACTAGCCTCATAAGAGCGATGTCTACGACGGGCTGTCCGGTGTCGCTACTTCCTCTATCCCTAGATTCCTGCTCATCAGCAGCCCATCACCAGCAACCACTGTGATACACCAAGGAAGAAGCTCAAAATCGCGGATACCGTCTGTGATACGTTGGCTGATACTGATTCCTAACCTTTGTAATGCCAACTTTAAGATTATTCGTTTTTTGCGTAAAGTATGAAAATTGAGGTGAATAGTACTATATAACGGTACCTATTATGGATAAACCGGGGACAACGCTAAAAGTCTCCTATATAATTTACTTCTAACAAAAACTCAGTAAATCGCAAAGTTTTTTCCAAAAGAGCGATCGCCAACATTTTGTAACTTGAGATACATTTTCTGCGGAAATATCTTAACCTGTAGGCTGAGATGAATTACTTTTACTTATAATTAAGCAACTTTTAACGACTGCTAACCCGATGGAATATAAATACCTTTAACAGTTCCATATTTGCGCTCAACAACTTGACGTAGAAAAGCTAACATTTGTTTAAGACAGAAAAGGTTACGATAAATTAATCGCCTACCCTTCCGCTTTTGACTAATCTTAAACCAAAGAAGATAAACCCAAATATTGACTAACACAAAAGAAATACCAACGAATAATAATCTTAATACGGGCTTCTTATTATTTGTTCTGATTCGACATAGATTTTTTAATCTATAACTGCTTTCAATTCCAAATCTTTTTCGATAATCTTGATGAATGTAAGATAGGTTTATTTTCGACTTATAAACAACATAAGCAAAGTATTCGATACCATGTTGCTTTCTTGCCCCTTTTTTGTATTTGCAGATAATCCATAAACTAAAGGTAACATGATTATCTTTTTCTTCACCCATTGTGTAAGTAGTTTTATAACTACTTCTGCCTTTAAGAAATTGATTTACTCCACCCTTTTTTCCTCTTCTAATCGCTGGCATTACAAAGGGAATATCCAAGGCTTGCAACCACCTGATTACAGCGATACTAAAAAACCCTCTATCCAAATACAGTGTTTTTATATTTACTTTAATAGCCTCAATTTCAGCTAATAAGTAGGTGAGAATGGCAACATTTGTATCTAACCAACGGACTCCTCTAATCGCCAGTGTAATTCGTTTTCCCTTGGTTAATATATATAAAGTTGCATAGGCATAAAAAGAACAAGTTCCTGACTTAGCCTGACTTCTGTAAATATAAGGTTCTTCATCACTATCAGGCTTTCCATAGTAAGGAATTAAATTTAAATCAATGGCAATTTTATGATAGGCATTTTTAATCCGACGAGGAATTCTACTTTTGAGAGCTAGATTGATTTGATTTTCTAGCTGCTCAAAATTATTGATTTTATCTAAGTGATACCTGATATCGCTACCACATGGGCTACTATCTAAAATTTTTGTTGTATTCTCAATACTATCTCCACTACTTGCTGCTCTCACTAATATTTCAAATAGAGTTTTCTGATTGCAAACTCCTTGCGTCTCAATTGAAATATTCTCACTTAAACAATCTAGAACTTCGTCAAGGCTTTCTGAATCAGTTAGTGCAAGCTGTTTTGGTAAAGTCGTCAATGGTCATTATTCGGGTGGATGTACATTCTTGATAATTTCAGTTTTTGAACCTCTTTTATTGAATATAAGTTTTAATTATAAAACAGGTATTATTTAGAACTAACCTCTACGGAGTGCCTAATTGGCGATCGCCCTTTAGCAAAACTTTGCGATTTACTGAAACTGCTCTGGATTAACTCCAGGGCAGTTTTATGTTGAGTCGATTAGCCCTAGTTTAGTAATCGCTATGATATTAGATAGGGTTTTATCATTCATTAGGTGTCAAATAATCAACAAGACTAAGCAGCGATCGCTTGGTGGCAAAAGCGATTTCCAGATTCGACTGTCAACCAATTATGTAGTTGCAGATTTGTTATCAATTCGCTCACAATGGCATCAAGCTTTTGACAAAGTTTTTGAATGTGGTAATATTCATGCTTTGCCGTTGAATGTGCGTTCTTGAGTTATTTCCTCAGTTGCCTCGCTTGTTGCTCCCCGTGGCACAATGCTTGCTGATTAATCGTGTTCGAGACACAGAAGCTAAAACCTTTGGCCCACCTCGTTCATTATCAGACTCGAAACTCAAACAGTTTGTATAGGGAAAGTTAGATTGAACATGAATGAGACTTTAGCAGCCACACTAGGTGAATTACAAGCACAAATATATTGGTTACATGATGCTGAGAAATTTGCAGAATTGGCATCAGCAGCAGCTACTATATATATGAAACTTGGTTATACTCAACAGCAGGCCCAAACCGCAGGTAACTTAATTAGTCAGGCTTATCAATTAGCGGATGATGCTGCTTTAGCCCAGAAAGCAGGTAATTTTGACAAAGAAATACAGTTTTATTATCAAGCTAAAGATAAATTAACCCAAGTAGAAACTACATTAGTTTATCAAACCAGTATCGCCATACATCAAATGAAATGGTGGATGTATTTTCGTCATAAACAAAAATTACAAATTCTGCTCCACTTATTTTTACAAAATTTTAAAGCGGTAGGGCTGATTAACTTACTTACTGCTCTTAAACTTACATATTTTCTCATGGAAATAGGCAGAGTTCACAAATCGCGTGATATCGGAACCACTAAACATAATGCTATAAAATACTGGACAGAATTATTGAAAATCAAACCGCCACAATATCCTTATCTTGGTTAAACTGCTATTTTTAGGCTTGAGCGCGATTAGTAAACGACGCATCCTTAATTTTTCTCTCTTGATGGGAAGGGAGCGTTCCGTTTCTCTTATAATATGTTTTTGCTGCATAATCAGGTAAGCTTTTAAACTTATTGCGTTGATTGTTGAGAAGATGAATCCGAATGCTATAGCCACCAGATATGATCAAATTGCCCTATGGTGGCAGACTAAGCATCAAGATTCGCCATACGGGATCGCACAGTTGGAGCAGGCTATCAAATTTACTTCTAAGAGGCACTCAGCTATTGACATAGGTTGTGGAAGCAGTGAAAAAAATTTACTGCAACTTATAGAACAACTGGCACAAAGTTAGTAAATAGGCGATCGCGTACCCAACTTTTTAAGAAAAAGATTACCGAAGCTTAACTCGCTCTAAGATATAACAGCTGATTCGTAAAGAAAATCTAAAGGGACTTTGGATAAGAGCTGATTCGTAAAGAAAATCTTAAGGATACTCAACTCGTTACTAAGTCTAAGTTTTAGCGAACAAGTGCTTGATTGACTCAAATTCCTGAAACCCTTACAAGACAAGTACTTTACTTGAGTTTACAAATTAGCTCTTAGAGCAATTGACTATTAATTCCTACAAAGATCATTTGAGTCTTATGAACATCCCTGTAAGATCCTCTTCTTCATTGATTGACTTATTTTTGAAGTCGAGCTAATTCTGAAACTTTAGAAGATGGTGAATTCTCCGATACTTCTGCACTGTGAACCTTCAAAGAACGCAGCAATTCTCGAATCACATCGTTAAAGGGTCTTCCTGTTTTTGCACAGTATTCTGACAATTTCTGTGTCTCTGCTGCCGTGAGATTTACTGTTAGCCGTTTAACAGCCCATTTTTTATTGACCATTCACTTTTTCGACTTATTACTTTTGGAAATAAATTATACATTATTTGTACATCTCTTAGTAATCTGATCAGCCAAAATTACGCTTTTTCGGATTAGCGTAGATATTAAAAGAATTCACAGTGGGTTACGCCCGGCTACGCTCTAAGGGAGATCCAATAAATAAATCAGCCCAGCCGTCGCTTTCGCCCTTAAGGCGAAAGCGCCTAGATATTTCGGTTTTGCCAAAAATATTATTGATACGGTGAAGCAGCGCGGTCTTGGGGGTTTCCCCCATGAGCGACTGCACCAAGCCCGAAGGGGCTGGGCTGATTTATTCGTGTCTTGTGCCTAAGCAAAGCTATGCCGAAGCTTTACGCAATTAAGTTTTGTAATAGGGATTGAAAGTGGTACTTTCGCAAGAAAAAGTTTTTATTACTGGTAAATGTTTGAAATTTAATTTGTATCCAAGAATGCATCGATTCTTCACAAAGCTTCAAATCTTTGGATAGAGATGATTACATAAAAACATTTCTTATTTAGTAGGCATAAACCAGACTTTTAAGATTGGATCGAATTAAGGTAATTGAAAAAATAAAAATGGCTCTCACATTTAGTCGCCGTTGGCGCAATCAGTAAATCTGAAGTGTCTAAGATTAGAGCGGTAAAGCATTATGATTAACCAAAATACACTTTTGGAATCTTGCTGGTATATTTCTCCTCCGTGGGGTCAAGCTATGCCTCCATTAGCGGTTCAGATGCGAGAAAAAGTTTTCCTGCCAACCTACAATTTGTTAGGTTACTGCTGTGGCGTTTACTGGGAAAGCCCGAAGTGGGTTTATGCAATTGTTTGTCGCGGTGAAATACTTTACTTGCCTTCTAAAGAATTTTATCCAACAAATGTCTTCAAAAATGCTGCTGTTCCTACTTCGGTTTTTCAATTAGGCGACACAGTTGAAGTTGATTTTAGTCTCCAATCAACACGTCGTATTATTCAAGGGATTTTTTGCCTTAAAAACAATTGGCTTTACGGTGTGGAGTGGTGTTCTCCAATTATGGAAGAAACGGCATCGGCTCAAAGCCAACTCATCTGGCTTGCTGATATTGATTTAGTAAGAAAGATGAGGCTTTAGCAATTTGTGGGACAAAGCTTCGTATTGGAGTTTAGAATAAACAATGTAAAACAACCCAGCGCTGCTGAGTTAATAGGAAACTTGCTGAAAGTATGAACAATGTTTGATATTAAACCGCAATAAGTGGTTATTGCCGGAGTTATGTTGCTGTCTTTTTAACGATTGGGAATCGGTTTTTACGTAGACGAAGTTTTCCTGGCATCCAATCTGGAAACTAACAAAGCTTTGAACCTACCGTACAAGAATGTTACATGGAATGTTGACCGTCTTCAAAATGGAAGGAGCGCAGCCAATCTGTCTCACATATATTCAGGGCGATAGAGGCAAAAAATTTTGTATTTTCACCCCTTTCAGGGGAAAAATCAGTTTTGAACAAGCCAATTTTTACACAAATTACTATTCATATTTTATTAAATATGTCTAATTATACATAGCATTTTAATCTAACCTGTTTCAAAGGATAGGTAAATTTTAAGTATTTAAAGTTTAATGTAAAAATAGTTAATGATTAATGTTTATAAAGAATACTGATGCTCATAGATCAGGATCATAATCATAATAAAAATATTAAAGATTTCCTCCCAAAAGCTTTGTTATTGCAAGTTCCATCTAGTTCTACAATGCTGATGCTGAGAATCTATTATGATGTTATTCCACGAGTTCATAAACATTTAGAATTCTGGAAGAAAAAAGCTGAACGAATTCCTAATCCTGAATTACGTAAACAGGCTTTGATAAGTATAAAAACTAAAGATTTTCACTGTGAAGGTGGTTCTATCTATGGATTACTTGCTAAACAAGAAATTGAGCAAATAATCTGCTTTATTGTTGCTTATCAAACAATTAGCGATTATTTAGATAACCTATGCGATCGCAGTACTTCTTTAGATCCGAAAGATTTCCGTACTCTCCATCAAGCTTGTTTAGATGCTTTGACACCTAGCGCTAAATGCATTAATTACTACCAATTTCGTCAAGAACAAGACGATGGCGGCTATCTGATGGAATTAGTAAAAACTTGTCAAAATGTATTAAAGGAGCTACCGTCATATCATGTAATTGCCCCTAGCTTATATCATCTGGCTGATTATTATTGTGATTTACAAGTTCATAAACACGTTCAAGTTAACGAGCGGGTTCCTCGCTTAGAAGCATGGTTTGAAAGACATCGTAACCAAATTCCTCAAATGAACTGGTATGAATTTTCAGCTTCTACTGGCTCAACATTAGGAATTTTTTGCCTTGTGGCCTATGCAAGCGATCCAGATTGCTCCGAGGAATTAGCTACAAAAGTTAAAACCAGCTACTTTCCTTGGGTTCAGGGGCTTCATATCCTACTTGACTATTTTATCGACCAAGAAGAAGACCGCATAGGTGGGGATTTAAACTTCTGTGCTTACTATAATAATGGGCAAGAAATAAGTGAACGGTTTGCTTATTTTCTTAAACAGGCTGATCAAGCTGTTTCTCACTTACCAAATAAGCAGTTTCATCGGATGATTAATCGAGCTTTATTAGGTGTTTATCTGGCTGACGAAAAAGTTAACAAACAGAAAAACATTAAAAAAACTGCAAAGAAAATTCTCCGTTCATGTGGCGGTTCATCACTCTTTTTTCTGTGGAATATTATGATTATGGCTCGGATTCGGTATCGAAAACTCTTAGTACAAGTAGTCTAATGTACCAAAAAATATAACTGACTAGATATTAGTTATAAAGAAGCAAGCGTATCCATTATCTGAAAGTCCAATACAAGTCTGTTATCTATTACTTGTCTAAAAAATCAGAAAGCAATTTATCAGTTTTTAAAATTGTTGGCATCCTTTTAAACTATGTTCATGGATAAAGACAAATTCTAATAAGGATGATTTAATCATGTCTAAAATTGTAGTCATTGGGGCAGGGCCAGCAGGGTGTTCGGCAGGTTATCACTTGGCTAAAAGCGGACATCAAGTCATGCTTATAGATAAAGACTGTTTTCCCAGAGATAAGACTTGTGGAGATGGAGTCAGCCTTGGATCGGTTCAAGCATTATCCACAATGGGGATATATCCACAGGACATCAAACGTTTAACCTCTGAGTACGCTCAAATCGATGGGTTTCTGCTCGGAGTTTCAAACGACATTAGCCATCTGTGCCCCACTGAGCTTAAAGGCTATTGCATACCTAGATTTGTATTCGATAATCTTCTTTATCAAAAAGCAATCAATGCCGGGTGTGTACAAAGAACGCAGAGGATTGGCGATATTCAACGTTATCACCAAGAACTTCATCATGATTTTGATTACATAATTGATGCACGCGGTGTCTATGCAGGAGAAGCCAATGCGATCGCAATTAGAGCTTACTGGACTATAAAAGTGACAGATTTTCCAAAAACCTATCTCTCAAAAGCTCAAATTTACTTTGATAAAACTCTTGGGGTTAATGGATATGGTTGGATATTTCCCGTAGCGGTAGACTCAGAATTAGTCAAGCTTAATGTTGGCGTGGGAGTGTGGATAGATGAATATCAAAAAAACAACATAAACATTATTCGGCTTTTCAATGAATTTGTGCAGCGTAATCAGGCTACAAAAGAACTATTTTGTCTAGTAGTTAGTCAGCAAAAACCTAAAGCTTATCCCTTAGCCACCGCAAAACGAGCTAACACAGTCAGCGATGGTAAAATTTTCAAAATTGGTGATGCTGCAAATCTGACAGATCCTTTGACTGGTGAAGGAATTGCAAATGCTATTCTCAGCGGCTTATACGTGACGCAAGCGATTAATATGAGTACTAGTCCAGAATTAGCATCTGAAAATTGGCAGCGTCTTTATCAGCTGTACTTTGAGCCAGACCTCGATGCTGGTTTACAGATAAAGTCTTTTAGGAAATTCTCATTTATAAATAAGTTATTAATCTGGCTGATGAATAGGAATAAGCCATTGGCAGAGCAGGTAACTTACACATTTGCCGGCTTAATTCCTTATAAAAGGCTACTTCCGTAACTCATATTCTGTTAGACAGTACAAACTCAAACATCCCTCAATAGGTAGAGATATTGACACGGAATCCGTTGACAATTCCCAAAACATTTATCCAAGTGGAAGATCCTCTTGTTCTTGGAATGTATTCAGCAACGCACCAAAAATAAAAGGGCAATATAGTCTGGGAATAACACCTGAAGGTTTACCAGCAGGAACAGCAATATATGCTAACAATATAGGTATTCAACCAGAACTTGTTGCAATTTTGCAAGGTATTTCCCCAGGCACGTTGAGTTTAACAGAACCCTACTTCCTTCAGGGTACTTCCAAGGAATAAATTACTCAACAAACTGCTATCTTTCAATACTTAAACCCAAGTTTTTTAAGTAATTCATTCCAGCGTTCCATCGGCAAGCTTCCTCCAGAAGCAAAGTCGTGTCCATGTCCATAGCTTCCTTCTCCTTCGGATAATCCGACATTTTGTAAAAAATCCAGCAGATTTATTCCGGAATCGGTTCTGATGCTAAAGTTGATCCGCTCTTTTATGTAACCGGAATTAGCGACAATAACGATGTACTTGGGTAGTCGTGTACGCCAGCTTTGAGCGATTAATGGATGGATTTGACAAGGTGAATTGATTTGCACTAATGCCACATTAGCGGCAAATTTCGGTGCAGCTTTTTTAGCTTGTTCCATTGCTGCTTTTACCTGCGCTCTTGCTGAACGTAATTGTTCAACTAATGGAGAAGTCGAGTTCACTAAATCTCGTGGTGAAGTGTGAGTAAGTAACGCTGTTGCTGCTACCTCTGGATTATATTCCGCTGCTCGCCTTGCTGCGTTCACAAGTGCTGTTGCTTCTTTGAGATATCTAGCAGTGTACTTAGTTTTAGCAATTGCTAGCATTTCAAAAGGAGCTTTCTCTCCTAAGTCGCTAATAGTGCCAATAGCAGCAATCCAATCTAAATCTGATACTTGTGTAATACATTTACACAATTCCCAAACTAACAAAGAAGTGTTGGGAATCAGTTCCCAGTTATAAGCACTAATGAGGGTGTCACCTGGTGGTACTCCCTCTGGACGATGATGGTCAATAAAGCAGGTAGGAATGTTAGCAATTACAGGTTCTGATTGACTACCAAGGTCTAGCACAAACAAATACTCTGGTGCAGTTGCTTGAACTCGCGCTCTATTGGCATCTGTCCAGGCATTACGCTCGCGCTGGGGTACAACTCGCTCTACTTTTTTAAATCCAGCACGCTGTAAAGCTAATTGTAAAACTATACCAGCAGTAATCCCATCTGCATCTGAGTCATGCAGTATTACTAGTCGCTGATCTGGTTTGACAAGTGCAATAAAAGCTTTGAATGCATCCTGTGCCGCTTCTAAAGAAGTTGATGTCATTCCATCTGTATGGGCATTAGTTACCGCTACTTGGCTGGTAGGTTCAGGCAACTCGCCTATTTGAGATAAACGCTGTACTGTTTGCAGAGTATCAATTTCTTCAGCTAGCTTATCATCTCTGATGCGTAAGATCCGAGGAAAACGCAGAGCATAACCACTTGAATGTCGCTCGGACGATTGTACTCGGTCAAATGTCACTTCTAAGACAATTTTTGGTTCCACTATGCACACCCTACCATGTTCTAATTCTTGCAAGGTATGAGCGCTGAACCAATTGGAAAGTTCACTAATTTCTGCATCTGTCAAACCGGAGTATGCTTTACCCACGTTTAATAATGTTGGGTCTGTTTCACTTTTTCGCACAGCAAACGTGTAGTCCGATAAAAATCGGCTACGTTTACCAGTACCAACTTCCGCAGATGTCACTACAACATCTAAAGTAGCGATCGCTCGTTTGATTTTTAACCACTCACGTAAACGCCGTCCTGGTTTATAAGTTGATTGCAGGTCTTTTACCATCAGCCCTTCATTACCGCGCGCCCGAGCTGCTGTAAATTCTGCATCTAAATTAGTAATATCAGCAAATCGTTGATGCGTTCCACGTCGAAGTTTAACTGTATCTAAATTTAGAGATTCAAGAATTTCTCGCCTTTTAGCCAAGGGTTCATTGATTAAGACGCGGTTTTGAGCATACAGCACATCGTAAGCAATAAATGCTACTGGAATCTTATTGAGCAATTCCTCTGTAACTTGTTTACGTCCCAACCGCTTTTGTAATTCTTGAAATGGAAGAATCCGCTTGGACTTGATTGGCACGATTTCTCCATCTAAAATTAAGCCATTCTCTTCACTCATACCTAATGGGGCTATTAATCCTGCCAGTGGCTCAATTAAATCAGGAAAACTGAGTGTGATTTCATCAAGAGTCCGTGAGAACAAGGCAACTCGTTTATTGTGATAAATACTACCGTGTAAAATCGAATTTTCCTGTTGCAAGTATGATGCGATATGAACTTGGGCGCGAATCCCATCATATTTATCTTCTACAGCAAATCCTTGAGGCATTTGTTTTGTCACTTCGGTTAAATCAGTGACAGGGCTAGCTAGCATGAATTTTATGGGATGAAACAGTCGCATTCTTGCTGAGGATAACTCTTTGTAACGAGCAAGAATTGCTGTTTCTCCAATATCACCTGTTAGCATATTCACCCATTGCACTTTGCCTACTGCTACTTGGAATAGACGTGCTATTGCATCTTCTACCGCACCTTCTTTTAGCCCAATTCTTAAATCACCTGCTAAGAGTTTGACAATATATTTCGCTTCTAGCGGGGTTGCTAATTTTAGTAAATCTGTAACAAGGGAGGTTTTTTGCTTGCTCCCCTTGGCTATTGATAATCGTTCTAATTTTTCTAATAAATTTTGTAAGGTCAGTGAAGGTTGAATTTGCTGAGGCTGCCAATCATAACTCAAGACCTTAAAAGCTAAATCACCCGGATCTCCGAGTTTGACTAACTGTTGTTGAAGTACTGACTTTTCTTGTCCACTTACAGTTGTAATAGCTTTAAGTAATGTCGCTCCACCAATATTGATAGTGCGTTGGTCATGCAAGGGAAATATATAACCGGCAAAGTACCGTGTAGCAAGCACTAAGTCTTCATCTGATAACTTCGTCAAATATTCGCCTAAAATTGCTGCTTTCTCAATACGCTTTGATGTAGCAGCTACTCTTTCTGCTACATCAGCAAAATTAACAAAAGCATTATCTTGTCGTGAAGAGTTTTTCGTCACTGTTGTTTATTGCAATACAACTAGCAGTAAACTATATGGCTTCTAATATTAAGTGCTACTACAAATCCTATACATCTATCTCTAAGAAGATTTTGCCTTAACAAGTTTGGTTCGAGTGGGCGAGGAAGCAGAGTAGGGTGTTGGCAATGCCACATGGGTGATACGCCGATGTGGAGGCTGTAGAGTTGCAGGATATGATCTGGCAATTTCTCCATATTCAGTAATACCAATTCTTCTTTCATTAGGCGACAGATGCTTTCTCATGAAAGCCTACTAACCCAAGTTGCTAGTTACTCTTATGGGCGATGGCTTCGGGACAGTTAAACAATAAAATGCCCTCCAAGAAGAAAATGAGGAGGGCTATATGCTAAACGAAATAATTGCCATATATGCTATCACGGACGATTTGTTAAAGGCGATTGGGCACAAAGAAGATTGTCGTCGAGCTATGAACGACGCAGAAATTATTACAACTGCAATAACAGCGGCGATGTTCTTTAATGGTAATCATAGTAAAGCTTGTAGCTATATGAAAGACCATCGCTTGATATGGAATATGTTAGAAAAGTCACGATTTAACCGGAGATTACACAGTGTCTCAATGTTAATCAACGATTTATTTCATCAATTGGGAACGATCCTGAAAGAGATTAGTGATTCCACTGAATATCTTTTAGACTCATTCCCTGTACCCATCTGCGACAACATTCGGATCTTTAATGTGAAATTAATCAAGTCAGAGGAGTATCGCGGCTATATAGCATCGAAAAAACGTTACTTTTATGGCGTTAGAGTGCAGTTATTGACAACCAAAAATGGTATTCCCGTTGAATTTGTATTTATGCCTGGTAGTGCCAGTGATGTCCGCGCCTTAAATGCGTTACCTTTAAATCTACCACTTGGCAGTGAAGTTTATGGAGATTCAGCCTATACAGATTACACTGTTGAAGATGACTTGGAACAAACCAGTCAAATTTATTTAAAAGTCATGCGGAAAAAGAACTCCAAGCGTCAAGACCCACCTTGGAATCAATATATTAAACAACATACTCGGCATTACATCGAAACGGTTTTTAGTGAGATCACAAGTGATTTCCCTAAATCGATTCATGCTTGTACTTTGGCAGGGTTTTTACTGAAACTTCAAGCATTTATTTTGGCATTTACTCTCCAAAAAGCATTTATTTAGTCAGTTAATTTTAATACTTACAATGATTTAATGCTCTGATCTTAGCTTGACTCTAATTTTCGGTCGCCCATAACGCCACCGCCAATTTTTCATGTGCATTTGTTTCACTCAATGGTCACAAAGTATTCAGAATTTTATAACCCGCAACTTGGGTTATTACATCACAGTAGAAGTAATTTACCAAGTCATAGCGAATGAGGTTGCGGTTTTGAAATCCCAATTAACTAATCATCGGGTCGATTTACAAGATTGCACTATTTTTTATCAGCAAAGTAGCTTGGAGTCGAGTTCAATCCCTATCCTATTGCTACACGGCTGGGGAATCTCTACTGAGCCTTATCAAGAAGTGCTGGAACTCTGGTATCCTGAGAAATTTACATCACTCATATTGGATTTTATCTGTCAACTTGAGCAATATTGATACAGTTTGAACTGGGACAAAGTACAAGCTCAGTCTCAGTTGTTCCCCCTGCCTCCTTGCCTCCTTTGATCATTCTTCAGTATAGATAATTACAACTACAGGAAATAAATCATGTCAAAAAGATTGTTATTACTTAGTAATTCAACAAATATCGGTGAAGAATACTTATTTTATCCCCGTCAGGAAATTAAAAAGTTTTTAGGAAGCTCTGTCAATAAAATAGTGTTTATCCCCTTTGCAGCCGTTACTTCAACTTATCAGCACTATACCGAAAAAGTTGAAAAAGTATTTCAAGATATAGGTTATGAAGTTGATGCTATTCATCTGGTTGAAAATCCTCATGAATTAATTAAAAACGCAGAAGCTGTAGTAGTTGGAGGCGGAAACACTTTTCATTTAATACATTGCCTACACCAAAATAAGCTACTTGAGGATATCAGAAATAAAGTTAGTAATGGAACTCCTTATATCGGATGGAGCGCCGATTCTAATGTTGCTTGTCCTACCATCAAAACAAGTAATGATATGCCAATAATTGAACCGATAAGTTTTCAAGGATTGAATTTAGTTCCTTTTCAAATCAACCCCCACTATACAAATGCAGTAATCCCAAATCACAATGGAGAAACAAGAGAACAAAGGCTCGAAGAGTTCTTATTTTTAAATCCAGATATTTATGTCGTAGGTTTGCCGGAAGGAACAATGTTAAAAATTGAAGATTCGTCAATCAGATTGGTTGGCAATAAAATGATATATTTATTCAAGTTTGGGCAAGAAAAACAAGAGTATTATCCTAATGATAATTTGGATTTTCTTCTTGAAATAGTTTCTTCTGCATGATCACATTTTTTAAATGGCTAAAGTGCAGAGGTATTTGCACAGTTTGCACCTCCTGAATGACTCCTAAACATTAGAGTTACTTTTTACCAATTTGAGTTAGGTTGAGCGAATGAGCGCAGTGCTTCACTCACTTTCGTGCGCTCACTCAAAACCTTGAGACAACAAATCATCCGGCTATGTCTTTACCACTCTTATAAGTCATAGCTCTGGGTTTTCTCTTCTTGAGAGGGACTACTGATTTCTTGGGTGCTTGTGGCGGACGGCATTTCTCGCAATATAGAGGTCGAACACCAAAGGTTTCTCGTTGTGTGGGTTGTTCGCACTGCTTACATACGAAGTTGAAAACGCGAGTATGAATTTCCCGCTTATGCGCTCTGACGGTGTACTCTCGGACATCAATTGTTTTACTGGGCATCGGTTCTGTAATCGGTGTTCTATTTCTAAGGATAGTTTCTAGATAGCAATATATTCATGCATCATTTAATTTAAACAGTGATAAAAACAAGTCGCAAGTTGGAAGCCGCAAGTCGGAAGTAAGATAAAAAACTTCAGTTGTAGAATAAAAGCCCACTTCAAAAAAAGAATTATGTCTTGATGTGTAGTGCCATTCCATAAAGTGTCCTTGTTTCAAACCCACTACTTCAGTAGTAGGTATACTTGCGACTTGCGACTTGTAACTTGCAACTTGGTCTGATAGTCTGATGGTTTTTTACCAGGGATTAAGCAGAGGCGATGCCACCGGTTCATTGCGGGTACGCCATCGCCACCGACTCATGACGGATACGCGATCGCATTCCTGAGTGCGCCAATTGGAGGCATCTTTAACAGCAGAACTACTTGTTTCCAGCCTTTGGAGTAGCGAGTTCGACTTATATAAATCAAACTAAAGTCCAACAACTCTTAGCTAATCTTAATTAAGAAGATAGTCTTTAATCTTGTTTTGATGAGAGCGCAAAATTTTTAAACCTTGATGTTCAGTTTTACGAATTGTTTCTCGACTAAGATTTAGGCGTTTTGCAACTTGACTCAAAGTCAATTCCTGATTATCTGACAATCCAAAACGTAGAGTCAATACTTCTCGTTGCCTTGGATTGAGCAATGCCAGCAACTTGGCCAAGTCCTGGTGTAGAAGCTCAAGACTTATTTGCTCATCTAGGGAAATATTATCCATCGGTAAAATATCAGCTAGTTCAGTTTCACGCTCATCCCCAACTCGCATTTCTAGCGAGACTGGAGTGCGGGAAACCTGAAGATATTCCCGTATTTGATTGGGCAATACATTTAAAGATTCGGCAATTTCTGCTACAACTGGAGGACGACCCAAAGATTGAGATAGTTGCTGCTGTACTCTCCTGATTTTATTTAATTTCTCGTTGATATGGATTGGCAGACGGATAGTGCGGGACTTTTCTCCAATCGCCCGTGTAATTGACTGCTTAATCCACCAATAAACGTAGGTTGATAGTTTATAGCCTCGGTTGGGATCAAACTTTTCGATCCCCTTTTGTAAACCTAGTGCCCCTTCTTGGATCAAATCTAAGAATTCCAAATTGTGATTCTGGTATTTTTTCGCAACAGAAACCACTAGCCGTAGGTTAGCAGTCACCATTTTCTGCTTTGCTCGTTCCCCTTGATGAAGAATTGACTCCACTTCAGCTTCGCTTTGCTCAAGCGAGGTAGCTAATTCTCTTGCAGTTGGTTGTCGCTTTAATTGAAGTGCGAGGCTTGCACGCTGTTCTTCAATCGCCATCATCTGCTGCACAAGCCTAGCATTTGTAATTTCTTGCTCAGGAGTTAGCAGAGGGTAGCGTCCGATTTCTTCGAGGTAGGAGCGAACTAAGTCGGTAGTTAGGCTGGGCATACTTTCAATTAATTGTGATGACTACTTTTCTTTTTCGTTTGAATAGAATGTCTTATCTAAAGAATTAGCTAACAAATCAAATCTTAACCATAGACTTCACTCAATATTTATCTTTGTCAAACAAATTTATAAATATGATACTTGAAAAATTCAAATAGGTAAATACTAGACTTTGGTTTATTTTATAAATAAGCTTTAAAATAACGAAGAAGTTTAACTGATTTAAATTAAAGAGACGCTACGCTAATTCTAGAGTGAAGTCTTCTCTTAAAGAGAGGATATGTTCAAATTCGCTTCACATTTGGACAAGGCTTAAGAACGCTTTGCGTAGATTAGATGAAAATTACAAATACTTAGTTGAGAAATAATCATGGATATGCAATCTCTACTCACTTTGGCAATAGTAACTATCTTTTGGGCATTCGTTACTCTTGTTATATCCCAGTTCATTAGCGGACTATTTGTATCGGCTGCTTACGCTAGTAATCTGGTTTCAGTTAGTAATATAAATATAGTCGCTCCTACAATCCCATCAGTATCAGAAGTAATCACACCGCAAGCGATGACTTTTGAGAAATTGCCAGATCCTTGGACGCTAGAGGATGAAGCTGTTCATCGCACCAGTAACGAAGCAGTTATTCTCTCATTCCCTACATTGAGATTGCTGCCTCCAGTTAAAGAAATTTCACCACAACCAAAACGTACTACTCGTTCCAATAAAGCTAACAATTCTGCCAACAAGTCACCGAAAACTAAAAAGGCTGATGTAAATTCTTCAGGCAAACGCAAGCCAGGTAGACCGCGTAAAGCGGGTTAATTCGCTTTTTAAGCCTCGGCTGATTATCGAAGAATAAATGTCGGAAGGTTCAAAAGTTCAAATGAGGCTAATGAAGAAGAGGAAAGGGCAAAGGGGAAAGGGAACCAGTAACTTAAAAGCTCTTGTTTCAAATAAAGACGCTGCTAAGTTCTTGCACTACGTGTCTCAAAAATCTTCTTTTTTTGTTCTCCACAATTAAGACAGGGGCTTTATACCTTGTGGGAAAAGTTCTAAATTCTGTGCCCTTTCCCCCTTTCCCCTTCCTTGGTAATTACCTCATTTATTAATAAGAGAAAGGCTTCGCCATAGCAATAGTGAAAAAATAATATTGTGAGTGATGCAATGGTACAGCAACTTTTCACTCAAGGTTCTTTATTCGATTTGCAAACAGTAATCGATTATGGGCAGTCAGTTATTAATGTTGCTCAAGAGCTTGCAAAAGTTTTAATAGATAATCGCCCTCTCTCTACGAAAACTGTTTCTTACCAGATGAATCGCTACTTTCTAGGCACTGCCGCGTCTGGCACATGGCAATGGAAAGATGCTTACGAAGCTGTGGAAGTGGCGCAAATATTATATCTGCGTCAAAAAGGTTACAAGCTTTTATTAGAGTCGCCGCTAACAGTATTATTGGAATTGGAGAAGTTAGTAGTCCTCTGCCCAACGCAAACACGGCGCAGTGAAGAGTCAGTACAGCTTCAGCAATTCTCCACCCCTCTGCCGCTATCATTTCTGGTAGCCAAAGCAGGATTTATACAAGCTACTGATTTGATAGTGGCATAATCCCACGTTTTTGATATTCCATCTTAATTAAGATACTCAAGTTATAACCTGATTTAATAAGGTATCTGGGAGTTAAATTAAGTTCTGCTTGATTTAATCAAGAATAAATTTATATAATAAAGTTATAGTTTAAGTTAGAGGTTGGGTATGAAACGTCCAAACCTCGTTGTCGTACACCGAACTGAAATAACTTCTGCCTGTATCCCTCTAAGCGAAAAATTGGCAGACCACCATGCCATCCTTCAAGGATACTTAGACACACACGTAACACGTAATCATAGCAAGCGGACAATAGATTCCGAGCAGCAATTTTTGAAGGGATGGTTTGAAGGTTTCATGGTTCAGGATGATCAACATCCCGATGGCGAAAGGTCGCTGATGATTTGGGAAGCCATGACACCAGTACTTGGGCGACAACGGATTATTGAGTTCAGTAAAGGATTAATTACGTCAGAATTTAAACCACGCACAGTTAATACATATTTAGGTAAACTGCGACGGTTATTTCAATATGTACTGGATAATCCGTACATTCCAGGCAATGAAGTACAACTTATTATTACCAAATACGGTCGTATTGAGCAGCCAGTCAAAGAGTATGATTACCCTGTACATATCCTTGACCCTGAAGATGAAGGCTTTGTCCTTACAGGTAAGCAGCTGACTCAGTTCTACGATTTCATCCGGAAAGAATATATCAGTCACAATCCCAAAAAGCTTACTGCCTCACGAGATTACACGATGATTGTATTGGCAGGAGAAAGCGGTTTGCGAGCTAACGAGATTCTCAATTTAGATGCGCTCAAACCCCACCGTGACATTTTCTACGAACATAATTGCATTCAAACACGCCACGGAAAGGGAGTAAAAGGTTCCGGTAAACGCATTCGGAAAACGATTTTTACACCTCTTGCTCAAGCAACTCTGCATGTTTATGAAGAGCAAATTCGACCCAACTTTGCTAATGCTAAATCAAATCCAGCCCTATTTCTATCGGAAAGTGGAGAGCGGATCTCATATCAAGCAATGTGGCGCTCATTGCATGTAATTGTCTGTGAAGCGAGAAAAGCAGGATTGGAATTACCTCATTCCTTAGCCTGGCATAGCTTACGTAAGTCCTTTGCCACTAACTTTATGGAACAGAATCCCGATAAAATCTGGGTGCTGATGGACATGATGGGACATAAAAATCCAAGTACTCTCCACTGCTATGTCAAACATAGTCGCTCGTACTACGACCGAGTTATCGATAGTATTGTTAAAAATTTGATACCTAATACAACTAACGCATAAGGAGAATGCTCATGCCTATCGTGTGGAACCTGAAGAAGTGGCTAGCTATTGAACGAGATATTTACCGTCCATCAGAACTTCAGGCACTACTTGCTTCTAAAGCTGGAGTTCAACTTTCCTTGCAGGCAGTTTCTGCCTTAATTAATGGAAAACCTAGTGCATTAAGAATACAAACAATTCAGGCACTTTGTAACGCTTTAGACTGTAAAGTCAGTGATTTTTTTGATGTACTTCCAGACTCACCTAAAGAACTTACAAAGCAAAGCAAAGCTTCTAATCACAAACCATCTCGGCTTTATGGAGATAAGAAGCAACCAGAAAAACAGGAGAGTATTTTCCCTGATCCGCATCAATTTCCTAACCAAGGAACAAATGGGTAATGAAAATGTCTGAACTCTACTACGTATATCTGGCTTGTTGTGCAAATGGTTCAGTTTACACTAGACATTTGTCACTCTTGTTACAAACGAGAAACCAAATCTGTTTGCAAACATTGTGGCATGGTCAAAAATCAAGTTTCATCAACAACTGGCTTATGTCCCCGTTGTATCAAAAAGTTATCAAGACCTGTAGCAGCCTGTAGTCGCTGCTCTCAAATCAAATCTATATATGATGAAAAAAACTGGTTTTGTAAAGTTTGCAAAGATATTGTTTCTTATAGCCTCCGCAAGCAGGGTAAAGCACAATTAGGTAAAGTTGAGTGTTCTGTTTGCGGTCAACTTAGAATTTCTTGTCAACTACAACGGGATATCTGCCTGGCTTGTTCATATAAGGAGCGCAATGGAGTTAAACCCTGTACGCAATGTGGTCAATCTAAGGTAATCATCAATAAGGCTAAAAATTTATGTAAATATTGCTATCACAATGAGCTTGCTAAAAAATCATTAACAGTTTATGTGATAAATTTTAGTACGCCTTATCCATACAATAAAGCTTTATTTGATCTGTTGGTTAGTACGATTGATTGGAGTTCTGTATCACAAAAAATCAATCAAAAATTTCGACGTTTTGGTCGTTTTTTACAACAGCGTTATCTTCCTAATCCGTTAACTTGGGAGGCAATTGAAGAAAATCTTCCACAATTAGAAGCAACAAACCGGGCGATACCCAAGAGTATTAGATCAAGCTTGTTGGAACTCGGGCATTTGCTAGCTGTACAAGGTAAACTTGAAAGTCGAGAAAGCTATATTCTCAGGCGCAACGCGCTACAACCACTTAACACTGCTCCCATTGGTATTCAACCATTGTTGCAACTCTACGTTAGCTGGCTTTGGGAAAAGAAAACTACACCAGCAACCGTGCGTGACCACATGGAAGTTATTGCTGCATTTTGGACATGGAGTTTTAAGTTTGCCATTTATTCTCCAGAGCAAGTCCAGCCGTCTTTTATCAGCAACTATCTGTTGACCCTCTACTGGCAATGGAAATGTTCGATATGCCAAAAAGCAGTTGATTTTGACCCACATCAGCGTCAGCCACCTGAAGTTTGTTTGGGTTGTTCTTCTCTCCATTGCTTTACCCAAGCCAGTCGGTACAGTCACAATACTATTCGTCAGCACTGTAGTAAATTATTTGTTTTCTTTGAATGGGCTTTAAACAATAGGTTGACGCTGATAAATCCCGTCAAGCATAAAGTTCCAGCACTACCCCCAACTATCAAACATTACCCACTAGAAATAATTCCGCAGTTGTGTAAGTATATATCTGCTCCTAATGCAGAACCATTAGAAGCCTTTGTTTTATATCTAATTATCTTTCATGCACTTTCAGTTTGGGAACTTCAACATGCTGAAATCCCGACTGTGCTTTCTTTACAAAAAAACATTATACCTCTGAGTCTTCCAGATGCTTACTACATTATCGTACCTAGACCCAAACCTTCACGAGGCAGTCGAACCCCAGGTCGTCCTAGCACTCACTTAGACTTCCCGGAGATTGCCTCCTCTTGGCTCAAGCCCCTCTTAGAACGGGTTGAGGCTCAACGGCAACAGATGCTTAAAAATTACCATAATCGATATTTAATTCTGACTTCAAAATCAGCTCACCGTACAACACGAGCCAGCCAAGCCTTTATTCAGCAAATTATCTACCAAGCTTCTTTACGCCTTTTAGGATCTCATTGCGATTGCAATACACTCCGAAAAACTGCGGCTGTTATGTTTGCGGATCAGGGTGGCGCTGGAATTTTACGCTGGCTAGGCTGGGAGTATGAGCAAGCATTCGCCTACTCTTGGGCACAGCGAGAGATTGTTTACCCTAAGCCATTTGAAACAGCCAGCCGTTTTAAGTTTTAGGCTAAGTCTCCTTATTTATATAAGATTGGCATTGCTGAGTACAGTTTGGCCTCTGTACTCAAACCTTTAGTTTGTTGTCAATTTCTAAATTGAGCGATCGCCCGACATTAGAGTTGTCGGTTAAAATACCTTCAAAGTTCTCATCTAATGAGTTAAGAGCCACTTGGGTAAAAAGACTTAAAAATATTTCACAATATCTACAGAACTTACGCATTGACAAAAAAGACAATAAATGCAGTATGGGAAATCGGAAAAGAATAGGCGATAAGCCTGACGGCATGGCTTCGCTTACCGCTAGTCAGGAGGGGACTGGAAAGACGGATAATTTACACTGTCTCTATTGAGGATATGGGCAATCAGAGCGACAACCAAGCCATCGACCGCCAAGTGTGATCTGAACACTTATACTCTGTTTCTACTGGCAGAATCAAAATATCCAGGCTGCACACGTTTAGCAGATATCATGGAAGATTTGTCACATGATAGTGTGAACAGATTTTTGCTGCGTGAGCGATATGAACCAAGGGATTTATTTGATGAAGTCAAGCCATATATCAATTTAGTAGATGGCACATTAAGTGCAGATGATACAGTAATTGACAAGCCTCATAGTAACCCAAAACTTACAGAATTACTCGGTTATATTTATTCTGGAAGACATCATCGTACAGTTAAAGGGATTCAGCTAATCACCTTGTATTACACGGATTTATCAGGTAAGTCTGTACCTGTAAATTATCGCATTTATAACAAACATGATGGTCAAACAAAAAATGATTATTTACGAGAAATGATTACTGAGGTTTTAGAGTGGGGTTTGAAGCCTCATGCTGTAACTACTGACGCTTGGTATTCAAGTCGAAAAAACCTAAAATTCTTTAAAAACAAGGAATTAAAGTTTTTAACTGGGATAGCTAAGAATCGCTTATGTTATGTTGATGGTAAAAATTATACCCAAGTTCAAAATCTAGAAATTCCAGAGAACGGTAAAATGCGTGCATCTAAAAAAGTTTGGGCAAGTCAAAGTATTTCGCAGAAGTTTCAAAAACGAAACCCCCAGATATTACGTCATGTATGCGCCTGACAAAGATGCACTATTTTTAATTTCTCTCATCGAGTTTAAGGAATTACATTCGATTCATTGGGGAATTGAATGTTACCATCGAGCCATCAAACAAGTGTGTGGAATTGAGCTATTTATGGTGAGGACATCTGAGGCAATTAAAACTCACTTTTTTAGTGCTATCCGTGCCTTCACACAACTAGAATTAATGCGAACCGAGGAGTTAATTGAAAACTGGTATGAAGTCCAGAGGAATTTGTCTCTTCAGGTGGCTCGTGACTTCATACTAGAACATCTTGAACAGAGAGTGGGCTTGAATGCACATAGCCAGATTCCTGTCAATGCGTAAGTCCTGATCTAATGTTTTTTGAATCAGGAGCAAATGCCAAGAAGAACTTAAAACCTTAGAGAAAATTCTGGAGCCAAGTGCCGGAACTGGTCTATTGGCACAAATGGCTAAACTGCACAGTGCAAGTCTGATGCTCAACGAGCTTGCACCCGATAGAGAGAAGATTCTGCGGCGATTATTCCCTGGCACTCCACTATTCTCAGTAAACGCGGAACAGATTAACGACTATCTGGCAGGGCAAACTCAGCCCTCAGTTGTGCTGATGAATCCACCTTTCTCCGCATCTCCCAAAATCAACAGTCGCAATCCCGACGCAACTAAGAGCCACATCAACTCGGCATTGCAAAGACTGGCTGACGGTGGACGGCTGGTAACAATTACAGCCAACTGGTTCTCTCCGGCTAACCCAAGCTGGCGAGAGACTTTTGTTAGGTGGCACTCAGAAGCACGAGTTTTAATGTCAGTCGGGGTTAACGGCAAGGTGTACTCAAAACATGGGACAACTATCGACACTCGGATTACAGTGATCGACAAAGTTCCGGCTGACTCCAGCGAAATACCTTGCATTACTGAAACTTTAAATCTGCCTGAAATACTGGCACTGATTCAGCAGTTGCCACAGCGATCTTCGTGGGAACGCTCAGAGATCAAAGCTACTGCGAAGGCAAAAGTTGTTCAATTGCCAAAACGTATTATAGTTGCACAACCAGAAACAGTTTTCTCTCTTCCAGACGACGTAGTAGTGCTGGAATATGAGGTTATCGAGTGGACGGCTAGTGAGGGTTTGAAAGACACCCTATACGAAACATATCGCCCACAGCGAATCCGAATCAAGGACGCTTTACCCCATCCCTCGCTGCTTTGCGAAAGTGCAGCCCTAGCACTTGTCTCACCACCAGCACCAACCTATAAACCGCATCTCCCACGGAATATTCTCACACAAGGCTTGTTGTCAGAGGCACAGCTTGAAAGCGTTATTTACGCTGGTTTTGCCCACTGTGAATTTCTGTCTGGGTCTTATATTGTGGATGATTCATGGGATAACGTGACTGTTGCGGCAACTGGCGAAGAAAATGCCGTAAAATTTCGGCGTGGCTGGTTTCTTGGCGATGGGACGGGTGCGGGGAAAGGAAGACAATGTGCAGGAATCATCCTCGACAACTGGTGTCAGGAACGAAGAAAAGCAATCTGGGTATCAAAGAGTTCTGCCCTAATTGAAGATGCACGTAGAGATTGGTGTGCGCTGGGTGGTACTGAGCGCGATATCATCGACCTGAGCAACATCAAACTTGGCGATCCAATTCCCTTCACCCAAGGCATCCTATTCTGCACATACTCAACTCTGCGTTCTCAAAAGAACGGCAAAAGTCGGCTCAAGCAAATTTTTGAATGGGCAGGTAAGAACTTTGAGGGAGTGATCGCTTTTGACGAATGTCACGCAATGGGCAATGCAATGGCACAAGAGGGCAAACTCGGTATGGTTGCAGCATCCCAGCAAGGCATTGTTGGGCTGCGGTTGCAAAACGCATTACCGCAAGCACGGGTTGTCTACGTTTCTGCTACTGGTGCTACTATTGTCTCAAATCTCTCATACGCAAATCGTCTAGGGCTTTGGCAAACTGGCGACTTTCCGTTTAGCTCTCGTGAGGATTTTGTGGAATCCATTGAGGGCGGTGGTATCGCCGCGATGGAAGTGGTCGCCAGGGATCTCAAGGCTTTGGGGCTGTATCTGGCGCGGAGCCTTTCGTTTGAGGGGGTGGAATATCAGACTCTCTACATTGATTTAACGCCCACGCAGCCAAGTATTACTTGAAATTTTAAGTTTTTACGTGACAATGAGTTTGTACTTGAAGTACGATGTTTTAACAGAAGAACGCGCTCTAGCAAGGTAACACGAATGTATTTTTATCTAATTTATCTTTAGTACCTTACTACTTGAAAAATTTAGATTTAAATATTTTTCATCTTTAATTAAATTTAACAGAAAAATAATCTGTCTATATTTATTTTTTTACTAGAGGCAAAACAACTACCACTGTTAAATTCTCGATTATTATATCTTATGAAAAATATACAAATTACTTCAATTGGAATTATACAAGCTCTTAAAAAACATCATAACTATTTATCATCTATTGCTGGATATATATGGAACGGATTTGATGCTAAAGCTACACAGATTCAATTAGTTATAGTTTACGATAATGCCGGACAAATAACAAAAATAAAAATTGTAGATAATGGAACTGGAATTACTGATACTTTTAAATTCCAACCTATTTTTGAATCTAATAAAGTTAATCATTCTAGTGAAACAAGAAATTCATCGTCAATTCACGGTAAAGACGGAATAGGTAGACTGACTTTTTTTAATTTTGCTATTTCAGCAACATGGGAAACTGTTTATGAATCTTCAGGCAAAAATTACAAATATAATATTGGTATTACCTCTGAAAATTTGGATAGGTATACTGTTTCAAACGTAGAAGAGACATTAAACCCAACAGGAACAAGCGTTTATTTTGAGGGAATTCATAGTGTTGATTCTGAAACTTTTGAAAAAGATATTCAAGATTTTCTATATAAAGAATTCAGTTGGTTCCTAGAATTAAACTCAGAAAAAAATTTTATAATTAAAATTAATGATTTAAAACTTGATTATAAAAATAATTTTATTAAGAATTCTCAAGAAATTAAAAATGAAATTGATAGATATTCATTTTCGATAAAATTTATTCAATGGAAGGAGAACTTAAATAGAGAATATTCTAGATATTACTTAATCAATACTAATGGTGATGAAAAATATACAGAAACAACAACATTAAACAAGAAAGGAGATAATTTTTCTCATAGTATTTTTATAAAAAGTAGCTTTTTTGACAAAGAGCATTTTTTTCCTTTCACTACTTCTCTGCAAAAACAGAGTGAAGACGGAATTGTTTTCTATAAATTAATAGCTTTTATCAATCAGTATCTTAAAAATAAAAGAAAGCTTTTTCTTAAAAATAGTTCAAATCAGGTAATAGAATCTTTTGAGAAAAGTGGTGCTTTTCCAGCTTTTAATACAAATAATATTTGGGATAAGTATAGAAAAACTGAACTTGAAGGCTTTATTAAAGAATTATATCAAGTTGAACCTAAAATTTTCGTTTCTCTTAATCTAGAGCAAAAAAAAATATTGATACACTTTTTAAATTTAATACTTGATTCAGAAGAAAGAGATAGATTAATTGAAGTTTTAGGAGAAATTACAACATTAGAATCGGATGAATTAGAGCATTTATCTCAATCATTAAAAGTTACTAAACTATCTAATATTATTAGAACAGTAAGATTAATAGAGGATAGATATAAGGCAATTGAAGAATTAAAAAATTTAGTATTCAATAAAGAATTAAATGCTAATGAGCGAGATCATATTCAAAAATTTATTGAAAACCATTATTGGATACTTGGGGAGCAATATCATCTTGTCACTGCCGCAGAACAAAAATTTGAAACAGCTTTACGCAGGTATATTTATCATTTGACCGGAGAAACAAATGAAGTTTCTATTGATCATTATGATAAAAATAAAGAAATGGATATATTTATGGTGCGTCAACTTTTAAATGATTTTTTTATAAATAATGTAGTGGTAGAGTTAAAAAGCCCCAAAATAAAACTAGGTTCAAAAGAACTTGAACAGGTAAAAAAATATATGAATGTAATTCTAGAACAAAATGAATTTAATGCCAGTAATATGACATGGGAATTTTATTTAATTGGAAATGATTTTGATCAAAGTGGTTACATTGACAGAGAAATAAAAAACTCGAAACATCATGGTGAAAAATCGCTTGTATACTCTGTCGATAATTACAAAATTTATGTAAAGAAATGGAGCGAAATATTTGCTGAATTTGAATTAAAGCATAGATTTTTATACGAAAAACTTGAATTAGAAAGAACAAAGCTTACTATAAGTAATACAAGTGCAGACGAAATAGTTAGCAATGTTCGTAGTAACAGTGCTGTACAAGCTCAACAAGTCATTCTTCCTGATAGTTAAGTATTATTTCGGTCGGTTCGCTCACACCCGGCCTTCCCAAGTTGCTAGTTGCCCCTTCCGAATCCTCCAGTCCGGCATAACGCATGAGAGGGCTTGCCAGAACCCATCACCATGATTGCGGTACAGCAAGTGAACAATTTCATGTGCTACCACATATTCCAAGACTGACAAAGGCGCATCAACTAACTGCCAATTGATGCGGATCACTCCATCTTTTCCGCAGGTTCCCCAAACTCGCTTTTGCTCTGAAAGCTTGATAGGTGGTAACTGAACACCCAACTTACGGGCATAAACTTTGGTGAAGTGCTGAATATCCTGCCAAGCGCGATCGCGTTTCCAATTAGTTAGTGCTTGCTCAATAGCATCTTCTCTTTCATGCCCAGCCAACTGATGCGGTACTTGAACATAAAAGCGACTTCTGCAAACGATAGTCACTTGTTCTACATCGGCTGACTCTACCTGCAACATTAAACGGCGACCTCGGTACATTACTCTTGCCCCACCCACGTAACGCTGAGGGAGTTCGGGTGAATGCTTCAAGCGACAATCTTCAACTGCATTGAATAGCCAGCGACGTTTGCTGTCGAGGAAAGCAGTGATTTTTTCTACAGGAGTATCAGGTGGTGCAACTACTTCCACTGCTTCAGAGGTGACAACGATGCGCTGCTGCTTGGTACGTTTACTGTAGCGCACGGTGTAGGGGATGTTGGTTTGACCGATTTGTAGAATAGGCATAACAATTAAAGGGAGCAAACCGGAAGCTGCTAGCGATTAGACAGACTCAAACCCTCTATTATTAGCATTTTAAGAGCAGCCTTTCTTCCTAATGCAAGAAGAATTTATTTTTGGGCGAATGCAAGTTTTACCTACCTCGACTGAAGAATTAGCTAATACCTCTTTATACATACAAAGTAAATTTTCTAAATGATCGCCACTTAACTTGTTAAAGGGTGCCGGAAATTCTTCTACAAGCATGATATCTCCATCCTTGACATTAAAGCCTAGAGCGCGAGCGCCGATTGTAACACCTGCATGAAGATAAACTTCCCGAAGTTCCAAATCCAGATATTTAGCAATACGGAGTGCGACATCATAAGTAGCTAATAGACCGAAGCCTTTTACGTCATCACTAACAGACTCAACAAATTGGTAAATGGTATCAAAGCTGTCAAAACTGCTGATTTCTAAAATCTCAAAGCGTTCTAAGGCAACTGAAATTGCCTCAGCTAAACACTGGCGACCGACAAGACGTTGATGATCGTTAACTTTTCTCTGTTCGTCTTCACTGAGGAAAGCTTTCTTGACAGCATCTCTTAAATTATCAGCTTTCTTATACCAAGAATATTGCGCCTCAGCATCGCGGTAAACATTGGCAAGATAGTCGTTATATATTTTGGTGTAGGATGTCATACTTGTAAACTCATCACTCAAGTTTTGCTGTAATGTTTGAGCGCATACTCATCAACTTTACTAGGTATATCTTTCCAATTTTCTAGCTTTAAATTAAACACCAATGCACGCACTTTCTGCCGTAGCTCTTTGCGTAACTGTTCTTTCAAATGCCAAGCAGGAGGCGCAGTTTCATCACTGGAGTAAAGTGCATCAATTTCCTGTGCTGCTTTCTCTAAGCAACTTAGCTCGTTACCAGAGCTAGTACTGTTAGAATCGCTCTGCCTGCTACTAACTTCACCGTGATCTAGTGGCAAGAATGCCTCTAAAATTTTGAGGACATCGTAAGCTTTAATAAAGGGTCTGGCTTGGCGATGAAAATCGTACCATCTATCCTCAGTTCCCAAATGTTGAATGAGAGTGTCGTATTCTTGACGAATATCTCCTGTCTTGCGGGGAATGGGTTTGAGGAATTTCATTACCTCTGCGTGGGCAGCTTTTAGTTGATTGCGTTCCACCTCCAAGTCTCTCATTGCGTTTTTCACATCGGCTTGACGGTAGGTAGCTAAAGCTTCAGTGAGGTTTTTGGTAACACCAATATAGTCAACAATTAGCCCAAATTCTTTGTGATCACCATAAACGCGGTTTGTACGTGCGATCGCTTGCAGTAGGTTATGTTCTTTTAGAGGATTATCTAAATACATGACACTTTCGCGGGGTGCATCAAACCCAATCAGTAGCTTATTGCAGATAATGAGAAAATGCACCGGGGGTACTTCACCACGTTGAACTTTGGCTTCATACTCAACATCATCCCCAGTAAATCTATTAGTGGCAGCAACTTCGCCATCTTTATCTAAAGCATATTTTTTCAGGTCTTTGCGGAGTGTATCAATATACTTGTCTTCGCTCGGTTTGCCATCTTCTTGGTTACTGGAGTAAATCGGAACACTCATCGCTTCCGCCCAAGCTTTTGCTGTTTCTGGGTCAAAACCTTGTTTAGTTAAGCTCTTGCTGATGATTTTATCTAATGCCTTTTTGTAGAGAATGATCGCTTCTCGGTCTATTGCAACTATTTGAGCTTTAAACCCTTCTGGGGCAGCATGAAGAGAAAAGTGCGTCCAAATATCGTAGGCAAGCAGTTCAATGCGTTGGCGGTGTTTGACTAAATCTTCAACTTTCACTCCTCGCGCTTTAATCTTGTTGACAACTTCCTCCGGTTCATTAGCAAACCAGTTATCAAACAAGATATTTAGCCGTTTCTCATCTACCTCCCATTCTGCTTTCCGGCTAGTGTAGCGAATCGGAACCGTAGCACCATCAGCTACCGCGTCATCTATGCTGTAGCGGTCAAGATAGCCTTCACCAGTCAGGCTGAAATTTTGGTATGTGTCTTGGTCAGTATTCTGAATCGGTGTACCAGTGAAGCCGATAAAACAAGCATGAACTAAGGTTTTTTCTAAGAATGTACCCAAGTCTCTCTCTTGGGTACGATGGCATTCGTCTACTAAAATAATCCAGTTGTTGCTGTTAAGTGCTTGTTTAGTTGATTCATTAAATTTGAAAATAGTAGAGAGTAGAGTTAAACCCACAGGATTGCTGTTAATGGCTTTTTGCAGATCATCACCAGAAGTAATACGTGTAGGGTTAGGCAGTCCACAGGCTAAAAACGTGTTAGCAATTTGGGTGTCTAAATCAATACGATCTGTAAGGATTAAAATATTGGGATTTTCTAGAGAAGGAGAATCAATTGTTTTGTGAGTTTTAAGTTTAAGAGTGGCAAATACCATTGTCAAACTTTTACCTGAGCCTTGGGTATGCCAAATCAAGCCTTTACGATATTTGCGTTCTGGGAGACTGGGGTTTGGCTTGAGAGGCGCAAGCACTCTGTCTACTATTTTGTTGACTGCACGAAATTGCTGATAGCGACAGATTTTTTTAGTTACTTTCTGTTCTCGTTTCTCAAAAACAATGAAGTGTGCCAGGATGTCGAGTAGCCGAGAGGGTTTTAGCAAATACCAAAGTTGTTTCTCTAATTCATTGCTGAAGTTGATTCCCTCCGTTACCGCTTCTTCTTTCCAAGCTCCCCAGTAAGCTGAAGCTGCGTCTGTTGCCCCATAGAGCACATTTACTCCATCAGTGATGATGTTGAAGGCATTGGAGTAGAACAGGCGGGGAATATCACGCTCATATTGTTTAATTTGCTCAAATGCTTCCCCAGTTTTATCTTTGGCAATGAAAGGTTTTTTAGCTTCTATGACAACAAGCGGGATACCGTTAATGAAAATTACAATATCAGGTTTACGGGAGTTTTGAGATTTGACGTAAAGCTGGTTAGTGACTGTGAAAGTATTGTTTTCGGGGTGGAGGAAGTCAATGAGGCGAATGGTTTTTTTGGTAGTTTCACCAGGAACGTTACGGCTATAATTGCCTCGCAGAAGATTTGTCCATTGCTCATTATCGGTGACAGCAAGCATATCTTGGTAAGTGGCACGGGCAACTTCTTTGGAGATAGCGTTTATGCGTTGGATCGCTGTGATAAAGATGTCGCGGAGGATGACTTGGTTAAGAGTGTCTCTGGCGATTTGGCTTTGTTGAGGTGGTAGCCAAGTGTAGCCAAATTTTACTAAGGCATCTATGCAAGGTTTTTCAGCAAGGGTGTATTCGGGGCCTTTGTTCACGGCGTAACTCCTACGCGGACGCGACCTGTGAGCAGGTCTTGCATTAGACCACGTTTGATTATATTTAACTGCTTAAGTTTTTCTTCATCCCAAAAAATTTGTTGATCATGAGAAAAAAGTGTATTGGCAATTTGCAACTGAGTTTCTATTGGAAGAACTGGAATTTTAAGACTTTTAAAAAATGGCATTCCAATTGTTTTGATAGTATTACCTATTGCTATCCCTTCAAAAACTGGTTTCATATACTGTAACCAATAGTAAAGGTAATGATTATTCAATTCTGATCCACAAATCCATCCTATGAAATGCTGACTGATTGCCATTTCATCTGTCGTAATTGCACTCTTACCAACTCCAGCATCACGAGATAAAACAACTGTTCCTTTTGGATGTTTAACCGCAGAAGAGTTTCGGATACCATCTTCACTAATTTCTGCTGCTGTTTTATGGATATAAACTCGGTCAAGTGCAGCTGAATCTTTAAGTGAGATCCATTTAATTCCACCATCCCAATATTCGAGTTTCTTCCTATTTGGTGTATGTCCAGTTACTCTTTTTGCTACTTCATCTAAAAAACGAACGGAATATTTTGCAATATTATACGTATCTTGATTTTTGTTATATTTATCACTACCAAAGAATTCCTGGAGTAGCCCCTGCTTGACTTTGCGGGTTTGGTCAATGACTGCTTGAGTGGATGCGATCGCTTCATCTACACTACTCAAAATTTCAGTAATTTTCTTTTGTTCGGATAGTGGGGGTATTACAACAGGAGTAATTGCAAGCTTTGTAATGTAAATATGCTTAATGGTTGAGCCACCAGAATCTTCGAGTAACCTATATTGCACTTGTGGGGATTGTAGTGACCAAGCCAAAAATTCAGAAAATACACAAGTATAATCTGGTTGAATTACAGCCACAGACTGGTTTACACAAATTTTCTCTCTATCAACTATAGCTACTCGACCTAGTGTGCCATCTTTAGTTATAAGCACATCACCAATACAAGGACGGCTTTTATCTGTCAGTAAATCATCAAATGCCTCTTCGCTAGTATGCCGTGCATCACTGTAATTGATACGACCTTCAGATATATTGGTTGCTGTGATCATCCAAGGCCCCTCATCTGTTGTAGGCATTGGATTGGTAAAACCATAAGTGAGTCGCTTCGAGATATTTTGATAAGTAACAACTTTCCAGCCTACTGGAATCTCACCAATATCATTCTTTTGAAAGCGAGTATGACTTTCTTTAGATGAGTTAGCGATAGACTTTTGAGAAAGGTTATTAAATGTCATACCCAAGCTTCTCCAAAAATCTCAACATCTTTGCCTCAGCCTTATCCCGCTTCTCCAACAATTCCTTCAAAATCTGCACTTCCGCCGCCACATCAATCTGTTCTTCTTCCTCAGTCGTCTGCACATATCGAGCAATATTGAGATTAAAATCATTCTTCTCAATCTCAGCTAAATCCACCACCCGCGCAAAACGTTCTTCATCCTCAAACGCCAAAAACGCCTTAAATAACCGTTCAACATTCGCTTTAGATAGAGTATTTTGATTTTTTCCCTCTACCATCTCCTCAGCACCATTCACAAACAGCACCTTACTCCGTTGTTTTGCTTGTTTTTGCTTATTAATAATCAACACGCAAGCCGGAATACCTGTACCATAAAATAAATTCGGTGCTAACCCAATTACCGCCTCTATTAAATCATCTCTCAAAATCCCCTCACGGATTTTCGCTTCCGCACCACCGCGAAACAGAATCCCGTGCGGTAAAACTACACCCAACTTACCCGTTTCATTCAAGCTGACAATCATGTGCTGGACAAACGCCAAATCTCCATAAGATTTTGGCGGACAACCGTAAGTATCCCTGTTAAACTTATCCCCATTTCTCCAAGCCTCATCACCCCAATTCTTCAGTGAAAATGGAGGATTTGCTAGTACTCTGTCAAATGTTCGTAATACTTTGCTTCCCTCTGCAACCAAATGCTTTGGTTCTCGTAACGTGTCACCCCGCAGGATTAAAACATCATCGATGTCATGGAGAAATAAATTCATCTCACAAATCGCCCAAGTGTTGAGGTTCATCTCCTGACCATACAACTGCAAGGACTTAGAGTTTTTTCCCTGACGCTTGAGATAATTTACTGCTTCCAATAACATACCGCCAGAACCACACACAGGTAGGGTCATAAACACTCATTCCCTCCTCTGGCTGCAAACACTCAATAATTAAGCGAGTTACCATCTTGGGAGTGTAAAATTCACCTCCCTTTTTTCCCGCATCGTCAGCAAATTTAGAAATTAGATATTCGTAAGAAGCACCAAGAACATCTGCTTCAACATCACACTTCCGCAGGCGATGCTTGCTAAAGTGCTGCAACAATAACTCTAATGTCGCATCAGGAAAGCGTTCTTTATTGTTGAAGTCCACATCCTGAAATACACCTCGCAGCCGAGTATTTGCATCTTCAATTGCTCGAAAAGCCGCATTAAGCTGTTCACCAATATTAGTAGAATGCTTCCGTACATCATTCCAAAACGCTCCAGGTGGAATGTGAAAGCGGTGTTCTTCTGGATCAGCTGCTAATTGTGCATCTTTATAAAGATTCAGCCGTTCCTCATATTCCTCTTCCCACACATCACACAAACGTTTGAAGAACAGCAGCCCAAAAATGTAGTGTTTGAAGTCCCCTGAGTCAATTTTTCCCCGTAATATGTCAGCAGCATCCCAAAGATGTTTTTCTAACTGCTGCTGGGTCATTTTGCCAACATAGGTCAACGGTAGCTCAATAGGAGTATCATTTTTGACCTTTAGCATTTTCTGACTTTCTCTCAAAGAATTCTTCAAAATTTAGGCGCGTATTCTAACTTTGTGTGCAATAACTATTTATACCCTAAAAAGAGTAATTTATAGTGTGACATCTATGATTACAGCAAAAAAATCATTAAATACCAACATTAAAGGAATATTGCTAGAGGCGGCATAGCGCTCTTAATAGCAACAAGTGCAGAAATATGCAGCTAATTGACATAGTAATTATTACCCATTCTAGTTAACTAGCACCCCATTTACACAAGCGATACCCCACTGCGGGAACTTCACCAGTAGTTTCTTGATCACAATTTGCAAAGCGGGGTCATCCTGTAAGTACTCGAAGCCTGGGTTTTCTCTTATACCGCCTGCCATTTTAAGCTCTTCTATTAGCAGAGCCAGGACTTTTAACCTTGTGGTGATACCTTCGGTGGTAAATAACGCATTATTACTCGACCATTTTTTAGATTGTGGCACAGACGTGGTGGAACAAGTGGCTTCAAGATTATTCCTGTATTATCTGAAGTTATGGGATAATGTATAACAAAACATAAAAAAGGGGTTTTATCCCCTTATTACTTCAAAGATAAAAACTAACTTCCATTATTATTAGCAGGTTAATCACTTCACTTAAATGATTTTTAGGCTCTTCTGCGTTTGCTAGGTGTTGTAAGTTATTGGTTTTCAAGCTCTTGCCAACCTCTGATAGCACCAACAATAAAAGCTCCTACTGGGTTATCGATAGCTTTCTCAAAAGCAGCCAAGCCTCCTGACTTGACAGCATTTATCACTCGTTCTTTCAACAATGGATTGCTTTCAATTCGATTTATCGCTTCTGCTGCTACTACCATTTGCTGTGATGTAGTAGTAGTCGGGTAAGTTTGCTCCAATTGTTTTATTAATAGCCCAATCTCGGCAGCAGCTTCAGCAAGACTTTGGGGTTGTCCAGCAGCATAATAATCACCTTGAATAAGATCACGCCCAATATTTTGATTAAATTTTCCACCGCTAGTATTAATGATAAAGTCGCCTGCCATCGTCTTATCTCCTGAAAATTAATAGTACTTACTACATTGTAATAATTTCTATATAAGCTTTTTGGCGCAAATATAAATTTTGTACATAAAGGTGATAGCCAAATATTTTCATAAAATACTGTTGTATGAAAAATCAAGCTAATAAACATCTGACAATTTAAATTAGTCTATAATTAAAATAATTGTATCCAAGATTAATTTTCTGTCCAATTATTTGTAAGTTCTTTCTCTATTTCAATAATAGCTTTTCCAATTCCCAAATATATATTACGTGATCTTTTTCTATTTGTTCGTTCTATGAAAGATGTATCACTTCTTTTTATTTTGTAGCGCCACCATTTCAATTCATCTTGAAACAAATGAATAGTATAATTTTTATAAATTACATCATATTCATTATTACCACAATCGCTAAAATACTCTATAAATTGTGAACTACTAGAAATGCTTATTGGTTCAATTGCAGCAGGTTTAACAATTAGATTACTAGGATATTCTTTTCCAATTTGATTATAATTATTAGTCAACAAATCTATGAAAATTTCTTTTACTAATTTTTGTATACTAATATTGTCATCTACACCAAAAGAGGATTTTAATTCTGGTTGATTGCGTAGTTGCTCAGTTAATTCTTTTGCAAACTCAGATATTGCTTCTAAGGCATCGGAGCTTTGATTTATGCTTTGTACTAAAATATCCCTAAAATCATCAAATGTATTAGTAATATTATTAGGATTTATTTCTACTTTTCTATCTTTGACAGTGATATTTTTAGTATTATTAATTGTAGCATTACCTCCAATAAAATCTCTTGCAATCTTCTGCTCTAAATCACCACCTCCTGTATCAATTATTATTTGATGTTTTGATGTAAATATTCTCTGCTGTATTGGTATTATTTTTGCTTGGCGTTTAAGTTTTTTTTGATTATTCAAATATAAAATTAAATCTAATAAAAGTCCTGAAAAAAGCGAAGTTAACCCTCCTATTGTTTGAATAATATTTATATTAAAAGTCCTGTAAATTAATGCTAATAGTAATGATATTAAACAAGACACTAATATTATAAATAATAATGAGTATTTGGATTTTCTAGTTAAATTAATTATGTAATAAGTGAGAAATATTCTTTTATTATACATTTTATTCAGTATCAATACTAAATTAAATGTATTGTTTATATTCAGTAATGTACGTAATGCCAATCACTGTTTATGTGTGATTGTAATCAATACAACCAATATTTATTCATGTTAGTAACCTATTTTCTACTTTTAAAGTAGAAGTAAAAAGAAAAAGTGGCTTTCTAGATAATTTTGAAACCTGTATTGTCTACTTCATAAACTTTAAATCTGCTGTATTTCTTGTTTGCTGTATCTACTGATAATATTGACTTCAACTTTTCTGTAATACATTATTATTGCATAAAATTGCATAAACCCTATGGGTCTATAATTGCTCTACGGGTTTCTATGCACTGCTCCTACAGGCGTTTTACGCTAGCTAAAGCTTAAGTTTGCAGAAGCTATAGAACAAACCCTAGTGTGAAAACTTCCTCACCAATCTCTTGATTACAAGATGGAACGCTGAGTAACCCTCCCAGTATTAGCGATGTGCAGTTATTCGTTATAGGCGATTCCTCTTGTTCTGACGCGCTTTCAATAACTTGAGGCGACGCGCCCTCAAAAGGCGCGTCAGCCGTCTAGTTATACTTGCCTTTCAAGTTGCGTTGAGAATTTTTATCTTGGGCATTGCATGAAGAAATGACAGTAGAGACGTGGAAATGTAATAACCTAGCAGTTACACTCTTAAAGCTTTACTTTTTTGGAAAACTCAGAATAGATTAGCTCGTTTGGTTCTTGAGTTGCCTCCATAAAGCTTGTAAAATCAGAAATTGCAGATTTTACTCGTTCTGTATTGTTTAGACCTCGTTCAAGTGCAGGCGTTAGCTTTTCTACAAATGCACTTGCAACGCTAACTATGGGTGTCCAAAAAGTTGTAGCTTCTTGAGGTGATCTTTCACCTTCAAATACAAGTATAAATTTATCAGGTATTGCTTTTCCAAGAATTATTTCAAGAGAAGCTGAAATTGCAGAGGTGAGAAGAAACGTTGCTCCACGGTTACGAAAGAAGGAGAGAGTCTTTGTCTGTCTATCTGTAAGCTGGCTTGTATTACTTGCCTCTAATAGCTGCTTTTTCCTCTCTTCAACAGCCCGTAGTAGAGAATAAGCAAAGATTATATGCTTTGCAGAAGTTCTATTTGAGAAATACTTAGAATATATGCTATCTGATATCCAAATTTGAGACTTTTCATTATAAGCAATCACTGGATCACCATGAAAAGTGGCTATTGCCTGACCTGCTGTGTCAGATGGCAGAAGATTAGCAGGCCTCTTAATTCGATCCTCATATCCTCCTCGCCTTCCTCCTAAATAAGTTACAGATGGAATTTCCTTGAATTCATTACGTAAACCTAAGTTAAGCTGAAGGGTAGGCAGCGTAAGGATTGCAGGGGAGCAGGGAAGCAGGGGGGCAGAGGAGAATTTCTCTTGCTTCTGTCCGTATGCTTCTTCCTTCTTCTTTCTCTCCTGCTCCTTTGCTCCTCTGCACAAGAGCTGCCTCAACGATTTTCCCTTTTCTTAGTGCCATTCGTCTATACTGTGCTAAGTCTGGGCTAGTAAAAACATAAGAGCGTCAGCAGAAACACTATTTAGCCTTATTTCACTCAACTAACTCCCCATTTACAATCCCGATTCCCCACTGTCCAAACTTGGCTAGTAGTTTTTTAATGACTATCTGTAGCGTAGGATCATCTGCCCAGCATTCTTGAAGAAACTCGAAGCCTGGATTCTGTCTCAAAATCCCTGCCATTTTGAGTTTTTCCAGTCTTTCAGGACGTGCCTTTGACCGAGCAGCAATGACTGAACTTGACCATTTTTCCGAATCCAAGGTGGGAGCGGCGGAATCTTCACCTTCATGAGACGTTTTAATTTCTACACCCGAAACTGAGTTTTCTGCTGTTAACGAAGCACGGTAAGTGCGCTTTTTCTGCTCCTCTGCTTCAAATTGATTTGATGCTTTTTCATTTTTAACGATAGGCAGCGCTGGGGAACCAGTGTGTTCTCTACAAGACGATACGCGAACATAACAATCTTTCAACTCAACACCACAGTCCTGGTTTTCTTTTTTTAACGAAGCAGAATAACCCTGTTCTTCTACCTGCCCCTGAGTTTGATTAGCGATCGCTAAAGTTGAAAAAAATTTATTTACAGCGACGGGCGCGGCGGAACAAGCACCTTCATGACAGTCTCTCGGCTCAACACCACAATCTTGATTTTTAGCCAACAACGGAGCAGGATTACTTTGTGCGGTCTCCACAAGCGCTAGCGTCGTGCAGTCCATTGCCACAGGCAAGTCAATATCATTCTCTGACACGCTTTCAACAAACTGAGGCGACGCGACCCCCAAGGGCGCGTGAGCCGTCTCCTCAACTTGCGAATTCCCTGTAAGCGTGTCAGAGTTACACCTCACAAACTCTTTTGTAGAGTTTGTGAGGTGTTCCTGAACAGTTCGTGAGGTTTTTTGAAACCCTTGCTCTAACTGGTCTTTACCTAAAATAGATGCTTCGTACAAAGCACCCATTTCTTCAGAGCCAGCATCTTTCTCTGAACCCCCAGCATTCAGTTCTTGTTCTTCAGAATTTGGTTGCTGATTTTCAGCATTGGCTTTCTCCCAAAATTCTTTCATCCGGCTACCATGCAAATTCTTCACCATCCAGCTAGCCGTTTCCCTGCCATCCTGAATCGACTTGTCGGGTTTGAAGATGAATAATCCACTATCAGCTAGAATTTTCTTTGCAGAGATAAAAGTACTGTAACCCAAAGCACTTGTTAGCGGCATCCACCGAGAACCATAAGGGTCAGCCGTCCAGCATTCCTGCCACAATTGCGTCACCGAGGGTTTTTGCTGGGAAGCCCAAAGCATATCTTCAATCGGGATAATCACATGAAGCCGCTTGTATGGTGACTGTGGTTTAATGGCAGCAGCCTTTTTGGGCTTGGGTCTTGTAATAGTTGCAGTCATTCTATAATCTCCTATTTATATTGACGCACGGAAATTTCTCCCACTGTGATGCGGGGCAAGGTATTGTATTTGTTTGTCTAAAAAGTTACTGATACACTGAAAGTTTATTGAGGTTGCCAGAATCGCAATTCATCTTGAAAATACCTGTCAGTCTTTTTTGATTGCTCATTCCAACAATCCCAGGCAACCACCAACTCTTCGCCCAAATCCTCTACAACTTCACCCCTCTCGACATACAAAGTACGGTAAGGGTCAGCATGGGCAACAATAGAGCCGATGCCAATAGTGCGCGGTTGAAGGGATGCGTTCTGGAGAGCAGTAATTAAATTTGTCTCCTCATTAGTCAATTCTGCCCAGTAGTCCTGTTTAATAACCTCATACTCTTGGGCAACGTCCCAATAGTCCTGCCAAGTACACCCAGGTTTAGCTAGCACTGCCCTAATGTCACTAACCGCCTGTGGTAGCATTTCCAATTGCTCGGCTCGATATGCGATCGCAGATGGTGTCGGCTCACTCCCTAGTATTAGCGCTGCCGCCTCCAATGCCTGGGTATTGTTCATGGCACTGGCTAAGTTTTTCAAAGCCATACCCATGAGCCGCAGACATTCTTGGGCGTTTTCTTTCGGCGGTTCCTGGGCCAGCGATCGCAAATCAATGGTTTTCTCTAACGCCTGCTTCACCTGCTTGTTCAAAACTTTGGTCGCTTGCTGGGTCATGGTATTTCCCCATTGTTGAGAAGGGCGCTCTTGTACGGCGTGTTCTAGTTCCTGAATGCGCTGCTGGAGTTGTTGATTCTCAGCCTCTAACTGCCGTAGCGATTCCATCTCCAAGAGCCGTTGCTGTAACTGAACATTTTCTTCTTTCTGTTGCTTGAATAGTTGTTGCAGAGATTGGATTTGTTCTTGTACCTGGGCTTCGGCTCTGGTTGTGGCTTCTGACTGTAGTCCAATCCTTAATTCCTGCTGTAAGCGCTCTAGCTCCTGCTGGTGTTGCTCTTTGAGTGCAGCGATCGCTTCAGAATATTCTTTTGGGTAAGTCCGCCCACTCAATTCGGACACAATTGCGTCATTTAAACCGACTAAATCAGCATTGTTGATCAACAACCTTTCACCATCGCTAAAGGTGACAATCTGCTGATAGTTATTTGGAGCCGAAGCCTCAATCACTCCCGAATCCCCATAACGAGGATGTGAAAGACAAGAAACAGTCACAGAATTACACAATTGCGTTTTGGGGTTTTCGCTTTTTGTGGCGCGTTTAGTTGTTGGTGCGACTTGCTGCACTGCTTTAGCGAAGTCTACAGCAGTAGGGAAAGGTTTTTCTTTCGCTGCGATCGCAACAGCTTGCTCTAACTTATCGGGAGTTTTGACCAGTCGGAGTAGCGAACGAGTCTGAGAAGGTTTGGTTATATGGGGCCTCAGTTCTTCTGGTAAGGTATCAACTACTTGCTTGGCCGCAAATAGATCCTTGACTCTGCGATATCCACCGTGTTTGGCTAACTTCTTCTCACAATAATCTTTAAAACTGACGTGTCCACCATCTTTGTAATAGTGGTTGTCTCGCATGAGACGTAGTTCATCTATTGCTTGCCACTCGAATCTGTCGATGGCAGTGAAGGTTTCTTGGATACTGGTGTTGACAACACTGTAATCGAGTGCTGTTGTTTGTTCTCTGTCTAGTGTCAGCATATTTATTGCTCACTATGGTAGATGCCTAAAAGTTGAGGTGTTGCAGCTTAACCAAAGTGAACCCAGCAGATGATTTGGGGGATTTTTCCAAAAATGTGTCAGCATTATAGTTAGCTCACTTTGTCGTTAACGGATTGAGCAGGCGATCGCAATGCTTTGGTCGGCGGCGATCGTCTTCTACTTCTCCAGTTTTTATCATTATATAATGATATTATCACTATATAATCAATATAGACTGCTTACAAAAAAACAAAGCCCGCTTATTGATTAGCGGGCTTGTCCGGTTTCAGGAGATCCATTAATTGTGAATGTTTTTGCCTGAGAGAATCATTCTCTTCTCTCAGGCGAGCAATTCCCCCATGAGTAAAGAGTCCTGTTGGTTTGATTTGCGCTCTAAAGCCTCTATTCGCTTTTTTAGGTCTATAACATCTACCTTCTCAGATTCGTCAAGGTAATCATCAATCCACGAGATTAGTACTTCAGTAATTGTTTTACCTTGATTGCGGACTTTCTCTGCAAATCTTGTCTTCCTTTCTTGGTCAACCTGGATTTGAATGAAAACCCTGTCTGAAGACGCTTTTGATCCTTTGGTCATTCTTACTTAACTCCTTAATTATAAATATTAGCTTACCAATGACTGTTTGTAATGACAATTTCATGAAGAATATATTGACAATGTAGTGATAATATCATAATATAAAAATATGAGGAGCAAGAAAGGCTCGTGTAAATCAAACCGACCTTCCATTGCCTCAAAAGTACAGTTTTTTTTCATCTATCAAAACAAAAGACGACCGCCTGTCCTGGAAAACTTGCGATCGCCTTTTACCCAAATAAATTGGAGATTTTTATTATGACGTATGTAACTCATACACGACAAGCAATTGTCGATTATTCTGTTGACAAGCAAGCCGCAGCACAAGCCGAGCTTGACAAATACATCGAATCCCAAGCCGAAGCTGTAGCCCCAAGCCAAGACCCTCTCACCAGCAGAGATCGCCGCATCATTGGTGAGATTATCGAAGTTGAACCCGAATCAGTTCGCACCATCTGGATTGAAGGCGGGATTACAGTATGGGTGCAGTTTGTGGAAGGCGGACGGCTGCCATTCGATCGCAACTGGTTCGCTACAAGAGTTGCAGAGGTTAAAGCGACACTTCTAGAAACTCCATTGGAGCGCAATGAACGCCTCAGCGATGAATTAGAAGAAGCTTGTGTCAAGTTCAACCTGTGGCATCCCCAGATTGATTGGTTATCCTTCAGTACTAAACTTTACCGGAATAATCAGCTAGTAGGCTACATCGGTTGCAATCTTGAGGGCTGGTATTCTAGACCTCGCACATACGGCATGAACAGATTCGCATCGAGTGCAGAAGAAGCGATTACGTTTTTGGGAGTCCGACCAGCTGTAGCAGCGTAACCACTGACATTAAAAGGGCGATTGCACATCAAGACAATTGTAATCGCCTCTACAGTGTAATAGGTAACAAACATCACAATGGCATACACCACAGAAACTACGCCCTCTCTTCAAGTAGCTGAGTTGGATGATTCACCAGAGAAAATTTTTCTACCGCCAACAGACCCGAATGCAGAGATTATCGAAATCTCTGGTTACACGCTCGTTTACGTCAATGGAGCCTGCCCCAGAAATTATCGGGTCTATAAAGGTCATTCAATGATTGGGGTGATATTTCAGCACATCACCCACTGGTCTAACGCTATGGATCAGATTCGGTACGCTCAAGCAGAAGAAGCAGCAGTTGGGTTGGATGACTTCGTGAAAGTAGCAAATAAATCCAGAGTTACAGATAAAGCCATAGCAGCATAGTTAAATTCACCAATTACAACCATGCAATGAACAATAACAATTCCACACGGTTGGAAATACCCTCGTTTTACTTTAGGACAACGTACAGAGCAGGGAATTATCATCGGCATCAAGTATTACCTAAACGATAGTCTTTTAGCATACGAATATGGCGAAGGCTGGCATTATCTAGTCATGCCTGACATCAATTCTATTGATGAAGGTCTATTGATGAAGGAAATCACTTAGAGAACGAGATTAAATTACTGACACCGCAAGAATTGAGAGCAGAGATTCAGGCTGAAATAGAAAAATGTCTACGCCAAGTTGAACTGCTTAAGTACGAATTAAAAGCAATTCCTGGAGGTCTAGCTGATGGCTAAATTGCTCAAAAACTGCTCTGACCTCACGGCTGCTAGCTTGCTCCTTTTCTTACGCCGCTATGGTGGTTCTGCTCCTTTACACAGCATTAATTTCTCACGAACAGTAATCCAATCATTACTCGATAGAGAACTAGTACGAGTGCAGAATACCAAACACGGTTTTTTACTGACAATTACACAAGATTCCGACAAATTGCCGACTAACTAAGCCCATTAACTCACTAAAACAAACACAACAAATACAACACCATCATGGAAACCATCAAAATCAACAACAGCGTTTTTCTCATCCCACCCAGTCAACCTAAACTGCAAGCTAACTGCGCTAAGGAATATGGTCAATTCTTACTCGATTGCCCTCCGAAACTGACGATTCTAGAAGCACAAGCCGGCGGATATCTCAAGGGAAATAAGGCTGATTTTGCGATCGCTATTTCTCGCCCTGACCGTCTACTCACAATCAACGAGAACTTTACCAACGAGCCATTTACTGAACTGTGGGTAATTCCTGTGACTGGTGGGTTAAAAGATCAGTTCAAAGGGCCAGCCTCAATGCTGCTTTGTTTCTTGATGCACCGCCGTAGCAAGGACTCGTTTGCTGCACTGTACAATCACTTCGCCCATCGTGCTTTTCAATCGTGGTGTGAAGAGGGAATGGCGGGAGATCCGAAAGAGTTTTGTTATGGCGCGATCGCTAGCGTACTCAAAAACTACATCTTCTGCGCCGAGTTCCAGAAAGTGGAAGGAGCGCTGGGAACGTATTGGTTTATTCAATGGAGTTACCGCAACCCAGAATCTGATTTTGAAAAGGACGCTTTAGTTGCAGCCGAGATGATTCGCTCTGGTGCTGAGTCGGGGGCGACATTGCACTGGGTGACTAATGAAACTTATGAAAGATGGGCAGAGAACGCAAACAAGACCATACAAGCATTACCCGCAGTTTCAGAAGCAGAGGTGAGGGCATCACTTCAACCACAGAATCAGCAGGTATTGCCGCAAGGTAAAAAGCGGTAATTGATAACAAACAAAGGCGATTCAGCTTTGAGTCGCCACTAGCCTAAATATTCAATTTATCAGTGATTATGGAGGTCAGTAAATGAGGATAAAATGGACTCCCCAAGAGTTAGAAATTCTTGAAGAAATGTCTGAAGCATACACACCTAAACAGATAGCATACAGACTCAGAAGACGAGGCTATCACCGCACAACATTAGCTGTTCATAAAAAGCTCTATGCGTTGGGTTATTCTGCACGTCCCACTCTCGACAATTATAGTTGTAACCAAATTGCTCAAGCTCTTTCATTGAACCCCTGTACTGTAGCTAAATGGGTAAAACGAGGCTGGCTCAAAGCTATTCGGCGTTCTTCTACAAATTACCTCGTCAAGAGCCGGGATTTAAAACGGTTTTTCAAGAATCCTCCAGATTCTATTAAAAAGCGGATTACTGCGATAGATCCGCAAGTAGTTAGGTATTTAGTAGGGTAGCTAAACAGCATTTAAGTTTAAAGCAGAGGAATTTTTAACAATGCGAATAACCTACCAGTACCGTTTACGTCTAACTCAAAAACAAATAAACACATTTGAACACTGGCTCGAATTATGCCGTCGCCAGTACAATTACAGGTTGGCAGAAAGGTTTAACTGGTGGGAACAAAACCGTTGTGATGTTAACCGATGCTCTATAGTTTGTTGCAGCATTGCACCGTTGAAAGACCAACCAAATCGTTGGTCACAACAAAAGGATTTAGCTAATACTAAAGCTCTATTTCCTGAGTATAAAGAACTTGTATCCCATACATTGCAAGACGTAATTGCAAGGGTAGATAAAACTTACACTCGATGGTTGAAAGGTGATAAAAATGGTAAAAAGTCTGGTCGTCCTAGATTCAAAGGTCAAGGGCGTTATCGTTCTTTAACTTTCCCCGATCCAATTAAGCCTGAACACATTCAAGGTAAGTTTATTCAGTTGCCTAAAATTGGAAAGGTAAAAGCAATATTGCACCGCCCCATACCTGACGATTTTAAAATCAAAACTGCTACTATCACGCGGAAAGCTGACGGCTGGTACATCGGACTTAGTTTAGAAGATATGACTGTGCCTAGTCTTAAAACTGATGCCATACCTACACCAGATAACACAGTGGGTATTGACATGGGGTTAAAATCATTCTTAGTAACGAGCGATAATAAAGTAATTACAATACCCCAGTATTATCGTAAAGCTGAGAAGAAATTAAAGCGTTTACAGCGTCAGTTATCTCGTAAGAAAAAAGGTTCAAATCGATGCAAAAAAGCAATTAGGCGTGTTGCTAAAGCCTATTTAAAAATTACTAATCAGCGTCAAGATTTTCATTACAAAACTGCACAATGGTTAGTATCACAATATAGATTTATCGCTTATGAAAAACTGAATATTACAGGACTTGCTAAAACACGACTGGCAAAATCAATTCTTGATGCTGGATGGGGGCAGTTTCTAGATATAGTCAACCTCAAAGCTGCAAATGCTGGGGGTGCTGGAATACCACAGAACTCGTACAAGACAAGTATTGAATGTTCAGATTGTGCAGCAGAAATTCCTAAAACACTTTCTGATAGATGGCACAACTGCTCATGTGGTGCTAGTTACTGCCGCGACCACAACGCAGCAAGAAATATAAAATACAGGGCGGTGGGGCATCCCGCTCTAATCAAAGCTAGGGAAATGTCCGATGCAATAGCAGGAGTCACCTAGAAGCCCGTACTGTTTTATCACGGTAGAATTCTCTGTTCACAAAACCTACCATGATAAGACAGATAGGGAATATGTCACCGTTTTGAGTTGTTGCTAAGTCAGCAGGCAGATTGAAGCAGCGATCGCGGCTGGTGTCTATGAGATGGGTGTAGAGACACTCCGGGCTGAACGCTTTGCTGTTGAGAGCCAGGAAGCTGTGTACACTCATCCTGTTACTGGTAGCGTCACCAATTACTTGAAAGTGGAACGCACCCAAAGAAACAACATCAGAACTGCTGACGAGATGTTAGAGTTCGCCACTCAATATCAAGGAAAGCTCATGATCAACTCCAAGTCAGGCAATGCTGCTGTGTCAATTCCGACACATAGTATCTACGACGCTGATGGTGGAGTTGTACCAAGGGTGTTACTCGTCCGTCCACAGAAAGAAACCCGTATACCAGTCAAGGATTTAGAATCTTCCACTTGGAAAGCTGTTTGTGTCGATGCGTTCATTGCAGCGTGGTCGAAAGAGGTAGATGCGCTGCCCAAGTTCACTACCGATTACCTGCATTTGGTAACTGGTATTTTGTTGCCCATTTGGAAAATCTTGCCGCAGCACAGTAGCCGAGTCTTCAGGTTACAAACCAGCGATGGACAAAAGATTCTCGGTCGGGTGGTGAATGCTCACGACATTCAAACCGTGCGCGAACAACTCGGACTAAGAAATCAAGTCCTTTCTCCAGAAGAACTTGTTTCGCTGGTACTGAATCAGAGATATACACAGCAGTTGCCGGGTGGTGTAACCTTGCGACGTTCTTTGATTGCTGGTGAACCTCGCATAGAACTGGTTAATGCTATCTCACTGGCAGAGCGACTGGTGCCTGTGAGTTGCTTCACCGAGATCATCAACTGGCGCAAGCGGGTATTCATTCCGGTTTCAGGCAAAGCCCCAGCTATTCTAGCGGCTGTGATTGAAATTTTAGGATAACTAAAAAGCTGATGTATCTGATAAATACATCAGCTTGTTTTTGTGCCCTCTTAAATTAAAAAACCTGAGTTCGGGATAAGAAATCCTCAAAAGCCTTGACTTATCCTTGTTCGGTCTAAAGCTCTGTTTTCATCTATTGTCAATAAGACATATTGTTGATATTAGTTTTATTTGTGAACCTTATTGACAAAATGATTCCATTTTAATCCCTACTTTGATCGCTTCCAGTTTTATTCAATGTATATCTGGAGACACCAACGAGAAATCCTTGAGATGCACTACAGGCTCATTTTCATTCTTGGGACAGTGCTTAATTTACAGGAATTTCAGCCTTAACGGAACCGTATTGGAAAATAAGGGGCTGTAATTTTTCTGTGTTTCCAGAAAAAGGGCGGATAACATCCGCCCCTGTGTACCTTGAATTAGGCTGCAACGAAATCGATCGCTGTAATTACGTTTGTTTGAACGCCGTTTAGGGTCGCCAGTAGCTCGTTGGTTTCTGTAACGCGGATCAGGGTGTTGTTGGCATTTGTCGCGATCGTCAGTTGACCGAACGTTAGACCACCCGATAGAGCAATAAAATCTGCGCCGTCCTTGAAGTCCTGAATCGTATCTGAGCCTGCGCCTGCTGCTAACACAAAGCGATCGTTGCCATTAGCGCCAAGCAGTGTATCCTGTCCTTGACCGCCATTGAGCAGGTCATCGCCATTGCCACCGTTGAGGATGTCGTTGCTGACTTGACCCAGCAAAATGTCGTCGCCATTATCACCGTTGAGAGTATCGTTACCATTGCCACCATTGAGGATGTCGGTATCATTGCGTCCATTGAGTTCGTCTCTGCCAGAAGTGCCATTGAGTGTATCCTTGCCGTTGCTGCCGTTAAATACGCTCAGGTTACTCGCTAATTGGGCACCTATTAGCACAGGATCGTGATCTGAGGAGCGATAGGGTGTTGGCTCATAGAGTCCAGGGGGGTTAAATTCTTGGTTGTAATCTAGAATTAGGGGTTCGTCAGCGTTGATATGCCATTCGGTAGCTCCCGTCACCTGGGCACTGAGGCTGGAAGTACTTAGGGCATGATCCAATCGTCCAGACTGCCCATCAAAGACAAAAGAGTAGGGGTTTTGGATATATTTGCCGAGTTCATCTACTAATCCGCCATTTCGTAACACATCAATCGGATCTTCTTCGCCATAGGCATTTAAATCCCCAAGGACTAACACATCGCTATCGCCTGTGGTGGTCTTCAGCTCATTAACAAAGCCAAGCAAGGCTTCTGCCTGCTGAACCCGCGTAAAGTTAAAAGCTCCTTGTCCATCACCCTGGTCTGCGTCTGCACCTGTGCCTGTACCACTCTTTGACTTGAAATGGTTAATCACAGGGGTAAAAGTTTCGCCGTTGGAGTTTAGTGCAAAGGTTTGAGCGACGGGTTGACGATTGTAAACAGCGTCAGGATCACTGAGGGAAGCACCAACCGGGGTGACTATTCCTGGCTTGTAGATGAAGGCGACTTTAATTTCATCAGTTCCTACCCCCGTGGCAGGATCACGAATATAGTCATAAATTTCTGCGCCTACAAATGTATTTAGCCGCTCTACCAGTTCTGCGATCGCCGACTCAGAACCATCGTCATCATTCTCAACTTCAATCAGACCCACTACATCGGCATCGAGGGCTGCGATCGCGCTGACAATTTTGGCACTTTGCCGCTCAAACTCTGCTACATTATCTGCTCCCCGCGAGGTCGGGAAGCCGCCACCCACACCGTTACCATTGAAGTAATTCAGTACGTTAAAGCTAGCAACCTTAACGTTGCCGCCCACCTCTTCGGGTGCAGCAGTCCGGGGGTTAGAATCGACAAAATTAGGTGTTGCGGTGGGTTGCAGTCGGTAGCTATCAAACCCAAAGCCCAGCACACCTGTAAGAGATGCAACCGTGCTACCTACGCGCAGTGTGCCGTCTTCATTCAAAAAGGGGACTGTAGCAGGATTTTGGGTGTTGCTGCCATCGTCAAGTAAAATTTGGCGCAGGTTGTTTGCGTTCTGCTGTGCTGTGACTGCGGCGACGTTGTTTTCGTCGTTCTCGGTTTCAGTAGTTGGAATATCAGTCGGGTCAATGAAGTTTGTGGGATTAAACAAGCGTCCCTCTGAAGACAGCAACACCTCACCAAACCGACCGAGGTTAAAGTTTTCAGCGACCGTCAAGGTTTCGGGAAACGTGACTAACATTCCCTCATAGCGTTCCAAGTCAGTCGTTGCAGCTACGGGCAGGTCAACAGCTATGGGGGCGATCGCTCCTGAACCCACCACACTCAGTCCACTAATGTTGCTGAGTTGAGTTTGAGTAAAGTTTTCTCCAACTGTTCCAGTCAAGCGCACCGTCTGACCTACACTCACGTCTGTGCTGTTAGGCGCAAAGATAAAAATACCGTCTGAGGTTGCAGCATTGCCATCTCCAACTGCCTCCTGCACGAAAAATCCATTTAGGCGACTGCTGCCTTGAAAGTCGCCAACCACAACTGCTTCAATTGTTACTGTCTGCCCGACGAGGGGACTTGCTGCACCACTCCCCTGAATTTCGTAAACCTCTCTGAGAGCAACATCATTGTCAATTATATTGACGTTGAGGTTAGGAATCGCCGTGAGCGTGTTAGAGTACGCCGGATCAGCACTGCTGGTGATCGAATGCGTAATTACTCCTGTGTGGGGAGATCCTTCTACATCCAAGTCGTTTACTGCTCTGACAGTAATCGTTTTGGGATTAGTGTCCGTCAAGCTTAGGGTGACGGAGTTAGAAAAGTTTGTTCCATCAGTACTCAGTTGAGTTTCGACATCTGCGGCGATCGCTAGATTTACAGCACCCGTTGGTGTGGTGTTGAGGGCGATCGTGTAGGTATCAGTTGTTTCACCCTCCTCATTCACATCGGTACTGTTACCAGATTGGGTGATTATTACTCCCGCTCCAGTTCCCGGATTAGCAGTATAGCTTCCCAATCCGTCAAAGGTATCAGTAGCAAAGCCGTCCCACTGCACACTTGGATCAAAGGCATCGTTGGGATTGGTATCGCCACTGGTGATACTACTTTTGCGACGCAAGGTATTGTCTGCTGTGCTGGTCAGACCAGTTCCCCATTCAGTACCGGGGTCAGTGCCAATCTGACCAATTGAATCAAGGATCTCCCCACTAGCGCCGCCCTGTCGCAATACGATCACATCATCTCCGTTAAAGAAAGCAGCACCGCTTGTTTGATCAGCCTGGGCAAGAATAGTTGAATTGGCGTTACTTGGGGCGAAGACAAACACATCCCCAGCTGCCACCGTACCCGTCAGGCTGAAAGTTGTAGGGCTGGTGTTGCCATTGAAGTAAAACTGCACCACATAATTTCCAGCAGTTAAATCGATTGTTGAACCTGTGCTGTTGTAAATCTCCAGGGCTTTATTATTGCTGCTGCCCTCAATATATTCCGAGAAAAATAATGCCATTGAAATCTCCATAAAAGCTGCAAATTTCAGTACGAATATCACGGCATTATTAAGGGATTTATATCTCTGGTTTAAATAATACTTTTGCTAATACAATACCTTCGCCAATTTACGAGGGTGAGATGATGATAATTTAACCATTAACTCCCATTTCTTTGAGGGTTGGCAAAAACAATCAGTCCTAAAAATTCCTTTAAGGTTTCCCACAAGGTTTTTTTAACGTATTGACGGCAGGATAAGGGTTTCAGATGACAAACCACATTTTTATCAAACCGCTTATATATGCTTAGTTTTGCCGTTTTTGCCAAAATTTATCTAGGCTCTTATTTTGGCAAAGGTATTGCTAATAAGAAAATAGTTAACCTACTATAGGACTCCTATTTGATTTTTGAAAAAAACTCATTATACTTCTATTTCTTCTTCCCTATTCCCTGTTTCCCGTTCCCTATTCCCTCTCTCTACAAGTGATTGAGTAATCAAATCGGATTGCTATATCAATGACTAAAGAGTACTGGCGTCGGGTTTTCCGATTTAAAGCAAGTTGCGTTTAAGGAACGTAGACCCGTACCCCTACGGGGAAGCAAGCTACGCTCCGCGTAGAGAAGAGAAGGGCTGATTTTCTGTAGAGGTAAAAGTTATATGTTAACGCTGTAGCCATGAGACTTTAGCACAACTTGAGTTGAAGCTGAACTCCAGCCATAACACCAAGGAAAGTGCAATCTGCCATGCAAACGCTTCGCGAGAGATTGATGAAATTCTTGTGGAGAAAGCAATCATGGCTAAGAAAGACTTCACACCCGCACAAACTGTTGAGTTGTACATCGGCAACTATCGATTTGATGCCTATCAGAATAGAGCAAACGGAAGAGTACCGAATGTCTCAAAATCAAATCCTTTCAACAATTGCTATCAATCGTAACTGGCTGATCACGTTATCTTTTAAAGCACCTAAAGTCTATCAAAGGCTTGTAAGGGAAGGACTAAATCATGTTACCCTTTTTGCGGAATATACTGTCAATGGCGTGGAAACTCGTGCTGAAACTATACAAGTAAAGGATGCCAGAATAATCTGGCGCTACTTCGACACAAAAGGAAATGCACAAGCTCAAAAGCTAATAGATGCCTTATAACTCCACCTTGATTACAAATCAAATTCTTCGGAAACCTCTGACGGCATTGAAAAATACTGCTGCCGTGCGTGGAACTGGTAAATCAAAACACAAACAATATTCTTTACATAATCAGGGAGTCCTATTAAAAACTTAGCTTTCAGTACTATCTTCTTGTTTTAAAGCTGACTCAATTTCTGTTAGCTTCTTTTGTAACGCTTCGCGCATTTGTACTAATTGTGAACGTTTTATATGAACCAAGGGAATTTCCTGTACTTGACGGATAATTGTATCTACTTGCTTCCTTTTAGAACTAGAGTCAAATTGTTGGGTATGGTGGGTAATCTCGGCTGATACAATTTGACGCGATTGAGCAACTGATAACTTTTCTTGTAGAATCTGCTTTAATATTCGAGTTCGCAGCTTTCGCGCTACCGCTTCTGATACACCCAAAGTTTTTGCAGATAATCGCGCCAAAGACAAAGCGTGTATCCCACCTAGCCCCTGTTCTCGGATAGCCTGCTTCAAATCATCTGGCAATGCTAACATCGGAAAAATATTAGTATTAACAGAAGCTGGATTCAATAGCAGAGACAGTAAAATACAAAAAACTATTTGTTCTGCTTCTCCCAGTCCTAGTAACAATATTTGCTGCTGTTGTTGTTCTGGGCTTGCTAGAACAAGCTCACTTATTTTAACCAGAGTCCCTTGTCGCTCTAGTCGGCGCACTCCAGCCCTTAATATACGAGGAATGTCTTCGATTTTAAGATCAGTTTGAACAGCAATTTCCTTAACTAATGCTTCTGCTGTGTCTAAAGGATTTAGATTTTCTCGATGTAAACTTGCCAATAATACACGTCGATGTAGAGCTTCTGGCTGAGGAATAATTACAGCTTCTAAGGTGGCCCAATTTAATTGTTTAGCACCACGCCAACGACGCTCTCCGTCAAATAGTAGGTAGCGTCCATCTTGCTGGGCAATAAGAATAATAGGTTCTTGCTGTCCATTTGATTCCAAAGACAGAGCAATCGCAGTAATACTCTCTTGAGTAAAGGTTCGTCGGGGTTGTTCTGGATTACGATCAATTTGTTCTATCGCTACCGTTAGAACCCCGGATGGCACTAGGTGTTCACGTAATTCGTGAATCTTTATCTCTAGTTCTTGGTTATCTGTTGACCGTAGTTGAATAATTTCCAACTTTAATTTGTCAATGGTTTCTTTTAGTTCATGAACTTCTTGAGAATATTCAGCACCAGAAAACAGATTAGATAAATCAACTCCAACTTTCTTAACCATTAATCCTTCTTTTTGAGTAACTCAACTAATTTACTTACAATAAGAGAGAAATCAGCACAGGCTGGATGATTTGGACGATATAGATGTAACGGGACTCCAAGACCACTTGCATTCTTGAACTCTGATGAAAAACGAATAGGAGCAAAACCATGAATTTTCAACTTTTCTAGCTGTGGAAGTAATTGGGCTAGAATATTGCGATGGATAGCAAGACGCTGATCATACTGGTTAGGAACAAAGCCTATAATTTGGGGTTCTGGCTTGAGCCGAAGACGATGGTTTGTGTGATATAACCATTCCAACAACTTGCTAGAGCCATCCGCAGATTTCGGCTCTACCTGGACTGGAATGAGTAAATGTGTACAAGCCGAAAGAGCGATTAGAGGTAATGGACCTAAAGTAGCAGGACAATCAAAAATTACCAAATCATGAGGTAAAGGGTAATCAGCTATGCGATCTCCTAAAAGGTAGGCTCCTCGCTCGTGTAGGACTAATTCGTTAATCGTTTTAACTAGCCCCATTTCTCCCTGACACGCTTCTACATTTTGTAAATGCTCTTGCCACAGTGGAATTAGAGGCCAATTTCCTTGGAAATCTTCCTGAAGTACTGCTGCAATTGTTTGGCTACCTTTAGGACGTGGCAATCCGCAAAATAAACTAACAGAACCTTGAGGATCTAAATCAATTAAGGCAACACGGAATCCCTCATTTGCTAAGAGATAGGCAAGGTGAACTGCGAGAGTTGTTTTGCCGCTGCCACCTGCGTTCGAGAGCAGTGCTAATCGAACTTGCATGGGCTTTATACAAAAAATGATAATGGTGAGTTTAGCATGTGGAATAATGTTATACCACATTAAACTAGTTTTAGGAACTGCAACTGTCATTTGGCGATAGTTGACAGTGCTTTTCTTGAAGTCTTGGTAATATAAGATTTTTACCGACTAATGCTTTTTATGGAATCTACTAAGCGGCCACCCAAGCCACAACAACCAAAACTGATTAAGCACATCCCTGCGGCTAAACAACCAGAGGTGCAGGAATTGACCAACAGTGATGCTCAAGTAGAAACATACCAAGATGTTGCGGAAACACCTGCTATTTATGCAGCCTCAAAAACAGTAGCTCAGTTAACCGAGAGTGCATCTAAACCAACAGAGAAACAAGAGCTATCTAGCCCTACTCCGGCTGATGACAAGTTACCGAAAGAACTCACAACTGGCCAACAGCCTGACCATGCCCCTGTCGAGGAAAAACCACTAAAGCCGCCAAAAGTTGAGCCGCAGGTGACTGGCAAGCGCAACAAGAAAAAAATAGATTTACCACCAGCAGCCAAACCTCATATACCCTTCCAAGACCGCTCCGAAGAACCAGAATTACCGCCAGAACCCTGTCAGCATATGCAATTCCTAGATTGCAACTCGGAGGTAGGGCGTGTGATATTCGAGTGCTATCATTGCCAGCAGGGGATAATCAGCGAGTACACCGGAGAACCCGTAATGGGCGAGTACAAAGGACGACCTTCAGTAATTTTCACAAAAGTAAAATGCCCTAACTGTGAGCAAACAGCGATTAGGCTGCAAGCAAGGGAAGTGCTTTCGACAACAGCGATTCCTTCTCCTTGGCAGCAATGATTGCACACTCCCTCTTCAAAAGTGATTAGTAAGAGATATTTACGATTGATAATGCAAAAGCTGAGATTTTTACCCTCAATAATAACTGCACTAACGGCATTGACACTAACTAGTTGCAGCACTATTACTGCTGAACAGTATGAAGCTACAGCACTCACCAGTTACACCTGGCAAGTTAAATATGCCAATGATCTAACTAGTCAACCACAGCCACGCATTGAAACTTTTGCGAATACTTCAATGTTGAATAGGAATGGATTGAAACCGCCAGGAGCAGTAGTTGGGCCAGATGACCGAGGGTTATGGTGGCCTACTTTACCGCCGCGACCAAGTGTTGATGAAGTTGAACAACGTAAAAGACCTCAAGAAGAGGCAGGCAAACCTGAATTAATCAAAGATGTAAAGTACAAACTGACCTATGGAGTGGGTAATTCTCAGCAGACCCTACCTACTAATTATGATGTTTATCGGCAAGTAGTAAAAGCTTACCCCCAAAAAATTCCTTTGGAATTAACTTTGGGTGTGAATGATAATTCAGTTGAGAAAGCTGAACCTGTAAGCAAGTAATAACGCACTCGTTACTTAGTCAGCAAGAAGTTAAAGATCAAAACTGAATTGCTTTTCAACAAAAAATTGACAGTAAAGTATAAATCAAAAAGTCAACGATGATCTAAATTAATTTTTGCTGCGTTGATAAAAAAGATTTCAAAAATTCTATGTGGGGGCTATATGGGGGCTATATATACCCCAATAATAGTTCAGTACTTTTGTGACATTTTGACCCCTATATAGCACCTGTGTAGGGGCTATATAGGTTATATTTGACTGTCTGAAATTTTGTACCCCACTTAGCCCCCAAGGGGATATGATAAGCTCTTGAGGCTGGAGAAAAAGGGGGAGTTATTTTATTCTTCTCTACCTCTGCTTCTCCAAATCCTCTGAACAGATAATTTTCACAAATTAAAGTGTATTACTTGGAGCCTATGTCAAACATTCACACCTTACAAAAAATTTTTCCTGCGGGTTTCGATAACGGTTACGGAAGCCTTAAACTTTTAGTCGATGGCTTTGAAGTTGTTCGCGTCCCCAGCTATATAACCAATGCCGAGATGGAAGATGTTCCCGGACGTGTAGTTTTTAACGGCAGTGCTTACACAGTTGGAGAGTCAGCTTACCGTACAGGAAATTATTTTGACCGCAACACAGACAATAATGAAAATAAAGTCAACAACGCATTATTGACTTTATTGGGTGCATTGGCACATCTACCACACCGTAAGGCTTGGCACTTAAAATTAGTCGTCAGCTTACATGATGTCGGTCTGGCTGAAGAATTACAAAAAGTACTCAATGGAGAATATCAGCCAATACTTGCTGGCAAACAATCAGATGTGAAAGTAGAAGTGCTTAAAGTTGTACTAGAGGGGATGGGTGCATTGTTTGGACATCCACTACCCAAAAAATTAACCATTTTAGACTTTGGCAATGGTACTACCTTGTATTCTCGTTATAACCAAGGGAAACGAGAAGTTCACACTGCCTACCCCATAGGTGTAGAAGTTCTCATCGATGATATCTCCCAAAAAATGAAACATTTAAATGGCGGAAAAATCGGAGATCCATCCAAAATTCGATTTTGTTTGGAAATGGGGCATACCAGGTACAGCCGTGACATCGATATCAAAGATGTATACACTACTTCTTTAAAAGATTGGTATGAAAAATACTTGAAGAAAGTGGTGAATCTCACATTGGATGCCAAGCACCAAGGGGATGAAATCTGGGCGATTGGTGGAGGTTGCCTCTTACCAGGATTTAAGAAGCTGTTGGAGAAAAACGGCTTCAAAATCCTGGACAATCCGGTAGAAGCCAATGTCTCTGGGCTTTTAGAAATGGCAAAAACCATTAGCAGCAAGAATCCAGCATCTACATCTATTAAGTAAAGTTATAACAATGGTAGATAAAAAAGACTTAGCACCGGAAAAAGTTCGCCTCAAAGATAATTACCGAGAGCGCATATTTGCAGAATCGCAAAAACTAGATAAAAGTTACCTGGACACGATTTACTTTATAGTTGATTGCTATTTTGTTTTCATCAAGGCTGGATTACCTGCACAACATATAGCAAACACTCCGATTAATACTGAGTCAAACCAACTCACCTCTTGGACTCCAACTCCATTTGCACAGGAGAAAGAAGAAGATTCTTCAGGGGAAACATTCAGCCTTGATTTTGATTTGTAACCGTCAGAGGTCATACTCAAGAAAAAGTCAATTAAACGATACACTAGCTTTTTTAGACTCATTTAGCTCTTTTAATTTAAAAGCCCTGGTAAAATTCCAGGGCTTTGCTTGATATGCAGTTTATTAAATGTCAGCTTAAAATTTTTGCCAGCGTTTTCTATACAACAGATGAAAGCTTTTGACTTTTCCCGTTATCTCTTTGATTGAGCGATGTCTACGACGGGCTGCGCCTACGCTTGACTTTTCCCTCAGCCCAAAGTCCTATTCTCTCGTAATTTATTGTCAGTAATCTTAAGTTATTGAGAATAAAATCTAGTCTGAAACTCTTGCTGCTTCGTTGTTTCATGACTTAACGGGAAAAGTCAGATGAAAGCTTCAGTAATAGGTGCCAGGAGTGAGTTAAATATTATGCCCGTAGCAAATACAATCACCCTTAATGCAAAACGTAAGCGTGGATATTACGCCTGCTGATAATCCTTATTTGATAGTATTTATATACTACTGAACTGATCCCAGCCCAAGGCATCATCATGTCAAATTTGAGATACTTGAGGTAACTAATGTCTCAACAATAATTTTATAAATCACAAAATTGGCTCTAATGATCACAAGCATCACTATAATTTTTTTAATAATCCTTGCCGGATATTGGTTTGTTTTCTATTCCAATCAAAAGATAAAGCGCATCAAAAGTAATTTAGTCCTGGAAGTTGATGGAGCAGATATTCGTTACCCGAATTTACCTTTAGGTAACTTTGGTATCTTTTTTAAGGTTAAGGAGAATCGAAAAATCCAGGTCATTTTCCCAAAGCTCACACCCGAAGGCATTGAGTACATTTATTCCTGGCATAATCTTCAATCTATACGTATTCCAGATTTAGATAAAATTGATCCCGATAAAAAAGCAAATCTCAAAGTAGCTCGACAACTAGCTTTTCTAATTAAAGAGCATATTCAATTTGTCGAACCAGAAATTTTAAATTTAAGAAAGCAGTGGCACAAAATTAATAATTTACTTGATTTAGTACTTACGTCAGAATTTTATGCTAGTCAACAGGGAATTTACAAAAAAGCATTATTTCAAATTGAGAACTTACTCGATAAAGCTGAAGAATTACAACAAGTCTATATTGGCTTTATTAGAGAACTTTTGATTGGCAGACAAGTTGCACAATATGACCCGGATTTGCTTCCAAATGATGGCTTTGCTATTGAGAATAAGTATAAAAGAATTAGAGAAGAGTACCAATATATGAAAGATACAGCGACAGCGTATGCTGAACTTCTACGCACAAGCCAAGTTTAATAATGTAGCGAATGGCAAAGCCACCAAAAGCTGGATATGGTGAGCTTTGCTCTAAACCAGTTTATTCCTCTTCCTCTTCCTGATAATCTTCGTACTCCTCTTCATCCTCGTCATATTCATAATCTGCATAATCCTTCCCATGCCGCTGTTGTAACACTTTTGTTTATGCGTTTGTAATACTTTCGCCAACAGTATCCGGTGGACGGTTACGCCATCGCCTGGGCGGTCATAACATCGCCTAAAACTGGACGCTCAACTTAATCTTAATTATAAAACTGTTAATTATATAGAAGATTTCAATTTAGAAATAGGTGCATTATCTTTAGTTGCAAAGTACTGGCTCTAGTTTATATAAATTCAGTAAATAAAATTACTTAAGGAGTTAAAAATTTAAACTTAATATTATAGTTTTAAGAATAGCTTAATCAATAGATAATCAACCTACTTTAAATTAGTAGTTAGTTGAGTATTTAACTTTGTTGATTATGTTAAAATTAGCATTTCCATTGAAGGTAGCAGGAGGAGCGGTCTTTCTACTTTCAATTTGTTCCTTACGAGCAATTAGCGCCACAACTTCAGAAGAGTTTGAGTCTGGTCAGAAGGGAGCTTATGCTGTGGCTGATGTTACCCTCAGTACAGGCGTTTGGAATTTGGATGATGCTCTGATTGGCAACACTTCCAGTGATGTCAAAAGCGGGTTGCAATCTACTCGCATTCGTAATAATGGCAAGGTGACGATGAAATTCAATCGCACTACAGGCGCTGGCACAGTTACAATCAAACATACTAAATATGGTAGTGATGCTAGCACCACATGGGGATTGTGGTGTTCTACTACAAGCGGAACGTCTTGGACAGCAGTAGGTTCAACAGTTACAACTAGTTCTACATCACTTCAAACAGCAACTTTTACACCTAATCTTTCTGGCACAGTTCGTTGCGAAATCCGTAAGACAGATGGAACTTCTAATAGAACTAATATTGATGATATTGTAATTACCGATTATGGATCTTCTGGTTCCCCCTCTCTACCTGCTGGTTCTGTGCCATTCTTTGATAGTGTAAACAATCCTGTATCTGGACTAGCATACGGCAGCCCAGCGGATGTTACTCCTACTGCTCCAACTCTGAATGCTTTTGACACCGCAGTTACCGAGCTTTGTGGACAACCTGGTACAGTTGTCAGCCGTTCTAACTTCCAGTCGATGATGACAAATAACCCTACTGTTTTAGCAAATGTTAAGCAGTATGTAGGAGGCTATCTAGTTTTGGGGCGCACTTCTGATGCTGATTTCTTAGCTGACTTGACTAATGTTTGGTTTAATGCAGAAGGTTTTGATCATATTTTCTGTGGAGAACCTGTTGCTGGAGGTGCAATAGGTGGGTTGCACTTTGTTGGTCGTTATCTAGAACTTCAATCCAAGGGTTTAGCTGGACGACTAAATAATAATACATCCAGAGAAGAAGTTGTTCCCAATGCTATTTATACCATTGGTGCTATTGTCAAAGTCGGCAATTCTACTTCTCAGTCTTCTATCAAAGGTTATGCCTACACTCTCAATGCTGAAGAAATTCTTTCTATAGCAGCTTTAGCTTATAAAAATAACCCCAATACTAGTTCCACTAATACTGTTTGTAATTTGACTGTAACTGATCAGGGTAATACGTTTAAAACAGTGTTTGTCAGAAGAAATGGGGGAGTTCGTACTTTCTATCCTGATGCTACTCCTGATAGCAGCAACTTTACATGTGTGCAGTAAAGATAATTTAAGCCCCTAACGCACCGTCACATAACACGGTGCGTTAGGCTAAAGCCATAACACATCCTAACTTCTGATTTACTTTATAAATAGTCTCTTAACCCAAAATCAACTGGAGCGATCACATTCCATGCTGTGCGATCGCTCTATCAATACCTTTGCCAAAATAAGAGCCTACAAAAGTTTTGACAAAAAAAATGGCAAAATGACTCATACATGAGCATTTAGCTTGACTTCGCAGCTTGGGCGCTCAAACCCTTTATACTACAGGCAATATGTTAAAAAACTTTGTAGTCAACCTTGAAGGAATTTTTAGGGCTTATGGTTTTTGCCAAGCCTTCGAGAGAAGTGAGTTAATACATCAACTCACCCTCGGAAATTGGCCAAGGTATTGCTGATTAATAAGAATTTCTTTGCATTCACCCAATTCGTTGGCGCAGCCATCACATTTATAACTCCATACTACCAGATCGGACTGGGGATAGAGCTTGGTCAAGTTTTGTATTAACCGCTTCAAAAGCTTGAATAACGTCATCTGAAACATGATTTACCTGTACTTTAGCTGATACCACCGCTAAAATTACATCTCCGTTTTTCTGTGTTATAGTTAAATTTTTGCAGTCAGAATTAAAATTAACATTATAAACTTTCCCACTTACTTGAGTAGAACCATCAGGTGATGGCTTTCCTAAAACATGACTAATCCTTTGAGCAATTTGAGTCAGTCGGCTAAGACTTCGGTGTTGAGTAGTATCCTGATTCATTGCAGAGAGGGCTTTTGAAGATAGTGGTTGCCCTGATTTAAACGAGTTCGCTACTTCTACAATCCGATTTTTGTACTCCAATGGTTTACCCAACTTATCTGCGGCATTGTACCAATTTCTCAAGTCATCAATAGTAACCGTCAGGAGCTTCTCTACACCTAGAGGTTCGGTTTTTGTACTATTAATAATGTCTGTTGTAGAAGGATTAATGGAGAGTAATGGAGTTATAGACTGGTTAGGTGGGGATTGTGCTGTTTGTTCTGGTGGTTTCAAAAACTGCGGTCGTGTGGTGAGAGAGCTAATTTTTTGCTGATACTCAAGAGTAGACTCAATAATTCCTCCAAACTTCTTGGTCATGCTCGACAAAGTTTTAGCAGGGATGGAGCTATCAACCAAGTTAAATACGGCTAGACCTTTTTTAGTTTCCCTGATAACATCTTCTGTTGGTACTTGCTGACATTCAACTTTTTGAGCAGTTAACCATTTAGTTACAGTATCAGCTTTCTGGTTGTCAACAGCCAAACCCATGACTCCAAGTTTTTTGTTTGATTCTGTCGAAAATAAGAAAGTAGGGCGCTCTTTAATATGATGTAGAATATTCGCACTACTATCAATCATATACAGCTGTTGAGGATTAACTGATTGAGTTCCAAAAGCCTGAAATTCCTTCGTCCATTTCTGGGGATATTCAACGGTATTAGGGTCTATTTGAGCGCAAATAACAGAGAAATTACTTTCAATGATTGCAGGCGCGAGTGTAAGTTGTCCGGTTTTGAGTAGCCCAAGTTGTCTGAGCGCGTCTTTGTCTTTCTTAAAGTGCAACACTCCCAAGGGTTCACCATTCAAAAATACAGCATCTCTAGTTTTAGAAGCTGAGGTTTCGATAGTCAGTTTTCGGTAATCTTGATCATTGAATGTCTGACCAGAAAAATCATAAAAGTTAATTTTATTGATTTTCAGGAGATTACCATTGGGAGATTCACCCAGGACAAAAGCTTGATCTCCAGTTTCAGAAATTGACGTGAGCTTTAATTTCAGGCGATTACCATTTTTCAGGTAATCAATTTGTTTTAACTGTTGGACAGAATCACTGTCTAACTCACCCAGAGTCAAAGCATCAATTTTGATTTTTACTGTTTTGTCAGTCACCGGCACAGTGCCTAATTCTAAGTTGACCGATTCGGCATTAAAAACAAGTCCTACATAAGAGAAGTTCTTGAGTTCACGGATAGTAATTTCAACCGGCTCAAATCCTAGCAGTCCAATAGTTGCTTTGGCAGTGGCAGGTTCTACCCCAACCATACAAGAGAGCGCTTTCGTACCAATGGGAAGCTGTGCGGTTCTGGTTTCAAGCATGGCGAATTCCTTATATTCGCCGTCACTATCCTGGACAAACATTAGCCTGGAAACATGGCGCTCATGTCCGACTGGGTGGTGACTAGCTCTAATTTCTATCGGGTGTTTTTCGGTGGGATTCCAGTCTAGACCCAAAAATTGATTCGCTTCATTCAAAAGTGTGACTAACTTCGGTTCGGTAAATTGTAATTTATCTAAGCGAGAAATAATCTCATTGGGGAAAGCAACGAAGGCGAAATTGGAAACTTTTTTGGCGTAGACGCGGAGCGGCTTGTCGCTAGACATCGCTTGGGGGTTTGCATTTTCTTTTCTTGCAACTTCGAGTTCATCCTGGCGAGATGCACAGATGTTCCAAGCGGCGGCGGCGGATGCAAGTTTTTCTGACTCTGGGATCTTCGTGTAAAATGCGAGAGCCGCATCATTTGCCAAGGCATAGAGTAGTTTAGTTTGGCTTCTAGTAAGTTCTGGTTTTAGTTCTAATAGTTTAGCTCCCTGCGTGGTCATCCCCGCCTTGAGGTTGTGGTCAGTCATAGATTGTTGGCTAACTGTCCCCAGGTTGCGGTAAGCGGGTTTTCCATCTTCCCCAATCTCACCATCTATCTGTGCAACTGCTAATAATCGGTGAGGGCGTTCAAAACTTCTGAATTTCTCTGGTATTTCGTCTAGGCGAATGTTCAACGTTTGGGCTTTCCAAATCAGAGGATGCCCCTCACGGGTGAGATTGGTAATTTCCAGTTTCGCCCCCTGTGGAGTTTGCACAATTGCGGATGGCCCTTTTTCAGTTTCACGCCGCTGGGACATCCGAACCGCAGCGTTGAATTTCTGGTCAAACTCGTACTTAGCAGCGATCGCTGCAAATTTTTGCTTTGGTGTAAATTCTACTCCTTTGAACAAGTCTTTAAACTGGACAATGGGACGTGATTCTAGCTGTGATTCTTGGAAATATTTATTGGTTTGGCTAATTAATAATTCTACTGGTGAGTAGCCCTTTGGTGTTATCCCTGTGCTTAAATAAGCTGACGAAGATTTTTTATCTTTAATATAATTAACATCACGATACAAATAGCGGCTGTTCTCCCTGATTAAATTCATCTCAGGTTTTTTAGCACTTTTGAATAAATCAACCGCTATTTGGTTTTGATAACATCCCTCACCAATCATTTCTCGGTACATTAGGCGATTAACATCCATCGCCTGCTGAATAATCTCTCTTCTTCTGTTAGGATTCTCTGCTAGAGCTACAACAGATTGCATGAAAGGCTTGTACTCTGCTCTAATTGGTTTGGGCTTCTCGCCATATTCCTGTTCAAATAAACTTTGATAATGGCTAGATACTTGCTCTAAATATTCTGATTTTTGTTCTAAAGTCCCATAAGTGTTTAGTACCTCAATTTCTGATTCTAATGCTTCCAGTGCTGTCACTTGATTGTTGATTATGCCCACGCTGATGCTATCGCTCATGTGGATAGCAATTTTTTCAAATGGGGGCTGGGTTCCATCTTCCAAATAAAATGATTGTTTTTTGAGCTTAACCGTGGGCGAATAGGCGTTTTGAGGAAAATTTCTTCGCTCTGCCTCTGCTGTTAAATTGGGATATAAGCTAGCTCTTGCTACACCAATGCAGTCACCATCGTAGTCTCGTGCTTGGCGTTCTGATTCGGTTTCTGCTGGGTCGATAAAATCAACATCGATTCCTTGTGCTTCTAACTCTGTAATTCTTTGCTGTATGCGCTTGTGGTCTTCGTCATTGACTACAATTATGCCTTCTAAGGGTTCACCATCTGGCCCTAACTGATCCTTAACATATTTATTATTAGAAACACACAAACCATTAGAGTTGAGGAAAGGAGAACGGAAGTTAAGAATTTTTTCTTGCTCATCAAGCCAAGAGACACAAATTTCACCATTTTTGAGTTCCTTGGAGGGAATAATCATCCCTCGGTCAAAAGTAAGCGTTTTCCCAACAGCAATATCTCGCCACTCACTTTGTACAAACCGACTTAATTCCTGTTTGACCTTCTCAGTTTCTAATAACTGCTGATGCCCTAGCAAATCGGCTTTAATGAGTTTGTACATGAACAAGTCATCTTTAGTACTCTCATCATCCAACTCCTGATCTGCATCTAAGTCATCATTTGTCCTTAAGTTTTTAACATCTGCTTCTTGATTAATAGTTTTTGATGCTTTTAATTTATTTTGGCTCAATGATTCTTTACGTTTTTCATATCTTTCACAATAGTAAGCAGCAACATTTCTCGGGTCATCTTGAATAGAGGCTAATCTTTGAGCTTGTACCTCTAGTTCCTCGGCAAAATCTTTAATTCCTTGGGGGAAAGATGCCAGTAATTGGGAGATAGACATCTGTCCTTTTTGAGATTGCCCTTTTTCGGCTAACCAAATATTTTGCTGATATAATCCTGGTTGCATTTGAGGTTTAGTAGGCCCTTTGGGTCTATCCTTGTCTGTTCCCTTAAAACTGCTTACGGGGAGAATTATGTCTATTTTTGGTTTGCTCTTGGCATCTGCATATTCTATTCTATCTAGTCTGTATGGTCGGAGTGTTCCTTTGCCAAAACGGTATTTAGTAGTATCCTCTCCAACTCCATCCACCCAACCAAATCGATGCTGAATTACACGATAGCTCTTATCTGCTTGGGATTCTCTTAAGGTTAGCAAGTCATAAAGCTGTGTTGAAATCTGCCCATAACAATCGCCAACTAATTTATATGCTAAATTATTCGATAATATCCCTCCATTTTCACCAGCCTTATCAGTAGAATCATCTACTATCAGAATGTTTAGCTTTTCGTGAATCGTATTTTTACAAGCTCCAAGGAAGATGGAACCATAAGCCCCACGGTCTTTACTATCTGGACAAATTTTTTGAATTGTTTCTAAACATTCTTTATCTCCATAAAGTAAGCGAGTCTTAGAAGACAGTAATAAAATTTGTCCATCTGGATGATTCTTTAATTCTTCAGCAGTACTGTATTCATCTGAATGTCCAAATGAAAATTCTTTGTTAGGAAAGTAAAATTCCAGTAAAGTATTACTGAGCTTTTCAGTTAAAATAGTTTTACGCTCATCTGTATAAATCCATTGATTGAGCCTGGGATCAAAATGTTTAATTTCCAGAGTCATGGTTTTAAGAAGTTAATGGAACTTGGTTAATATCTTGAGAGGTTTGTATGTCAAGAATTAAGCGTTGGATAAATATGCATAAGGATGAATTCAATGCAGATGGAACTTTAAAAGATGAAGTAAGACAACAAAAATTATCTCTTGGCGCACATCCAGAAGCAGTCGATGACTACGCTCGTAGAGTAAAAGAAGAGTATGACGAGTGGAAGCACTTGGACGAGACTGATCCAGAACCGTGGCCAATCTACACAGCCTACGATTTCTTCAGCGAACAGGAGAAAAGGGAATTTAACCCAGATGGTTCTCTCAGACCTGAATATGTAGAATACGCTCAGAAAATTGGTATCAGTGAAAGTGCCCTGGAACAGCTTGAGTGGCGCAAGAAAATCGAGGTTGATGATTACAACAAAGTGTCTGCTAAATACGCAGAAAAGGGTATTAATTTTGGTGCATGGCAGATGAGAGGAAGGATTGAAGATAGCAGAACATACGGACAACGCCGACAGGAGATGGAGCAAGACCTGCGTAACTTTGAGCCGGAAGACAGTTTGCCTTTCGACAAGGACACCTCTTATTAAAGTAGGTGAGGTTACGCTGTAAAGAAAGTTTTTATCCATCAAATGCAGTACTTTTACCTGAATATGTGAAAAAAGCGATCGCCAACGACAGACACGAAAGTAAATATTCATAAACTGCCTTTTTACTTCAGTCAGTAATTGCAGTGCGGTCAATAAATACACCGCACTGCGACTAGATTTATTTATGATGTTTTTTACCGTGTGGTGGGGTGGTTTTTGATAATTGTTTGCCAAGAGATAATTCCGACGGAGAATTACTAGATATTATTGATGAAGTAGCTATTTTATACATAGCAAAACAGCAAGAAATAGCAACTAGAGAGATTAAGGTAGCCTGACCAATTATTTGCCAGGAGTTGAAAGTCATTTTAGAATGAACTCGCCTAAAGAAAACAGACTCCAACTTCTGGTGAGTCGTACAATTTTTCAAGTACTCCAAAACTTGCAGACATTCAGATATGTCCTCGCCTTTGTGTACTTTTTGGCACAGCAGAATTTCTAAGCGTTCAATGCGACGTTCGGGAGTAGACAAATTAATATCGTCCCAATCATCCCAAAGTTTGATTTGTTGTTGTTCGGACATAATATGATTCAGATGTTGTAATTAGAGAAATTTCTCAATGCTTACTTACTAAATTAGTGACGGTGGCGATGAGGTTTATTTTTAGAGCGTTCGTACTCTATCAATAATTGCTTTGCTTGTTCAGGGAGAATCACCTGTTTTTTGTCAATCCGCAATTGGTAACAGTAGCTTTTCTTATCAGGACAAGGGATAGTGCTAGGGGTATTAATTCCAATCATCACAGAACCAAGAGCAACTGCGGAAATGGTAATCGAATAAGTAATTATCCCTGAGCGACCAGAACCGATCCAACCACCGAGCCAAAAAAGAAACTCTTTAAATTTTTCAAAGCGTTCTTGACGAACTTTGATCCATTCTTTTGACTTTTTGAGCTTTGAATAGAGTTTGGCATTAGATGCTTTCTCAATCTGAATGTCAATGGTGCGTTTCTGGCCAGCAATTTCTTGTTCTAATCGGTACTCGTTCCACTCTCGGATACGTTGGGCGATAGCATCGGCGTGGGCGAAGAATGGGGTAAGGGCATCGGATGCCACTGTCTCCCCATAAGGGTTTTCAATCGGGACTTTCCCTCAATGCGCTCTAATATACGTTGTTCTAAACCAGAGTAAAAACTTTTGATATCTTGTTTATTTTCTTCAAGAGCTTTCACTACATTCTTGAGATACATTTGATTGACTAGCCCTGGTATATTTTGGGCGCGTTGTAGTGTAATGCTGTCAACTAAATCAACTAATTCATCTTCTGATAAGGATGCAGAATCTCCAAAGAACTCAGCAATTTGTTGGCTATAGTCTTGAAATTGAACTATGCCAAAGTGAGCTGCCACTTGTTGGTGAGATTGTCCCTGCTCCTTAATCAAATCACAAGCCTCTATCAAGCGCTCGCACTCTAACTGACGGTACTCTTTCTGATTTGGGGATAGCCCACAAGCCGCCATAATCTCGATTGCTTCAGTCAGTTCTAATTCAATGCCATACTCTGATTTGATGTGAGTTAACATTTCCAGAATATCCATTGGTGGAAATTCAACGGAGGCAGCGCGTTTTTTCTCTTGTCGTTGGAACTGTGCTGCCGCTTGCTTATAGGTTTTACCCTGTTGAATTGACGCTCGGATCACATCAAAACGGGACTGAATTTCTTCATCACTGTAATCAGCTTGGTCAATAGGTAAATTACTTGCTGTCAACGTGGCATCAACATCTTCTACAGAGAGTGAATATGTTTGTTGTAGCAGTTCTTTGGTATAAGGCATAAATTTATTCCTAGTTAAATGCATTTTCTAGTAAACAATCATCATCCTCGTGAGTAGGTGAAGATCCCAAATGTGTATCAACCTTGTCGGTAGGGTTTGCAACGATTAGATGGCTCTCCAGGTCTTGCTCCAAGTTAAAAGTTTGAGCTAAATAAATAATTTGTTGTTGCAGTTGGTAAATTGAAATTCTTGCCTTTGATTTTAAATCTGATTCTGAGAACCCTCCTAACCACCGACAAGCTATCGGATGCCAAAAGGCAGCGATTGCCCAGATAATCATGTTTTGTCTCGGAAATTCAAGAGTTTTATTTTTGGGACTCAGATATTTTAAGAGGGGAAGATAAGGAGATGAAGTACTGAACTGAAAACGAAAATCAACTTGTTCAGGCATGATTTACGACCTGTTGATAAGTTTTACAAAGATAGGAGAAAAAACCGTAGTTATCAGTTAAGCGAAAGGATAAATCTGATTTAGGTCTGTCAGATAAAAATTCTTGCTGTACTAAATATTCCAAGGCGTCACAGGAAATTTTTTCAGGACGTGGAAATAATCGATTTAATTCACTCTTGAAATAGTGGGCAGTTCCACCAGCAAAGATAATCTCATCAATATCTGATGGAATATAACGATGCAAATAACTTGAAAGCACTGCCCAATATTCTTCACGAGCAATACTGATTGCTGATTTGATTGATTGAATTTCTAATTCTTGTAGCAAAGCGTCTTCGACTCGAACTAAAGGTAATAAGGCTTTGAGATTTATTTTGGAACCAGCAGCGCTAATCGCAGCCGCAAGAGTCAGAGATTTCTGTCCAGCTACCCGACGCTGTACTGATGATACTAACTTCTGAAACCCTAAATCTTCTGTAACTCCACTTGTCATCGCACCCTTATCCATAATCAAAATAGAGGCATTGCGATAGCCAATCATCACCACCGCTATTTTGCGTGAACGCAAGTTATGAGTAGTTGTACGTCCTCGTGAGAGTAATCCAAATCCTTCAGGGCGGCAAACAAACTCCACTAGCTTGAAAGAGCGTTTTTCACCTCTCCATTTAAAGTTGAGCAGAGCGCCTGTAATCGATATCTCAAATAATTTACGATCCGAGTATTCTCCGTAAGGAAACAAGATGCCCAGACGAATACTTGCACCGTTGGCTAACGACTTCTTTTGGGCGATCGCACCCACAACAGCCAAGGTTTTATAAATCGCTAGCTCAAATTTTGGCTGCTCTAACTTCAAATCTGCAAAAAACCTCTGACAAATTAATCCTACACCCCAGCATTGCTGATTGTATTCAATCCAAGCTGAATTCTCTGGAGAAGATACACCAATCGCATCCTCCTCATAACTTAAAAGGCTTTGTTTCGGGATTAATGCTGTGTAGGGTTCCATCAAAAGCAACTCCGGCTTACTTGAATCTAGAGTAAAAAAAACTCTACTCAACGATGCTCCCGGATCGAATGAGATTATTAAATCTGCCATCTACTTTCAACAAACATTACTCAACCATTTCATCAAATCATAAGTCGTTAATAGCGCAATTATGGCAAATTTATGGAATTTGATAAAAACAGGCTCAAACTCATATAAATCCGCCACAACTCTGGCACAAGTCTAGCATAAATCTGAAATCTTAAATAGTATTTATCAACAATTTAATTTTATTGATAATCAAGTCCTTTTTTCTCAAAAAAATGGCACAACTCTGGCGCAACTCTGGCGCAATCCCTCTAAATACAACCGTTTCCGAGATATATACTATTACAATGATATTATTCTTTCGGCAAAGCAATAATAGCAAAAACTTACGCACAGTACGCCATATTTGGCAGAAAGTTTTAAACGATAATTTGCTATATTTAAGTGCATGAGAGTTGGTGAATAAAAAATTTGTTGCAGTCAAAGTCTCATCAAAATTTTTTAACTCGGCATCAAACCAAAACAAGTTTGATGTCGGCGTTAAACAATGACTTCAATATTTTTTGGGAGTTGTTCAACAGTCGTCGAGTTAAGTTATGTTTTGCTGATGGCAGAGGTGAGCGATGCTAACAGCTGCGAACGTCTCTTCAGAGATGGCGGTGAACTACTTCATCAAGAACTACTACCATCAGGGAAAGTCACGCTGGAGTGGTCAAGGTGCAGAGAAGCTTGGTTTATCAGGAGCAGTTGAAAATCAGCAAGCTTTTAAAAATGTAATTGAAGGGCGATCGCCCAATGGTCGTGAGCAACTTAATGCCAAAGTACTAAAGACCGACGAACGCAGAGCAGCGTTAGACTGTACATTCTCTGCCCCCAAAAGTGTGAGCCTAATGGCGTTGGTAGGTGGAGATGAAAGATTAATTGCCGCGCACCATCAGGCATTAAAAAAAGTATTAACGTTGATGGAACAACGTTACGCCATAACTAGAGTGACACAAGGAGATTCTCGTCACAGGGTAAACACAGCTAACTTGGTGGTTGCAGAGTTCGACCACATTGAGAGCCGATCTTTAGACCCACATCTGCATACCCACTGTTTAGTCATGAACACAACTGAGGCTTCCGGCAAGTGGATGAGTTTGGTCAATAGTGAGATATTCGCCAACAAGAAATTCCTGGGCATGGCATACCAAAGTTCTCTGGCAACAGAAGTAATCAAGTTGGGGTATGAGGTCGAGCCACGTCAACATGGACAATTTGAGATCAAGGGGTTTAAGGAACAAGACTTAGAGGCGTTTTCAAAACGGCGGCAGCAAATTATTGCGGCGGGTGCATCAACTACATGGGCAGAACGCGAAAAAGTCTGGGATACTACTCGGCAGCGCAAGCAAAAGGTAACAGAATCGGAACTAAAATCACTGTGGCATGAAGAAGCTGCGGCGCTGGGCATCAATTTCTCTCTTCCTGTTGAGCCAAATAGTTTTGTACAAGATTCTCAAGAGATGCAAAGTCTAGAAAATGCCCTAGCAGAAGCGATCGCTCATTGTAGTGAGAGGAATGTAGCCTTCAAGCAGGAGGATTTGGAGAAATTCATCCTTTCTGAAAGGCTTTTTACTGATGTGACTGCAATTGAGCCATTGATTAAGCAACATCAGGAGTTAATTGCTCTGCCTGGAGTGCAGTTGCAATACACAACTCTTTCAGCAGTAAAGCGAGAACTGGCTACCATTGAATTGATGCAGTCAGGACAAAGTAAAGTAAACCCTATCTGCTCAAGGAAAGTAATTGAAAGCCAGTTAGAGAAAACCTCGCTTAACTCCGGGCAGCGGCAGGCAGTTAGTCTCGCTGCAACGACAACAGACCAATTCATTGCGTGGCAAGGGGTAGCCGGGGCGGGTAAGACTTTTGCCCTCAAAGAATTAAACGCGATCGCACTCGGACAAGGTTATACAGTCAAAGGTTTTGCCCCTTCATCAATGGCAGCAAAGGTACTAAGTGAGGAACTAGGCATACATTCTGAGACTGTAGCTAGCTTATTAGTGGGGGAACCACCTAAAGTTGCAGAAGTAAACCAGATTTGGATTGTAGATGAAGCAGGGTTACTGAGTGCTAAAGATGCTCATGCCCTCTTAGAAAGAGCCACGATCGAGGGAGCAAGACTATTACTAGTAGGGGACACCAAGCAATTATCAGCTGTAGAAGCTGGAAACCCGTTTAAATCTCTGCAACAAGCTGGGATTAAAACTGCTCATCTCAATGAGTCAAATCGACAGCGAAACCCAGATTTAAAAATAGCAGTAGACTTAATCGCAGATGGCAGAATAGAAGCGGGATTCAAGCAATTAGAGACAATTGGTAGTATTTACGAAGTTTCGCCAGAAGCAAAATTGGAGATGATTGCTAGTGACTACATGGCGCTGACAAGTGACCAACGGCAGCGAACTCTAGTACTCGCTGGCACAAATGTAGAGAAATTGGCACTTACCCAAGCAATCCGAGGCAAGCTGAAAGTTGAGGGAAGTCTAGGGAAAACTGCAAACATCAGCCAGTTACAAGCGAAAAATCTGACCCTTGTCCAGATGCGCTACACCCATAACTTTGAACTGGGTGATGTGGTGATGCCGACACGCAATTACAAGCGCCGGGGTTTAGAGAAAGGCAAGGTCTATGAAGTAGTCAGTAAGGATCTTGATCGGCTAATATTAAAAACCTCTGCTGGGACACGTTTAGAAGTAGATACCAATTTTGACAAAGCTGTTTACCAGCGTGATGAAATTGAGATTGCTGTTGGCGATCGCTTGCAATGGAAGAAAAATGACCGACAGTTACAAAGGCGAAATGGACAAGAGTTTATAGTCACTGCGATTGAGGGAGACTCTGCCCAAATTGAGTACAAAGACACCAAAACTACTGAGACTATTAACCTTAAACAGGCGCAAAACTTAGACTACGCGCTTGTCAGCACAATCTATAGCAGCCAAGGGAAAACTACTGACTTAGCGTTGATTGCGGCAGATTACACCATTGGACAAGAAAGTTTTTATGTGGCAATTAGCCGAGCTAGGCATAACGTCAAACTTTATACTAAAGACAAATCAGAATTGCTGGAACTGGCGCAAGAGTCTAAAGCCAAAGATAACGCCTTAGAATTGCTGATGAATTCTTTAAAAGTGGAACGAATTCAGGCGAAAACTGCCTCGGTCAGTCCAAGAGCTAATGAGCCGGTAGTAAAACTTGAAGTTGCAATAGCAGAGCCTGTACTGAAAGCTCAACCGCTAGTCACAGAACAGGTCTCCTTGCCAGTTAGCCAGGCAGCCCCATTAGTTACAACGAGTTTAGAAACTGTAGCCAAACCCACTCTCAAAGAGAAACGTAGAGATGATAGAAAGTCTCTTGCTTTTGAAAAACCAGTATTAAAGACTGCTGTCCCAACAGAAGCATTCTGGATACCTCAAAAACAAGAAGAAGTACCTAATTTTATTGAACCAAAACACTGGCAAGAGTTTGAAAATAGCGCCATTCACCCAGAAATTGCAGCGCTAAACTTTGAAAGCCTTCAGTTCAACTATGCAGGTGGCGAGCATGAGGCTTGGGAAAGGCTAATGGTTAGCGAAAAACTTAATCGTACAAATACGGGGCGACTTAGTGAAGGGTTAATCAAAGCCTATTCTCACCTTGATGCTGGTGGTTGGTGGTGTGATGCTGGAGTTGATGCGCGTTCATTTGCTGATTTAACACCAGGTGATAAACCTGCAATTAAAAGATGGGGATGTTACAAGCCGAACACACCTAGACCCAAAAAAAATGAGGAGAACCAGGTAATTGAAGGAAAATTCATTAAATATGAGCATCCCCCAAAGGTTGAATTAAGTATATTCTTGCTCAATGTCCCTGAAGATATTGCCGAACGCATCTACTCAAAACATAAAGTTAACCCCACTCAGCAGGAGCGGAAATCGGGATTTTGGTATTGTGTATGGAAATATAATTTACCGTGTGCTCTAGCAGAGGGAGCCAAAAAAGCGGCCAGCCTGTTGAGTCAGGGTCACATTACCATTGGGCTACCTGGGATTTCAGCAGGATACCGCTCTCCAAAAGACGAGTTTGGCAAAAAAATCGGTAAGTCCTATCTTCATGAAGAGTTAGCAGTTTTCGCCACACCTTCTCGAGAAATCAAATTCTGCTTCGACTATGAAACCAAGCCCGAAACGAAGCTCAATATTGAGCGAGATATTTCCGTAACTGGAAGATTATTACAAAAAGCTGGAGCTAGGGTCAAGGTAGTCAGCTTGCCAGGCCCCTCTAAAGGTGTTGATGATTTCATAGTCGCAAGTGGGCCACTTGCTTACGAAAAATTGAGCCATGAAGCAATGAAGTTAAGGGACTGGCAACAGCACAATCAACACTCAAAAGTTGCTGCAATAGAACCACCCAAACTTCAGCTTAAAGAAAGTTCTTTACAACAAACCTCACCAAATCAACCAATAGGACAAACCCATGACAACCAACAACAACCCAACCCAGATACAATTACTAACCGAGAAGATAGAGGAGTTGAGCCAGAAAATCGAACTATTATTAATCAACAACCAGCAGATGAACGAGAAAATCGGGCAGTTGTCAACGAGCCAAGCCGAGGGACTAGCCGAATTGAAAGCCAGTCACTCGAATTTCTTGGACTCATTAAACGATATGTTGACCTCGAAGAAGTCGAGCAACTTAGAGACGATATTGCAAGAACTAACGAAAGCCCTACAATTGATGGGCTTCGAGGTGAACGAACAACGAACTTGTCAACAGAAGCTAACGGACAAGATTCAGCAATTTTTGATAGAAAAGCAAATTATGTCTATTCTTCACAACCAGCCACCGGACAACTCCTAAATGTAATCTCTAACTATGTTGAGCAATCTGTTATTGAATCGGCTTTAGCTGAAACTGTATTAGAGGTAACACAACAACTTTCTCAATACAAAGAACAACTTGTTACAGCTAAAACCACATTCAATGACCTAGATGCAGTTCTTGCTAATGACTTGCAATCCATTATAGAGAATCGGGTCATTTCATCAATCTCTGATTATGTTGAACAATCTGCCATAGAATCGGCTTTAGCTGAAACTGTATTAGAGGTAACACAACAACTTTCTCAATACAAAGAACAACTTATTACAGCTAAAGCTACATTCAATGACCTAGATGTAGTACTTGCTAATGATTTACAATCCATTACAGAAAATCGGGTCATTTCATCAATCTCTGATTATGTTGAACAATCTGCCATAGAATCGGCTTTAGCTGAAACTATATTAGAAGTAACACAACAACTTTCTCAATATAAAGAACAACTTGTTACAGCTAAAACCACATTCAATGACCTAGATGCAGTTCTTGCTAATGACTTGCAATCCATTATAGAGAATCGGGTCATTTCATCAATCTCTGATTATGTTGAACAATCTGCCATAGAATCGGCTTTAGCTGAAACTGTATTAGAGGTAACACAACAACTTTCTCAATACAAAGAACAACTTATTACAGCTAAAGCTACATTCAATGACCTAGATGTAGTACTTGCTAATGATTTACAATCCATTACAGAAAATCGGGTCATTTCATCAATCTCTGATTATGTTGAACAATCTGCCATAGAATCGGCTTTAGCTGAAACTATATTAGAAGTAACACAACAACTTTCTCAATATAAAGAACAACTTATTACAGCTAAAGCTACATTTAATGATCTAGATGCAGTACTTGCTAATGACTTACAATCCATTACAGAAAATCGGGTCATTTCATCAATCTCTGATTATGTTGAACAATCTGCCATAGAATCGGCTTTAGCTGAAACTGTATTAGAGGTAACACAACAACTTTCTCAATATAAAGAACAACTTATTACAGCTAAAGCTACATTTAATGACCTAGATGCAGTACTTGCTAATGATTTACAATCCATTACAGAGAATCGGGTCATCTCATTAAGCTCCGATCATGTTGAACAATCTGTAATCGAATCGGGTTTAGCTGATGAAACATTACTAGGCCACTTAAAATTGCATCTCAAACAAATAATTCAAAGTTTGGAGCGAGAAAAATTGGCAGAAGTAGTTATGGAAGTAGGAAAATATATTAAAGGTGAAAAGGTAACAGGGGAAAAAGTCAACGGTTTATTAACTAGCGTTACCGATGATGCCAAAGCTTTGACCTTTGAACAGAAAATGAACATCGTTAGGCAACTAATTAGAGATGACAAACCATCGATTATGAAAAGATTGGGAATCAACTCGCCATCGCCAGATGACAACGAGGAGCATCTACGGTTCCGGCGCTAACTTATTAGTTATCAAGTATCAATTATCAAGTATCAGATATTTCCATTAATTCATTGATAGCTTGGTTGTTCACTATTCATTATTCACTGATAACTGTTCACTGATTTAAGTGGTATTGTTATCCCTATTATCTTTAACTGCTTACCTAAAACAAAATTTACCAGTTTCTGACCGCTCACTAAGATGATTTCATCGGAGTCACGGATCAACTGTTTTGATAACTGTCCAGTTATGCCAGTATGCACGAAGAATCCACCACTGGCTCTCTCACTTTCAATACAGGACAGGAAATCTTTGATATGTTCTGGGCTAATGTAATCAGCGTAACGCTTAACCTGGATTACATAAAGCTTTCCCAAAATCAACACGCGGCCATCTATCCCGCCGTCACCGGTGTACCGAAAATTGCGTTGGATTTGCCAGCCCTGCTTCTTGCAGCAAGTGAGTACTAATTCTTCAAAAACGTAAGGCGATATCCTACGCAGTGTGGCGATTACTACTGGCAATTTGCCTAATTGAGTTATGCTACGAAGCTCAAGTAATACTTGACTAGCGTACTCAATATTATTCAAGTGTTTCTTAAGATTTTTAGATAATCTAACCCTTGGTGTTCGCGCTGGGCTTGGTAGTAGTTGCTTCTTAAAATTTTTAGCTAAGAAAGCCTTTTGCGTTGGTGCTGGGCTTCGTCGTACAAAATGTTGAGGTGAAATGTCAGACGATTTCGTACTCTTAGGTGGTAATGGTGATTGCTTAAAACCTTGGGAGCGATACTTTGGCTTTAGCATTGAAGGTGGAAATAACACAAACAGCCAAGCTAGAAAAATTATTCCACCCACTGCAAACAATAAACCAATGGTTAGGATTAGTATCATTTTTACGCTCCCTCTGCTTTATCTGTGCATACTTCTAAATTGTGATTCTTGTTGAGAATCCTGCTGAATTTGATGATGCATATCAACAACAGATTGAACCTTATCAAGTGCCTGTAACTGTTTCTCACTCACGCTAGGTGATAAAACTCCATCAGCGAGTACAGCCTCACCGTTTTTAGCACGGACGATTACATTATCGCCAAGACGTTCAAAATCAAAATTTGTACTTTTAAAACTCTTAGAACCATCAGGGTTATCTTTGCCCAAAATGTTAAGTAGGGCTTTAACACTTTGCTCGATAGCTTGCCCCTTGGCATCCTCAACAGCAGCCCGTAGTTCAGTTCGAGTATTGTCAATGGCTGACTTAACACCCATAAGGCTTTCATCAACCGTGTTTTTAACACCGTCTACCTGTGTACGCAACTCTTGAGTTAAGTTACCAACTTGTTGATTAATTTCATCCCTGACCTTATCTGTGTTTTCTCTGACTTCATCTAGTCGATTAGTAACTTGTTGCTCTATGTGAGCTTTCATCTGTGCAATTTCTTTCCTTAGCTTCGTGACTTCAGGAGTCAGAGCATCCAAAAGACGCTCAAATGCTTTTCTAGCTGTTTTCTTTATCTGACGTTCAACTGAACCAACCCAGTTTTGAAGAGCCGTATTTTGAACTTGTGGCAAAAATCCTTCATTTGCCTGGGACAATGCTTTTTGGGTATTCTCAATTAACTGTTGCTGCTTCTCCAAGGATTTACTCATTTCGGCAACTTGAGCAGCTAGTTGTGACAAAGATTCAGGTGAATTCTGGTTTGATTTAATGCTATCAACAAGTTTTTGCTGTTCACTAAGTTTCTTCTGCAACACTTGCACTTGCTTTTGTAAAGATTCTACGCTGTAGGTTCGTTGTTGCGGTGCTTTCTTCTGTTTTGCAATTGCCGGATCAACTAGTCCTAAACTGTCGAGCAATACTTCTCCATTTTTACTATGAAAGACTTTCTCGTTATCAATCTTGATTAGGATAGTACCGTTAAAGCTTTGAGGATCAGAGAGCGATTTATTTAGAATCTCCATATTTTGAAAATCTAAATAATTAACAGATGGTTGTTCTCCTCTGTCAGCTTCGTAAACCTTTTTACCTGATATGTATACTGATAAATGCTCCTTTGGGCGTGGACGAAGTGAATTACTTTGTTCTGGGGTATTGTTTTTCTCTTTATCCTTGTTATTTTTCTGCTTAAAAATGTATTCAAGTATGTCTAGATAATCACGTTTAACTTCCTTAGCATCTCCATCATTAATCATCATTTTTACCCGTTATTATTGTTTGAAGTAATTCGGTTATATTAGTATTTATTTTTGGAAGAATAGCACCGCCAATATGATTAATTATCTCTCTGCCTTCAATTTCAATGTAAGCAAAGTCTCCATCAACTACTACGGTTACAGACGAGGGATTGGCTTCGGTTGGGCAAGGTATATAACCAACTAAAACATTATCTGTGATAGAAATTACGGCATCTTCAATCTCAGCAGTATAAACTTCGATAGTCCGAGGGATATATCCTTCGGGAAAAGGTTTTTCGTCCCAACTATCAGAAATATTTACTAGTTCTGAAGGATATCTATCGGCTAAGGCTGCTATATCAGAAGGAAGCCTTAAAATCCTTTTTCTGTCTGTTTCTGAGATGCGGTAAGAATTATCTGCCATAGTTTCTCTCTCTGATTTATTTAATAGTAACTTTAGTGAACTATCTGATTTTAAATCAAACTAGCATATTCTGATAACTGCTCTTGGTTTTCTATTAAAGGCAATAATTCCAAAGCAGCTTGCCGACGAATTTTCATTTCTTGATCTGCTGGAGGTTTCAAAATTGATTTAGATGCCGATGACTTTTGAAACTTGTACCAAGCTCCCACACTCGTTGCCTCTGAGTCAATTTCATGTTGAGGAATATGAATATTTTGTAATATTGGTATACTTATTTGCCCACGAGAACGAAACCCTGGACTAATAATTACGGCTTTTCCTTCTGGTAATGTATTAAATTGGTTAATGTCAAATAACTTGCGAGTACTGTTTTGGTCGGAGTTGGAAATACTTGCACCACCCTTTCCCCCTGATGAGCGGGAACGCTGTTTATACTTAATCTCTTCATCACCTAAAAACTTACTAAAACGTTCCGCCGCTACATCATCTTGGGGATTAAAGAATGCCTTAGTCGCACATCCCCCAAATATGGCATTCGTTGTATTTTCTCCATAAGCCTCAATCAGCATTGAGAGATTTTGTAAACCTAATATTGAAATTAGCCCATCTTCCCGATTTTGGTTTAACCAATCCACCAGGGCTGGTAAATATAATGTCGGTAATTCATCAATCCCAAGCACCAGAGGACAAGTGCGTTTATAGGCGACATTTCTGCTTATTATTAAATGCAGGATGGAGACAAGCAGCGGTGCAATTACATCACGCTTTTCTTTGTTCATCCCAAATATCACCATCTGTCGCCCTTTCAAGTCCAGTGGAATATTGGTTTTTCCGCAGAAAGCTGCCAATGCTGCCGGAACCATGAATCGGCTGAACAATCCGCTTGCTGTTCCCACTATGCTAGCTGCTGTTTCTGGGCTACCAGCTACAGATACAAACTGCGCGAAAGCTTCCCTAACCATGAAATTAAGATTTTCTGCTTGTTCCATGCGTTTAACTAGCTTTGGCAATCCCAATAGGGCTTGACACATCATGATATCTGGGTAAGCAGTTCCCTTCGCCAACATGAAAACAGCTTGTACTAGCTGATCTCCAGCATTCGTGAAGAAGCTGTTTCCTGAATCTTTCTCTCCGAGTTGAAAGTTGCGGTTGAGAGTGATCGCAAGCTGCCGCGCCATTTCCGAGTCTTCATTATTGCGAAGAAAATCTATTGGATTGGCAACTGCCGATTCTGCAAAACCTGGGGCTAAGACGGTGACTTTATAACCACGTTCGAGTGCATATCCTGCTAGTATTGGGGCTTGTCCTTTAGATGCGGTTGAGAGGGATTCTTGCTCTGCGTACTTGAAATCGTAAAGTGCTAAGGGGAACCCCTGATCTATTGCTGAACGCAGCAGAGGGTTAATCATTGAAAATGACTTTCCACAACCAGGGCCACCACAAACGAAAATCCCCCGTTGCGCGTCTGGTAAGTACAGTGTTTTAGAGTCTGAAGGAATTTTTGTTCTTCTGATTCCACCCACAACTTCACTGCTTGTATTCTTGGGAGTGCCAACGTACAGCGACACACGATTATGTTTACGTTTATTGATTTGTTTACAAGCAAGTTTACGAGCTGCTGTCTTCTCTGCTGCTCCACCCCATCTTGCAGTTGCCAATTTAGCAATACCTGCTTTTGCATCAATATATTTAGCCACTACAATTACTGCACCACAGGCGAGTAATCCAAGTCCTGCCGGAGAAATTAGCACTGACTCAATACCTGGCGGCAGCAATTGATTTGGGTCAACTGATTGAGAATTTTTTGGTGTCATTGACCAGTCCCCACAATTACTAAATTATTCTCCTTCACCCCAATCCACGGCACTGGGCCAATAAAGTAGGGCGTACAGGTCTTGGGCATAAAAGGGGGACGGGCACAGATTCTAAAGAATAAACCAAAGTCTGCTGTACCTGTTGACTCATTAACTCCGGTCAATGCAACCTTGAAACCACTGCCATAAACCAATCGTCCTGTTGGTTCAAGACCTCCATTTACCGCAGCCAAGAAACCGTAACCACCTTTGACCTGCTGCGATGAACCAGATGCCCAACGCTTTCCATATAACGCACCTTCTGAACCTGCAAAATCCCCTAATTCCAGGTAAGAGCATTCTTTACCTGATGAACAGGCTACTGGTGTGGTGGTATCACCGCGCTTCACACTCCCAGAGATAAAGTAGTTTGCTCCCACTCCTGCCTCCCCATGTTCTGATGAACCAAAAACTGTTGATGCCACACCAACTACACCAAGATCCGAATCAATCGGCTGGGGCATTTTGCTAAAAGGAACTTGATTAAGTCCTGGTACTTGAGAAACATAACTCTGCTGCCACGATTTGAACTTATTCAAGGGAGTTTTTGTTAATTCTGGTACAGATTCAATTGCATACTTGCTTAAATCAAGCTTACCCAAAGCCAAATTTGCCACTTGAGGATTCGACCGTAAAATTTGAGAAATTCTTTGCCTACTCAGCACCCCATTTCTAGACAATAATGCAGCTATTGGTGGGACTTGCTTAACACTGAGATTTCCTAAACTAGGAATAGCTTTGACTAATGATGCTGGAGTCTGCCATTGCATTAATCCAAAATCTTTCAATGTGAGTTCTTTGGTCGGTACTACGAGCGCATTTATCGACTTTAGGCTAAAATTAGACATTTTGAATGCATCATCTGCATCCCCTAGCATGACGACAGAATCTACCTTTTGACCTGCTGACCATGAGCGTGAAGGATCATATCCAAATACTGATATCAAATTCTCTGGAATGCTTAAATATCCTGCCTGTTGTAAAGGTGGGAGATTGTCCCAAGTGATGCGTGACCAGTCAGGAGCTTGGGCAAGATATTGACCTTGTGAATAGGTAATTGTTGGAGTTTCAGCCTTTGATGGGGCAGGTAAGACAAATGGAATTAAAGACATAGCTGTTAATAAATATTGTTTCAACTTCATTTGTTCTCCTGATTAATTAACTAATAAAGCCGATAATTATCTGAGTAAAAAAGGGCAAAGCATTATTTTTGCCCCCACTGAATTAACTGATTAAAAACTTCCTTCTTAACACCAGAACCCGAAATAGCTTCTTCTTTGCTCTTGCCCTGACGTAATAATTTAATCGCATCCTGAGCTTTTTTCCAAGTTACTGAACCCTCTTTAATTTGACCATTACTATGAGCGATCGCTAAACCATAAACAAGAGCATTAGCATCATTTCTTGGTAAAGCCTTACCAGGTAATATAGAGTTTATAGTTGCTGCTGTTGGTTGGGGTATTGTTGCTGGCGTTGGTATCCTATCTAAGGTTGTTGGGACTACTTCCGGTTTAATGGCTACAGGTACTACAGGTAACGGACGAGCCGAATCTGGTTTAATCACCAGACTAGTGTATGATGGACTTCCTTTAGCAGGAATTAATTTAAATTGGTATTGTTTTTGTCCATCTGACCCACTAGTAATGATGGTTATTTGTGTATTTCCATCCGAAGAAGAAGTTAAATTAGCAAACTTAATTGGTGTGATTTGCCGCAAGAATAAAACCGTCGCATTTCCTTGGCTGCAATTTGAATCATTAGAATTATCATTGCTTTTCTGACACAAGTTTCCGTTTGAGGTAAAAGCAATTCTAGACGGGTCGCCAATCCAAACTTGTTTTATTATTTCACCTGTAGGAATAAAATTGATAGTTAAACCGTATCCCTTCCAGATTTTTAAATCGATGCCAATTGAGCCTTGGGCATCTTGTGAATAGACTGTTCTAGCTCCACTACCTGCTAGAGCAGCAGTTGAACTCAACACTAATAAACTAACTAATACGCTTAAGATTTGGGAAAGGGGCATCTGTAAGGGAGAAAGGGAAGATTTAAACCCTTCCCCTTCTTTGTTAACCTTTACTCTTTTGACTTCGCTCAAGACAAGCTTTTTTCCTTTTCCCTTTCCCCTGTCCAAAAGGACTTCTAAGAGTTTCTGCATAAAATCTATAGCGAAACGGTTTGATTAACAAATATTTGAACAGTTGTATTTACTGGGATTACAAACACTCTACTTTCTGACTGCAAAGATTGTATTTTCTGTTGATTTGATGACTGGATTGATTGCAGGATTTGGCTGAAACTTCCTTGAGCAAACCCTGCTAATAAATTTTTATCATCGTTACTACTAGTACTAGTAGAATAACCATTAGAACTAATAGTAGTTTGGCTACTTGGATTATTTTCTACTTCAGCAGCTTTTGATACCCCAGCGATTATTGCTGTCATGAAATCGCTCCCCAGATTACTACCTTTTTGAGACTGCGCTTTTAAAGCCTCTCCATTTTTGTTCAGAATAATAATGGAATTCTCTGCTATAGTCTTTTCTAAAGTTTGACCACCAACATTGATTAAAGCAGACACAGCCGACATTTGAATATATTCGCTACTGCTTGAGCCATTCGGTACAACTACTAGATAAGAATCCACAGGTAAAACCTCGCTCCCATCCGAAGCCTTTAAAGGTTTTGTCAACCTAATCAGATATTTTTGAACTTGATTTATATTGCTTGCACTTATAGCAATTGGGGTTTCTATTTTGCCCTGTGTACGAGTCCCTACTATTACACGTCTAGCATTATAATCAACATTTTTTGAAGAGTTACCTGAAAAAACTTTACTTACATTGGTTGCACCTATTGTGCCTGATTTAGGTGTACCAGTACCACCTGATAATCCTTCAGTATTGATTGATTCATCAATTCTACTATCAGTACTGCTATTAGCGCTAAAACTACCAATATTAGAAACAGCTAACCACTGCTGCTGAGGATCTATAGCAGGCTTATTGCTAACAGATGAACCCAAAGCTATTGACTGAGGCTGTAGTCTAAGTGAAGGGGTAAAAAAAGACTTGCTTGATACAGCTTCTCTAGATATAACAGGTTGTGATGTCGGATTCTTGCGAACAGATATTGGCTGTCCTTGTGGAACTGGGGTGTACTGTTGTTGCCTTGTGGCTGCGGTAGGTGGGTTTGTTATGGAACTCCTTGATGAGGAAGGACTCTTACTTTTTTGTGCAGTAGTGTTTGCTTCTTGGGCTTTACTTGTAGGTTTTGAAAGATTGCGAAGGCTTTCTAATTCTGGCTTTTGTGAAGTAATTGCTAGTGCCGTCTTAATCTTGCCAGGGTTTTCAGATTGTGTTTCTTCTTTATCAAGAGCAGCAGCTTGCTTTATCGGTTGTGCTTTCACCGTCGGCGAATTAGTCAAAGCATTCATCGAAGCATTAATCATCCCACCTGCCACTGCTACTACCAAAAAAATTCCACTCCCTATAACCGCAGCCTTTAGTAAAGGGTGTTGAGAAATCACACGAGTCGTTACAATTTCTTCTGGCTCTGGTGGAATTTCTGATTCACGAGAATATTCTTCACTTTCTAACTCAAATTCAACAGTTACCCCATTCATCGCTGCAAAACTCTTTTTATCCTGGGGAACAGAGCCTTTTGCTTTAATTGTCGAGTCTAGTGCATCAATTGCTTCTATCTCTGATGATGTTAGTACTACCTCAGCTTTCATTTGGCGATCTCCAAGTCTTGCATCTTATAAATTTCTAATCCAGCTTTGCGAACACTGTATGCTATGCGTTGAATAGAAGCTGAGTTGGCCGGAGGCGCTGGTGTATCAATTGCTCTAACGAATATTGTTTTATTGAAAGCGATCGCTCTTCCTACTTGATTGCTGCCCTGAAATACCACTAAGTTCGCTACCATATCTATTGACCACTTCCCCTGTGCCAGCTTCTGAGGTTCAGAGAAGTACCGCACAGCTAAAACTGATTGCGTCGTGCCGTTGAAAACATCAACTGGTGTTAGGTTGCCTAACTCTTCTAAAAAGTCGGAGCGAAAATCTTCAGATAATGCGAATCCACTAACCCATACATTCGTTGTGATTTTCTTATCTCCCACCTGCACTCCTGCATCTAGTACTGCTTTTTTAGCTGGATCTGGGTTCAAGTCATCAGATTTTGGTATGACTGTCCAGCTTAATAGTCCTGTCATTGTCTGCCCTACAAAGTAGGTGATTGCCGCCGGTGTGCGCTCGTCATTATCAATCGGCGATACTCGAATACTTGACCCATCAGCTAGTTCTACTAGTGTCGGCATCTTACTTTCTGCTACTTTCCCTATTCTTGCAAAGTTTATGACTTGAATTAATAATAATAGGACTAGTAAAACTGCATTTCCCATCAAAAATATAGGAGTTAAGTTTATTTCCTTTTTCTCTAATAATTGCATCTCATCCTCCTACTCTTTTTTCCCTATTTCTCAAGCATCATTCTCTCCTTGGCATCGCTACAAACTTGGCTGCACTCGTAAAGCCAGAAAACAATGCCATCCCCCCACCTGTTCCCATTGCTACAGCAAGTATTGGGGAAAATACTGCCTGTATTAACTGTAGAAGTAATGGATTATTTGATGGGGAGTTAACTATAGAACTAGCAGCTATACCAACAATAATTGAGTAAGACATGAGAATTAATGTTAGTCCTAACCACCCTGAGAGCCAAGCAAAAATTGGTTTAGCTCCTAAAGGAAGCATAGACAACACCAAGAATATCGGTGCGACATAAGCTGTTAGCAAAAATGAAAACTGAACTATAAACTGAAAAGCTGCCGATAGACCACTAAAAATTATGTAAGATAGTCCCTGAACAATTGTGTTGACCGCTCCTCCAGCTACATCTAAAGGGTTCCAATTATTTTGCCCCTGAATCCTTTTCTTTTTTTTATACTCTGATGCTTGAGCGTTAATTTCTTGAGCTACCTGATTTTTACAATCTTTCTGAGGAGTAATTTGATTTCCATTCTTGTCTATTTCTACATCCGCTAATTTTTCACATTCTGCCATTGCCGTCTTAGCAGCGAGAATAAAAGTCTGATCTGCATTAACACTCCGAATAGCTTCTTTGAGGGTTATGCCATTTCTCGTAACAGTCAATACGTTAGAGTTTAACGTATTTGAAACATTTCTTAGCCCCAAAGAAGTTGTAGCTAGCATTGCTCCATTATTGTTAAGCATCAAAATTACTATCATTGGGTAAGCCATCTCTTTGACAACTCCGCTCGAAAACCCTTCTGACATTATTTGCTCATACCATTGCAACGACCAAAAACTTACAAAAACCACTGCCACCAACATAGACACATTCACAATAGCTATATAAACTGGGTTTTCACCAGTTGCAAATAGTTTCCAGTCATTATCAAATGCTGAAACAAAAATCTCCGAACCATTTATTGCACCTTGTACAATAGTTCCAGCATCAGTGGGCAGGTTTTTATCAGCCTCGCCAACAGGAGTTTGGACAATAATATAATCAATAAAATTAGTTAAATAAAAATACATTATTGTCTCTCCCAAAAAGCATCACTATAAGCACCAGCCTCTAACAACTGCATTGATACCGATCTACTTTCTGCATCTTCCTTACGAGATTGTGACGAAATATTTTCAGAGATGTCAACCAAATTGATATTAGCTGCTGCCAATGCTCGTGTCTGTTTTTGTGATTCTCCATGTATTGCTTTCGAGATGACAACATTTTGGAGATTTTGAGTTGCCATTTTTTTGAGAATATCTTGAGTTACTATATCTGACTGTGCATTGTCCGCGTTGCTTGAGGAAGTACTTAATGCAATATTAGTCAAATCAGCCTCCTGCGCCTGTACTTCTTGTCCATCAACTCCTAAAGTTGACTGAGATTGACCTAGAGTATATTGACGATGCCATTCATCCTCTGCATGAGCAGCTTGAATATTGGAATTTGGCTGAGTTAATTCTGGATTTTGTGAGCGAATGACTTGTTTAATTTTTCCACCTGAAGAGAGAGGGTCTGGAATTCCCAAAGAGCCAATTGTAGAATCAATTGCTTGATTCAGTTGTTGACTTATTTCACCATTTATTTCTCCTTGAACTTGTCCCAAAGCTTGATTAAATTCCGTTTTATACGCTGATATTCGGCTTTTCAGACTCGTATAAACTTGTTTAAATTGGGTCAAAAAAGCTAATTCTAATCCCCAAGCTTGATTCTCACCACTGCCGAGAAGTATTGTCATAGCCAACAGAGAACTAACGCCAATAGAAATTACCGCCGGGCGTAAAGTCATTCTTTTGTGTGATTTCATATAGATCCTCGAAAGATACAGCAAAAGGTTTAGGTGAGCAGGGAGTACTAACAAGAGCTTCAAAATCGTTCAATGGCTCGGCTGTCACAATTGCACTAACATTTGTTTCTCCTCCTGGTGGTTTGGAATAACTTTCAAAGTAAATACTTTTATAATGTGGGGTATTATTTGGAATTAATGCCCGCTTTTTAGTTCTAATCAATACATAAGATTTCTTTTGCAACTGAGTGTTAATCCCTGGCTGTTGAATTTTTTCTTTGGGAATAGCATTACTAACATTTCCCGAATTGAAAGCTGAATAAAGAGCTTTACTTTGGAAAATTAAGTTATCAGCATCTTTTAAAGATTTCTCACAAAGAACTTTTTGATTAGCCAAAAGCTTTTGATATTGCTCATCTTGATACTTCCATACTTGAAACCCTAATATTGCAACTCCCATACCTAACATCGCCAAGATAATTTTTTTTTGAACGGCAAAATCGATGAGATTTTTCATAGTGGCTGACCCTGTTTAATGCACTCAACATAATATCTGGAAAACTCAGACACCCACTCAAACTTGTTAGAATACTTAGCCTTAAAGCGTTCGCGTGTTGCCTGTTCCTCTCTGCTGTTAGCCACCAAAGCCAACATCAGATATGAGGGATAATAACGGCAACGGATGTAGGTGCGATTGTAGTCCAGCAGCCAATTTGTGTACATCTGTTGATAGTTCGGGCGAAATAGCTCATTCTTTTCGATAATCGGAGCCGGGATAGAAAGAATCTCAGTAAAGCTTTTCGCCGCGCCGGAAACCAACCGTCCAATCAATCTTATGGGCATATTTTGTAGAATCTGTTCTCCCGCGTCAGATTTGGCAATGGAAATTACATCTTGGGCTGCAAGGATAATCCGACTACCAGATTTCCGAGCCGTGGCGCACTTGCGACCAACTAATCTCGATAACGCAGTAAAACGCAATAATACAGAAGCTTCATCCATGAAGAATACGCTATTGGGTGAAGATAGTGATTGCCTGGAAGCCGCCATGTATGCACTCATCCCAAACACTTCTGCATCTTTATCTGATTGCAGATTGGTTAGCGCAAAGGTGATTAACTTCGCGTCTGTTTGGAAGGTTGAGGGTTTACAAATGGCATTACCGATAGAACTGGCTCTCCAGTACTTCAGGCGCAGACGGATGTAGTTAAGTGCTTTTTCAACATTCTCATCTTCATACCCTAAATTAATATATTCTGTAGAGAAGAACTCCTCCATATCTACCAGGGTTGGAGTGTCATCCCACGCAGCTGTTCCCATTCCAGCCCGTTGCGCTACCTCAAATCGTCTTTGTATATCTGGATTTTCATAAAAAGCTTTTACACCCAACGGAATCAGAGACTCGATTGTTTGCGCCAAAAAGCCATCGAATTTTTGTGACCCTAAGACCAACTGCAAGACAATCAGATTCACATCATTTCGATGGAACTCTAACCTTTTTTCTCTTCCCTCTGTATCCGATTCAGGAATTGCTGATAAATCTATTGGCTGAACGAGATTGTTTGATTCCTTGGCAATATCAAAGTAAAATCCACCGTAATATGGCGTAAAATCTCCAAATGTCCCTGTTCCATCATCATTGGGTAAGTCAATAATTAATACCGACATCCCCAAAGCTAAATACTGAAAAATCATTGTCGCCACAAAAACAGATTTCCCTGAACCTGTGGTTCCAAGAATCATCATATTCTTAGTACTCAATAAATCTAGATATACCGGCGTGTGTCCACTATCCGCAATTAATTCAAAACCTTGATTATCTGCCTTGGCAATTTGTACTGTGCTAGCCAGCCCTAATACTTCACTCGCAAAGAATGTTAATCTTCGGTTGTAAGGACGCGATAATAAGTGTTCTATCTTCGCTCCCAACGTTTGCAGCCAAATCAACCAAGCATATTCCCTTTCTCGAATTAGTTCTGCCGGTTGATTAATATATCCTGAAATTAATCTGCAAGCATCGTCAATTTCTGACGGCGTATCCCGGTAAATCAGTACAACCAATCCCAGAGTTTCTGGTGTATCACCTGTGTACAGTTGCTTTTGAGCATTCACCGACCACTCAACATTAATTTGTGAGGCTACGTCGATTGTTTTCTTCGCTGCGCTTATTTCTGTATTCCGCGCCCTGCGGGTGATCATCTGCTGTGCCAAGCGCGTTAACTTCTGGTCAGCCGGACTAATTTCCGTCACTACCTCGACATCATAAATCGTATCCCGTGCAAATATATTCCACAGAAAACCTATTTGTGCTTCTGTTGAGCCGAATACTTCTGGTTTTTGCGACAAAACCATTACCCCTACATATTTTTTTCCCTCACCATTTGGAAGACATACCCATTTCCGATCTGCGAAGGGTATGCCGTTATTTAACAGAACTGATGTCACGTGCGCTTGATCTATGTATGAGTTATTCTTCGGTGGCGCTTCGTTAAATTCCTCCCTGATTCCAAGTTCATCAAATACTAAACTATGTGGGACTTTTACTTTCTTTGCTCCTACACAATTACTTAATTCATGCCATAATTCCTTGGTGCTTTTGGGTTTCGGCGCAAAACCCATTTCTGTTAATATCTGTAAATGTCTTTGTGACACATCTATCCCTTTCTCCAAAATCCTTTCTAAGTTCTTTTTCGTAACTTCCGTTGCTCCTGTTGGTGTGAATCGTCTTGTCAAGAAATCTGCCAATTTTACTAATGCTCGGTCTATCGTGTCACCCCCATCTGTCCCCCCTGGCAATACTGTAAAAGTTGTGTATACGGAAAGAATTATATTTTTCCGTTGCCTCTGCCGTGTCAACTCCTGAATTCTTGCCAACTGCCCCCAGTCCAGAAATTCACTCTCATCTGATACTGGTTTTTGCAATCGCTTGTAGAAATATTCTTTAGCATCACTATCATCACAGAATGAACTCCACCTAAATGTGAATTTCTCACCAGGAGGTATTTCTTTGCACCCATTTTCAAAAGCTTTGGCTATTGCTTCTACCTGCTCCTGGGAGTTAAACAATGGATGTATCCCTGTGCAGGTATATCCAAATACTAATTGCAATGTGTTATTAGTGTCACTCACTTGTTTTTTACTCAGCAAGTAAGCGCCAATACTATAGCCGCCCCTTTTGAGTTTTACAAAGGTTGTTAAATCTAGCCAGTCCTCAAATGGACTTAACTTATTTTTACTTGTTGGCTGATTACTTTTCATCACTACCAATGTTTACGGAGCTTTTTTACTCCAACTCGATTTTTTGATTGGGGAGTTGAGTATTTTGCATACCCTCTTGACCATACAGGCACAATTGGATAAATCTTTGACCAAAATAAATGCGGCTTTTTTCCTGATAAAGCTAAGGCTGTGCCGCTAAACCAACACCCTATCAATATACTCCAAGCCAGATTTAACCCTATAGCAAAAGAAGCGAAAAAACCTATTCCAAATAACGGAATTACTATCGCAAATTGAAATCCTGTCAAGATTCCAATTGATGCGCTCTTTCCCAAGGACTGGTTTACTTGTTTAATTTCTTTAGAAGACATAAAAGGGAATACGAAATGGGGAATGGGGAATAGGCAATGGGGATTAAAAAAAGAGTATGTAACAGTTTTTAATTAGTAAGAATTCATGAGTCAGAATCCAGGAGTCAGAATAGTTAAAGAATCAAATAAACATTTGAAATGAACATCTAGTTTTGGTAAACTTCTTGTACATTCTGGCTTCTGACTCACCTCGGCTGCCCTCGGTGGTCGCCGAGCGCAGCCGAGGTGCGACCACCTGGATGCTGTATTCTTACTTTAATTACTTTCTATTAACTCTTAAGAGTTAATAGTTCTTTCCTTCTTCCTCTTGCCTATTAAGAGTTAAGAGTTCCCCTTCTTACGTACAAGCCGCACTAACGTTTGCAAACAAAATATTTTGGGCAATAAATAACACTAAAGTTATAAAGAAAATTCCTATTGGTTGCTGTACCATTTGAGTAACTTCCTGCCCGTCGCCCAATGCATTTGCTACCTTCACACCAGATGAAACAAAATAAACGAATAGCATCACTGTTATCGCTGCGTTTATCACTCCTGGCAAGCTATTAATCAAATTATTACCAGCCGCTGATGCTCCACCAAACATACACGTCAATGCTATTTGAGTCGGGTCAAACAGTCCAAATGCCTGCGCTGGCATTGATTGACTTGCTACAATTAACGTTGTCCCAACTGCATATATCTGATGTTGGTATTTCAAACCTACCTTGCCAATCAGCTTGGCAATCACCTGATTCTTAGTTTTAGCTCTTTGGCCTGAACCACGTTCGTTTCTATTACTTACCAAAACAATCGCTCCTTTGTTTGTCATAAATACTCAGATAAGTCTAATTGTGTTACCTCGAAACTTAACAGAAGAATACATGCGTCAGAATCAAGAGTATGGCAACTGATGCCTTTATTCTTGTGTTAAAAGGTTGAGCTTTGACGTAACCAAAAAAGGTTATCTATGCAAGTAAAGTTCGCTTGCATTAATCAGAAATTGTCTTGGTTCCATAAATTATCCCTTCATCCAGAGAATAACTTTTGACATTACGCATCTCTGAGCGCTGCTTAATATTAACAGTTCCAAAAAAATAGCAGTGCCAAGTTACAACACTAAAACAGAATTTCTTTGAGATAAATATTCATCATATTTATTTCGTCTCTACTGTTAGTGACTGCATCATACTATCACATCAAATAAAGCTTGAGTCAAATTTAACAAGCTTTTTTGTGAACTTTTTTCACAGGAATGTAAGACAGAATTCAAATATTATCGTCCTACTTTATTCAGCTTTTCATTAATTACCTTACTCAATAATTAATTTCTCTCTCTCTAATCAGCCTTTTGATTGTGGTTGATAAACTTGTACCCCAATCAGAGGCGATTTTCTCTAACCTTTCACGTTCAAACTCATCTAGATAAACTGGGAGAGAAGCTTTTTTCTTTTTGTAATTCTTCATAGATAACTTGCCTCTTACTTTTGACATATTATGCTGATTTATCGATTTTTTAAGTTGAATATTCTGACTCTCATAATGTTTTTATGATATTATTACAATATTACTTTATTCTCAGGTTATGCGATTACACCCATACTTGTAGGAGCATATTATAAGGGGAGTCAATTTATGCGTTCCAAGTCAAATAAAAATAATTCTGCCAGTGTCACACTTCGCGTAGAACCAAAATATGTGAGTGATTTAAAGCTCTATTCACAGGTGGTTGGAAGAAATCAGTCTGAGATTCTGCGGGAATTACTTATATCTGCCCTCAACTCCATCCCTGAACATCAAAGAAGAGCTATGGAAATTATTGCTCAGTGCAGAACCTCTAACTGATTGCCAATTCTCACTTGTAGCTCTACTACAACCCTCCTAAGAAAGTGAGGGTTTTATTATTAGTTAATGGGAAGGGAAAGGGAAAATTCCATCCTTTCCCCTTTACACCCGCTCCTTATCCCCAGGCCCCACCTTCCCCTTGACCCACAAATGTCAAGAAGTCTATAGCATGAATCGCTTTGACAACAACATGAAAAACAGAGCGAAGCTTCAACTTACTCAAATACTTTACAATAGGTGTGAAACTGTCAATTTCTTTCCAATTCACTCGATGTCGTTTCATAACTATACGAGTGTCGCAAGATATAGTTAATTCCAAACTTGATGAATAGCCCCTTTCCTTTATCACCTCCCCAAAAAGCAATCGAGTCACTATTCGCATTGCGAGATTACTACGCACCTCTTGTAGAAGAGTACGAAAAATTATATACCCTAGCCAAAGCAAATCTGACTCATGTAGAAGCTCTATTATCTAACTGGCCTTTGACTGAGAAGGTGGATAATGATAATGAAGAATTCACCTCTGAAAAAGGAAAAAACTTCTTCTTATTCTTAAGTAAGGAATCTGTTAATGACAATGTTGAACCTATTACCCATCCTTTATTAGACGATTCACAGGATACATCGACAGTCGCAACACAATTGCTTGAGTCCACTCAACAAAACATATTCACACTTATACAAGCTTGGTCAGGTGAAGAATCTGATGCAGCTACAGATACTCCAGTACTCCTAGAGCCACCGATAGAAACATCAACTCAACAGCGATCGCTCTCTGGAACCGAGACGGACATGCTACCTATTTTCCAATCCCTGTCTCGCCCGGAAGCTATTGAACAGGTTTTGGCAGAACACATTGGCACAATTGTTCACATCGATTTTATTGTCAAAATGCTCTATGGGGAGTTAGAGCCAGATGCCTTCAAGGTCATCAAAGGCAGAGTTCAATCATCCCTCACTCATGGCAAGGAAACTAACAAATGGTTCAGTGTCCCAGGAGAACCGGGATGTTATACTCTGTCTTTAACTTTGCTACCCAAACCGGAGACGAAAAATTCGTCCACCAGAGTCAAAGGCAAAAATAAGAAACAAGTTTTGCCGCCGCAGCCCAAAGATATACCAATGCTCGAAGAATTTCAGGGTCAGTTTTTAATTGATGCACTAACAACTTTTCTAGAAAATAATTCGGGTAAAGTTTTCGGGGTTTCAGAAATTACCAACGGAATCTATGGCGAACTCACTGCGGCTGAGATTAGAGAAGTGAAAAACAAGGTATTGAATGAGTTATCACGGGGTCATCGCACAGGGCGATTCTTTAGAGTCCCTGACCAAATTGGATTTTATACCTGGGACTTAGAGTTGCTCAACAAGTAGAAACGATTGATTATCTTAAATATTGTTGAGCAACCAATGTTAGCTCTCTCTCAACAATAAAAAGCCTCAACAAAAGCTGAGGCTAAAGATAAATACCAAAATAAAAAGCAATATTTTAAGTAAGAATTCAGCACCCACCTGGTCGCACATCGACTCACCTCGGCGACCAGAGCGTAGCCGAGGTGAGTCAGAATGGGCTGCGCCCCGCTACGCTAACAGAATTTATAAGCTCTGCTAGTAGAAGTAAGATATTCATTTATCAAATCTTAGTTTGATTTTTTAACTTTTTACACTCTTTTTGACTCGCGCTAAGAAACTGGCGATTGTCATTGGTTCTAAGAAAGCTATTTCCCTTACTGTGCATTCTACTGATGACGGGCATTGATACACAAGGTTATCTTCTAGATTGCTTCAAGCACCAGGGCGACCGTCAGCCGCAATCTGAAAACGGATCTTCACTTGGGAGCTGACGTTTAGCACAAGTTACCCTTGCGCCACCACACCACTATGACTACTACTAAAATTTACTCACTTATCTGCATCAACAACTCTATTTTGGTCGTATTTTACACTCAAGCGCATTGCTGGCAGTTTCGGATCATTAATAACGATGGTGCAGTGTTTGGCGAACAAAAGCTTTACTATACGCCTCTTGCAGCTCTTACTGCTGGGCGTGATTGGATATGCTTTGGTGGATGAACAGGTGATCGCTATGTTAACCAATCCACCTCTGCCTGAGCAGTAGTTGAAAGAATATGAAGATGTAATTGTACTAAAATTTATTCCCTAAACCTTTTGCTGAGGTTGGGGTTTTTTGTTCGCTTGTTATATATTTGCATCTGTGGGAATCACTCTTGTTGCTTAGTTAGATGAATGCATTGTGTTAATAATTGCAAACAAAGCGCAGATCAACTCACTCGTCCAACTTACGAAAGCGATCACCTGGGCGTGGGCGCTTGAGCCATCGCATCCAAAGACTACTGCTTAACTTACACTTTTAAAATCTATGGCTATTCCAGCAACACAGTTAAAGATCGGGCAATCGGTGAAGTATCTGATCGGCACTCGAAGCGGTATGAGTGCGGCAATAACCGATATCAGCAAATCATCTCTTAGTCTCAAAAATACTCATATTGTTACTTTGACCTTTGATGATTCACTACCAAATCACTTAAAAACACAACAAATAACTGTTTATGACGAATTGCTTGAAGGTTGTGAAATAATCACATTTTAAAAAATTAAAATTGGCAATAGCAACAGTAGAGCGCACATCCTCTACCACAAGTTGGAATTAATCAAAATACTAACTTGCTGGCTGATATAATCCCGTATTTTCGTTAAATTCCCACCCTAACCCTGCTCTATCTTTGCCCTTACACCATGCTACAAAAAGCGGTGGGGGGAGTTTAATTCGCTCCTTGCGTACAGTTTCCTCACTTACACCAAGTCTTGAAGCCAAACCTTCTTCAGTTAACGGTTGCATTCTAGGAGTATGGGCAATGAATGATGAATTATTGTAGTACGATTTCTGTCCCCGCTTTTGTTGGTTGTTGAGATAGTCTTGTATTTTAATGATCGCCTCAGCCAACTGTGTCATTCGAGCTGCCATTCTCTCCACTTTTTGTTCTAAATTGGCAAGATTATCAATTGCTGTAGTTTGATTGCTATCAAATTCACTTAAAAACTCTGACTCGAGCTTATCAAGTCTTTCGCAAATAGCTTTTATCGTTTCATTGGTAGGACTGCTGTTAATATTATTACTAGCAACTAAGTATTTATCTACACTTGCCTTAATCTTTGAGTCTAGGCGTTCGTCTAAATCGTTACCACCTATTGCATCAACCTTATCTTGGGAATCGCCTAAGTAGAGATCGATAAATTCGAGCAGCGTGGCTGTTGCTGTTGTGCCTTTCGAGTTGCAACAGGCGATAAACTGCTCCCACTTCCTTTGGTCACAGTTGAAAGATGCTAATTTTTTTTTCCGCCCTGTATTGCTCATGTTCACGTATCATCTAGGTAAACTTGGAGTGCCCACGCTTATTAAATCGTGTAATTCATCATGATGAATTACCTTGATAGTATCATCGCCAAATGTGTCAGCGCATTCTTCAAGCGATGGTTTTTGTAAAGAGATGCTACTGCCAACGGCAAGCAAGGCGATCAAAAATTATCTCAGGCTTAAACACTTGCAGGATTGCTTTATCTAATTTTTGCTCATCGAAACAGTGCTGAGTACCTAGTTAGATTGCTGAGTAATAAAGCAATAATTGCATCCAGTACAGTAAGTCTGTACCCCTACGGGGATCTTGCTACGCATAGCGTCTCTAAAAGTTGCCCCTGCTTTTAAGCCCTGGGCGTACTCGCTCTTTTCGGATACTGTTGGCGAATATAATACATAATTGTGTTTTCAAGTATTACTTAAGCTCAAACCTTCAATCTGTCGTTGCGGCTTTTAGTTGTAACACTCTTGTTTATGCGTTTGTAACACTTTCGCCAACAGTATCCTTTTCGGTGGCGATCGCTGCGCCACGAGATAACCGCAATAGTCAATACCTTATTCGGATTTCCCAAAAAAAAGTTCGGAATCAATCGGAGAAAAGTTTGAGTTTTTGGGGAGCAAGTTTTACCCGTCCGTTTTTTGAAGAATTTTTTATAGAGCAATCACACCACTCTCAAAAATAAACTAAAAATGACTCTATAGTTTTATGGCGTGATAGCGATTAAAAAGCGGGCTATTCCGATAAGCTTGATTTGGCATGAAAGCAACAGAAACAGGGAATAATTTTGTACAAGTTTCCTAAAATAAGCACCTTTGCCCGTTTTCTTTAACCCAAACCTACACCTGTAATATTTGTGTAGTTAACTGTTAGGAGTATGCTCTCTGACCTGTTGTATTACTTATTAACTATAAAGTCATTATTGGTTTATTTTTTTCACCTATTTTTAGGTTTTTCTTTTAGAGGTGTATTTTTAGGGGAAACCACAAAAAAAAGATACCAGCCTTGTTCTTAATTGCTCGTTGTGTGGCGTGGATCTAGATCGTACTTTCGTATCTTTATAAGCGGGTAAGTGCCTTACCACCCAAATCGGGAAAATTGACTTGCCTGAAGATGAAGCGATCGCAGTGAAGAAGGCAGCTATGCTGAGGGCAGAGGGCAGAAGGTAGCAATATGGTGTGGGTTTGAAGTCCACACCATATTGCAGTCCACCAAATCAGAGATTTTGGTGGGGGACTTAAACCCTTGTTCCCTACGGTCACGGGCAGAGGGCAGGAATCAGAATTCCCTTCTGCCAACTGAGCCTCCTGCCCTCTGCCTTTCTTGTTAAAATTGAGCTTACCGAACACCAACAACAACTTTACTTTGGTAAATAAAGCCCGGTGCTATCATTGGGACGAGCGTGGGTGTAACGGCTAGTTTGGTTCAGCGATGAATGTCCCAAGGTTGCTTGCAGCAGTTGCACAGGTGCACCCCGGTCTAAACTATGTGTTGCATGAGAGTGCCTCAGCCAGTGTGGCGACACATTCCCAGAAATCCCTGCTCTTTTTGCAGATTCTGCAACAATCTTACGGATTCGCCGCTCACCTACAGCACCACTCTGGCGGCTAACAAACACGGGTGCGTCGGGACTATTATTGGTTCTTTGTGCCAGCAATTCCTGATAAATGCTTTTGGGGATTACCACGGTTCTGGTTTTCTGCCCCTTGCCGTAGAGCGTGACTTGTCCGTTGCCATCGCGCCCTGGTTGTAACGAGCGCCAGGTTAAAACAGCAATCTCGCTTACCCTAGCACCAGTATAATAAAGCAGTTGGATTACTAGCCGATCGCGACCCTTTGGGGTCAGAGCAATCATTGTCATCACCTCTAGCTCACTTAGAAGCCGTTCGGCTAACTTGTCCTGGGGTTCGGGTAACGGCACTTCGGCGGCGACATTAAATTTTGTCCATTCCACTTTCAGGGCGAACCGCAGCAGACTTTTGATCGCCGCAAGTTTTCTGGCGCGGGTGGACACCTCATATTCCTTGGTTTCCAGATAATCAGCGAACGCTAGAACGTCGTTCATTGTTACTGTTCGCAAGTCTAAGTCATTCAACTGTACAAGTTTTGGGCTTATACCTAGCACAAAGGCAATGAAATAACGGATATCTGTCTCATAACAACGCCGGGTTTCGGGCGAGCGCTTGCTACTCTTCCACAGCTCCACTATTTGGGCAGTGTTGGTAACATCTGCCATCCTCTGCACCGAGTTTTCTGCCCCTGGTGTTAGCATCGAGAGTTAGTTCGGTTCCTACATAAAATCCAATCAGCCTCTTACACAAAAAAGATTGTTCCGAATGGTGTGTCCCTTTTTCAATTATCGATTCCAGGGGAGCAACATTTACTAAAATTTCTGAGACGTGAATTCACGCCTGAATCCTTGAGTTAACCAGTTTTGCGTGTTAATACGTCTACCTCTGTAAAGAAAAGAACTCACCTCCTCTATACAAAAACTGCCTCAATATGACACAAAGCGACCGTTCTTAGATAGATCCGATAATGATAGTTTTCGGATCTTAGGGCGTGAAACCATACATTTGTCGTTTGTCAGAGGATACCTCTATTACCATCCCCCCAGTCGATACCAGAACGATTTTCTGTTGATTTTTGCCCCAGACTTGTGTATACATTCGCTAACCTTGGAGAATGAGCGGCTGACAGCCGCCCGGACAAAACCCTTGAGCGGGAACACCAATAATTTAGTTAGTTCATGAAATCACGCCTCGATAGGCAACACCTCTTCATTCAGCAAGGCATAAAATTCCGGGATTTGAGCCTCGACAAGTCGCAATTCACTCGCGGCGATCGTCTCCAATTCCAGTACCGTCTCCCAGCGCAAATCACTCTGCCATCGCTTGAGAATGCCTTTAATTACGTCCACTCCACGAGAAATACCAGAGCGAAGTATTTCTACGCAGTGGAGTAGCGTAATGCGATCAGTGAAGAGAGCAGAGGGGCAGGGGGGCAAGGGGGCAGAGGGGAAAGAACTTGTACAAATTTCTTCTTTGTTCCTCAACTCCTCTGCTCCTCTGCTCCTCCGCTCCTCTGCTCCCCTGCTCTCATCTGTAGTATCCTCCCCTTGGCAATGGGAGTTCCCTATAGCATTAGGGGGGGGTGTGGATACGGCCTGCTGATTGGGGTTTACACTATACGCAGCAGGGGTTTGAGCAGCATAATAGGTTCGATTTTCTTTTTGATTACGCTTTTCCACGCGATGAGCAATTACATGCATTGCAAATTCTAATTCCTCTTTAGATAAAGAAAAAAGTTTCACCTGTTGACCACGCTTGCCCTGCTTGCGGAAGGTCAGCTTTAGCCCCAGCTGCTCTACTAAAGCCGCCAGCAACCAAATAGGTTTACAGTCTAGGGGAATAGTAAACCCAAGAATTGCTTTGACGTGAGCAGCGCAGTTTTTAGCGATCTCCGTCATCTTGAGCAAAGTGGGGTCATCGACAGTAAATTCATCACCCTTCACTAAAGAAGTGAGAATTTGATGCAGCCCCAGGTTAAATCTAGCCAGCCACCGTGCCGAGTAATTGCCCCAGTCGATGCACAAAGGTAGATTATCGCGCTCGGTGCGGTCTTTTTGGGTGACAATTGTTGGTGGGGTAGGATAAGTTTGCCCAGTTTTGGGGTCAGTAAACGATTCTTCGGGCGGGGCTAAAATTGCCTCAAGTCCAGCAATTGCTCTTATTAAGCGACCACCTTTATCCATTTCTACGAGTGATTCGGTTACTTCGATGCCGTAAGAATCAGAAATGCGGAATTTTTCACATTCAAAAATTTCGCTAGGGTCAAGGTAATCTTTGCTCTGACGGGCACGGTACTCACTCAAAGTAATATTCTTGGCTTTGGCAACAGCCGAATTGTGGGCACTATCCAAAGCTTGTGCTGCTGCTTTAAGACTTTCAAGGGATTGAGGATCTGAATCACTGCCCACATATATAAATGTATTGCCCATTTCGGTGAGGAGCGAGCGCAGATCATCGCGCAGATTATTGAGAGAATAGTGGCGGTTAGCCATAATTTGACAATAGGCATCTAAGGCCCAATCTTTCTCTGCGCCCCGCTTGCCTGTCTTACGGTCAATCCGCAACAGAAAAGCGGTCATTTCATTGGTTTGGAGCAAGCGCTCTTTAATCTTGGTAGCATTGGTATCCTTGTAACCAAAAGGAGGGCGCGGGGCCACCCAAATATGAAACGGGACTTTTGGGCGATAGCGGTAAAGCTGTTGGGCACACTCAGTAGCGGTTTGGGAAACGCCGTGAAACACGCCAAACACTAAGTCAAAATGATACTGGGAAATATCGACACCAGTCCCCAGGCTAGGGGAAGTGAACAAGGCATCAAAGTTTTTGACGGCGTTGGTGATATCTTTGATAAAAGCGACATTCTCATCACTGCCAGAATTGTCAGAGTGAACCGACCAGATGCGCCATTTTTTTGGTGTATGTGATTTTTCGGAGTTAGATTCTTCGTAGTTGATTGTAAAGGATTTGTCGAGTTTTTTGATGAAACGCTTACTGTCACTTGCAACCATGACTTTCTCACCAAGCATCAGCGCTGCCGAGATTTGGGCGACTAGGGCACTCTCATTATCCCCCTCGTACCAATAAATTGTGCGTGAACCGTTTCGCCACTCGTTTTTAATGATGTAAGGTACTTCACCGAGTGGTCGCATTGCAAGAAAGAAGTTTACCGTTAAATCATCCATGTGTGCATCGGCAATTACCACCAGTGGCGCGTTGTATACTATATATTCCAGTACTTCTAGGATTGCTGCACGGTGTTGTTTGCAAGTATTACTATGTAGTAAGTGGGTGAGGTATTGGCAAGCTTCATCTATAAATATGCAGCCGTAGGTGAGAGATTGAGTATTCAGCTTATGCAAGCTGTCAATAGTAATACTAAGGGCTTGAGCCTGGGCTAAACCTGTGTAACCCAAGTCGGAATACATCGCCGTCCGCAAGCGTTCGGCAAGATTTTTCAACAAGTTAACCCGATGTCCATTGTTGAGAAATCTGGCATCAGGATTTTGGTCACGCCACCAGCGCATAAGTTCAGTTTTGCCTGTACCCATGTCGCTCCAGAGTACGACTAGTCCTGATTTTGGGAAATTGAAGGTAGGGGATTTCTTCGATTTGTCTGAATCAACTCCGCTAGAATCCGTAGACTCCTTCTTTCTGTGATGTCCTTTTATAGATGGCGTGAAAAGTTGTTCCTTTTCAAGATCATAAAGCTCAGGTACTCTCAAGCATTTTTCTTCAAGTTCAGGAATGCACAAAGCCTCAGAGAGATACTTGATATTAATAGTGACATCTGGTTTGTATTTGCTAAGTCCCCATTTCTTAGCCCGATACGAGCGCTGGTAATCGGCAAGTGATTTGGCATCATCTATAATTGCAGTCAGTAGAGCGTTAGCATCAAGACCCCTGGCTACCACGAAATCATCTACACCTTTTTCTGGCCCCGGCAACAGCGCAACTTCACATTCACAACCTACTGCCTCAATCGCTTTGGCAGTCCGTACCGTTGCCTGGTAAACTGACCACCTGGTTTTAGAAGAAGTTTCGTAATCAAATAATATAATGAACTTGCGCCCCGCCTGAGCCATTGGTACTAAGTCAGGATGCAACCGTTCATCAAAATCTTGTTTGCCCACGCGCCCGTTCCAAATTCCCGGAAGTGCGATCGCTACAAACCCCATACTGAGCAAGCAAGCAGCCTTTTTTTCGCCTTCGCATAAGATAATTGGAATCTCTGGATGCTGTTTCACCCACTCCCAAAATATTAGTGGATTGAGTTTATCCAGTAAGCGCAGGGCCAAAAGTGAATGATAGCGCTTAATTAAATAACGTTTTGCAACTTTGTCCCAAATACAGTTGCGAATATCGAAGTAGGTAACGCGGTTGGAGGTTTTGGGGGGTGATTCATACTTAACTGGTTTACCTTTCTCCCAGTCAATGCGAGGGAAGTTGGGCTTAATCCGCCCCCACTCCATTGCTTGCCAATTGTTGAAGGGGTCAAGAGATTGAATCCATGTTCCCCCCAATAATAGATGCTGATATTGCCTTATGTATGCATCCGTGACTCGACCGGCATTTTTGCGAGGGATTTTGTCAGAGATGAACAGGTAGTCGTAGATTGTTTCTCCTTCTATGTGGAAGAAACTGCTATCAATCAGTGCTGGATGAATGGCACTACCAGCTAGCAACTCATGGTACTCGGCAGGCGTGAGATTGTTTGGGTATTCAATTGGGTGTTCGCTCTGCTCAACTGATACCTTGCAATCTGGTTTAGGCTCTTTGATCTCTTGGTTGCCACTCTTAATTGCATTTTTATTTGTATTCACATTTTTTCCTAAAATTTTCCATGACAATTTCGGCGACAAAGAGCGCCTATGCCGCATTCATCAGTGAACAGTTATCAGTTATCAGTCATGCTGTACTCCGGGAGCAGAACCCGTAGGGTTGTCCTTACAGCAAATCAAAGAAGGAAAAATGAATGACGATTAGCTTAAGTGTTAACTGTTAACTGTTCACTGTCTTTTCGAGCTTGTGTGATTAAATCAGTCTCCTGGGTGGTAAGTTCAGCCCAGTAGTCAGGTTTTATCACCTCGTATTTTTCAGCCACAGCCCAAAAGTCAAGCCATGTAAACTCAATACGTGCAAGTACTTGCCTAATTTCCCTAATAGCCACAGGTAGCATCTGTAATTGCTCCGTCCTTGTTGCGATGGCTGACTGTGTGGGACTAGTACCCAAAATTATCGCCGCAGCTTCCAGCGCTTGGGTATTGTTCATGGCAACGCTTAGGTTTTTCAATGCCATACCCATGAGGCGCAGACATTCAGTCGCATTTTCTTTGGGTGGAACAAGTGCCAGAGTTCGCAAATCAATTGTCTTCTCCAGTGGTTCCTGAACCTTCTTGTTTAATGCTTTAGCGCTTTGTTTAGTGTAAGTATTCCCCCAGTCTTGTAATTGATGCGGCTCAAAGGCGTTTTCCAAATCCCGAATGCGCTCTTTTAGCT
>JAESFO010000243.1_pt1 | contig 102462 bp, 86 predicted proteins | sample 9269421 | NCBI WGS metagenome assembly JAESFO01 (sample SAMN14502839, study PRJNA617101) | algae metagenome | isolation source: Nostoc desertorum CM1-VF14 and co-occurring heterotrophs from rocky... | place: USA: Clark Mountains, San Bernardino, California | collected 2000-06-05 | reverse complement strand
TGCCATCAACAAATCCATCTTGGAACAACATAGCCATAGTGACTTGCTTGAGCCGGATACCTGGAAACTCGTAAGTCCGGTTCTGAGGGGGGAAGGAGGCAGCAATGCTTCCGCCCTACCCGCCAGAAACTTACGCGCTTGGCTGTAAACCTTGCTGTGTAAGCATTCCGTCCATCAATATTTTTGGCAATTCTTAAAGTACAAATTAACCTATAAGTTATTTGATACAGCTTTTTTGTATGGCACAGTAGCGGTTTGAGGCTCCTAAGTTTCAGAGGCTTCAATTGGTACAGGTTTTTCGCAGGTAGATAAGGATGTTGAAAACAGGTCATCAAGTCCAAGCGCGTAATGTTTCGGAATGGATGCTCATTTCACCCCCTATCCACGGCTAAGGTTTAACTGTCATTTTTTATAAGTGCATGAATTACCCCGGCTTACTTTGTTGAAGCCGGGTTTTCTAACGTCTCCCAATCTGGCAGAGAGACTTTGAAATTAGCCCCCCTTCTCCCTTTTTTATCTTTCCACTTCATCTACTGCCTTGGGAACTCCCGCAGTTAGCACCTCATGCCCATCAGATGTAACTAATACATCATCCTCAATCCGAATACCAATACCAACCCATCGAGGATCAGTCTCTGGCTGGTCTTCTGCTAGTTTGGTATCAGGCACAATATATAATCCCGGTTCCACTGTCAAAATTTGGCCTGGTTGCAAAATCTGCGGTTTGTCTTCACCGTGCTGGTAAACACCCACATCATGAACATCCAACCCTAACCAATGACTGGTACGGTGCATATAATATGGTTTGTATTTCTCTTCCTCAATTAACTTATCAATTTCGCCTTTGAGGATGCCAAGTTCAACTAAACCTTCCGTGAGGACACGTACTGCTGTATCGTGAACTAATTTGAAGGGATTACCTGGTTGCACTTGAGCGATCGCTTGTTTTTGCGCCTCCAAAACAATCTCATACAGTATCTTTTGTTCTGGGGTAAATTTACCCCCAACAGGAAATGTCCGCGTAATATCCGAGTTGTAATAACCGTAAGCACAACCGGCATCAATTAGCAGTAATTCTCCATCCTGCATTTGACGATTATTTTCAATGTAGTGCAGTACGCAAGCATTCACACCAGAAGCCACAATCGAAGGATAAGCTGGTCCCATTCCACCCCGGACTCGAAAGATGCGTTCCATCTCCGCCTGTATTTCGTACTCATAACGTCCGGGTGCGGCGATTTCTTGGGCGTAATTGTGCGCTTCAGTTGCGATCGCAACTGCTTGACGCATCAACCCCAACTCAGCTTCACTTTTGATTAGTCTCATGCTGTTGAGGACAGGGCCAGTATCTTCAATGGCGATCGGTCCAGTACCGCGTTTAGGATAAGTCCGCAGTAAACTTTGGTAATGTTTCAGGATTTGGTCATTAAAAGTGCGATCGCGTCCTAAGTGATAGTAAATGCGACTGGCTTTTTCCAAATACTGCGGTAGCTTTTCATTTAACTCGCTAATGGGGTACGCTTCATCAGCACCATAAATTTCCTTGGCTGCATCTACCCCAGAAAGATAACCAGTCCATACTTCCTTTTCGCGATCCTTGGGTTGGACAAACAGCACAAACCGATGTTCTGAATGATGTGGCGCTAACACTGCAACTGCCTGTGGTTCGTTAAAACCAGTTAAGTAGAAGAAATCACTGTCTTGGCGATAAACATACTCGACATCGTTGTGCATCACTGCCATTGGCGCACTGCGAAAAATGGCTGTGCCATCACCAATTTTTGCCATTAATTGCTCACGACGTTGCCGATATTCTGCTTGCATAGGTGATATATGTATTAAAGTATTGTGTTATTTTACACTTTTTGCAACTAGAAAAGGCACAAATTATGCCTCTGAATAGTTGCTAATCTAAGTTATTCTAACTAATATTTGTTTCAACTCAAGTCGTAAGTTCTTGGAGAATAATCAATTTTATTCAAAAGTTAAGATACCCTATTTCTAAAATAATCAAGGTATCTAATTATTCATCAATAATTTAGAGTTGCTATACAAACTACTATGTGTTCACATTAGGTCTACATAGTGTAAATAATTTCATGCAATCAAGTAATAATTACATGAATATGTATGTTTTAATCAAGAGTTTAAAATGTCAAAGAAAATAGATAAATTAACAAATTTTATTGATCAATCATTATATAGAAAACACAAAATAATATTTGGCGATTGTTTGTATAGAGCTTGAATTTTTTATAATCATCGTTTAATGTCAACAGATATTTATATTCAAAAAATAACGTTCACAAATAAAACATAGTTCTAAAGAAATATTGAAACCCTAATAAATGTTATTTGGTTACAGAAATAGGGTTCAAAAAAACGTTAAAAAAATATGATAACCAATCATAAAAACACACCATGTTTGGAAAGGCAGAACGCTCATCCTTATCTTTGAATACATCTGCATGGGCAGAAGAATCTTACAAAAAATCAGAAATTTTGACATCTTCTTTTGAGAATTTAAATTCTGATTTGAGATTTGGGGGTAAAAGTTCCTCACTAACACTACAAAATGACCAGCCTGTCAAAACATCAGCAAATCCTAATCCTAATCCTTACTTAACCAGTGCAGCGATTGTTCCTGACTTCAATGCTGATGGCAAAACTGACAAACTTTGGGTTAATACCCAAACCGGTGAAATTATCGTTCGCCTGATGGATGGGGCAACAGTTGTCGAACAGGGTTCTTTGGGCCAATTTGACCTAGCCGCCTATGATTACAAAATTGGCGAGTTCAACAATGATGGCAAAACCGACTTCTTATTACGCAATAAGACAACCGGTGAGAATAGCATTGTCCTCATGGATGGTACAAGAGTTGCTAATGCGGCTTCTCTAACTAGCGTTGATGCAGCCTGGAATTCTCAGATTGGCGATTTCAACGGCGATCGCAAAACCGATATCTTCTGGCATAATGCTCAAACTGGTGAGAACGCTATTTGGGAGATGGATGGCACAACAGTTGTCACTGCAACTGTTCTAGACACTACAGACGCAGCACTAACTCCTACCATTGTTGATTTCGACGGTAATGGCAAGAGTGACATCTTCTGGCGTAATTCAACAACTGGCGATAACAGCGTTTGGTTTATGGATGGTACGCAAAAGAGTGAATTTGCACTGCAATCACAAGACGCAGCCTGGACTTATAGCGTTGGTGATTTTAACGGCGATTTAAGCACTGACCTGCTGTGGAGAAACGCCCAAACAGGTGAAAACAAGATTTGGACGATGAATGGTATCTTAGTCACAGAAGGTGCTTTGGGTACACTTGACTCATCTTGGACTTCCAAGATTGGTGATTTCAACGGTGATGGCAAGACCGATATCTTCTGGCACAATGGAACCACAGGTGCAAACACCGCTTGGTTGATGGATGGTACAACAGTTGCTACTGAAGCTTTCTTACCGACTAATAACGCGGCCTTGACTCCATCTCTTGGCGATTATAACGGCGACGGTAAGACCGATATCTACTGGCGTGATCAGACAGCAAGTGCAGACAACATTTGGACTATAAATGAGACAACAGCTGTTGAAACTCCTATCAGCGAAGCAGATAAGCTTGGCCCAGAATGGTATACATTCTAAAAGCTAAAAATGGGAGTTAGGAGTTAGGAATTGTCTCTCCCTCTCCTCCCCCTGCTCCCTCATCCCCTCATCCTCTCATCCCCTACTCCTCAAAATTTGTAACTCAAAACCTGAATTTCGCTATTTTCCGGTAATTTACCAGGGTTAATGGAAATACTATCTCCATTACTACGCCGCACTGTCATACCTTGCATCAAAGTCAGAAAATTATCTAGTGGCGAAATATCGCACGCAGCAGCATCAGCTGCCTGTGTCCGGTAATGAGTCGGAATCACCAGCTTGGGATTTAAGACTTGAACAGCCTGCTTTGCTTCCTCAGCATTGTAGGCTTTTGCACTGCCTCCCACCGGAATAAATGCTACATCGGGACGCCCCATCAAGATTTTTTGCTCAATGGAAATGGGTGCAGCGGCTCCGCCTAAGTGGAGGATATTAACTCCGCCTTGCTGCCAACTCCAAGCAGTATTTGAACCAAACTGCCTACCACCTTTGCGATCGTGGTTTATGGCAATTCCTTGGAACTTAATGCCCTTGAACTCGTAAACTCCTGGTTCGTAGATGAGTTTAGCATTTCCCGGTAGTACGTCCACAGCACCTTCATCTAGCAGTTGACTACTAATCAGTACTAAATCTGCTGCAACTTTCGGTGGACGATACCCAGCAGTACAGCCGACCGACCGAAATGGATTGACGAGAATTTTCGTACCGCCACCAGTAAAAAGAAAGCAAGTATGACCCAACCACTGAACTGATAAACCGCTAGATTGTGCGTCAGCTTGAGATTCAGAACCCAAGGTAGTAACCAAAGCTGTGACCAAACCCGCCCCAGCATAGCCCATCAACTGTCGTCGTTTCATTAATTATGCTCTTGACTGTAACTGTTCCAGAAAATTTCGCAATAACTGTTTTCCTGAAGATGTCAGGACACTCTCTGGGTGAAATTGGACGCCCTGAATGTGAGGATAGTTCCGGTGTCGCACTCCCATAATGGTGTTATCTTCAACCCAAGCGGTGATTTCTAACACATCTGGGCAAGTCTCACGTTCGATTACCAAACTATGATACCTAGTGGCAGTTAAAGGATTTTCTAATCCCCGGAACACCCCCACCCCAGTGTGAGATACCTGAGAGGTTTTGCCATGCATCAACTCTGGTGCAGAAATTATTTTACCACCGAATACTTGACCGATGCTTTGATGTCCCAAACAGACACCCAAGATTGGCAACTCTTGACCTAGCTGTTTAATGACCTCTAGGGAAATGCCGGCATCTTCCGGGCGACCTGGTCCAGGAGAAATAACCACAGCTTCCGGCTTTAATCCCCGAATCTCATCTATGGATATCTTGTCGTTACGAAAAACTTTAATATCATCTGCTACTGGGAATTCTGCTGCAAGTTCTCCCAGATATTGCACTAAATTATATGTAAAACTGTCGTAATTATCGATAACTATAATCAAAGCCTATCACTCCTGGTTTTTACCACTCATCAGTTGCAACAAAGCATAGACAGATATCCCATGCTATTTGTTCGCTAGGTGTAAAAATAAAGCTGGCATGGACGCCTAAAGATTACCAAGTAACCCTTCACCCAGGATGTTTAGCACGTTGGCGTAGCCTGTCGTAGACATCGCATTACTTGAATTTTGAGTTGTTTTATGATGTGTTCTCTAGGGGATCGGACAGAGTATGATCCTCTTATTGAGTCACTTGATGATTGCAAACCACCTCTACAAAGCCGATATAATTAACTTTACCAGAGGAGGGAGCATGAGCGTACCAGCTACCAGCACCGCTACCAAAGCAGAGACAAGAACTGCACCAGCCGCACAATCTTTAGCAATTTTAGCCAAATCATGGTATGTCTGCTTAACGGTTAAGTCCACAAGGGACTCGATCGCTGTATTGAGTAACTCTAATGCCAAAACCAAACCACTAGTTACGCCAATTACCGCTATTTCTACGGCTTGCAGATGCAAAAAAACGCTTAAAGCGATCGCCATTGCACAAACACTTACGTGGATGCGAAAATTACGTTGAGTTTGAAAGCTATAGCTGATTCCAGCCCAGGCATATTTAAAACTAACAAATAAATTAGAGGCTACTTTCCAGGAGAATTCCCGTTCGTTAGACACCAGTGTTTGTAACGAGGTAGGCGTTGGTGATGGAGAAATTTTTTGGGACATAGACTTAAAAACACAAGAATAGAGTTGCTACAGTGGGAATATTCGCCGATCTTAATGGCGAAATTAACTTTGAGGCAATCTTTAAGCAATTTTCCACAGAAGTATTATAAAAGTATTACCAAAAATTAACACTATAGGTATACACAAACTCCTGTTATTCTATGTCAATAGAAATACCTATTGTGTTCAGCAATCTCACTTGCTGTTCTAACATTCGCCCCAAACTTTCTTCATCAGGATGATCCCAGCCCAACAGGTGCAATAAACCATGACTAGCCAACCAAGCTAGCTCAGTTGGTAAACTATGTTCTTGCTGTTGAGCTTGACGTTGTGCTGTATCTACAGACACGATGATATCACCTAAGTATAATGGTATAGAAGCAAGCATTTCTTTACTTTGAGGAAAATCCACCTCCAAAGCAGCAAAGGCTAAAACGTCTGTAGGCTTATTCTGTTGACGATACTGGGCATTCAGTTCTTGAATTTGCGCGTCATCTGTCAAACGCAGCCCTATTTCATAACTTGGCGCTGGCGGAATCTGAGGGTGAAGTATTTCCAACCAGCGATTAAACCAATTTTCCCAAGTTTCAGCAGGAATTCGGGGATCAGTGTCCCCAATTTTTACAGATGTTGTCGGGGACAACTCGTAAAAATCATCCTCCACATATATTTCAACGCTCAGGGGCACACAGTCTCCTAATCTGAGGTTTATAGGTGTCGTTAGTGAGTTAGGTAAGCAAGACCAACAAGGAGAGCTAAAAGCCCTACGGCAGTCAATCCAAAATGCTTCAGGGAAGTTGCACCCTTACGCACCATGTTTCGCATGGCGAGTTTTACGTAGCTAGGTTGAGGTTCTGTTGAAGGGGAGTTGCTCATAGTTATTTATCCACAGACTCTTTTATAACTGTAACAGTTGGTCTGGGATAGAATCGCGATCGCCTGTATCTTACTCAGGAATTTATCTGAAAACGCCCCAATAAGAAGGAATGCTATGCAATCGCGCCAATCTTAGAAAAATAAATAACAAGTGCTAAGTAATATTAAAGTTAATTACTTAGCACTTGTAAATAATCCCAAATTATGCAGAAGTGTTTTCTACTAATTTATTTTCTTGGCGCAGATAAGCTTGAATGAATGGATCAAGTTCGCCATTCATTACATCGCCAATTGCCGTTGTTTCCGTATTTGTACGCAAATCCTTCACCATTTGGTAAGGATGAAATACATAGTTACGGATTTGGTTTCCCCAGGAGGCTTCCACCATATCGCCACGAATTTCGGCAATTTCTTGGGCGCGTTGCTCCTTAGCAATAACCAACAGCTTGGCTTTGAGACGATTTAGGGCTTTTTCTTTATTTTGCAGCTGCGATCGCTCTTCTGTACAGCGCACGGCAAGACCAGTAGGAATGTGAACAATCCGCACAGCAGTTTCTACTTTGTTGACGTTTTGCCCACCTTTACCACCAGAACGAGTTGTGGTGATTTCCAAATCCTTATCTGGAATATCCAATTGCACAGAGTTATCAATCTGCGGCATCACTTCCACCCCTGCAAAACTGGTTTGTCGCTTACCGTTGGCATTAAAAGGTGAAATCCGCACTAAGCGATGTGTACCCATTTCCGATCGCAAGTAACCATAAGCATAGCGACCAGTAATTTCTAGGGTTGCCGATTTAATTCCGGCTTCATCACCCTCCGACTCTTCAGCTAAAGTTACCTTATAGCCGTGAGCTTCGCCCCAACGGGTGTACATCCGCATCAGCATAAACGCCCAGTCTTGAGCATCTGTGCCACCAGCACCAGCACTAATCGTCAGTACAGCACCTTCCGCATCATAAGGGCCAGAAAGTAACTGTTGTAACTCCCACTGATCTAGGTCACGATTCAGTTTAGTGATGGTAGATTCTGCTTCTTGGAGTAGTGCCTCATCAGTTTCTAACTCCAACAATTCAACAACTGCCTTAGTATCTTCGAGATTGGCGTGCCAGCGATCGTATTGCTGGAGGTGGGCTTTCAGGTCGTTTAGTTCTTGCAGGGTTTGTTGGGCCTGGGTTTGGTCATTCCAGAATTCTGGTTGTGCTGATATTTTTTCGAGGTCTTGAATTTTGGCTGTCAGTGCAGGTACGTCAAAGATAGTCCTGGGTTTTACCCAGGCGGCCAGACAACGTTTCGATTTCGCGTTTGAGTTCTAAAACTTCCATAGTGCTTGCTGAATGATAGATAGAGCGCTTTGGATTGGAAAATTGCTCTTTATTCTACTTATGTTTCTTGATTTTAGCTGTAGTTGGGCAAATTTTTCTGCACTACTTATATAAGTTACAAAAGTGACTTGAAATTATCAAGCGCTTCTTTATCCACTGAAGTAGCGTGATTTAACTGTTGCAGATAGGCTTTGATAAACAAATCAATTTTACCGTCTAATACCTCTGTCGCAGCAAGTGTTTCTACATTAGTACGTAAATCTTTCACCTTGGTGTAAGGATGCAAGATATATTCACGGATGAGCTTGTTGGATAGAGGCTTTATCTGTCGGGCTTGAATTTTGTCAATCTGGACACCTTGGGCTAGTGCGTAGGCGTAGCCAGCCGTAGGCATCGCAAACAGTTTACTCTTGAGAATAGCTAAGGCTTTCTCTTTGTTTTGCATCTGACTGCGTTCTTGGTTGCAGAATACACTAATCCCCGTAGGAATGTGAACTACCTTTACCCATGTTTCAGAGTGATTGATATTCCTGCTATTGCTGTGCCACCTAGTTATTTCCAAATCCTTCTCTGGAATCTCCCACTCAACGGACTCACCCAATATTGGGAGAACTTCTACACTAGCTAAACTCGTCCGCAAGCTTTTAGTAGCATCAAAGGGCGATATTTGCTGTAGTTGATGTGTGCCTGTTTCTGATTTGAGGTAGCCGTATGCACAACTTGCTGCAATTTCTAAGGTTGCATATTTAATTCCGGCCTCATTGCTCTCATAAATCTCTACTACATCCAATGGATAATTGTGGCTTTTTCCCCAACACCAGTACATGTGCAGCAACATAGATGCCCAATATCGAGCATCTGCACCATCAACCTCAGCAGTAATTGTGAGTAATGCACCTTTTTGGTCGTGGGGGTCAGACAATAATTGTCGTATTTCTGCTGTTTCGAGTTCTTGTTGCAGTTGAATAAGGTTGCTTTGCACCTCTTGCCACAATTGCTCATCGGCTGATAATTCCAGCAATTCCAACGCAGCCTTGATATCTTCTAGAATCGAACACCAGCGCTGATATTCCTGATGCTTATAGAATATGGAGTATTCAATTTCTTGAAGTGCTTCATAAGCAGGGGTTGGGTTATTCCAAAAGTCTCGTTGAGCAATTACTTGATCTAAATATTGAATTCTTGCAGTTAGATATTGGAGGTCAAAGACAGTCCTCAGCCTTACCCAAGATATTAGACAACTTTTCTACTTCAATTTTTATATTTAAGAGTTCAAGCATAGTTTTGCTCACTTGAGGCTTAACTTAATCTACATATCATACTGTTAAACAGATGAAAAAACCGTGGTTGCTAAAAATCTAACCACGGTTTTACTTTAGAAAATTTTACTTTTGTTAGCGCCTACAGACAATTAATCGCGGCCATTAATGGCAATTAGCAACCGCAAGATAAAGACAAACAAGTTGATGTAAGTTAAGTACATCGACAAAGCAGCAGGCAGATATTGGTCATCGCTGTAAGTGCGGGGCAAGATGTAGAAATCGACAACAGAAACCCCAACAAACAGGAATACTCCTAAACCGGAGATGGCAATTTCTAACCAATTGGGCGTGTAAACACCAAACATGGCAAACCCGAATTGGGCAAGGCACACAACCACCAAGGCGATAACACCGAGATTGATGGTTTTTGTCAAAGCCATGCCATCTTGTTCAGAAAGATTTGAACCAATTTGACGGGCAGCAATAAAGGTGACACCACAACCAAGGGCAGCCAACCCAATGCCTTGAATGCCAACACCTTGGGATCTTAAAGCGACAAATATCAAGCCACTGAGAGTATATCCAGACAACAGGCTGTAGGTTGCCAACAGGGGTAGTGCAAGTCCCTTGTTACCTTTTTGGGCAACATTTTGGGCAACAAAGAACAAAACTAGCTCCAAAATCACCGCACCAATGAAGGTGGGAAAGAATATTTCGGGGTTAGTACGGATAACTCCCAAACCGCCGTAGGTTCCTAATGCGGTTAATACCAATCCACCACCGACGTAGGGGAGGGCGTTGGCGATTACGTTTGGGCCAACGAGGGCGTGAGACTTAGCCTCACGGATAGCTTCACGAAAATTACTGGTATTGCTCATATTGAAAAACTGTTTTTTAGGAAAACGTTGTGCTTATTCCTATTGTTACCAATCTTTGCGGTTAACAGCCAACGATTTAATATTGTTGCAAAATCTGAAAGGTAGCTTCGTTGTTAAAAATTGGAATCGTCAGTCTCTGAGGGTTCTATAGGATCTTTAGCGCTGACACCATACTCTTTAGCCTTGATTGCAAAGGGAAAAGGCAAAGGCAGGGAAACATCATTTGCAAAATAAGGCCAGCGACTTCTGAGAGAGTGGACAAAGTGAGCTAGCTTGTCGCCCTTGATTTCTGGGTGATGAATCAAGGCTATTTCTAAGATTCTGGCTCTTCCAGCTTGCCTGCTGCCATTGTCAAGGCGAGACTGAGTTTTTTGTAATATTGTTGTGCCTCGTTCAGTATATAACGCCTTTCTAACGCTCAGATAGAGCGATCGCTCCCCATCATCACACACACCCTGCCATCGGTAAACTCCACTAGTTCGGCTCCCAGAAGAATCTTTAACAATAGCAACTGGTACTTCACCAGTATCTGCAATTCGTAAGCGCACAACCCACAGACGATTGATTTGTTCTTGTGAAAGGTACTGTTTTAGTGCTTGCAGTGGGTCATTATTCAGTAAATTTTGGTTTTGTAACCAATTCAGCATTTTGCGGGCATTTAGTGCCTCTGCCATGAACAGTACACGCGGGGGGTTATTATCAGTAATTGGAGTATTTAAACACTCTTGCAAACATTCAGAAACGAATTTATTGATTAGCCTTTGTTCTTTCGTTTGCTCTTTACGCTTTTGTTCATCATCAAGCTCTTCATTACTTTCATCATAAGAGTTAGAATCCCAGTCTTCATCAAGAAGATGCGCGAGTCCGAGAGGATATGGTATCCAGCCTTGTTCTTTAAATAAATCAGGAGTTGTTAACTCTACTTTAGCTGTTATTGGATTTACTCTGATCATCAAAACAACAGTTTTGGGAATGTTTTCGGCATTGGTTTTGCGGGTGCGGCGTAGTACATAAAAGCACGTTATCCAGACATCAGGATCAATACCATCTTTTTTGGGATTAATTAAAGGAGTATCAGGTAAAATCCCAAATTGCCTTAGTAAGTCTGATACTGCTCGTTTTACTGGTTCCAAACCGGATTTCTTCAGTTTTTCTGCATCATTTTCGGTGGTTATTCGGTGAATGTGTTGATTAAGATAACCTGCTTTCATCGCCCCAATTCGCCACGCTAGCTTGGGATCAGCCTCGGATATACGAGGTTTCGATCTAATTTCGATTAATGCCCCACTTAGTTCTTTAGTTTGGGGTAGAAACGCGGTAATTTGATTAATGCGCTCTACTAATAAATCAGGGCGTTGCTGTTGATAACTTTTCCTTGCTTCAGAGAAATGTTTAATTTCCAGGTCTTGTGTGAGGTCGCCAACATGTTGAGTCTTGATACATAAAGAACCGTAGGAACCTTGATAGGTATTTTCTATCTTTGTGGGTGATAAATACAGTAAGTAGCAAATTTCAGCAATCAGAGCATCACGACATTGTGGAGTTTCCCACAAAACAAGTATGGTGCGAAGAGAATTTTCAGCTTCACGAAATACTGCTGGTGCTGCTAGTTTTGGTCGCAGCATTGGGGTGTGTGAATGATTTGGATTGTCAGATTTCTTGGCTTTTTTTGGCTGGGGAGATTGGATATCTTCGTCAGCAAGGAGAGGAACAATTTTCTGTTTGGGTTTCTCTAAAGGCCAGAAAATAAAAACGTTACCTGTCGCCCTCTCAGCCTCACCCACTCTCTGAACAGGGAGATGTGCTTCAATAGCTTGATCTAAACTAGCCAAATCTTGTGGACTGACACCAGGGAAACAGGGTGGTTCTCCTAATTTAGAAGTGTAGGCGATCGCAGCTTGGATATCACTAGGAATTGTGTTGACACCTGACCAGTTATGATTTGGGTTAGAAACGAAATTATTTGCGTCAGGAAGTTGAGAGTCATTGAGAGAAAAAAGATTGCTGATGGCTTGAGGCCATTTCACTTCCTTTCCATAACGGTTCATCGTCAGTGGAATAAAGCAAAAGGGTTGGCGTTGTCCATCTAACCATCGGCGGTTATCACCAATATGAGCTTTTACACCTGGATAAGGTACATAATTCAAAGGTTTTGTCAGCCAACGTCGAATTGATAAATGATGATAAACAATAGGTTTTTCGCGCCAGGGAACTGTTTGCAAAACAAACTCAATGACAAATGAGATGTATGCTGTTTCTGTTGTTTCCTTTCCTTTAGTTACCGTAACTTCACTGGGAGGCCATGACATCAATTCAGCACCTTGGAGGCTGACCACTCGGTAAAATGTCAGTTGATACTGCTCATCAACGCCAAAGGAAACTGTTGGTTTTTGGAGAAACTTATCGGCAAGGTAATCTGGAATTGCTTGGTAAAGGTTGCTTGTTTCGACTTTGTTTTGAGGATGGAGTAACTCATAAGTTTGTGAATTTCCCCATTGCCAATCATCATTATTCAAATTCGTAAGCTGTGACTCAACATCCTCCAAGGAACTAAATTCTTCTATTAACCAATCTTTGATCAAATTACCTAAGTCAGCAAGTCCTGTGGTTCCTGTTGCTAACAACCAAGGTACATTGTCTTTTTGCCAGCCATTACGCAAAGTCTTGATAATTTTGGGAAAACTACCAACTACCAGGGGATCGAGGGAATAAACTGGTACAGCCCGATAACTTTTACCTTGGAGTCTGGCACGCTGTTGAGCAAGGTTGTTGGTGACTTGTCGCCATGTTGTAGGGACATAGATTGCATAAAGTTCGTATGTTGGATTCGTTGCAGTAAGTTCCCAAGCACCAGGAAGAATAATTTTAGTCATAGTTTAAGTTTCTTTCTCTCATTTGTTTCAACGCATTTAAAAAAGCTCCATAGAGCGATCGCGCTAGCACATCCTCACCTTCTACACAGGGTTCCAGTACCTTGATGATGGCAACCAAAAGTGAAGTGCTTTCACTGTCTTGTTCGCCAATGGCTGAATTTGGCGCGAATTTCACATCTATAAAATGGACTACTGCTGGTACTCCGCCACGCACCAAACGCCCGATGATTTGCCAGATACTTACTAACTGAGTCCAGCAAAGTACCGATCGCTCTCCTTGTGTTAGTTGCTTAAAAGCCCATGCTGTATAGTTCAAGTTGACCATCTCGGCAACGGCATTCTGGTAGAAGATATCTGCAACCTGAGTTAGGGTTAGGTTCCCCGATATTGATTGAGCTTCTTCATAAAGAGTGAAGTCTTTTTCGTATTTCAGCGCCCAAGCGTTGAGTTGCTGAACAGTAGATTGCCAATTATCAGGTACTGGCATAGGTCTGTTGAGGAACAGCACTGCACCAAATGCAGCTTTGCCTTGAGCATTCAAGATGTTATGACCCCGCTCTAGAGCCATCAAAGGAGCAACTACAATTTGGGTGGGTAAATGTTGTAAATTCCTGATTTCGCTTCGCAGAATCCCATGAAGATGAGTAGGAGCATTGTCACGCCGGAGGGTAGCAATACCGTCATCGTTGATATTTACGTCGAAGCGGTAGCGCGATTGTAAAATAGACGCTACCCATTCCGATTCATCGTAGCTACCCACGACAATCAAGATGCGATCGCGATCGCTCCACCATTCAGGTTGCTGTTGTTTTCGCTGTGCTAAATCCTGAAATACCCCATCTAGAAAACTCTCTGCACCTCTTACCGAGTAGCACATAGCCTCGACCATTTCTTTAGCAGCAAGTTTGCGTTTTGCAGGTGGTAATCCTGATAAAGCAATATAGTTTGCTTGCGGATTCTGTTTGGGATTAAAGAAAAATTGACTCTCAGCTATACCTGCCTCACCAGTTCTAGATTGCAACAATATAGTGGGTTTTATGTTGATGTGATAGGCTGGCGAACCCGGAGCGTAGCTAGTACCTGATATCAGAACAGTATGTGGGCCCTCCCAATCGTCAACTGCAAACAGTTTTGGGAAATTTAACAGTAACGCACGACCTACACCTACATAGCGAAAATAGTCCAACTTGCCAGCTTTTTTAGCGCTACGTTCTTGCTTATACAAAAAACCTAGAATATTTCCCACTGGCGATTCTGGTAAAACTGGGAGGAAGTCATCCGGTGGACGATGTAAAAGGTCTTGGCTTGAGTCGTGCAAGTTAATTACCCGACCAAGGTCGCTCAGATTATCAACTATAAAACCCAGCCGGTTATCGAGTATGGTGACTAAAATCGCAAACTGGAGATTTTGGGTTAGTTCCTCAAATTGAGTCTGATCTGGTAGGGAAAGATTATGGATTTCTATCCATCTTTTGCACCAAGGAGCAATTTCAGCTAAGGCTTGACGGTCATCTTCCGCAGTTAGTATTGTCAGCGCCAAACTTGAAAGTTCACCACCACGGCGGGGATTGAGCGGATGTTGTAAAAATCCATCTAGTTGATCCATCATTTGTTTGCGGCGGCGACGTTGCTCTGTGGGAGCTAAGTCTGCTTCAATGATACGTTTACGCCGTTCTTCCATGATTTGTTGGCGAGTTAGTTTCGGTTTCGCTGAGACAGGAATCTCAGGCGGATCAACTAGGTCACGGATAATCCGAGCAAATAGAGAACGACCTGTAAAAGGAAGTGGCCCCAACCACGCAACCAATTTTGAGTGGGTGAGGAGTAGGTGATAGATGCGGTTAGTAGCATTTTGGGTATGGTAATGTGCGCTTGTCCAAGCAACAAAGCGATCGCCTGCCATATCACTGCGATCAGAATTGTAAATCGTCGCCGAGTTAAGTCCGAGTTTATTTAAAAATGAGTTTCCAGAACCATCGACTAAGACTTCATCAGGGGCAAACTCTTCGTCAAACTGAATCTGCACGCGATCGGCTTCGTCAACGAATAGATATTTACATTCTCGGTAAACAGCCTCAGCAAAGGTCAAGTCTTGTTCAAATCCCTGGCGGGTAATTCTTCACGGGTAACGCTACACTGTGGATTTTGCTTAGTCCGTGTGCGACGAAGAGTTACTACAGACGAAGGTGCTATATTAGCAACTTCCTTAGGAATATCAATAGGAACCTCAACTGGAGAGTTACCTTTTTGGGAAATCTTGGCATACCACCGTCCCTCATCTGCTAATTTGACTTTTCGTTGTCTATGCTGTGGAGTTTTTAATAAAGTTGGAAGATATATCTTCTCTAAACGAGTTGGGTAGGTACTGGATGGAATAGGTTGAGGAACATTCCTTGCCTCTTCAAGGCTGTAGATTCTAATAATTTCAGGTAAGTTGATGTACTCCTGAAGAACTCGCAGCCATTGTCTGCCTTTACGCTTAATCAAATAGAAACGAGCATTTTGTATAAGTTGCCAATTGCGATCGCCTTGTAGTTGTTCAACTGGAAAACGGTATCCTTTTAGCAAAGCTTCCACAGAAGTTGCAGGTTCTTCTGGTGCTACTTCCTTAAGTAGGGTTAATCCCAATTCCACATCAGCAACGAGTTGGGCAAGACGCTTAAGTTCTCGCTGTTGTACTTTAGTATCTGCGTTAACTAAACTAGATACTATATGCTGTTGTAATTCATCCGATTTGCGGAGTTTTTTACACAGCTCCTTTCGCCAGCTAATGGTGTCACGCATTATTTTTCTTCCCTAAAATTGCTTGAGCCTGAGTGATGATTTCGCTAAATAAGCGCAAGCGCACCCCTTCAAGTTCAGGTTCTAGTTGTTCGCGCACTACCTTTATCCGCAAATACTCTTCGCGTTCATCTGGAAAAACTACAAAAGTTTCCGTTGCATCACGCCGATACTGCACCTTTTGCAAACGTTCTTCATCTACGGATGACCAATCTTTAAAATCAATTGCCCAGCGAACTTTGCGCGGGAACTCTACGAGTAAATCAAATTCATCAACAAAAGGCCAGAGAGTAACGCGTAAACCCAATTTTGTAAGTTCTTCTTGAAGTTGAATTTCCCAAATTCCTGGAAGCGTACCGTACAAATGCACGCCAGGGGTAACAGCTTTCCAGTCTGCTGCTTTTTCTTTAGAAATAGGTGGTAATGGTTGAAAGTTGCTGGTTGCACAAAGTCTTTCACACCAAGGGGCACGGCAGGTATATGTACCATCAGGGCGTTGGCGTTGCACATACTTGCAGCGCGGACACAGATGATAGACTTTATCCTCTGCCAACTTATCCATATCGACATAGATTTCTAACCGTGACAATAACTCCCGCAGTGGTTTGAGTTCGGGTAAACGTAGCTGTTGCCGATATTCTGAGTAATGAAGAGTGGGTTTAGTAATAATCAGTTGTCGAAAAGCGCGATAGGCATCTTCTAGCTGATTTCCCCGACAGTATTCCAGTACATCTTTCAGTACTGACTCTTGTACCTGTGCCACCACATCATTACCCGAAACTTGCCATTCTCTTGCAAAATCGGAAACTACTCCGTCTTCTATAACACTGGCATCTGGCGAAAGATATTTAATCTCTTGGGCTGGTTTCCAGGAAGTAATTGATGTTTCCGCCCAATCAAAAAATTGTGGTAGGTTCTCTGGGGCTTGTTCTCCCCGTAGTAAAGAAGTTAAGTACATACGGGACATTCCAATGCGAAGGGCTTCTGGTACTTGACTTCGCTTTTCTAGCTCAAGTTTTTCCCACTGCACCACGCCAGTAGCCAGATACCGCAGAGTGTCTGTCACAGATAGCTGTAAAGAGGCTTTTTCCGATTCAGATGTGAGGAGGCGAAGACTGCGGGCGCTGTGGTCATCCCATTCCACATCGATACCACGCATAGTTTGCAACCAACGTTGAACTGTTGCTTTCTGACGTGGTTGCATTCCGAGTTCTTGACACAACTCTTCTAGAGTTGGCCCTTGTTTATGGATACTAAACCATTGCTGAAGTACATCGAGAATTTTTTGTCGGTGTTTGGTGATTTTCATTGTTCACCCTCCTGTTTAGCAGAAGTGTGACACCCACCAAACTTGCGTGTCAACAAACTGTTTCTATGTTTCCACTAAGTTTCCGAAGTTTCAGTTTTACTATAGTCCTTCAATACCCAACTAAGTACAAATTCCCGTAAAAATGAGTCGGAATTCTGTTTTTTATAGCTTGGGTTCTGCTTCTTAACCCAACTTACAATTGGAATTTTCGACTTTTATTAGTGACAGTGCGTACTAAAAGATAAAATTGCCCAGCCTCTTCCGCAATTAATTCAGTGCCGATCCACGTTGCGCTCAGTATGACAGATGGCTATTAGGTTAGTAATGCATTTTTCAGCATAAATAGCTAGTTTTTGTTGCAAAAGCTAAAGATCATGTGCCATTCAAGAGTTATCTGAAAAATAAACATAAGTTGCAACATAGAAGCTAGCAAAATCATGCGTACAAATACTGAATTGTAGAGCGCGACCCCTTACAAGTTCAGTGAAACGACGATAGCTTATTCTGCCCTTGCTAAGGAAAATAATAACAGCTTAGAAGAAAATATACGCAACTCCATTTTCCCAGGAATAGGAGTCACAACAAAGGAATGTATATGGCAACAAGTGAGTCCTCTTTACGAACTGATGGTATAGAATTATTACACTTGTACCACCAGAATCCATCTATTAAACTTCGTAATAAACTTGTACAGTTACATACTGGCTTAGTACGAAAGATGGCTCATAAGTTCAGCCATCAATGTAATGAACCTTATGAAGATTTAGAACAAATCGGTTATTTTGGTTTGATTAGGGCAATTGAACGCTTTGATCCTAGCCAAGGATATGCTTTTAGTTCCTTTGCTGTACCATATATTCGCGGTGAGATGCTGCACTTTTTGCGCGATCGCAGTACTCTATTAAAAATTCCCCGTCGCTGGCAAGAGTTGTACAATGAAGGGCAAAAGATTCGCAAGGACTTGGCAATGTCTTTAGGTCGCCAACCCAAGGATACTGAAATTGCCAGCCACCTCCGGGTATCTGTGCAAGAGTGGCAAGAAACCAAGTTAGCTGCTCAAAACCGGATGCCTTTGAGTTTAGATGCAACCGCAGTTAACTATGTTGATTGCCAAATAACCTTGGGTGAAGCACTTCCTTGTCCTCGTTCTCATGTGCTTTTGCAACAAGAAGAAGAACGCCAACAACTCCAAGGCGCAATCAATATGTTGGAAGAAAAGCCCCGTATGGCGGTTGAAATGGTATTCTTGAAAGAACTTTCTCGCAAAGATGCTGCTAAAAACATTGGCACTAGTCCAATGACAGTAACGCGGTATCTGCAAAAGGGCATCCAAGATTTGATTTGCTATTTGCAACCACAGGTAATGCCAACTGGATCGTAGTCATTAGTCAATGGTCAGTGGTTAGTAGAAAAGCAACTGACAAATGACAAATGACTAATTATCGAGATTTTAAATCAGCGATCGCACCTTTGGTCATAGCAGCAATAGCTTGATCTGTTGCTTTTGGCAAATGATAATATTTACCGCCTGCTGTTTGCGATAATTCTTTAGCAAAGCCAGTAGACACAAATTTACTTTCTGTATCAATTACTAATAGTTGCATCCCCAAAGCACGGATTCTGGCAGCAATTTCTAATAATTCTCCTTTAATATCTGGCTTTTCTCCTGGTTCTAACTGTTCACCCAAAGAACGCGCTAAGGGAATATTACCCCGCCCATCGGTGATTGCTACAAGGACAACTTGCCCAATATCTCCACTCATCTGAGCATTTAAGCCGACGCGCACAGCTTGAGTTAAACCATGCGCTAAGGGCGAACCGCCACCACAGGGCAACCTTTCCAAACGGTTACGCGCCAAAGCAATAGAACGTGTTGGAGGCAATAATACCTCTGCCTGTTCTCCCCGGAAGGGAATTAATGCTATTTGGTCACGATTTTGATAAGCTTCTGTTAATAGTTGCATCACCGCACCTTTAGCCGATTGCATTCGATTCAGGGCCATTGAGCCAGAAGCATCTACTACAAATACTACCAACGCCCCGGCTTTGCGTACCAGGCGTTTCGAGCGAATATCAGGCTGTTCGACAATAACTTTTCTATCTGGTTGTCTTTGTCTTCGTGACTTTTGATAAGGAGCAGCTGCCCTGAGAGTGGCATCTACTGCTATGCGTCGCGCTTTACCTTTGGGCAACATCGGCTTAATGTAGCGTCCCCTGTCATCGGAAAAGATGACGCTGCGACTACCAGATTTACCTTGCCGCTTCGCCATTTGAGTAAAATACAGCACGTTGTCATCAAGAATTACCCCTTCTGGATCAAAGATAAATTCTTCCGGGATGCTGGGGGGTTCTTGCTCTTGATTTTCTTCTTTTTCTTCTTGTTCTTCTTGTTCCTCTTCTGATTCGTCCTGGGGTTCTTCTTGATTCTGTTGCGGTGGGGGTGGAGGCGGTGGCGGTGCTTGTTCGGGTGGCGGTGTCTGCACAACTGTGGCGCGTGGTACGATCACCAATTCCACAGCACGGCGCAAATCTTCGGCATTAACTGTTGTTCGTCCCTCCAAAGCCGCCGCAGCTTTGGCAACCCGCGTGGCGAATAACTCGGCGCGATGTCCCTGAACTCCGCCGCGAATGGACTCATCCACTAAGTAGGCAATTTGTTCATGGGTGATGATGACTTCTTTCAACCATTCCCGCGCCAAAATGATTTGGGTTTTGAGAGAGTCTAAATCTTCGTTGTACTGTTTGAGAAAATCTTGGGGAGATTTAGAATAAGCGATCGCTTGTTCAACTGCTTCTACTCTTTGATCTAAGCCGAGTACACCGTCAGCAGAAAGTGCGATCGCAATTCTATCTAGCAAATGCTCCCGTAATCCACCTTCTTCTGGATTATAGGTGGCGATAAATAGGGATTTGCACGGATGCTGAAAACTAATCCCTTCCCGTTCTATCTGGTTGCGTCCTTCAGATAATACTGTTAGAAGCTGATTTGATATTTGGTCATCTAATAAATTAATTTCATCTACGTACAGTACACCCCGGTTTGCTGTAGCTAGTAATCCAGGCTGAAAAATGGTATCACCTTGTTTTACCGACTTTTCAACATCTACTGAACCTAATAGTCGGTCTTCAGTGATACCTAGAGGAATTTGCAAAAAAGGCGCGGGAATGATTTCGACGGGCACATCTTGAATGTCTTTGTCTGCGTACTCCGCCAAAAGTTGATCGTCCCATTCTTCGGGGTGGTTGGGGTCACAATTACTAATTGAGCCTTTGACAACTTCAATCGGTGGTAGTAGAGCGTGGATAGCACGAGCCATTACTGATTTTGCCGTACCACGACGACCTGCGATCGCTACTCCTCCCAAACCAGGATCAACGGCTGCTAGTAGCAAGGCTAATTTAATTGCTTCTTGACCGACTACGGCTGTCAAGGGAAAGGCAGTGATCGTGGGGTTGATAGTAGGCGCAGGCATTGTTTGCTTTTATAGCGAGTCTCGGCCTTTAGCATACCAATTTCTGACACATTTAGAATAGGGATTATGGCAATGAGACAAAGGTAAGGTTATGAGTATTGCTCAGGCTAAACGCTTCACACTCGATGAATACCACAGGCTTGGAGAATTGGGCTTTTTCCATGAAGATGACCATATTGAATTAATCAACGGGGAAATTATTGAAATGGCATCCAAAGGTACAGCCCATGAAACTTGTCTAAGGAATTTATGGAAACAACTCCCAAATATTGTAGGAGATAAGGCAACTCTACAATCTCAAGCCCCAATTACGTTACCACCTAACAGTGAACCTGAACCAGATTTTGCGATTGTTCAAAACCGAGATGATAATTATCTCTCGTCTCACCCTAAACCGACTGATGTGTTATTGGTGATGGAGGTTTCCGATTCTTCTTTAGCTTATGACCAAGATGTGAAAATACCTCTCTATGCTAAAGCGGGTATTACTGATTATTGGATATTCAATTTATTCGATAATTATTTGGAAGCTTACAGTGAACCATATCAGGATAATCAAGGTAGACATGGTTATTCAAATAAGCGAATTTTCTTGTCAAATGAGGTAATAAATTTTCCTTGTTTTCCTGATTTATCTCTTGATTTAGCTAAGGTGTTTCCGCCAAAGCTGAATTTTTAAACTTTGTTATACGATTTAGTCATAAGGCTAAGGAGTAAGTTTTATGGCTTATAGTGATTTTAAACTTATTGAAGTTATTGATTCTTTTGGGTTAGTTATCCACGAGTCATCTGGACTATTCGCAAATGTGCAGGAGCAAGAATGTAGTGATTTATTATCTACTATTCTTAGGGAAAATGTTGATTTAGCAGTAGCGATAAGTTCAGAAAAAGCTCGAAGTGAAATGATAATAAGTCCAATTTTATTAGAAATTAGACGCAAATTTAATTATGAAATAAGCTTTTTTTCTGGCGTGGATTTTACTGTTGATAGTCAGCGAGGATTAAACGGCTTTTGTGATTTTATTTTGAGTCTTTCTTCGGAGCAGTTGCTTGTACGCAGTCCGGTGATTGTCTTAGTAGAAAGTAAAAATGAGAATTTGAGGTCTGGTTTAGCCCAGTGTATTGCCGAAATGGTAGCGGCTCAGTTATTTAACGAGAGAGGTGGAAATAAAATTAAAGTTATATATGGTGCTGTGACTATCGGTACTATCTGGCAATTTCTCAAGCTTGAAGGCAATGTAGTTTCGATTGATTTGAGTGAATATTATATTAAGGATATTAAGAGAATTTTAGGTATTTTGTATGGTGCGATCGCTCAAAGTAAATCGTAAATTATTTATTAGCTAAAATATTTTAAAAAAATATTATAGAGCATTTTTAAAGTTCATGGATATGGGTGAGTGCTTTTACGAAATCTTCATAAATAAGTATATTGACAATCCAGGGTCATCCATGTAACTCTGTACATAAGACAGAACAAACAACCGCACTCTAAAGCACAGGTTTTTGGTGTTGTCTCAGCAGCAGAATTCCTAGTTTCCTGCCGAGCTTCGTGTCATCCCTTCGGCTAAATATTTAGCCCAATGTCAAGTCAACTGATTGACTAGACTTTCAACGGGAAGACAAGATGTTTGGATGAATGTTCAGGGGAAAGGATTACGCGAAACTTGGTAGGAAGCCAGGAGTTCTACGGCTGAGACTTGAACCAAACGAAAGCAACGGTAGAGAGCTTTATCACAGGGTAGTACTTTTGGAGTACAAATTCCTCGTATAAAGCCTTCCTACTGCTAGATGTGTAATTTGTTGAAGCTGTCCAGTTCACCAAAGAATACTTACTGGATACATTCCAATGCTACACGCTAATCAATCTTCCAATAGACAAACAAGCCAGCAGCAACTAAAGGTTGGCATCTATTGCGATTTTCAAAATGTTTATTTAAGTGAAGAGCAAGCAAGGTTATTGCTGGCTTTTGCCATCACAAAAGGAAGTTTGATTAGTAGAAAAGTCTACTATAATTCACTATTTAAAAACCAGGCTTCTGCAAAAGGGAATCTCCAAGGTATTGGTTTTCAATGTGAAGATGTTACCTGCTCTTTAAAGAACAGTGCAGATAATCAACTTAAATCTGATTTAATTGACGATGTGTATAACAATCAATCCCCAGACATAGTTATCCTTGCGTCAGGAGATGGCGACTTTGTAAACGCAGTTCAATTTCTGCAAGAAAAGGGTATAAATGTCATAATTTTTGCACAACGAGGTAATGTAAAACAAAAGCTGAAAGAGCGTGCTGATGAATTTCACTTTGTAGATGAATTGTCTCAATTAGTTAGTTACAAGACTGAGCCTCTTAATTACAATGAGGCTGTAGAGTGTCTAATTGAATGTACTAAAACTTCTTTAAGCCAAGGCAAGCCTACCGGATTTGGATACATTGATAAATTGATGCGTCAGCGTTGCCATAGATATCAGGGTTGTTCCTCTATCTTTATGTCTAACGGCAAGAAGTTTAAAAACTTTAGTCAGTTTATTGATGCTGCGGTAAGGGATGGTAAAGTTCAAAAGCAAAGTCAGGAATTGTTTTTAGTTGAGTTAGAGACATTAGCTGCTTAAAAAAGATTTTAAAAACCCAGTTGAGTCAAAGCTGGGTTTTAGCAACACCGCTATCTGCGGTTTTTTCATGTCTGAAAACAATAGCACTCGTAAAGTTTCCAACAGTCAATTTACGCAACAAAACACAAGATAAAAATGCACAAAATTCTAATATTCCATAATGAGAAACTTCTACGCCATGCGCTTACACACCGTTCTTATGTCCATGAAAACCCAGGAGAAGGCGAACATAATGAACGCCTAGAATTCCTCGGTGATGCTTTGCTGAATTTTTTAAGTGGCGAATATCTATATAAGTGTCACCCAGAAATGGGAGAAGATGAATTAACCCGACGGCGTTCGGCGCTGGTAGATGAGAAACAATTAGCAAAGTTTGCCGAGGAGGTAGGTTTAGACTTTAGAATGCGGTTAGGAAAAGGCGCAATTCGAGACGGAGGCTTCCAAAATCCTAATTTGCTCAGTAGCACCTTTGAAGCTGTACTTGGTGCTTACTACTTAGATAATGATTCCAATATTGAAACAGTTCGCGCAATTATAGAACCCCTATTTGATTCTGTAGATCCTAAGCATATAGTTGTATCTCGTTCTAATGTAGACTCAAAAAATCGCTTTCAAGAATGGGTGCAACGCAACGTTACTCCAAATCCCCCTAAATATTTCACAGAACAAATAGGAGGCCCTTCTCACGCGCCAGAATTCATAGCAAAAGTATTGGTAGATGGAAAATTTTACGGCGAAGGTAAGGGACGGAATAAGAAAGATGCAGAAAAAGCTGCTGCTGAGGATGCGCTAGATAAGTTGAAAAAACAAGGGTTGTTGTAATAATGTTTTTTGATTTCACGCAAAGGCGCAAAGAATAATTTCACGTCTTGGCGCGAAATCAACTCTCTATTTGTAAGGGCAAAATTACGGTGAAGGTAGAACCAACGCCTACCTCAGAGACTAGCTTAATTTCACCTTCGAGTAGTTTTACTAAGCGGGAGACGATCGCTAACCCCAATCCTGTACTATCAGGGAGATAGGGACGATCGCTAGCACTTACGCGAAAGTAAGCTTCAAATATCTGGGCTTGGTTCTCTGGTGCAATGCCAATTCCAGTGTCAGAAACCGTGATCGCCCATCTCTGATTTTCCAACACCTGGCACATTATAATAATAGTCCCCGACTCTGTGTAGCGAATCGCATTACTAATAAGATTTGTAACAATCTGTTGGCATTGAAAAGGATCTGTGATTATTTCTTTGGGAGCGCGATCGCAATCTACTACGACTTTTAAATTTTTCCCACCAGCTAAAGGTTCCAACATTTCACATACATTATTAATTAATTCACGCACATCGGTGGGTGCTAGTTGGAGTTTTATCTGCCCTGCATCATGCCGCGAAAGTTCTAATACATCATTGATTAAATGGAGTAACTGTCTACCGTTGCGTAACACGCGCTCAATATGTTCTAGATTGATATAGTTGTCTTTTATCTCAGTGTTTCGTCGTTGTTGGCGTAAAAATAGATCAGAGTAACCAATAATCGAAGTTAGAGGATGTTTCAATTCGTGGGCTAGTTGTGAAAGATACTCTTGATTTGCGCTAATTAAACGCGTAAGTTGATCATTATGAAGTGTTAGTGATAACTGCAACTGGTGTAATTCTCGCAACCGCTCCTCAACATAACTCTTGAAACACCGAGCGATCGCTTCGTCTATGATAGCGTCAACCAAACGCATGGAACGAATTATCTCTACAGGTGTTCCATTCAAGAAATCTGCTTGTAGAGCATCAAATATTACTGTTCGCAGCAGATGATATTCTCTGGCAATTTCTGCTGGATCAAAGCCTTGTTCAGCTCGAATAGCTCCATGTTGGAAACTAGCAGTAACTATTGACTGAATATCATTATCCTGAGATTTTGAAAGCACTGTTACCATTGCTTGTAAGACATCAGGGATATGATCTTTTACCGCTGTATAAGATAAATCATCAGCACTTTCAATCCGTCTATCCTTGCGAACTGCTGTAATCCATTTATCTATGATGGTGTCCGTTTTTTCAGCCAGTACTTGACTAAAATCCATTTTGTTAAATTTAGCTACAAAGATAGATGAATAAACTTCCATATCCAATTAGTTTAGCGAGCGGAGTGATTTTTACCAAAATTAATAATTTAGTTCACCTACCAAAAGGAATATATTATAATATTATTTTGTTTACTGGTTGATTGTCTATGTATAAAGAGCTACCAGTAGCATTAGTATTATATTAAAAAATATTAATCAATCACGTAACAATATTGATGCTTGACTCGACTATATTGTTTAGCTGTCTGTGCAAGACTTTACTCACAACATAACTAAAAATATAAATTTTGTTTATTACCAAAAAGCAAATAGAGGCACTTGATCTCAGTATTCAAGTAAACAATATTTATCATAAGATAGATAGCTTTTACTGAGCGTCGATGTTATATTGTGCATAATTTAGTATCCATTAGAGTAAGTCAGCCTAATCCAGCGTGTCACAGTGCATAACGCTGGAGCGGAGGAACCAAATTGTGGGGCGTATCTCATAGAAAGTCAGGAGTTGACAGTCAGGAGTTGGAAGTTAGTTTACTAAATACTTAACTTATAACTCATAACTTATAACTCATAACTTTTTTTAGAAGGGCATCTCTCAGCCCTAGCCCGTCAGCTAACTTCGTAGGCATTGAGAGGAGACTGAAGAGACGGCATTTTTATAATGTTCTGATCTCATCGGTGTCCAAGGCTGGTACTGCTCGGATTCTTTGTACCTGCACTTAAATCTGTTGAGGTCGTAAATGATATTTCAACTAAATTTGGCCGCGATCGCTGCGATCGCTGGACAAGCTGCTTGGAAAAAGGCAAAACCTGTCGTCGTTAGAGATGTCTTCTTTCTACCTGTGTTGGGCTTCCTGGGAATAATTGTGTTGTGGTGGATTATTGCACTTGCCAACCATGAATTGATGCCCACCCCACCAGAAGCGTTAATTGCTAATCTAGACTACATTTTAAATCCCTTCTACCAGCGAGGGCCAGGCAACTTAGGAATTGGTTGGCTGTTGATCGCAAGTCTGCGCCGGGTATTAATAGGCTTTTTGTTGGGTGCGATAGTAGCGATTCCTCTGGGGTTTCTAATTGGTATGTCTAGACCAGCAATGCTAGCGCTTAATCCGATCATTCAAATTTTTAAACCTGTATCGCCCCTAGCTTGGCTACCCATCGCCTTGGCAATTTTCAATTTGGCAGATCCTTCAGCCATTTTTGTAATCTTTATTACTTCTTTATGGCCGACAATTATTAATACCGCTTTAGGAGTTTCTAGCGTTCCCAAAGATTATTTAGATGTAGCACGGGTGCTGGAAATGCCACGTTGGCGGCGGATTACAAAAATAATTTGGCCTGCAAGTTTGCCGTATATTTTTACAGGTTTACGAATTAGTTTAGGCATAGCTTGGCTAGTAATCGTTGCCGTGGAAATGCTCACAGGCGGTGTTGGCATCGGCTTCTTTGTCTGGGATGAATGGAGTCGCTTAAACCTGAGTTCAGTCTTTTTAGCTGTGTTGATAATTGGTGTAACTGGGTTAATCCTGGATTTCGCCGTGGATAAAATCCAAGAATTAGTAACCCATCGCCCTAAAACTTCCAACTAACAAAATTTGGCTGCTATTAAAATACTAAGACGCAACGAGACTTTAGTTTGCGCCTCTGTATAAGCCTACTTACTATTCATCACCAGCGGAGCTACAAGAATGGGTGATATTAACTGGACTCGACGAGATATTATCAGGGGAATAGGAGCAACAACGGCGGGAATGGCACTTTCCTCTTGTGGGATTTCAGGAGATAGATCAGCCAAAGGATTGACCGAAGAAGCTTTAGCTGTGCAACCAGTAGTTAAAAGCGGCGACCTAGAAAAAGCCGATCTTACTGTTGGTTATGTTCCCGTTAATGATTGTGCGCCATTTGCGATCGCCTGGAAAAAAGGCTTCTTCCGCAAGTATGGTTTGAACGTTACACTCAACCGCGAAGCCAGTTGGGCCACCTCCCGCGACGGTGTAATTTTTGGTCGCCTGGATGCTTCACCCGTGGTATCTGGTGCAGTTACTAATGCCAGAATTGGTGCTGAAGGCGCACGCCATGCCCCATTGTGTGCAGCCATGACCATCCATCGCCACGGTAACGCCATGACGATGAACAAAGCCATGTGGGATTTTGGGCTGCGTCCGTGGTATGAATATCAAGAACAACATGGCGATGGTGCTTTAGAAGCCTTTGGGCGCGATTTCCGAAACTACTTTGACAAGCAACCGCCAGAAAACAAAGTCTGGGCAGTTGTTCTAAGTTCCTCCATTTACGAATACTTTATCCGTTACTTATCCGCTGCTGCTGGTGTTGATCCGCTTAAAGAGTTTCGCATCATTATCGTTCCGCCTCCCCAAATGGTAACAAACGTGCGGATTGGGGCAATGCAAGCTTACATGGTTGCGGAACCCTGGAATACACGAGCAATAACAGGTAATGAAAACATTGGCTTTACCTTTGCACAAGGTAAAGAAGTCTGGTTGGGACACCCAGATCGACTTTTAGGGGTGATGGAATCTTTCATCGATAAATATCCTAAAACCTATCGTTCCTTAGTCAAGGCGATGATTGAAGCTTGTCAGTATTGCAGCAAAGTAGAAAACCGCCAAGAAGTCGCCGAACTGATAACAGACCGTTCCTTTACAGGTGCTAGACCTAAAAAGAAAGATGCCCCAATTGCGAAGTTTACAAGTCCGGGAATTCTCGGCAACTATAACTATGGCGGCTTTGACGGCAAAGACCGCACCATCAAAGCCGCTGACACCACGATTTTCTTCGATATTCCTGACAACCTTCCCAAACAGCCTGCGGAACACTCCACATTCTTATGGAGATCCAGAAGTATCTGGATGATGACACAAGCAGCACGGTGGGGACAAATTAAGGAATTCCCCAAAAATGCCGAGAAACTAGCAGAAGTTGGCTGGAGAACAGATTTATATCGCGAGATAGCATCTGAAATGGGCATTGAGTGCCCCAAGGATGATTACAAGGTCGAACCACCAGAAGTATTTATAGATAAAAAAGGCTTCGACCCCAGCGATCCTGTGGGTTATCTAAATAGTTTTGCCATCAGGGCTAACGCTCCCACTAACTTTTTCATGTCTTAAATCCCAAGTTCAACTATTGACTGATGACTCAATTATTTCGGGAGCATTTGATGATGGAATATACTTCATTACCTATTAATACCCAGACCGAAGTTCTGCCCAAACCTGGATTTTTAGAAATTGAAAATTTAGTCAAGTCTTATCCGACACCTGATAAAGATGATTTTGTTGTTTTAGATGGAGTTAATCTGACAATTGGTGAAGATGAATATATTTCTGTAATTGGTCACTCTGGTTGTGGAAAATCAACCCTACTAAAGATAGTAGCTGGTTTAGAAAAAGCAACTTCAGGCTCAGTAAGGCTAGATGGAAAAGAAATTCATAAGCCAGGAGCCGAACGGATGATGGTATTTCAGAATTATTCACTGTTACCTTGGTTAACTGTGCGAGAAAATATCCGTTTAGCTGTGGATGAAGTGCTAAAAAATGCTAATCGGGCTGAGAAAATTAGCATTGTAAATGAACACTTGGCAATGGTAAACTTGACGGCGGCGGCTGACAAATATCCTGATGAAATTTCTGGAGGTATGAAACAACGAGTAGGGATTGCCAGAGCTTTAGCAATTCGTCCTAAAATGTTACTGATGGATGAACCTTTTGGGGCACTAGATGCGCTAACTCGTGGCAAATTGCAACGGCAGGTATTGGATATTTGGGAAAATAATCGTCAAGCAGTGATGATGATTACCCACGACGTAGATGAAGCAATCTATATGTCCGATCGCATCGTCTTGATGACCAACGGTCCAGCTGCTAATATAGGAGAGGTATTAAAAGTTCCTTTTGAGCATCCACGCGATCGCGCCGCCATGCGAAACTCAAAAGAATATTTTGAACTCCGCAACCACGCCCTGAACTTCCTTGATCGATATTTTGCCCAAGACGAGTAAATTTAGATTATCATTCTTTTTAGTGGGTAGCCTAATTCAAATTCATGAAAGCTGGATTTGGAACGGAGGAACCAATGTTTGGGGCTAATCTTACGAGAGACACCTTCCAGTCTTAGCCCGTCAGCTAACTCCGTAGGCAATGGAAGGAACCCCCAAGAGTTTGGCTGTAATACAGTTATTATTGGGGTTTCCTTGACTAATTTTAAGATTTCAACTTTTGGTTATCGTCACTCAATCTAAAATCCAAAATCGTTCAACTGAGTGTAGCCAAAGTCCAAAATCTAAAATTAATCACCCTACCTCTCATTACTAAATCATTTCATTGGGAGAAGTAAAACTGTGCAAATTAAGCCAATGTTAGCACGTCTGCAAAGTGCCGTAGGTCGAGATGACTTAATTGAACAAATGGTACTGTTGCCAGAACCAAAAGAACCTTTTTTTAACAAACCTCAAAGAGAAAAGGCAGTTAATTTAATTGTTGCCTATGACGCATCTCCTAACAGTCATACGGCGCTAGATATTGCTTTTTGGATTGCTCATCAAACGCGTTTAGCGACTAATGCAGAAGTCACAGTTCAAGCCGTTTATGTGATAGAAGATAATCAAAGCAGCCAGTATTCAAATATCTTAACTTTTCCAGAACAACAACCTCAATTGGAGCGTCATATCACTGAAATATCAAAGTCTGCCACACAGGTATTAACTCAACCCCAATTGCAGACAGTGGTAACTCCCCTGCAACAAGCAGATATAATTCTCTGGCAAGCCCGAAGTCTAGCTGAAGAATGGCAGGGTTCCTTCAAGTCTCATTTGCGGTTTGGCGTCATTTCCACAGAACTTAACAGAGTTGTTGAATCAGAAACTGCCGATATTTTGTTTCTCGGTTGCAAATCTGTTGATCATCCGATGATTGAGGCTCTAGGTTCTAATTTTCCCTGTGCCGTTTTGGGTATTCCCAGTTGTATCGATGAATAATTACTCGTAAGAATTTCAGTAATTTTTATCTAATTGTAATGATAGAGAAGTCACCTACAAGTAGGTGGCTTTTTTCGCTACTATGCAACCAATTAAACTTCGGGAGGTAGGGTGTGGAAAGCTGGCAAGCAATCCTTAGTGTGATTACATTTATAAGCGTCATTATCTTAGTAATGACGGAATGGGTACATCTTACTATTGCTGCATTATTGGGAGCATTGTTATTAGTTTTTACCAACGTTATGACTTTACAAGAAGCTGTTGGTTACATCGGCAACAGTCATGGAACACTCGGTTTATTCTTTGGAGTTATGGTGTTAGTCCGGGCTTTTGAACCTACTAAGATATTCGATTATTTAGCTACTCAAATAGTACTCATAGCTAAAGGACAAGGCAAGCGTCTATTACTTGGTATCGTAGCTATTGTGACACCCATCTGTGCAGTCTTACCAAATGCCACAACAGTAATGTTGCTAGCACCTTTAATTCCACCAATGGCGCAAGAAGTTGGGATAAATTTCGTACCATTGTTGATTTTAATGGTGTTTGTTGCTAATAGTGCTGGACTGCTTACTTTAGTTGGAGATCCAGCTACATTTATCGTTGGCGATGCTGTGAATATCAGCTTTATAGATTATTTGTTTAAATTAAGTTTAGGGGGAGTAATTGCCGTTGCCGTAGTAATTGCAACACTACCATTTTTATTCCATAAAATTTGGAATACACAGTTAGATAATCTTGAAGAACTGCCACACCCACAAATCAATCATCCGCGAGCTTTAAGCGTAGGTGCAGTTATTGTATTTTTTGTCCTGCTATTTTTTGTGATTGGAGAATCTCTACCAGTTCCTATCTCGCCTGCTGCCGTAGCTTTGTTAGGAGCAGCTTTAGCTTTGCTTTTATCTCACCATAGCAAAATTGATTCAGTCAACAACATTTTGCGAGATGTAGACTGGAGTACATTAATATTTTTTATGAGTATTTTTGTATTAATTGGAGGACTAGAAAAAACAGGTGTAATTAATGGCTTATCAGGAGTATTAGCAGTAATTTTAGGAAAAAATATTGTCCTTGGTTCCCTAGTTTTATTATTTTCTGTAGGGATATTATCCAGCGTAGTGCCCAATATTCCTTTAGTGGTGGGGATGGTTCCCTTACTTAAACAATACATTGTTACTGTGGGATTAGCACCCCCCGAAGTTTTAGCACAGGACTTTCAAGGGCAGTTTCCCCCAGAAGTGTTACCGCTTTTTTATGCGATGATGTTTGGTGCAACTTTGGGAGGTAATGGCACACTAGTAGGTGCATCATCTAATATCGTAGCCGCAGGTATTTCTGAGCAACACGGACGCCGCATCTCTTTTAAAACTTTTCTACACTACGGTATTCCAGTTATGGTATTGCAACTACTAACTTCAGCTTTGTATGTGTTGGTTCGCTTTTTGCTCTAGATAGGCAAGGGTGAACCTAATTAAATATAAAATGCTCAGGAGATAAATCCCGACTTTTGGTAAGAAGCCGGGTTAGTGAGTACTATCTTTATTTATACTCAGACACTTATCAATCCTGAGCTATTGCTAATAACTAATTAATTAGGTGTAGCACGTCCCTTAAGACGCTATAACCTGCTAAATCCCAAAGCAAATAGGCTAGAAAACCAATTGCTGCCAAGCGACCGTTCCAAAGTTCGGCTTGAGGTGTCCAGCCAAACAGAAATGCGTTGCGATCTACGCCGTTGTATTCTGCTGCAACAGGTGGTAAATCAGTAGAAGGACGAGTTCCTTGAGTTGCCATTTTTTTTCTCCAATATCTAGTAATTTTTCAGATGTTTAATGCTCTAGTAGCCAACTATGCGTAGAACGTCACGAACAACGCTATAGCCAGCCAAATCCCAAAGCAAATAGGCTAGAAAACCAATTGCTGCAAAGCGACCGTTCCAAAGTTCAGCTTGAGGTGTCCAGCCAAACAGAAATTCATTGCGATCGCGACCGTTGTATTCTGCTGCAACAGGTGGTAAATCAGTAGAAGGACGAGTTCCTTGAGTTGCCATTTTTTTTCTCCAATATCTAGTAATTTTTCAGGTGTTTAATGCTCTAGTAGCCAACTATGCGTAGAACGTCACGAACAACGCTATAACCAGCCAAATCCCACAATAAATAGGCTAGAAAACCAATTGCTGCCAAGCGACCATTCCAAAGTTCAGCTTGAGGTGTCCAGCCAAACAGAAATGCATTGCGATCTACTCCGTTGTATTCTGCTGCAACAGGTGGTAAATCAGTAGAAGGACGAGTTTCTTGAGTTGCCATTTTTTTCTCCAATATCTAGTAATTTTTCAAATGTTTAATGCTTTAGTAGCCAACTATGCGTAGAACGTCACGAACAACGCTATAACCAGCCAAATCCCACAATAAATAGGCTAGAAAACCAATTGCTGCAAAACGACCATTCCAAAGTTCAGCTTGAGGTGTCCAGCCAAACAGAAATTCATTGCGATCGCGACCGTTGTATTCTGCTGCAACAGGTGGTAAATCAGTAGAAGGACGAGTTCCTTGAGTTGCCATTTTTTTTCTCCAATATCTAGTAATTTTTCAGGTGTTTAATGCTCTAGTAGCCAATTATGCGTAGAACGTCGCTCAGAACGCTATAATCGGCTACATCCCAAAAGTAAGTAGGCAAGAAGCCAATAATTGCAAAACGAACGTTCCAAATTTCGGTTTGAGGAGTCCAGCCAAACAGAATTCATTGCGATCTTTGCGATTCATTCTGTTGGAAATAGTGGCAAATATATAGAAGAACGAGTTGCCATTTCTTTGTCCTCAACGTTTCGTTTCATTTGTTAACTTTAATGTAGCTGTTTATAACTAGACATATTTATGCCTATGGGCACAAACCGCAGGCACTTCTTCTGGACGATTATCAGAAAGGTATTTTTTTAGACAAATCCACCTTGAGAGGGTGACCAAAAAGAAATATGTAAATAAATGTAAAGTAGCTGGGAACGAAATATAATTCAAACAGAATCAATTGCTACAAAAAAGCAATTAAAAATTAAAAATTAGTTATACATAATTAATAGTAGGTGGCAATTTGATTAAGATTTCCACCGACATAGTAAAAGTTATATCTTCCGCTGGATACACTTTTCAATCTTTAGAGAGATGCTTTAAACAGCTAAATTCCAGGATTCTGAGCTAGTGAGAGTTAGGTATTGCCATAGGTACAAACATAAATACTAAGAGTTGCTTCTCAAGAAATTCTTAATTCCCCTTAATTCCCCAAATTTAAACTTAGTAGAAGGAAATACAATGTTCCAAAGTACGGACATCATGCTGGGACTCTACAAACCACTATTGTGGGTGGCACAGATTCCAGTAGATCCCTCAAACGTCACGCCAGCACAGGCATCGGTTCTCACTTCCGGGCCGCGCTTTTTTGTGGCTTTAATCTCCGGCGTGATTTTAGCCTTTGCTTTCCAATTAGTTTTAACTAATCTCTCCCTTGCAGCCGGTATTTCCTATCTGGGCCACTCATCTGACTCAGATTCAGATAACACTGGGGAAGCCGGAAGTTTGGGCGGTAACATTCGCAAAATTGGCACCGCAGTGGGGATTTGGACATTAGTCACTGTGACGATCGCCTTATTAATTGCTTCTTTTCTTGCGGTTAAATTGAGCCTTGTAATCTTAGACCCAGTATTAGGGGCGATTCTCGGTTTAGTAATTTGGGGCGCTTACTTTTTGCTCTTGGTTTGGGTAAGTTCCACCACCGTAGGTTCCTTAATTGGCTCAGTCGTTAATACGGCAACTTCCGGTTTTCAAGCGATTATGGGCACAGCCACCGCCGCACTGGGCGCAAAAGCTGTCAACAACCAAGTTGTAGCAACAGCTGAAGCCGCCGCCGCTGCTATCCGTCGAGAATTAGGGAGCGCCATCGACCCTGGAAGTATCCGCGAGAATATAGAAGATTACTTAGACAAGCTGCGTCCTCCAGAGCTAGATTTGTCAAAGATTCGGAGTGACTTTGAAAATTTACTCAACGATCCCCAATTAAAAGCGATCGCAGGGACTCCAGATATTCGCAACATCGACCGCCAGAAGTTTATCGAGTTAGTTAGCAGCCGCACCGACCTTTCCAAAAAAGACGTTAGCCGGATTGCTGATACCTTGTATAAAGTTTGGCAACAGGTAGTGAGCCAGCAATCACCCACCCAAGACCGCCTAGGTGAGTTGATGGATTATCTGAAATCACTTCCAGCAGGACAAAACAAAACAGATGAACTCAACGCCAAACTGGATCGGTTATTAGCAGAACAGAGTGGTTCCAAAGAAGCTGACCAAAACCAAAAGGCAGCCCCTGGACCAATGCAAAGTACAATCCAGCAAGCACTATCGGCCTTAACCGCCACTGTATTGGGACGGGCAGATTTGCCTGATTTGGATGTAGAAAAAATCTTGCGTAGCCTCACCACCGCCAAAGATAAAGTCACCCAACAAGCAGATAAGTTAGGACTGCCAACACCATCACAACCCTATAGCCCAATTCGGGCTGATGTCGAAAACTATCTGCACACGACTTATGCTTGGCAACTGAGCCAGGAAAGAATTGCCCAAGAATTTCGTGATGTGATTTACGACCCAGCAGCCGACCCTGGAATAGTCCGCAGGGAACTAGAAGGTTTATCCCGTAACGATTTCGTTAATATCCTGCAACAAAGGGGACTACTTACCCAAGCCCAAATTCAGCGCATTGCAGATCAGTTAGAAGCTGTCCGCCAAGATGTGATAGTGACAGTTAGAGCTATCGAAGAAAGAGAGATAGTCCAAGACTTGCAACGTGCAGTAGAAAGTTATCTGCTGGTTACCCCAAAAGCAGATTTGACTCCCGAAGGCATTGAGCAGAATTTTAAACCACTGTTGCAAGATCCAGATGCAGATTATGAAACTCTGACATTGCGACTAGCGCACCTTGATCGTCAGGAAATTCGGGCGATATTACTTGAACGGAATGATGTTCAACTATATGAAGTAGACAGCATTCTGGACGAGTTGGAAAAACAACGCGATCGCGTCTTGGTAGAATCTAAAGGATTGGCAGAACAGGCGCAATATCAAGCAGAAACCCTCTGGTTGAATGTAGAATCATATCTGCGTAATACAGGAAAAGAAGAACTTAATCCTGATGCTATCCGCGCAGAGTTTAAAAGGTTACTGGAAGATCCTCAAGCTGGAATTAGCTCAATTCGGGCGAGGTTGTCTCGCTTTGACCGCGATACCTTAGTACAATTGTTGGGTCAACGGCAAGATTTGAGTGAAGATCAAGTTAATCAAATCATTAATACTGCTGAAGAGTCGTGGCATAACATTCGCCACACACCGCAAGCTGTAATAGATAAAGCCAAAGATCAATATGATTCTGTTACTACCACGATCGCAGATTATCTGCGGAATACTGGTAAACAAGAATTGAACCCAGAAGGTATCCAGCGAGATTTGACCAGATTGTTTGAAAATCCCAAAGAGGGAGCCGTAGCACTACGCCGTCGGTTGTCGCAAGTAGACCGGGATACACTGGTGAAGTTACTCAGTCAACGTCAAGACTTGAATGAAGAACAAATCAATCAAATCATTGATTCCACGCAAACTTCGATTCGCAACTTTGTGCGTGCGCCTCGTCGTTTAGCTACCCGCACACAGCAAAGAGCGGAAACATTCAAAGCTTATTTGGAAGAGTATTTGCGTCAAACTGGCAAGGGAGAACTTAATCCAGAAGGTATTAAACGCGACTTGCAACTACTGTTACACGATCCGCGAGTTGGGGTAGAAACTTTAAGCGATCGCCTTTCCCATTTTGATCGTTCTACCATCATCGCCTTGCTGAAAATTCGGGAAGATATTTCTGATGAAGAAGCAACGCGGATTGCCGATAACATTGTGTCCGTCAGGGATCAATTTGTAGAACAAGTACGGAACATCCAACGAGGCATTCAAGATGCGATTGATGGGGTTTTTGCCCGCATTCGTAACTATCTCAACTCCTTGGATCGCCCGGAACTTAACTATGATAGTATCAAGCGCGATGTCCGCACATTTTTTGAAGATCCTCAAGCAGGGTTTGATGCCCTGCGCGATCGCCTATCTTCTTTTGACCGTGATACCCTAGTAGCAATTATGAGTTCTCGTGAGGACATCTCTGAGGAAGATGCCAACCGGGTCATCGACCAAATTGAACGGGCCCGCAACACAGTATTGCAACGTGCAGAACGCATACAGCATGAAGCGCAACGCCGTCTTGAAGAAGTGAAGCATCAAGCACAGCGGCAAGCAGAAGAAACCCGCAAAGCCGCAGCTTCAGCATCTTGGTGGCTGTTTGCCACAGCAACCGTCTCCGCGATTTTCTCTGCATTAGGAGGAGTGATCGCTGTAGCTACACAGTAGTAGATTGACAAATTTTCTCCGCTAACTTTTAAGCCTCCTGGTATGGGAGGCTTTTTTTGTTTTGCAGACTTACCAAAGAGGCAGGGGAGCAGGGGGAAGGGGGCAGGGGGCAGGGAGCAGGGGGAAAGAGGGTTTTCCGATTTTTGCACAGATGTGGTAATTGTAACTAATTTGCCGACATGATATTAGAGAGCAACTACATTCATGTATGGGAATTCCCCCCCTGCTCCCCGCCCCCTGCCCCTTTTCCTCTTATTTACACACCATGCTGCTTAAACCATGCCAAAAGACGTTTCCAACCGTCCTTAGCTTCTTCCTCGCGGTAGGAGGGGCGATAATCAGCAAAAAAAGCGTGTGGTGCTTCGGGATAGACGATGATTTTAGATTTGCTGCTGCTTTCCTTCAAGCCTACGCGCATCTGCTCTACTGTATCAAGGGGAATACCTGTATCCTTCCCACCATAGAGTCCGAGAACGGGGACTGTCAGTTTTGACGCAATATCAACAGGATATTGGGGCTGAAGCTCGGTAGCATCGCCCACGAGTCGCCCATACCAAGCCACACCTGCCTTCACCTTGGGATTATGTGCTGCGTATAGCCAGGTTATGCGACCGCCCCAACAAAAGCCTGTAACAGCCAATTTATCAGCATTACCCTTAGCTGATTTCACTGCCCAGTTTACCGTGGCATCAAGATCGGATAACACTTGGGCATCTGGCACTTTGGATACAATTGGGCGAATTTCGTCTATATTGCTTAACTTAGTAACATCACCTTGACGGATAAATAATTCCGGTGCGATCGCTAAGTATCCCAATTGAGCAAAGCGACGAGTGACATCCTGAATATGCTCATGTACACCAAATATTTCCTGGAGTACTAGAACAATTGGGAAATTTTTACCAGTTGCAGGTACTGCTCTGTAGGCAGGAATTTCGCCATCTTTGACGGGAATTTTCACTGCACCAGCTATTAAACCCTCGGCATCGGTGGTGATGACTTGAGCCGAAATGGGTTGCACTGCCAGGGCAAAACCCGTTGCCAAGGTGGCAGTTGCGATAAATTTGCGGCGTGTTATTTCTTTCATCATCTCTACCTTGAATTGGGAATTGGCGAAAACTTTATTGTTGGTTATCAGTACATTTAGAAGTACGACAACAAATATTACAATTTATGAATTAGTTTATCCTAATATTAGCTTTGTTTGCTGTCGAAGCCAGATTGCAATTCATGAAAATCCCTATTAAGGATTGAAGCAACAGTTTCAAAAACTTAGAAAAACATCACCCTTCTATTGCAATTCATCAAAATCCCTATTAAGGATTAGCGCCTTCTTGAATACAAGTTCTGATACAGCACTTCCGGCAGCTATGAGGTACATCATTAAAACTGAAAAGTATACTACTAATAAAGGGGCAAGGAAGAAACTGTACTGCATAATAGCGGGAAGCGCTGTATCTATTAATTCCTGGCGATAAACTTCATTAATAATTTTTCGTAATTGCTGAGGCTGCATCTTATGTAATGCAACGCTGGTATGCATCACATCAAATAGATTAGATTATCTGCAAATAGCATCTCCTCAGCAAAAGCTTCAACATAGATAGCTTCAGGTAAATTTTGCCGCGCCCATTGTAAAGACTTGGGTGAGGCATCCAATTCTGTTACATTTTGTGAAATCTTTATCAAAAATTGCGTCGTTTGACCACTGCCGCAACATCAATCTAAGACCTGAGTATCTGAATGAATTATTAAGCCTTGCAAAGCAAGTCGCCGAAAACGGGCTTCACCACCTATATTTAAGGGTGCTAAACGAGAGATAGCATCATACAGCTACTGATAACGGTAACTCCAATCCCTTAAAATTGTTGCCATTGCATATTTCCTTGCTATTAAGCTTTATTATTTAATAAAGATATATTGTTAACATTAGTAAAAAACCTGAAAAGATCGGGGGAAAGTAACTGCTATGGGTCGTGTAGGCGTCTTATTACTCAATCTCGGTGGCCCCGATAAGCTAGAGGATGTCGGGCCGTTCTTGTACAACCTATTTTCCGATCCGGAAATTATTCGCCTACCATTTCGCTGGTTGCAAAAGCCCCTAGCATGGTTTATTGCCTCGCGACGAACCAAAACATCTCAAGAGAATTATAAACAAATCGGTGGCGGTTCCCCACTGCGGCGGATCACAGAAGCCCAAGGGGAAGCTTTAAAAGAACAGTTGGGTTATTTGGGACAAGAAGCCAATATCTACGTTGGAATGCGTTATTGGCATCCCTATACAGAAGAAGCGATCGCACAGATCACCCAAGATAAAATAGAACACCTGGTAATCTTACCACTGTATCCCCAGTTTTCTATCAGTACCAGTGGTTCTAGCTTCCGGCTTTTAGATAAACTTTGGCAAGAAGACCCAAAGCTTCAACCCATTGATTACACCGTCATTCCTTCCTGGTACAAAGAACCAGGCTACCTCCAAGCAATGTCGGAACTTATAGCCCAAGAACTTAAGCAGTTTCCTAATCCAGACGAGGTTCATATATTCTTCAGCGCTCACGGCGTTCCTAAAAGCTACGTTGAAGAGGCTGGCGACCCTTACCAGCAAGAAATTGAGGAATGCACTGCGCTAATTATGCAGACCCTCAATCGTCCCAATGCCCACACCTTAGCTTACCAAAGCCGCGTTGGCCCAGTAGAATGGCTCCAACCTTATACTGAAGATGCCCTCAAAGAACTAGGCGCACAAGGTGTGAAAGATTTGGTTGTCGTGCCAATCAGTTTTGTCTCAGAACATATTGAGACACTGCAAGAAATTGATATTGAATATCGGGAAGTAGCAGAAGAATCAGGAATTCACAACTTCCGCCGCGTACCTGCTCCTAATACCCATCCAGTATTTATTAATGCACTGGCAGGCTTAGTGATTGATGCGTTGAAAAATCCCAGTTTCAAGCTTTCGCAAGCTGCCCAAATGAAAAAAAGGGTGAAAATGTACCCTCAAGAGCGTTGGGAATGGGGTCTGACTACTAGTGCTGAAGTATGGAATGGTCGGATTGCCATGCTGGGTTTCATTGCCTTAATCATCGAGCTGATTACCGGTCACGGTTTCTTGCATATGATTGGGCTTTTGCAGTAAAGGACATTGGGCATTGGGTATTGGGCATTGGGCATTGGGCATTGGGCATTAGAAAACTTTTCTTCTTCTTCCTTTGTTCCAACGTTTGTGTATCTTCTCTTTTAGGAAAAGTTCTCTACCACTTTGGGGGTAACGTAGCCTCATCTAAGCCTGATATTTAAACTTTTTCCCATGCCCTATGCCCTTTTGTTATACCAGTCATACCACTCCTTTGCGCTACGAACTGCAAACCAGAGCAGTATTAAAGCAATTAATCCTCCTTGCCAGGGAGCATCAAAGGCAAAAAGTACTAAAGCAACACACAAGGTATCTTGAAGAAAGACTGCCCACAAGGGTAAGCCGCGTAAGCGATAAAACCAACCAACTTGAACTAGCTGGAGTACTAAAGCTAATAAACCTCCAATACAGGCAATCAGCCAGTGTGGTGCTGCTGTTGCACTAGCTACTGCTAACCCCATAATTGCCCCCACAAGGGGAGACATGAATAACTGAACTAGTTGTAGCAATCTTTGCCCCCATAACTTTTTTGAGGCTAATAATTCAACTAAAGACCAACAGGTGAGGCAGCCTAATAAGATTGGTGGAGAAATGTGAGATAAAACTGGGACTTGTGACCACAAGTTACTACCCTGCAATAACCCAATAATCAGCAGAGGTGTACCTATTCTCATCCCTGCTGCCGCAGAGGCAGAAAGTGTGGCTAAGATTTCAATCATTAAGGCACTCGAAGCACTAATAAAGAAGTAAATATCTGTTTATACTACCCAGGGCTGGCAATAATTCCAGCACCAAACTTACAGTCTTCAACAAGGGAATACTAAATATTTTTGGTATCTTAATATATCTTCTTTGATCAAATTTGCGTATTGTTTGGGTAACAAGTCAGTAGTGAGCGTTTAAGCGCTCACTACAAGCAAGTTAATCCTAAATTCCTAACCGTTGATAAACCTCTTCTAAATGCTGGAGATGCTGCTGGGGGTCGAAACAGACTTCTAATTCTGCTGGTGATAACTTTTCGGTAACGCGAGGATCTTTGCTAATCAAGTCCTGGAAATTGCCTTCTGGCTTGTTCCAAGCGGTGTGAGCGCTTTCTTGAACGATCGCATAAGCTTCTTCTCGGCTGCTTCCCTTGTCTATTAAGGCAAGTAGCACTTTTTGGCTGAACACAACGCCGCCGTAGCAGTTGAGATTTCGTTCCATGTTTTCAGGATAGACCAACAGGTTTTTCACCAAATCGGTTATTTCTGACAACATGAAATGTGTCAGAGTACAAGCATCTGGCAAAATTACCCGCTCTACAGAACTATGGGAAATATCCCTCTCATGCCAAAGAGCAACGTTTTCTAAAGCTGCACCAGCATGACTTCTGACAAGCCGCGCCATTCCCGTCAGCCGTTCGGAACGGATGGGATTGCGCTTGTGTGGCATTGCCGAGGAGCCTTTTTGACCTTTTGAGAAGAATTCTTCAACTTCCAGAACGTCTGTTTTTTGTAGATTGCGAATTTCTACAGCAAAACGTTCGATAGATGCTGCTACCAAAGCTAATTGTTGAACATAGTCGGCGTGGCGATCGCGGGAAATAACTTGTGTTGATGCCGTATCAGGTTTAAGTCCGAGTTTTTGGCAAGCGATCGCTTCCACACGGGGTTCAACATTTGCATAGGTTCCTACCGCACCAGAAATCTTACCCACGGCAATAGTGTCGCGGAGAATTCTCAGGCGTTCTTGATGCCGTAACACCTCTGCTAACCAACCAGCTAGCTTGAAACCAAAAGTGATCGGTTCAGCATGAATACCATGCGATCGGCCAGCCATCACCGTATGACGATGCTCTCCTGCTTTTTGACGAATTACCTGAATCAAATCTTCCAGACGTTGCAATAATATATCTAGGCTAGCAACCAATTGCAGTGCTAAAGCTGTATCCAAAACATCCGAACTAGTTAAACCCAGGTGAATGTAGCGTCCAGCTTCACCGACATATTCGTTGACATTTGTCAAAAAAGCAATGACATCGTGGCGGACTACAGCCTCAATTTCCAGCACCCGCTTCGGGTCAAAATCTGCCTTGGCTTTAATTTCTTCAACCGCCTGAGATGGAATGTAACCCAGTTCAGCTTGAGCCTCGCAAACAGCAATTTCGACTTGCAGCCAAGTTTTTAGCTTATAGGCTTCACTCCATAGATTAGCCATTTCGGGCAAAGTATAACGCTCAATCACAGTTCGGCACAGAATACAACCGTCATATTTTACAGTTTAATTAATGTCAATCGCTTTTTAGTGCTGCTTTTTGCTCAGGGACGGAACTGGTTTTGGAGTCGGAGGTGATGATACTAATCCTACCGTCAGCCTCCATATATGCAAACTTCACATCTGCTAAAAATTCCACGCCTTGCTGGCGTAACTTGCTCATCAACTCATCGTCCGTAATTAACTCTCGTTGTAAATGACGCTGAATCATCCGACCATTTTTTACCAGTAGCAGTGGCGGCTGATTCAGAAAACGTTGGAACTGGGGGATTTTATAACCTAACCAGTTCAGCAAGTAGCTCCAGAAAATCACAGTTCCTACCAGGATAGCGCCTTCAGTAATTGATGTATAATTACTTGCCATAGCGTTTTGGGCAGCTTCAGCAAATAGCACAACTACGAGTAAATCAGTAATTCCTAGTGTTCCTAGTTGTCGGCTAGGAAGAAAACGTAGCACTGAGAACAGCGCTAAATAAACCAGCGAACCACGGATAATTAACTCAAAGATGCTGATGCTAGGAATAAAGATTGCCTGCCAATCGATAAAAAACCATTTTTCCATTAGCACTGATTTTCTTCCTTTCTGAATAGACTTCTGGAAAAAATCCAGTATAAGGTTATTTATCTGTGGTCTTATTCCATAAGACTAACTTTGATTAGAGGTTAAATATTTCAACATCTATCAGATTTATAAACTTAAATTCCTAACAATCAGGAATTAAAATCGCTGATTTCTCCTTCTCTGTTTTAAGCGTTTAGGCTTATTAAAAGACTGGAATAAGCGATTAATCAAATTAAAAGGAGGCTTTTTCTTAGTGGACGATTGACTTGTTGGAGCCTTGCCATTATTTTTCGTCTTATCAGATAAAGGTATGGCATGTTTAGAAGGGGTTATGCCGCTACCGTACCTTCTGGCATAAACTTGGGTAAACTCCGCACCGAAGAAAAGAATCTGCGCGGCATAGTTAACCCAAGCTAAAATTACCACTAGTGAACCGGCTGCACCATAGGCTGAACCAAAACTGCCATTACCTAAATATTGTCCTAACAAAAATCTACCAATAGAAAACAAAAAGGAGGTGAGCATAGCTCCAATTAAAACATCACTCCAACCAATTTCGACATCTGGTAGAACTTTAAAAATGAGTCCGAACAGGAACGTAGTTATGGCAAAAGAGAGGATGAAATTGATAATCTGCCAGAGAAAATCCACACCTGGCACTAAGTTAGTAAAGTATGTTAATAATGCTGCTAATGCCGTACTAATTATCAGAGAAACTAAAAGTAAAAAGCCAATACCTATCACCATTGCAAAGGACAAAACGCGTAGGCGAATCATGTTACTTACGCCACGTCCAGGTTTCGGTTTCACTTCCCAAATCGTGTTAAGGGAATCTTGCAACTCGGTAAATAGCCCAGTAGCGCCCACTAGGAGAACTACGATACTAATAATCGAAGCCATTGCTCCTGTTTGTGGTTTGTTAGCATTCTGAATCGCTGTTTGGATAAATGCTGCGCCATCTCGTCCGACTAAACCTTGAATTTGTCCAACAATTTGCCCCCTTGCCGCCTCTTCTCCAAATACTGCCCCTGCGATCGCAATTACAATAATTAACAACGGTGCAATGGAAAAAATCGTGTAATAAGCTAACGCCGCCGCTAACCGTGAGGCTTTATCCTCACTCCATTCTTTGAATGTCTCTTGGAATAATTTCCCAATCGCCTGCAAATTCATCCAATCAGTCTCCTTAGGGAATGTCGCTTACTTCCTGATATATTGGATACTGATTTCATAAGTAGAGGCATCCCCCTAAGGGTGTTTGTGCAGCTTCCTTGGGGAGGAATTTATAATTTTATAGATTAGCGATAATTCAAAGAGTCGCCAATGTTGATAATGTAGCAAAGCAACTGTTACCTAAAAGCAATGACACAAACGGCAGCAATTACAGAGGCGATTACCACTCTTCAGGATGCAGAAAATCGATTTAGTTTTGTCCGTATTGAAAACGAGCAGTTTTTTACCGAATGGTATGAGGGATTGCCTGAAATTACAGAAGCAGAAAAAGCCTCTGTCGATGTCGTGCGGCGCAGGTATCTCTATCACCGTACCGGAGGTGATTTACTAGAAGGAACAGTCCTATTGTTGTTAGTGTCACCAATACTTGCACTCTCTGGATTTTACGATCCTCCTTTCAGAATTAAGGCTGAATCATCCGTAGAACTAGTGCTAGACGATGGCGAAGAGATACTGCGCGGACGGATTGACGTTTTAGTGCTACAAGACCAGTTGTGGGTAATGGTGTTAGAGTCTAAAAAAACTACGCTGTCAGTTTGGTCGGCTGTACCGCAAGCTCTTGCTTATATGATGGCTAACCCTAACCTCAATAAACCTGTGTTTGGGATGGTAACAAATGGAGACGATATTTTATTTGTCAAAGTGACACGAACAAATACACCAAAGTACGATTTGTCAAGAGTCTTTGCTCCCTTTGCATCCGCGAGAGAACTGTACGCCGTTTTGCAAATTCTCAAGCGTATTGGTCAGTTGATTTCTCCTACGTCTTAGAGGTTGTTTGGAAAGTATCAAACTGTATAAAGATGCCCCGGAACCCACGCCAGTTGCTGATGGGGGAACCGGAATCAAAGTCCCCCTTTTGAAGGAAGATTTAGGAGGATCTACAAGTCTTTTACACATCATAAACAACTTTTCAAACATCCTTTTATCTTCAACCCAACTGTTTCTCTTTAGATTTATAAATAGCATCTAAGCCGAAATCAAATCATTAGGAAAGGCTCGTCAAATCACTTAAAATTGTCCACGAAGTTGTTCCTCGATATTGGCAATTATAATCATTACTTCCATAAACTCAATAATCTTTAGGCAACGAGCAATTTCTAAATTTTCTCTATGAAAAATAGCTAACATTTTTTAGCCTGGAAGACACAAATCACGAATTTTTCAAGCATAGTTCGTGATGTGTTTATGAGGAATTCGTGAGAATTTCTGAAGCGCCTGCTCTGCTCTCAATTGAATATTTTAACAATTAAGAGTAGAGCATACGCGTTTATGCTTTTAACCAATAATAGATCAAGTCGAACTTGAAGATGCCTACTTAGATGTAACGGCTAAACCAATGAAGTTACCTTTAGGTACATCGGCGATTTTAGTTGCAGTGCCAGTAGATAGGTCAATAGTGTAAAGAACTGAACCAGACAGTGCATAGGCAGTATTTTTGCCTTGTGCATCTGTAAAGATGTCGAACCCACTTATCGGCGCAAAGTTAACACCAAGCTTGCCAATTGTTCTGAGAGTGCCATCATTGGGTGGGTTTTGCAGTACTAACACGTCAAGATCGTAATCAATGCCAAAAAGTTGAGTTGTCGTGGCTCCAGCAACCGAATTTATGTAAGCGACACCGGTAATGTTGGGGTCAACTGTGGCGTTGATATCATCAGTAGCATACGCTAGGGTTTTATCGACAGTGACTGCACCAGTATCTACATTGGTACGAAAATTTTGGTCATTGCTACCTACTGTCCGTAAGCGGTCTGGTACGGGATTGAAGTCAAAACCTGACTGAAATCCTCCATTAAAGCTGCTAGATAGTTTGCTTACAAAGGTCGCCTGACCAGTTCTAGGGTTGATCGTGTATATGTTGTCAGTATCTGTGACACCATAAAGCAGATCGTTTGCTGGACGGAAGTCAATACCTTGTAAGTTGCCGTCAATTCCTTTGACTTTAACTGTGAAAGCAAATCCACTTGGATCTATATTTACAAGAGTATTCTTTGAGGTTAAGCCAATGAATCTTAAAGGAGACCATTTGCCTGTGACCTTGATTTGAAGGATATCAGCTAGGTTGTTGATGCCGACGTCAGCTGAAATTTTGTTAGCACTCAAGCCCAAACAAGCAGTGACTACAGTAACTACAAGGGCAATTTTACGTGTGATAAAACCTTTCATTTTTAACTCCAAAATAAAATTTTCTGATTTTGATTCAGCAACAACTTATCCTTTACTAAAAGGATTAATGGTTAAAGTTTACTGATTACTACAGATTACACTTAAATCATTTTTGACAGGTTAAGACAAAATTAATTTTGTTAATAGTAGTTACGCTTAACTTGTCAACAATACACTTAAATAAGAGTTTATTTAATGTTTTATAAAAAACATCCTACTTTTCCTACTTTTCCTACTTTTAAGTGTTGGCTTCAACACATACTGTGGAAGTTCTAAAATAGATGCTATCGCGCTACCATTTTCTCTATTTTTCAGCAAAATATTGACTTTTAAATTTGCGGTCTGTGATTCTCATAAAGTATTGATTATGATAAAGTTTGAACTTTCACTCATTTATTAGAAACATAGCTTTAGCCTTGCTGTTCTATCTAGCTGCTGGGAAAACGAACTATCTGCGTCAAAGCTTAATAAGCCATGAACACAAGATTCTTACTGCATTCTATCGATTGTGCGATACTGAATTGCTTCTGCCACATGATTGGTTTTTAGCTCATCCTCTCCCGCTAAATCTGCAATAGTCCGCCCTACTTTGAGAATGCGATCGCTTGCTCTTGCCGATAAACCTAATTTTCTAATTGCTACTTCTAATAAACTGCGGCTAGCATCATCTAGCTTGCACCATTTTTGAAGATGACGACTTTGCATGTGAGCATTGCAACGCAGATTTGCTTCTCCTTGGAAGCGAGTAATTGCGCGATCGCTTGCTTGTTGCACTCGTTCACGCACTGATATTGATGTTTCTCCCGTAGGTTGTTGGGTAATCTCTTCTGGTTTCAAGCGATTCACGGCAACTTGTAGATCAATTCGATCCATCAACGGCCCAGAAAGTTTTGCCCAATATTGCTCGCGTTGACGGGGAGAACAAGTACATTGTTGGATGGTATCGCCATAATAACCGCAAGGACAGGGATTGGTACTCGCCACCAAAGTAAACTGCGCGGGAAACATTACTGATAGTTTGGTGCGGGAAATCGTCACATAGCCATCTTCTAAAGGCTGGCGCAGAAATTCTAAAACATCACGTTTAAATTCCGTGAGTTCATCAAGAAATAACACACCCCTGTGAGATAATGAAATTTCCCCAGGACGAGGAAAGCTACCACCACCCACAAGAGAAGGCCCGGATGCTGAGTGGTGGGGACTGCGAAAGGGGCGATCGCGTACTAATGAACCGCGATTTTTCAATAAACCAGCCACCGAATGGATACGAGTTACTTCTAAAGATTCGGTAAAACTCAGGGGCGGTAAAATTCCTGGTAAGCGCCGTGCCAACATGGTTTTTCCACTACCTGGTGGCCCGACAAAAATCAATTATCTTTAGCTCTTAAAAACAATTCTTTAAAGTAAACAACAACAACTTGACAGGTATATCTGCACATTGTAGACTACTTAACATTGAGCGAATTCCACACAGTCAACAAAGTCTACAAAGTAAATGAAAGTTCAAAGGGTACGCATCCCCAAGAGCGAGAAAATAACCTGGATTGTGCTAGGGGATGATTATTTGCCCATAGAACCAATTCGGCAATACCTAGCTTATCTAGAAAGCATTGAGCGATCGCCAAACACAATTAGGTCTTACGCTCACCACCTCAGTCTTTATTGGGAATATCTTCAAACCTACGATTTGGATTGGACACAAGTTAGCGTAATTGAGCTTGCCGAATTTATGGCATGGCTTAGAAGTCCTAATCCTCAAAAAATTGTATCAATTCAAGAGGTGGTCGCCAAGCGCACAGAATCAACTGTAAATGTGATTCTGACCTCGGTTTGTATGCTCTACGACTTCCACGAGAAAACTGGTAAAGTTCCTCATATTCCTCTTTATCGGTCACAAATCATGCCAGGGAGGAAATACAAAAGTTTTTTACACCACATTACCAAGAGCAAACCGATTAGAACTCGTTTAGTTAAGCTCAAAGAACCAAAACATTTTCCAAAAACACTTTCAACTGAGCAAGTGAATCAACTTGTCGAAGCTTGCAATCGAATTAGGGATAAATTTTTGATTTGTTTGCTGCATGAAAGCGGTATGCGAATTGGACAAGCGCTAGGTCTAAGACATGAAGACATTCAGTCTTGGGATAATCGAATTATTGTTATCCCTAGAGATGACAATGCTAATGGCGCTCGTGCTAAAGGCAACTCTCCCTACAATGTCGATGTCACAAAAGAATTGATGGGGCTTTATAGCCAATATTTACAAGATGAATTCATGGAAATACTTGGTGATGAACTTAGTGACTATGTTTTTGTAAATCTTTGGGATGGAGAGATTGGCTCTGCGATGACATACAACAATGTCATGGATCTGTTCAATCGCCTCAAAAGGAAAACCGGGATTGCTGCTCATCCCCACATGCTTAGACATACACACGCTACAGCACTAGTTCGTGAAGGCATGGAAATGGCTTATGTCCAGAAGCGACTAAACCACGCAAGTATTCAAACCACAATAGATACCTATGTTCATGTCAACAATGAAGACATGAAAAGAGAATATAACCAATATTTGAACAATAGATATGGATATGACGCAGAATCAGCCAGCAATTCAGAAGCCGAATAAAGTCTATCAATTTATCACTTGTCCCAAGTGTAAAAGTACCAGTTTTAGAAAAAATGGAAAAAATTCATCTGGTACTCAAATTTATATATGTAAGCAGTGCAGCAAAATTTTTACACCAGAAGCACCTAATTTAGCTCAAGAACATCATGGAATAGATGTAGAACCTAAATCTGAGTATTTTAAAAATGTTTGGGATTGTCGAGCATTGGGAGTTGAAGGTGGTGTAGGAAAATCAAGTTATAAACTGAATTTTGTTCCTATAAAACAAGATTGGCTAAAAGAAACAGCTAAAACTTATTTAAAAGTTTGCTTGAGTTCCATCACATTTGCTTCTGTACAAGAAAAGCTTGGTTCAATTAGAAAATTATCGAAATTTTTGTCAGAAAACTACCCAGATATTACTCCAGAAGAGATAGACCGCAATACAATCACGGAGTACACAATATATTTAGCAAGTCAAAAATTAGCATCAAGTACCCGTTACAAGTGCATTAGTGATGCAAAACTGTTTTTTGATGCTGCTTATCAATATCAATGGCTTGATGTCCGAAGGTACTTGGTTCGTCCTGAAGATTTCCCCAAGATAGAAAAAAGACTACCTCGCTACATTCCAGAAGAGGTAATGCAGCAACTAAATCAATACCTGGATGATTTGGCAGAGCCAATAATGAGAATGGTATTGGTATTGCAAGAGTGTGGGATGCGAATTTCAGAGCTAGTAAATCTTAGCTTTGATTGTTTGTTACAGGACAAATCTGGAGATTGGTTTTTAAGATACTACCAATTCAAGATGAAAAAGGAAATTACTATACCTATCTCTAGAGAGGTTGTAAGAGTTATTCAAGAGCAACAAAGATACATTCGCCAACATTTTACTCAAAAAGAATTTAACTATTTGTTTTGTGCAAATGTAGGAGCAGTCAGACCTAATTTTATTCCATCTCCTTATGTAATGCTACGAAAAACATTACCCAATCATCTTAACCGTTTAGCTAAAAGAAGAAATATTTGCGGCAACTCTGGTAATCTATGGCATTTCCAAACCCACCAGTTTCGTCATACAGTCGGAACACGAATGATAAATAATGGTGTTCCTCAGCACATTGTTCAGAGATATTTAGGTCATGAGAGTCCTAACATGACAGCAGTTTATGCCCATATTCACGACCAGACAATGAAAGAAGAAATTGCCAAGTTTCAAGGCAAGGTTGTGAATATTGCGGGGCAAGTTGTAGAACCTAATGATTTACAGGCAGATATAGCTGATTTGCAGTGGTTCAAGAAAAATATTCATGCTCAGGCGTTGCCTAATGGATCTTGTGCCCTGCCTAGCATTTCTCAAGGGTGCCCCCACGCTAATGCTTGCTTAACCTGCACTCATTTCCGAACTACTTCTGAGTATCTGGCAGAACACAAGCAGCAGTTAGAGCAGACCAACCAGATTATCCAAAAAGCTGAGGCTAATGGATGGGTGCGCCAAGTTGAGATGAACCAGAAGATCAAGATTAATTTAGAAAACATCATTTCCGTACTGGAGGTAGATGCAAATGACGCTTGAACGCAATGTTGATGGGCTGCGTGCTAATGCTAAAAGGAAACACGAAGAGGCACTAGAGAAAGTTAAGCAAGGAATTCGGAAACTTCAACAAGAAGAAAAAACTATAAACTTTAATACTGTTGCCAAAGCTTCAGGACTGAGTAAGGCTTGGCTTTATAAAGATACTGACACTAAAGATTTGATAGAAAGACTTAGGGAAAACAACTCACAAACTAAGGAAATACCACCAAAGCAAAGAAGCTCAGATGCTTCCAAAGATGCAATTATCAAAACGCTTAAGGAAAAAATTAAAAGAGTTGAAGCCGAGAATAGGGGGTTGCGTGACCAGCACGAAGCAATCTATGGCCGCATCCTTCAAGCTTCTGAGATAGAGCATCGATTAGAGAGAATGGAGGCAGAGAATACTAGACTAAAGAAAGAATTAGAAGCGTGTCTTACTCAGCTACAACCTCAGCCACAATCATTCCCAGCATCTAACAAGTCTGATATTACACCTATTTTACCAAAAAAGGAGATTAGTGATGCTATTAGAGATGAGTTAAATTCTTTGGGTATTAAGCTTAGTACCACCCTTGCTTCCAAGATACGGAAATCTACCGAAGAAGTAGTATTGACAGCTATTGAGGCACTAAAAGAGCAACTACAACATCAGATAATTAAGAGTCCAGGAGGATGGTTAGCTAGTGCAATTGATGATGCATGGGAACCTAACCAGCCCCAAGGTGTTGAAAGTAATCCAACAGACCTGTTTAGTGAATGGTATGGCTTGGCTAGAGAATTTGGGATTGTAATCGGGAGCAGGAAGGAAGAAGATGGATCTCTGTGGGTTCAAGAAAATACTAGCCACTGGTTCCCGTTTGAGCAGTTTTCGTCAAAATGGACGCTAGAGTATTTGCATTCAAAAAAGATTAAGTAAGGACGCAACCAGGCAAAAATCAATATTCATTACCTTGAGTCTAAATGACTCGCTTGGATCAATAAAAAATTTAGATTGCAATCTTTCAACTATTCTTCTTCTGTGGTAAAACTTAGAAAGCAGACTAATGTCTGCTTTTTTGCATAATCAATGGTTCCACTTTTAGCAGAGTAAGCGAAAGTGAATTTCGAGGCCACAACGCTTAAGCTGCCTAAAGATGGAGCCGACACAAACCCTCACCATAAAGGAGGTTTAATATGTCTAGACTAAAACCTAGTCTAGATGACAGTGCGCTGCGTAGTCAACTCTCCGACTTGAAGCAATCTGTCGATAATTCAACCAAGCAGTTGATAGACAAAATCTTGAGATTGCCGCCAGTAAAACTGCTTATTCTTTTCATTGTTTATTCCTTAGACAAAGCTACCAGCAAGGAAGTTGCTGAAAAGATTTTTTTCAATCGGCGTACAGCAGGACAGTACTTGGGAGAACTTGTTGAAGAAGATAATTTCCTTGGTTTTGTCCAGGCTGTGAATGATAATCCAAATTTTCCAGGGCTAAAAACTTATTTCGTCTTAAATGAGTCAACTAAGATAATTCTTGGTTTGGTTGCTGAAGCAGTCAAGTCAATAGATTCAAGCAATCATAAAAACAACGGGACTTTGCCTAAAGCAGTTGTGGAACCTAATTTCGACAACGTTGACGAAAACCTGATGGATAACAAGCTAATTAGCATAGAGCAAATCTGTAAAATCCATAAAAGTATCGTCGATCTCCCGCCTACATCCCAAAAAATTTATTTTTTGGTTGATGAAACTCCAAAAACAGTTAAACAATTTTCAGAGCGGATTGGGTGCGATTATACAACTGCAAGCAAGTACCTAAAAAAATACTGGGAATCGGGTATAGCACATAGAAAAATAGCACCTTCCTCCGGTAGTGGCAGGGGAGAATTTTTGTATTTTTTAAATCCCGATGTCGCTAAAGCACAACCAAAAGTCAAAAATCAGCATTTAACTCTTGCGTCTGCTGCAACTCAACTAGAGTCTGGAGATACCAGCCATGCTGATGCAGAAGATACGGCAGTCTCTATTCCAAGCATAAAAATATGCCAGAGCAGTGAAGGAGTCAATATGAGTACAGAATTTTCTCAACAGGAATCAGTTGGTCAGTCTATCGATACAAATGTTGCTGAAAGATTTGATGATATAGACGACCTAAATGAAATGCTTGCTCATTTCAAGCAAATTCAAAAAATCGAAAAAAGACTACGCACACGTTCAGGCTCAAGGGTAGAGGACTTAATAGCTATAGTCAAATCGCAAATGTCATAAAACAAAGTGGTGAGGGTAAAACCTCACCACTTTGTCAACTCATGGGCGGTGCTTGGTGCCAGACGGGTCTCCTAAACTCAGTGCTGAGGATTTCGATTATCCTACCGTCCAAAAGCTGATATGCACATATTAATACCTGTGCGTCGAATTTTGATATGACTCTAACCAAAGAAAATTATGGACAAAAACAAGTCGAAAGAACTCCAGTACGAAGGTCATGTGGTTCACCGCCGTGCAAGCGATGGACTAGTTAGCTTAACTGACATGTGGAAAGCTACTGGAGAGCCACCAAATAAATCTCCACGAGACTGGAAACGACTTGACAAGACCCAACAATTACTTGAAAACTTAGCTTTTACGACGGGCATCTCGCCCGTCCGAGTTAAAACTCAACGAGGCAAGTTATCTAAAGTTCGCTACATTATTTCTGAAATCCTTGGGATTATTGAAACTGTTAAGAACGGAAGGCATCCTGCAACATACGGTACTACTGAATTAGCAATTGATTATGCACAGACTCTTTCAGTTAAGTTTCATCGATGGACTTTGACTTCGCTCAAAGAACGAATTGAAGAGGAAGTAAATCCAGAGCTTGCCCTGAGTAGAGGCCGCGCAAGAGCTATTCAAGGATGGAAAAAACAAGGTAAGTCTGATGACTGGATTCAAGACCGTATAAATGGCATCCAGAATTACAAACAACACACAAATGTACTTGCTGCTCATGGTGTTGGCTGGCAAGGAAAGCGTAATGGCTTTGCTGAATGTGCAGATGCCATTAATTTAGAAATTCTGGGAGGACGTTCTAAAAGACTCAAAGTGATTTTAGGATTAACCAAAAAATCTGCACGGCTTAGAGATAGCTTGAATAGAAAACAATTGACAGCACTGAGCTTCGCAGAAGCATTAGCTGATGACGAAATTGAAATAAATGATTTACAAGGCAACAATCCTTGTCGGCAAGCATGTTCTCAAGCAGCCTACAGAGTTGTTTTAGCCGCTCAAGGCTCTACAAGAATTGTAGCGAAACTAGCTTATCCAGAATAACTTATACTCCTTTGCTGGGCTGCATTTTAGCTCTATGCTTAAAATCTGTTAATCTATAAATATAAAATTGTTGATTTAAATCACATCTAAGCATCTATATAAGAGTAATATTATGGCATAGGTTTGCTAGACGAATAGTGTGGGCTTTAACGCTGCACAGCAAAACAGGTAAAAATATGGAGGACAAAATACAAAATTACGCAAAATCGCCACTTACTGAGGCTGTTATTGAATTACGCGTTAAAATGTCTTTTGAGGGTGGGCTGTCATCTCTTGACAATTTTGGGCATAATATACAAGAGGAATATCCCGAACGCTTCGAGCTAGTTAGCTTTGAGAATGAGATTCAGATTGAGCAGGGCGGAACTTCTGTAGCTGCTAATCAGACTATTTTAGGGTATCGTTTTGCATCTCGTGACAATAAACGAATTGTTCAAGCACGTTTAGATGGATTTTCATTCAGCAGACTAGCGCCTTATGAAAAATGGGAGATATTTAGAGACGAGGCACGACGATTATGGAATATATACCAAATCGCCACTAACTCAAAGACCGTTAGTAGAGTAGCTGTACGCTACATTAATCGGATAGACCTCCCGTTACCTTTAAAAGACTTCAAAGAATATTTGTTAACAGTACCAGAAGTGTCGCCTAAACTGCCTCAGGGTCTGAGTGACTATTTTATGCAACTGCAAATTCCTCAAGAGGATATAGGATCAACTTTGATACTGAATGAAGCAATTATTCCACCGTTCAAGGATGATGTACTTTCTGTGTTATTGGATATAGATTTATTTTCTGATGTTAATTTTTTTAGTGACAAAGATGAATGCTGGGATTTACTAGAAATCTTTCGCATTCGTAAGAACGAAATATTTGAAAGTTGTATCACTGACAAAACTAGGGAGTTGTTCAAATAATGGCTACATTTACTGTCGGATCACCGAATAGCTCTTTTGTTCGTAATTTCACCAATAGGACACAGCAGCTTCAGGGAAAGGAAGGGCAACAACTAAACGAAAAAATTGTTAAAGTATCGCATGAAATTAAAGCTGTTGAATCTGTTCAAAGACTTCTAGAATCTTTGGAGCAAGACAATCAACGAAGACATCAAAGACTTCTGGATTATATCCAATCTCTGCGCTCTGAGGTGGTTGCTAGCACCGAAACAGAGTTTACGCTATCAGTTCTTGAGAAAGCCGAACAGACTTGGGAAAATTTAAGAAGCGTTTTCTTGTTAAAAGGTCAGTGTCTGGAGGTACCAGATGCTTGTCCTGGATGCCAAGATAATTTGATGTATGCTTGGTCAAAAGGAGAACACTATCTTGAATGTGAAATTTTTGGCACTGGAGAAGTAGAGTTCTTTTATCGCAACAATAATGAAACTTGGGGAGAAGATATAAAAGTTGGACAGGAGTTCTCTACTGCAATTATTGATAAGGTTGCACTATTTGCTTGGTGATCTTTATATGAGGCTGGATCTGGTACAAGATTTAGAATCAGTACCAGATTATTGCCGTGTTATACGCCTTGCTCGATTGCCAAAAGATTTTTTAGAAAACAAGAAGGTATTAGCAGTTCAGTTAGAACCAGAATTACAGCCTTCAACTGAAGACAAAGAGTCAAAGCCCCCTCATCTCAGCTTTTGGGTTGAATTTCTTACAACACCAGAGCAAGCATATAATTTTCTGCAAGAAAGGAAACCTGATTCAGACAAAAAATTAGTTCTTCGCCTGCAAGTTAGCGAGATTCGTAAAGTTGTGGGGATTGCTGATGCAGAAAAGACTTACCCAGGATTACTGGATGTTATATGGGTGTTTTTGGAAAAAGCTGTAAGAGATGAACGTCCAGGAGCAAAAGGACACTCTGGAATCATTGGTTTATTTGAGCAATCCTTACCTAGCGAGCTAACTCAAAGACAGGCAAAAAATTTACGCAAAGATTTACGCTCAAAGCTAGCAGAATTAGCTTCCAAAGACTGTTTTTTACTTAAAGAGTAAAATTATTTAAATTAAAAATTAAATAGATAGCAATAAAATCCAGGATTGTGGCTTTCCGTTATAGCAGAGTGCCAGACGATTTTTGCAGATAAAACTTCAAGCGTCTATGTTTATATGTAAACATAGTAAACTAGCTCCAGCAAAATGGTTGTACATGTTTAGCTATAGATAAAATCAAATTATGCCCACCAGCAGCAGCAATTTCTAAGGCACGACGCGCATGAGCTTGTCCTTTCACCTCATGTAAATCTGCGCCAGGGTAAGATACTGTTGCTATCTTTGTCGTGTCATCTATCTGCACAGGTTTGTAACGCCCTGGATTATTTAAAAAATCTACTACCTCAGATAGATGTTTGCAGCCGTAAACAGCCAAGTCTTGAACCACTGCTGCTTCTTGGGCATTATCAGCAGGGATAACTAAACCTGCAATTCCCATCTTTTGGGCTGCTGCTGCGATCGGCAAAACACCAGCCACCGGGCGCAAACTGCCATCTAGAGAGACTTCACCTAAGAATAAATAATCCCCTAATAAATCAGCGCTAACTTGCTCAGAAGCCGCCAAAATGCCTACACTAATAGGCAAATCGAAACAGGGGCCTTCTTTCCGTAAATCTGCCGGAGTTAAATTGATCACAATTTTCCGCATGGGAAAGGCAAAACCTGCATTTTTCAGCGTTGCTTTGACTCTTTCTCTTGATTCTTGAATCGCTGAATCTGGCAATCCCAAAACAACAATTCCCGGTAATCCCCCTGACACATCGACTTCTACGCCGACTTTGACGGCATCGATGCCGACAATTGATGCACTCCAGACTCTGGCAAGCATTTCTTATATAACAGTAAACCTTTCAAATCTCTAGCAGATGCGTGGGTAGATTGGCATTAGTGAAACCACAGAGACGATTTATGATCAAAATAGTGAATAAGACTTTCTCGCTGGCGTTTGGAGAGAACGAGCCTAACTGGCTGCAACAACAGCACCGTCATTTACTAACTTGCCATCTTCCATGTAAACGATGCGATCGGCAATATCGAGAATGCGATTGTCATGAGTCACCAAGAGAATGGTACAATCCTGCTCTTTAGCTAGTTTTTGCATGAGGTTGACCACATCTCGTCCCGATTTACTGTCAAGGGCGGCGGTAGGTTCATCCGCTAAGACAATTTTAGGACGACCGACCAACGCACGAGCGATCGCTACTCTTTGTTTTTGTCCCCCTGATAAGTCATCAGGATAATAATTGAGGCGCTCTCCTAATCCTACCTCCTCCAACATTTGGGCTGACCGAGTTTTCATTTCTGGCTGCGAAATATTTTTGTGCAATTCCAAGCCCATTCTGACGTTTTGCAGCGCAGTCAGGCTACCGTGCAGATTGTGCGCTTGGAAAATATAGCCATTACTACGTCGCGCTTGGGTGAGTCGTGCTGCGTTAGCGCCACAAAGTTCTTGTTCCAAAACCTGCAAACTGCCAGATTGGGCAGAACGCAAGCCGCCTACTAAGGTGAGAAGTGTAGTTTTACCAGAACCAGAAGGCCCGGTCATGATAATAATTTCCCCAGCGTTAATATCCAGATTAATATCAAAAAGAACTTGCTTGCGAAGTTGACCATGACCGAAGTAGTGGTCAAGATTTTTAACAGAGATTACAGGTTGACTAATCATAAATAGCTCTATTACTCGTGATGATTGTCATTTATCCTTTACAAATGACTAATGACAAATGACAATTTTTAAAACATATCCGCCGGGTCAGCAGACTGTAATTTACGAGTAGCGATCGCACCAGAAATTATACACATAATCATAGTCAGCACTAACACTGTCAAGGCTCGTGCTAAGGTCATATATACGGGTAAATTCGTAGCATTACGAGTCAGATGGTAGAGTCCCAAGGGTACAATTGCTCCTGGAATAAAGCCCAATACTGCTAAAATTATTGCTTCTTCAAACACTACACTTAGTAGATAAAAATTGTTATAACCCATTGCTTTGAAGGTGGCATATTCTTTGATATGGGCATTCACATCAGTAGAAAGAACTTGATAGACAATAATTACCCCTACCAAAAACCCCATCGTTACACCCAAGCTGAAAATAAATCCGATGGCGGTGTTTTCTTGCCAATACTTTCTTTCAAAGGCGATAAATTCATCGTGGGTAAGAACTTTGACATCATTACCTAAATAAGATTTCAAGTTTTTTGCCACTTGCTCTGGATCATTTCCTGGCTCGAGCTGAATCAAACCCAAACTTATACTGCTTGCGTCTTGTCTGGGAAATAATCGCAAAAAGTTCTGATCGCTGGTAATCAAGCTTCCATCTGCAATAAAAGAAGCTCCAACCTTAAATAAGCCATTAATATTAATTGTGCGCCGTTGTATTTCGGTTGTGACGGTTTTACCCTGTTCAATTTGAGCGATCGCCTCTGTATAATTTCCTCTGGAAGCGCTGTCGAATAAAACGGTATCTGGTAACTTAATCACGTCCAAGTTGCGATTAACTTCCGGTAAGTCAAAAAGTTGCTTGTCAGGATTGAACCCTATAACTAGTACCGCCGTTTCTTGCCGCGTTTGGGGATTTTTCCAATCGATAAAGTTGAGATACATTGGTTCAGCCGATTTCACTCCCGGCATATCCATTGCCTGGTACAGTCGCCGTCGAGGAAATGTAGACATATTTGCCAGGTTACGAGCTTGGGGACTAACTAACATGATGTCTCCCTGCATACTCGCATGTAGCCTGGTGTTACTGTCAAACAGAGCATTCTGAAACCCTAGCTGCATGAACATGAGAACATCGGCAAAGGCAATGCCTGACAATGCCACCAAAAAACGCCCTTTTTCATGACTTAATTGCAGCCATCCTAAAGGCGTTCGCCGCCGTAGTTGCTGGATAAATCCAATCACAGTTCAATCACCGCCTTGACTTGCAGATTAGTTAAGCTACTAGCTTCTAAACTAGATAGCCGATTCAGTTGGACATGCACTTCCACAACTCTGGCATCTATATTACTAGAGGGGTCGGCATTGATGACATTCTGTCGCTTTATCTGCATACCAACCCTATCTACTCTTCCCAGTAATTCATTAGGTAGAGAATCGCTACTGATCCGCACTCGTTGCCCCGGACGCACTTTATTGATATCACTTTGGTAGACTTCTGCTACCGTATACATTTGTTCGGTTTGACCTAAATCCACAATTCCGTTATTACTAACAGTTTCTCCCGATCGCGTATTAATCTCCAAAATTCGACCAGCTTTAGGAGCTATAACGTATGCCTGTGCCAGTTCTGCTTTAATTTTCTCGGCAGTAGCTTGAGCGCTGTCTATTTCTGCTTGTGCGGTTGCTATATCTGTTGGACGCACTTCAGCAGTTTGGTTCAGTGTGGCTTTTGCCTCATTAATTTGCTCTTGAAGAGTGGCTAGAGTTTTATTCCGGTTGGCTTTTGCCTCATTAATTTGCTGTTCTAGGGTGGCGATAGTTGTTCTCTGGGTAGCTTGACTTTCCAACAACTGCTGAGTGGAAGTTTCTGCACTCAAGCGTCTCCTATCAACTTCCTGGCTAGAAATTGCTCCTTGTTGGTATAAAGTTTCGTAGCGTTGGGCATCAGCTTGGGCATTAGCTTTCTCGGCTTCTAAACGAGCCACTGTTGCGTTTAACTGCTGCTTTTGACCTTCTAGTTCCGCTTCTAGGCGATTAATTGTGGCTTGCTGAGTTTTAACATTTCCTTCTAATTCAGCTTGCAGACGGCTCACAGTGGCTTGCCGTGCCCCAATTTCTCCCTGTTTTGCTCCCGCTTTTACTTGGGCAAGACGGAGTTTTGCTACTTGGACTTGTTTTTGTGCTTCACGCAAACTTCCTTGTAAGCGATCGCGACTGTCCATAACCGCAATTACCTGCCCAGCTCTTACTTTATCCCCCTCCTTAACCAACAGTTGTTGAACACGATTCCCTTCATTCGAGGTAGGTGCAGAAAGTTTTATTACCTCGCCATTTGGTTCCAACCGCCCCAATGCTGTTACTGTTTTTACCACTGGCTTGGGTGATGCTGATGCTTCTTGCGACTTATTAGCTGCACCCTGAAACTTTTGTATCGTATAAACACTTAATGCACCCATTATAAAAGATGCTAGCATTGCTAACAAAACAGGCAATTTAAAGATATTTTGGGAAGGACGCGATTCATCTAGCTTTAAGTTTTGCTCCATAGCACCCACCTTAACTAGCGGACAATAAAACTAAACCGTCTAGTTTTAATATGCTAAACTAAACGGAGTAGTTTAGTCAATATCGCGTAGTTCAAATTGTCATTAATTTGTCCTAATTGCAAATTAGGGGCTTCCAAATAAAAAATATCCTATCGCTTTAAGAGTAGGGGGCGGGAAAGCCGTAGTGAAGTTCAGAAATTGGATAATTTATTTTATAGCAATTTTAAATAAGCCGTAAAAATCTCCGATTCCTCTCTCTGGCTTCTCTGCACCTCTGCGGTTAATTTATTCTTACAAATGATTTAGGACTGCTATAATACCAATTCTCTTATTGAGATTGATTACAAAGGAGAAAGTATTTTTAATTTGAATTCTTTTTAAGATGATCTTACAGCACAGGATAATAAAAAAATGACCCGCATAAGAATTAACGAAGTTGAGCGGGAGAGTTCAAGCGATAAAGTCGAAAAGATTTTGCAAGGGGCAATGCAAGAGTTTTTAGCACATGGCTATGCTGGCGCAAGCATGGATAGGGTAGCGGTAGCAGCAAGTGTTTCTAAAGCGACAGTTTACAGCCACTTTCAAGATAAAGAAGGACTTTTTAAAGCATTGGTAGAGCAATTGGCACGAAAGCGGTTTGAATCAGTTTTTGGCACAGAACCTCTTGAGGGAGAACCCCATATCGTCCTGCGGCAGTTGTTAACAAAAGCATTAACACAGATGCTCAACGACAAAGAATTTCAGGGATTTCAGCGAGTGCTGATTGGGGAGTCTGCTCGTTTTCCTGAATTATCTCAACTTTTCCTGAGTTGTATTGCTAAACCGGGGAGCGAGATTATCACTCAATACTTAGTTTCTCGCCCTGAACTTAATATTCCTGATCCACAAGCAATGGTATGGATTTTGATGGGGTCAATAGTGCATTTAGTGATTGCTCAGGAGATTATGCATGGCAAAGATATTTTACCAATGGAAAGCGATCGCTTGATTGATGCCTTGATACACTTAATTGCTAATTGCGCCAATTGATTGGCTATGTCCCAGTGCTTGTTCGGTCTGAAGTTCAAATATCACCTTGATAGATATCAGTCCGCCAAATTACCTATACCCATCTGTAGGAACTAGGTGTACACACAAGTTATCCGATTACCCAAAAGTCCTCCAAAACCTCACCCTGTCCTATCGGACATCCTTTTCCTTATTAAGTACGGTGTACACACATCCCTCTACAAAATCAAAATGTAGTAGATCCTCCTAAATCCTCCTTTTTAAGGAGGACTTTGAGAGGTTTTTGCCCCCCTTTTTAAGGCAGGGCTGTTTCATTCCCGAAAGAGCTTTAAAAATCAAGGGTTCTAGCGATTAAAAATTAGTTATTTTGTTACCAGCGTGCCGATGAAACCAACTATTTTACTGATATTTCAGTGCTTAAATGTTCATCTCTTCGTCACGCTTACTTACAATTTTCTCGCTAACCATCTTGACAAATCCTGTTTGAAATGGAATGAATCAGCCCTACCTTTTTAAGCTATGCATTATAAACATCTTTCTTAACAGAACGATAGACAAAAGAGAGAAGTTGTGTATTGTCTATACAAAGAACCAGAAGCATACCAAAGTTAACAATGGAACAATGGATCACACAAGAACTAGAAAGAACGGAATTAGGTGATGCAAGAAGAACCAGACGGTTGATCAAAATAGTTGAAAATTTAAGTGCTAAACCAGAGGCGAGTATTCCACAAGCCAGTGGGACATGGGCAGAAACTAAAGCCACCTATGACTTCTGGGATTCACCATACATCAAACCATCGATGATTAGACAAGGACATATTGATGCGACAGTAGAGCGAATTGCCAAGCATCCGGTGGTGTTGGCAATTCAAGATACAACCGAACTGAACTACACAAGCCACAAAGCACTATCGAAAACAGGATATCTGGACAGTAAATATGCTAAAGGATTAAAAGTCCACTCAGTCTTCACAACCTCTCCACAGGGAATACCATTAGGCATCATTGGGCAGCAAGTGTGGTCAAGGAAGGAAGAAGAACTAGGAAAAGCCGAAGACAGAAAACAAAAATCGACCTCTCAAAAAGAAAGTATTAGATGGCTGGATGCCTTGAACACAACTGAGTCAATTATCCCGGAATCAGTACAGGTAGTAACTATTGCCGACCGAGAAGCTGATATTTATGACTTATTTGCTTATTCTCGTCGTCAAGGATCAGATTTTCTGATTCGAGCTACTCAGAATCGCTGTTTGGCTGACTGTGAGCAGCATTTATGGGAAAAGTTAGAATCTGTTGACTCACTCGGCACAATAACGCTTACGGTGAAACGCAATCCCACTCGACCGCCAAGAACTGCTACCCTGACTCTTCGTTATCGCACCATTACCATTGCACCACCGCAAAATCGCGCCAAAACAGAACTTCTAACTCCGATAACATTACAGGCAATTTTAGTCACAGAAGTTGCTCCTCCACCACAGATTGAGCCGATTTGTTGGTTACTGCTGACTACCTTAGAAATTAGCGGTCTGGAAGATGTATTGCAGTATGTGCAATGGTACAGTTATCGTTGGTTGATTGAACGTTATCACTATGTTTTAAAAAGTGGTTGTGGGATTGAGAAGTTACAACTAGAAACGGCGCAAAGATTAGAGATGGCTTTGGCTACATATAGCATAGTTGCTTGGCGTTTGCTGTGGTTAACTTACTTGGCTCGTTGTTCTCCCGACTCTAGTTGTGAACAGGTTTTAGCACCTCATGAGTGGCAAGCCTTGTATACCACCATACATCATCAACCTTATCCTTATCCTACACCACCGACTTTGACCCAAGCTGTCAATTGGATTGCTCGACTGGGCGGGTTTTTAGGTCGTAAAGGCGATGGCTCTCCTGGGGTGAAAGTTCTCTGGCGTGGATTGAGTCGATTACATGATATTGTTGTCGGCTGGCTGGCTTTTCAGCCTCTCAATAGTTAATTATTTCCCCATTTTCTCGTCAGTTTTTCAGGGTTTTGACTCTTGGACTTCCGAGCTTTTAGTTTTTTGAGCCAACATAGCCATGAGACAGTCATACTTTTTTTGACTGTGTTAATTCTCATCGCCATTTCCTCTAGTCACTAGTGATTTTTTCCTCCATTCTCCACTGCATAACTCCTAACTTTTGTCAATCCTTGTATTAAGAAAGATGTTTATAATGCATAGCTTTTTAAGGGGGGTTGGGGGGATCAAAAGCTTATGGGGCAACTCTTAAAGGCTTGTGTGTACACCGTAGTTATTAAGGAGAGGGATCGATTTTATGTAGTAAAACCAGGGTGAGGTGTCTCAGTGGCTCTGAGACTTAACCGTAAATTGCCTTCAGAAAGACTTGTGTATACACGCCCCATCTGTAGGAAGGGAAGACAAAGCACAGCTTTGACAGGGTGAAGTTCTCCGGGTTTAAACTAAGTAATAAAGCGAACATCATATGACTCAATCCTGAAATATTTGCCCAGGATTTATTACAAGTGAGAATCCGGGGATAGTATATGATAGGGAAATGATACCCTTACTTCATAATAGTACGGTTAGTATGGTTTGCAAAAGCTTGCTTTACGTGAAAATGCTGTAATAATTAGTATCAAATAATTATTAAAAAACTGCTATTCGTCCAATATCTTTTCAAAATCGGCGAATCTACGGCAGTTATGCTTATAGGCTTTTAGATCTCATAGTTTAACAATAATTAATAAACAAGCTTTAACAAAAAGATGACTAATGAGAACCTTCTGCTCACCGCTTTGCCACGCGAGCTGTACAAGCGGATAGAAAACAAAATGGAACAGGTAGAGCTTTCATACGGCGAAATACTCAACAGACCCGGCGAACTCATCGAAGAAGTCTACTTCCCCCTTACCTGCTTAATCTCAGTCACCATCACAATGATGGACGGTAGCACCGTTGAAGCCGGAGTGGTCGGAAGCCGCGAGATGGTAGGGATCAACGCCTTCATGGGCGGTCAGGAGACGACGCAGACCCAGTACATCGTTCAGGTTCCTGGCAAGGCGGTGAAAATGAAAGCACATCTGTTGCTCCATGAGTTCGACACCAATAAGTCGCTGCGGGACGTAATGCTTAAATACACACAGGCTTACATAGCACAAATCTCGCAAAATGTTGCCTGCAACCGCACTCATACGATAGAAAAACGCATGGCCCGTTGGTTGCTTGAGTCGAGTGACCGTCTCTACTCGGATGAACTCATCCTGTCTCATGAGTTCCTCTCCCATATGCTGGGCGTGCGCCGCTCTGGGATCACCGAAACCGCCCATATTCTAGAAAAGAAAGGTCTTATCGAATGCAGCCGAAAGAAAATCAAAACCATTAATCGGCAGGGACTAGAAGAGGCTTCCTGCGAATGTTATGGGGTAATCAAAGAGGAATACAATCGCCTGCTAAGTTTTAACCTAACCTAAAGAGATAACGGATAAAGTTCTTCTGACCTTAAGAGTGTTAATTGAGGCTGTTGCCAAACGTGAGTGATGTCACGCACCATCCAGCGCAAGCCTGTTAACTTGCCTTTAACGTCGCGCATAGGAGCTACAGTTATAGCAACCTCAAAAGGCTCACAGTAACGGGGCTGTATACATAATATCCACTCTTGTACATAGTCACACTCAGACTCATACATCTGGTTTAGTTGGCAACGAAATGCCTGACGTTCTTCTACTGCAATGAAACAGACTAACGGTTTGTTTAGCAAAAATCGCTGTTGAAGATTGAACAGTGTGGCAGTGGCAAGATTAGCTGACAGAATTTTCCCTTGTGTGTCACTCACAAAGTAAGCATTTGGTATGAACTCCAACAGGTCTTGGTAGCGCTTGCATTCCTCTCTAAGTCGTGCTTGTACATTTCCCAATTTTTGAGTTTGCTCGAACAGCTTCTCTGTAACTATCTCTAATGTTTTTGAAGCAGTATCAAGTTCTTTTAAGTCTGCTTCCAGCAAATCGGCTTCTGGCTCTACTGTGGTGTTCGCATCTTGGTACAAGTTTAAACACCCTTGCAATAACTGTAACTGCTGGATAAATATATTTAGATTCATTTTCAATTCAGGTGACATTTAAGTTTCAATCCCTGAATAAAAAGAGACTGTTAACCAATTCCTAATGGGTTTTATCCCACAAATTATTCATTACTGGGTTTTAGCCAGTAACGAGAAGTTAAGAGATATTGCCATCCATGAATTTGTTCCCAAATTTTTTATAACTTCGGGATTGCCTCTATTTAAGTATCTTTACAGACTAAAGCCCTCAGTCGCTGTCAGTCAGTACGATTCCGTACAATATTATGAAAATCCGTTGCAAGATTTGCCATGAGGTTATTTCAACAACTATGCTGTAATCCTGGCACTATTGCTTTGTATCCCTTATTGCTAGCGAACTTAACATTGAACTATACTTTATCTGCCTTAATTTGTTCACCAGATGGAAGAACAAATTTCGTAAAAAGAGTAATTTTTTTTAGACAACATTAAGCACAGCCTATTCTCTAGTTTATTTACAGACTAGAGGGTTTTTCATAGCTCAAAAGAATTAGGAAGAATTACTGAAGGAGCTTGTTATACAATAATTGCTCCATCGACATAATACGGATTTTTACCCAACCCTATACAAAAGGTCTAGAAATTGTATGGATGATTTAAAACAATTAGATAAGTATGCCTTTCAAGTCTTAACGATGTTTAGGGAGGGGTATTCTAGTCGCCAGATTGCCCAGCAGTTTCATCTAAGTTATAAGACAGTAAAGGATATTGTGGAACGGTTTTCTCACTAGCGATAAAATGAAAAGATTTTTAATCCTCCAGTGCCTCTGATTATAGGTAAAACTCTCTTGCTTTGAATTTAAGAATAAATCCAAAAGCCGCACCGACATTTGAAGGTGCGGCTTTAAGTTTCACAGAGATGGGGTTAGCTCTATCAATATTCGTAGAAAAAATGTGAGATTTTTCGATGTCTCAGTACTTGGGGCTATAGCACCCCCTACTGGTTTAAGGTTCCATCTTCATTTCGAGTGTAGCTCTGTACAAGCGTGACTCAAATAGACAGTGAAAAAATCCCCTTGCTGTCTTCAGTGGGGAGAATCTCAATGTTTTTTCCATAGAAGCTACAGTGTTGCCTCCAGCTTTTTTGTTCCTAACAGGCTTTCACCAATATATGCTCTAGCGATCGCAAGATTAACTAGGCAGGAATCACTTGAACAACTAGTGCGCGTTTATCCAGCGACTGGATTTTACCTACTTGACTGAGATCATTTGCAATTCGGTCTAGCAGTTCTCCTGCTTTGTCACGATATTGATGTTCTCGGCCTCGTAAACGGATGGCAAATTTGACTGAATCGCCTTTACTCAACCACTCACCTGCTTGTTGGATGCGTAAATTGTAATCAGCCACGCCCACGTTTAGGCCAAATCGCACTTCCTTTACCGTGGGTCTAGCACTCTGGCTCTGACGTTTTTTCTTTTGATACTGAAGCTTGCCATAGTTGAGAATTTTAGCGATTGGAGCCTCTTTACCTTGGGAAACTACAACTAAGTCAAGCTCTAAGCTCTCGGCTAGCTGTAGCGCCTCATTGGTGTCGATCAGACCACGATTGTTATTCTCATGGTCAATCAAGAAGACGCTAGGTGACTTGATTTGTGAATTAATCAGTTGCTTTTGGATTGCGATAACGAATTTCTCCTAATTGTTCAACATTTTACATTCCAAGTAATGCTAATTTAACACAACGCTGAATTAGAGCAACTTTAACCACACAATCCACTACAATCTGTTAAAATGTGGAATTGCGGCACTCGCTCTTCAGTCTTTGCGCTATTGCCCATCAGCCTTTCAACGCTTTTTTATCCGTCCGCCTAAGACTGACGCCGCCATTGGCGACAGGCCGATGTTATTTTTGGAGTTCTATGTCTTTTTCTACTCTCGGCTTGTCCAATGAAATTATCCGTGCGGTTACCGAACGCGGGTACACCGAACCCACACCAATTCAAATACAGGCGATTCCTGCCGTCTTGTCGGGTAGCGATTTGCTAGCTGGGGCACAAACTGGCACTGGAAAAACCGCTAGTTTTACCCTACCGCTTCTGCATCGGTTGTCGTCTGACAAGAGCACCAAAGGTACATATAAGGGATACCCACCGATCCGGGCGCTGATTCTTACCCCGACTCGTGAACTCGCCGCCCAGGTAGAAGAAAGCGTGCGCGAGTACGGTAAGTACTTGCAGCTAAACTCGATGGTGATGTTCGGTGGAGTCGGTATTAATCTGCAAAAACAGCGTTTGAAGAATCGAGTGGATATTCTAGTCGCTACTCCAGGGCGACTGTTAGACCATGTACAGCAGGGCACGCTGAACCTGTCGCATATTGAGGTTTTGGTGCTAGATGAAGCAGATCGGATGCTGGACATGGGCTTTATTCATGATATCCGCCGCATCCTCTCACTCTTGCCCAAACAGCGACAAAATTTGCTATTCTTCGCTACTTTCTCGGACAAAATTAAGGCACTCGCCGCCGGGCTGCTTAATAACCCGACGATGATTGAGGTAGCACGCCGCAACGTTACCGCCGAGACGATCGCACAAAAAATTTACCACGTAGACCGTGACAAGAAACGCCAATTACTTGCTCACTTGATCCGCCGAGATAATTGGTATCAAGTGCTAGTGTTTACCCGCACTAAGTATGGCGCTGATCGTTTGGTTAAGCAATTGGGCGAAGACCGTATTCAAGCACTGGCAATCCACGGGAATAAGAGCCAGCCGGTGCGTACCAATGCTCTGGCGAAGTTCAAAAATGGCAGCTTACAGGTATTGGTGGCGACAGACATTGCTGCTAGGGGTCTTGATATCAGCGAACTGCCCCATGTAGTCAACTTCGATCTACCCAATGTACCGGAAGATTATGTTCATCGCATTGGGCGTACTGGCCGCGCTGGCGCATCAGGTGAAGCCGTGTCGCTGGTGTCTGTTGATGAATACCCTCTATTGACAGATATCGAAAAACTGATTCAGCAGCGCTTACCAAGGGAAGTAGTGGCTGGTTTTGCGCTTAATCCCGATACCAAGCCAGAAGCAATCCCAAGTGGACGGCAACACAGAGCCAAGCCTGGAGGTGATAAGCGTCCGGCTGGTGCTCCTAAACCGTTACTACAGAAATCGGCTAAACGTAAGGCAGCGCCACCTGCCACGAATGGGGATAAGCCTGGTGCGCGTTCGTCGGCATCGCGCCGTTCTGCTAAACGCGATCGCTAATTTTCGTTCTTAAGGATTACTCTTTCAGCAACATTCCTAAGCGGTTAAATTCACTTTCAACCTGCTCTTGAACTTGACTTTATAGCCAGGACTTACGCACAAACTATGATTTTACGTCATTACGAGCGTTCGCGGAGCGTCTGTCTGCGACACGCTGCGCGAACGTAGAGAAGCGAAGTAATCGCCAAGGCTTGGTTTTTCGTCACAAGTGCGTAAATCCTAATAGAGACACTACTGTTAGGACTTACGCACTTAGCTTAGATATTGAAACTAAGAATGAAAAATAGCACAACGCCCCATGCTCAATTACAAAATTCCCAAAAAATGGTTAGTTTTGGTTGCACTGGCTTTGATATCTGCCTTGTTGCTAGCGATCGCATCTACAGCCTCAAGTATTTACTTATATGGCAGCAGTACTAATAATATCAAGGCAGATGCAGCAATTGTTTTAGGAGCGGCAGTTTGGGGACAAGAACCATCTCCTGTTTTCAGAGAGCGAATCAACCACGCCATTAACTTATATAAAAATGGATATGTTAAGACGATCATTTTTACTGGCGGAGTTGGCGAGAGTAATGAACCATCTGAAGCTATAGTTGGAAAAAATTATGCACTCGCACAACAGGTAAAAGCTGCTGACATTTTCACTGAAACTGAATCTCGCACAACTCACCAGAACCTCAAAAATGCTTTGGAAGTAGCGAATGCTCACCAATTAACCAAGTTTCTTATTGTTAGTGATCCATTGCATATGAAGCGAGCCGTATTAATGGCACAAGGCTTAGGAATGGATGCACATTCGTCTCCCACACCGACTACCCGCTATCGCAGTTTTCACAGTCAGATGGAGTTTTTGAGCCGAGAAACTTATTTTTACTTTGTCTATTTAGTGTTTAAAATCTAGCTGTAGGTTCCGAAACTACAATAACTCTGTAATGGAAAATAACCGTTGTCGGTCTATTTGTTGCAGCTTGATTTTTTCAGCGTAGAAAGCCTGATAATAGGATTGATATCGCTCTGGTTCAGCTTCGGGATCAGTTTGTTGCCATAGTTCCAAAAAGTGGCGATAGCGTTTTTCAAGCATTACTAAATCCATACAAGCGATCGCAGCTTGAACTACTTGTGGAGTCCGAAGTATTTCTTTCTGGTTTTTTTCATCTACATGAAATAAATGGGAAATTAACCCCATCTCATTGCTAAATTCTAAAAAATGGTCTTGCAAGCGGGAAATTAAATCTGGTTGAGACGCAAAATTTCTCGTTTCTACATCAACGGATGAGATTTCTAAAATCTGTTGCCATAAAAATCGGTGGTGAGAAAGGCTAAATTGCAAATTTCGCTCCTCTAGTTCGGCAATAATCGCTTGACGCTGTTCAGGACAATGTAAGTAAATCCTTAGCAATAACGCCTCTGCGTGTTCTAAAAGGTTGCGTTCTGTAGGAAGTGGAGCGTGAGAAACTTTGCTAGCTCCCCATGCCTTCCTGGCCGACACGGGCTTGGAATATGTAGCCGTAGCTGGAGCAATTTGAGTTAGCAGATTTTCGACTCTTAAGGGTATAAGTCTGGTATCTCCCAAACTGAGTATTTCTGCACAGTAGGAAACGTAATAGTTGCGTGTATCGCTGTTAACTATATTTTTAAGTAATTTGACTAATTGCTGAGTTACTTGCTGAAAATCAGTAGCCTGTCTCAAATCACGATCTTGAATAATTTGCTGAATCTGCCAGTCTAACCACAGTGGCGCATTTTTTAGCAGTTCTGCATAATCTTCTGGAGTGTGGCTATGCAAGTATTCATCAGCATCTTTACCATCGGGTAAATTGAGAATCTTTAGCTGAACTTCGCCTTTGTATGCTAGTTCGGCAATTTCACCGATCGCACGTTCGGCGGCATTGGTTCCGGCTTTATCAGCATCAAAGTTGAGTACTAATTGTTTTGATTCGGTGTAGCGTAATATTAACCGGACTTGTTCTAAGCTTAAGGCTGTACCAAGGGAGGCGACTGTGTTATTAATACCAGCCGCGTGGAGAGCGATCGCATCAAAATATCCCTCTACTACCACGGCTTGATCGAGTTGAGAAATCCCACCTTTGGCTTGATCGAGGGCAAATAATGTTTTACCTTTACTAAAAAGTTCGGTTTCTGGTGAATTCAGATATTTAGGCTGCTCATCAGTCAAGGTTCTACCACCAAAGGCAATGACACGCCCTTGGAAGTCGCGGATGGGAATCATCAAGCGATCGCGGAATACATCATAATAACCACCCCCTTCCCTGCGTGGCTTAATCAATCCCGCTTTTTCTAGTATCTGTGCTGGATAGTGTTTATCTTCCACTAGATAACGATAGAGAGTTTCCCAACCTGCGGGGGCATAACCTAAGCCAAATTGCTGTATAGTTTCTTCTTTGAGTTGGCGGTTAGATTGCAAATATTCAAGTGCCTTTTGCCCTTGTGATTGTCTCAAGGCGTGTTGATAAAACTGGGCGGACGTTGCCAGAACTTCATACAACTGCTCACGCAAAGATAGCTGACGCTGTAATTCTTGACGTTGTTCGGGTTCTAGAGTTTGTACAGGTACTTGGTAACGCCGTGCTAAATCCAGCACCACATCAGCAAAAGAGCGCTTCCCCAACTCCATGACAAACTTAATGGCATTTCCTCCGGCTTGACAGCCGAAGCAATAGTACATTTGCTTAGTCTGGCTGACGGTGAAACTGGGAGATTTCTCATCGTGGAAGGGGCACAAACCGACAAAATCCTTTCCGCGTTTGCGTAAAACTACGTATTCGGATACAACATCTACAATGTCAGCCCGTAGTTTAACTTCTTCAATTGTGTCTGGGTGCAAGCGGGGAATTTGCATTCTAGTCTATTTATCAATTCATGGGTTAGTAGTTAACACTGCGGTGCGTTTCCCAACTGATAGCTATTATATTCTTGTTGCTAGACCAAGAATGATTTATAGAATTGCTTACACTTAATTTTATCAGAGGAAATACTTAAAATGGGGCGTATTTTTATTTCAGCAGCTCACGGAGGCAAAGAAGCCAGAGGAATCGATCCAGGTGCGATCGCAGGTGGTACAAGTGAAGCGAAAGAAATGATTCTGCTGCGCGATTTGATTGTCACGGAACTGAGAGCGCGGAATTTGGAAATTTTGGCGGTTCCTGATGACTTGAGTGCCGCCCAAACTATCACTTGGATCAATTCTCGCGGCCGCCGGGGTGATGTTGCCCTAGAAATTGAATCTGATGCAGCTAGCAGCCCTTCTGTGCGTGGGGCTAGCGTCTTCTACATTGCTAATAATAGCGATCGCAGAAGCAATGCTGAACAGTTACTAGTGGCGTTGTTGCGCCGTGTACCCCAATTACCGAATCGGGGAGTTAAGCCAGATACAAATAGCGGTTTGGGTAGTTTAGCATTCTGTCGCCAGACAACGCTTCCAGCTTTGGTGATGCAAGTGGGGTTTCTCAGCAATCCAGAAGATCGGGCTTTGCTGCAAACTCGTCGCCGCGATTTTGCTTTGGGGATTGCCGATGGATTGGTAACTTGGAGTCGTGTAATTGACCCAACTCCTGGCACTCCGACCGAAGCAAATTATCCGCCAATTAATATTAATATTAATGGTCAAAGTTACTCAGAGCAAGGAGTTTTAGTTAATGGAAATGCTTACATTCCCATTGATTTAGTAGATCGTCTACGGATTGACCTTACAAAAGCGGCTAATGTTAATCGAATTACCTATCGCAAAATAGTTTATGTTAAAGCGATTGAACTGCGAGATTTTAATGTTGCAGTCAGTTGGGATGCTGCAACTCGGACTGCCAGTTTGCGCTCAAATTTGATGGTTTGCCCTGGTCAATTTGACCGGGTGATGTCCAACGGTAATACTTCAGAAGTACAGTTACAATTATTCCTGAGAAACAATAATCAAAATGCTTTGGTAAGGTTTCCTGACATCCCAAAACTTTATCGGGAAGAGGCAGGAGTAGAGGGGGTTAACTATGATATTGCCTTTTGCCAAATGTGTGTAGAAACTGGATTTTTACAGTTTGGTGGTGATATTAGACCTGAGCAAAATAACTTTGCAGGCTTAGGTGCGATCGGTGGTGGTTCAGAGGCTGCGTCTTTTCCCAGTGCCAGAATTGGAGTGAGAGCGCACGTCCAACATTTGAAAGCTTACGCTAGTTTAGAACCTTTGGTACAGGAAGTAGTAGATCCACGGTTTCGCTTTGTCACACGCGGGATTGCGCCATTAATCGATCAGTTATCAGGGCGATGGTCAGCAGATTTAGATTATGGTGCAAGGATTTCAGCAATGGTTAAACGATTATATGAATCAGCAGGGCTTCTTTGAGCGTTGATTAAATAAACTTACACTAATTACTTGAACCCTTTCTTACTTCCTGCGAGTTAGGGCGCAAAGTATAAAAACGAAGATTTTACAAATCTTTTAGGATTGCTATATAAACTTGATAGCAATTAAGAAGACAGACCGTGATTCTCATTGAAAAAATTATTAATGATTTTGCCTCTCGTTTTACTCCAGACGGGAAGCTCATCTATGTTGGCGATACAGATGAAAAGTTCGTCCACTTCGATGAAGCAGCATTGGCAGATTTAGGCGTTAATATTGATTCCCACGGCAAAATGCCAGATGTGATTATTCACTTCACAAAAAATAATTGGTTGGTACTGATTGAAGCTGTAACGTCACATGGTCCAATTAATCCTAAACGGAAGAAGGAACTTGAATTCTTATTCAGAAGTGCCAAAATACCTCTGGTGATGATAACAACATTTCTCAGCCGTAAGGCAATGGTGGCATATCTGGCAGAGATTGCTTGGGAAACAGATGTTTGGGTTGCTGAAGATTCAACTCACCTGATTCATTTCAATGGTGAATATCTATTGCAGGCTTACCAAATAGAAAAAAAGCAAACTTCCTGAGTAAACAGCAGAATTCAGGTGTAATTAGTACAGCTTTGCGTAAGAATGAACTAGTCCAAAGCTACAGAGGATACACAAAGGTTTAATACGGGGCAATTTTTTTTGTAACGAACTTATGCAAAGCTGTAAGAGAAAATGCCTTGTTAAACACGCTCTATGAACATTCGTAAAGTCTCTACTACTCCCTTCAGCGACCAAAAGCCCGGTACTTCTGGTCTGCGGAAAGCAGTTAAGGCTTTTCAGCAGCCCCACTACCTGGAAAATTTCATCCAATCCACCTTCGATTCTGTAGGGGAATTACAGGGGCAAACCCTAGTTCTGGGTGGTGATGGTCGTTATTATAATCGCCAAGCCATTCAAATCATTTTAAAAATGGCTGCGGCCAATGGCATTGGGCAGATTAAAGTTGGTCAGGGGGGGATTTTGTCTACTCCTGCAACTTCGGCTATTATTCGCAAGTACGAGGCCATTGGTGGCATCATCTTGTCTGCTAGTCATAATCCGGGCGGGCCAAATGGTGACTTTGGTGTGAAATATAACATTGGCAACGGTGGCCCAGCACCGGAAAAGGTAACAGAGGCTATCTACGATCGCAGTAAAGTAATTAATAGCTACCAAATTCTGGAAGCACCAGATGTAGATTTAGAAACCTTGGGTGAATCACATTTGGGAGAGACGGTAGTTGAAGTGATTGACTCTGTGCAAGATTATCAAGAGTTAATGGAGTCCCTGTTTGATTTTGATCGCATTCACCAACTATTAACTTCTGGAAATTTTCGGATCAGCATCGATGCCTTACATGCGGTAGCTGGCCCTTATGCTCATGCCATTTTTGAGAAACGTTTGGGCGCACCAGTGGGAACTGTCCGTAATGGTACACCCCTAGAAGACTTTGGAGGCGGACACCCTGATCCAAATCTGGTTTATGCCCATGAGTTGGTGGATATTTTGTACGGAGACAATGCGCCAGACTTTGGGGCCGCTTTTGATGGAGATGGCGATCGCAATATGATCTTAGGGCGTAAGTTCTTTGTCACTCCTAGCGATAGCCTCGCAGTCTTAGCCGCAAACGCCAAGCTAGTCCCTGGTTATAGTTCTGGTTTAGCTGGCGTAGCGCGATCAATGCCTACTAGTCAAGCTGTGGATCGAGTTGCCGCTCAGATTGGAATTGAATCCTATGAAACGCCCACTGGTTGGAAGTTTTTCGGCAATCTCTTAGACGCGGGTAAAGCTACCCTCTGCGGTGAAGAAAGTTTTGGTACTAGCTCTAACCATATCCGCGAAAAAGATGGGCTTTGGGCTGTTCTGTTCTGGCTGAATATCCTAGCAGTCCGACAACAGTCTGTTGAGCAGATTGTCCGGGAACACTGGCAAACTTATGGACGCAATTATTACTCCCGCCATGACTATGAAGGGATAGAAATAGAACCAGCAAACACCTTAATCGCAAAACTGCATTCTTTATTACCAACTCTTAAAGGTAAGCAATTCGGTAACTATCAAGTTGAATACAGTGATGACTTTAGTTATACCGACCCTGTTGATGGTAGCGTTAGCCAAAAACAGGGTATTCGCATTGGTTTTACTGATGGCTCCCGTATTGTGGTGCGACTTTCTGGTACGGGAACTCAAGGTGCAACCCTAAGAGTTTATATAGAAAGCTATGAGGCAGATCCAGCCAAACATGACCTTGATCCACAGCAAGCACTTGCTTCTTTAATTAGCCTTGTTGAGGAGATAGCCCAGATCCGCGAACTGACAGGACGGGAAAAACCAACTGTAATCACTTAGTAAAAAGTTAGGAGTTAGGAGTTAGGAGTTATTTTCTTCTTTAATTTCTATCTTCTGTCTCCTAACTTCTACCTCGCGCCTCCTTACATATCTTGTTTGTATACTTCTAATAATTGGGGAATGTGATCATACCCATCTACACCGATAACTGCAATGATTTTAGGGCGATGTTGCTGTAGGAACTTTTGGAAAGCTTCTACACCAATTTGTCCTTGCAAAATTGTTAGTAAACCTGCCGCTTGTCGCCACTCGTTAGAAGCAATTTGCTCCAAAAGATACATTCCCAAGCAGCCTGTGTAAACAGCTTTTTCAGAATTTTGGAGATGGTAATAAGCTTCTGCTAAATAAGCTAAGTTCCGCCCTTGCAGATATAAATCACCGGAAACTTGCGCTGTTTTAAAACCATCTTCAAGATATTTAATTGCAGTTTGGTGTTCTCCAATTACTAAATAGGCAATTCCTAAGCTGCTGACACATAAGGCTTTACTTTGAAGATCGCCTAATTTTTCTGATAATTTTAAACCTTGTTCTAAATAGTTAATTGCAGCTTCATAAGTTTCAGGTTCTAGGTTTTCTAGTTCTTGAGCCTGCATGACTTCGCTGTAACCTAAATTTACTAGCGCGTTTGCTTCGCCTGTACGATCGCCTGCTTGCCGACTCAATATTAATGCTCGTTGGCTGTAGTTAATTGCCTCAGCATAATTCTGCTGTTGCACGTAGGTGCGGCTGAGGTGGTTGAGATTGGCAATTTCACAGGGGCGATCGCCTGCATTCCTAGCTATCTCCAGCGCTTGCTGATGAAAATCAATTGAGCGCTGGTATTGCCCTAAAGCACGCTGAGAATAGCCTAATAAAGTCAAAATACGCGCTTTTTCTTGGGTTCCCTCACCCCTCCGCAATGGTTCATCCAAGTAATCAAGGGCATCTCGCAAATAAGTGCCAGTAAAAGAGGCAAAAATCCCACCATAAAAAGGAAAATACGAACGCTGGGCAAAGGTTCGCAAAATCTGGAGCATAATTTGAGAACAGGCATCGCCGTACACTGTCCCAATGCTCCCAAAACCACTTGCTAATTGACTCCAAATCACTGCAAAGGTCAAAAAAGTGGAAATGGATAACTTTGGCCCCGCCTTAACATCGTAAGCTTGTTGGTCAAACCAGTTAATTAGTCCCCGTTGCAAGAACTGTAAAATCAATGCCATTTCCACCCAATCTCTCAGGGTGATACCCCGTTGTCGCTGGGCAAACTCAATTGCCGATTCTTCCATCGCTAAGGTGCGAAGCAGTGCTTTGGGTAACTCACTATTGAGTTGTTTAGCCCAACTTGCCCAAGGGCCACGTTCTCCTGGTACGCCGCCAAATCCTAAAGCTTCTTTTTGCTCATACATCCAACTGAGCAAGTTGTCTTGCAATCGCTGCCAAGAGTCTAAACCACGGGTAATCCCTTCAGAAAATTGTTGTAAATCAGCATCTGCCTGGGCAAATTGCTGTAATCCTTTTGACAATTGCTGTAGCTGTTGCAAATTTAGCGGATACTTCTGATTGGGGTCAGTAACCCGTAAAAATGTCGCCAGACGCTCGTCAGCCTCGGCTGTGGTAATTTCTGTAACTGCTGAGGCGATCGCTTCTGTGGCTTTGTTTTGCTCTTGCCAGCGTTGCCATTGACTTTGAATGGTTTTAATCGCTCTCAAACTCCGAGTAGCTTTAGCTTTTTTTAGTTCGTCTTTTTCACTATCTACTTGGCTTTGAAGAGCATTCAGGCGATCGCTCAAAACTAACTCAAATACTTCCCCTGTACCGGAAGTAATTCCTTTAAGCAGCATTTGATACACCATCTCAACAGAGCTAATTTTGCCCTTGAGGGTGGTTTCGACAATTTCATCGATTAAGGCAAGATAGCGATCGCGCAATGGCAAAGAGTCTGGCACTTTAGCTACTAGAGAACGTCACGTCCATTCTAATTCTAGTCTGAGTTTGACCGAGTGGATTGGACGCTTGTACAGCTTGAGAGCATTCAAGTCCGTCCGGTAAGATTGGCAACTACAGCGGCTAACTCGCCCGGATTGACTGGCTTGGGGACATGGAGTTGAAAGCCTGCCAACAGCGCTTGTGTGCGGTCTTCTGCCCTAGCATAAGCTGTCAGAGCCACTGCTGGAATTCCTCCACATTGGTCTGTTGGTAGCGCCCTCACTTGACGAATTAGTGTGTAGCCGTCTTCTTGTGGCATACCAATATCGCTCACTAGTATATGAGGGCGAAATTGTTGCAGGGCAAGCAGTGCATCACTTGCAGATGGAGCAGCCATGACTTGGGCACCATACTGTCCCAGAATCGTGGTAAGCAAATGACGTGCGTCTGCCTCATCATCGACAATCAGCACCCGCAATCCATCTAGCTTTGGCAGGTAATTATTAACCTCTTGGGAATCCGCGTAAGATGAAAACTGCTCTGCGGTATTAGGGTCTACATAAATGGCTTTCATTGGCAGATTAACAATGAATGTTGCTCCCTGTCCAATTCCTGGACTTTCAGCAGAGACTGTGCCGCCGTGCAATTCTACCAAGTGGCGAACGATCGCTAAACCTAATCCTAATCCACCATGCGATCGCGTGATCGAACTGTCTTCTTGACGGAAGCGTTCAAATACATGGGACAAAAATTCGGCAGCAATTCCTACTCCCGTATCGCTCACCCGAATTTGCACATGGGATTCAATGCGCTCCAATTGCACATCAACTCTTCCCCCTTTAGGTGTAAACTTAACGGCGTTGGAGAGCAAATTCCACACAACCTGTTGCAAGCGGTTGGCATCACCTACAACTACCCCTAATTCCGGGTCGAATTTACAGTTGATGCTAATCTCTTTAGCCTGAGCTGCTGGATAGACAGTATCGATTGCTGCCTCTACAAGTGGTACAAGTTTTACCCGATGAATATTTAAATGGAGTGTGCCTCTAATAATCCGGGAAACATCTAAGACATCTTCGATTAGTTGAGCTAGGGATCTGGTGTTACGCTCGATTGTCTCTAGCGCTCGGCTAGTAGTAGTCTCATCAAACTTGCGATTCCTAAGTAGCTGCGTCCAACCCAATACGGCGTTTAGGGGTGTGCGAAGCTCGTGGGAAAGTGTGGCGAGAAATTCATCTTTCATGCGGTTTGCAGCTTCTGCATCGGCGCGTGCTGCTTGTTCGCGCTCAAGCAGTTGTTCCCGTTCTTGCTCTGCTTGCTTGCGATCAGTAATATCAATCATGAATCCATGTAGTAGCTGCGGCCCATTCTCATCCCGCACCACATTAACAATGTCATACAACCAGACAACTCTGCCATCAGGAGTCAACATTCTGTATTCAAATTCATAATTATTCTGTGATAAAGAAGATTCTTGGCAATACTGGATAGCCCACTTTTGATCTTCTGGATGCATATGTTTTGCCCAGAAATCATCGATGTACCAGTCTGACAATGGATAGCCAAGAATCTCAACGGTTTGCGGCCCTACATAAGTAAAATTTCCGGTAGTAGCATTTACTTCCCAAGGAATCACGCGGGCTTTTTCTGTGAGTGTCTTTAATCGTTTCTCGCTTTGTTTGAGAGCTGCTTCTGCTAACTTGTTGAGTGTAATATCTGTGATTAGGGCAACAAATCCTTCAACTTTTCCCTGCTGACTGAACTGGGGGACGTAAGTAACATTCACGTAATGGTTTGTGCCATCTTTATCGGGTAATTGGGTTTCGTAAGTTACTTGCTCTCCTGTAAGTACCGTTTCTACATAAGGAAGAATTGATTGATAAACAGATTCTCCGACAATTTCTCTAATGTGTTTACCATAAATTTCTGAAGTAGGAATTCCAAACCAGTCTTCATATCGTTTATTATTAAAGCGATAACGCTGCTCGGCATCAACATAGGAAATCTGGACGGGCACAGCATTTGTAATCAGGCACAGTTGATCTTCTCGTTGACGCAGTGCTACTTCTGCTAGCTTGTGTTCTGTAATGTCGCGTTGAGTTCCCCACGCTCTGACTAAAAGGCCATTCTCGACAATTCCCACTAGATTATTCAAAAAATATTTGGAATTACCTTGCTTATCTATTTCATGGGACTCTGCATCAATTAATCGATAATTAGAACGAATAAAGCTACGCAGGTATGCAATATTGTGTGGATCTGAGGGAACAACAAAGTCTGTTAACCTAGCGCCAATAATTTCTTGTGGATAAGAATACCCATACATTTGCACCATAACATGGTTGCATTCTGCTAAATAACCATACTGATAAAAATGCTGAATTTGCTCTTCTTCTGGACACTCTGGCGAAATCGGCACTTCCAGTTCCATGCACCAAATACCTTCCGAACTCTGCTCTAAAAAGGCACGATAACGTTCTTCACTTTTGCAAAGATCAACCTCTACTTGTTTGCTGTCACTTATATTAAGTACAAAACTGATAATATCGTCTGGATTATTTTCTAATAAGGCAGAACCTAATAAGATGGGAACGCGACTGTTATCTTTACGGATGTATTCGTTCTCAAAAGGCTGACACACACCTTTAGTTTTGAGTTCTGCGATCGCACTGTTGTTTGCTTCAATATATTCTGGTGGGATCATATCGCGCCATCGAATTCGCCCTGCTAACAAATCTTCCTGCGAATAACCTACCATTGTTAAAAAGGCATCGTTAGCTTCTGCGATCGCCCCGTCCATTTTGGCTACAATTACCCCAATGATGTTGGAATCTACCAACCTTCTAAACTTTGCCTCGCTCACCTGTAGCTTCTGCAAACTCATTTGAAGATGTTGTTTAGCAGTGCGTAACTCTGAGTTTAGTAAGCTGATGAGTGTTGTCACCAACACAAACAAGCCTAGCCGCAATATGCTGTCTCCACTCGCAACGAACAGCGAAAACACCGGCTCTAAGAAAAAGTAACTGACGGCTAAAGTAGACAAAGCAGTAGCCAGCAACCCTGTTTTCATGCCGCTAAACCAGGCACTAACCGCCACGGCAGCAAAAAACAGCAGGAAAATAGTTGGTATCAGTAGTGGCTGTAGCAATAGTGTTAATAGCAATGCGCTACCAACAGTCAACAATGCCACAGCATAAGGTGTTAGAAGGGAACGGATTCCTTTCAATGTAACTTCTCCTTTTATGCAGCTAGCTAAAGGATTATTCCCAAAATTCAGCTAGACAATGCGATTGCTCAACACCTATTATGCATTGGAAAAATCCACAACTAAACAGTTAGTTGCTATGAATCTATCTAAAGTAGTAAAACTTAGTTTTAGTAAAGGTTTAATAACCTGATAAACGTCGCTCTAATTATATATTTATCCTTTTTAACTATCCGCCAAACAGTATAAATATATAGATTTTAAGCTAATCAACTTTAGCATATTAGTTAAAAACTATTATTTGCCTTTAAGCTTAATTAAACTTAGTTTTACTACCAGTAAGTATTTACATTTATCCTTTAAGTACTGATAAATTACTTCATAAGCCTTGATAACAGCTGCTATATGATGTGAGTTAACACTAATTTTTAAAGCTTATATATGACTCATATTTGATTTGTGAAAAAACTTCGTACAACTAGAAAAGGCTGATTTCTTACTCCCTGCCTATCGCGCTTGCGCTGCGCTTCTCTGCGAGACGCGAACGCCAACGCGATGGCTACGCCACGCTGCGCGAATAGAAATCAACTCGGATTTCTATAGATAGAAAGTTTTACAATGCCGATGGGACGTTACATTCATTGACAAATGAGCGCATCTAGTTAAGCTTTGTCGGATTTACTTAGATGAATTATGCACTTTTTGCGTTATTAGTAATCAATAGATTAGGGAATGGGGCATGGGGCATGGCGAATAGAAAAATTACCAATGCCCAATCCCCAATGCCCAATCCCCAATGCCCAATTCCCAATCCCCAAAATGGCTCGTACCCCTACACTAAATTTTGATCGTGGCACATTAATTTTGCATCCACCACCACGCGGCAAAGGTTGGATGGACTATGCCACATGGGATGATAGAGTTGAAAAATTCCGCATTCCAGCAATTAGATACCGATCGCTAGTAGAAGCACTACAAGCGGAAGATGTGAATTTTATTGATGAGGCAAAGCAATTCTATCCTGTAGATTTGGTTCCCACTCTGGAAATGGAACCCTATCCTCACCAGACTGAGGCGCTAGCGGCTTGGAAACTAGCGGGTAGACAAGGGGTGGTTGTGCTTCCTACGGCGGCGGGAAAGACTTATTTGGCGCAAATGGCGATGCAGTCAACGCCACGCACGACGCTCATTGTTGTACCAACTTTGGATTTAATGCATCAGTGGTATGCACACTTAGTAGCGGCTTTTCCGGATGCTGAGGTGGGATTGCTGGGTGGTGGTTCGCGGGATAGAACGGCTATTTTAGTCGCAACTTATGATAGTGCCGCAATTCACGCTGAGACTTTAGGAAATCAATATGCGTTGCTTGTTTTTGATGAATGTCATCACTTACCGACAGATTTTAATCGGGTGATTGCGGAATATGCGATCGCACCTTATCGTCTTGGACTCTCCGCTACACCAGAACGCACCGATGGTAAACACGCTGAGTTAAATATCCTCATTGGCCAAGAAGTATATCGCAAACGCGCCGAAGATTTAGCGGGGAAGGCGTTAGCAGAACATGAAATTGTCCAAATTAAGGTAAAGTTATCGCAACTTGAACGGGAAAGATACAATCAACTAATTCAAACTCGCAATGATTTTTTAAAACAATCTCGGATTTCTTTGGGAAGCCTTCAAGGTTGGCAAATGTTCGTGCAAATGAGCGCTAGATCGCAATCTGGACGTAGGGCGATGTTAGCGCACCGAGAAGCGAAAGATATCGCTTTGGGTACCGATGGAAAGTTGCGAATTTTGATTGATTTATTGGCAGAACATTATCCGGCAAGAATTTTGATTTTTACTGCTGATAATGCAACGGTTTATCGCATTTCTCAAGAGTTGTTAATTCCGGCAATTACTCATCAAACTCCTGTGAAAGAACGGCATGAGATATTAACCAAGTTTCGAGAGGGTAAATATAATACTTTGGTTGCTTCTCATGTGTTGAATGAAGGGGTTGATGTGCCGGCGGCTTCTGTGGCGATTATATTATCGGGAACGGGTTCGGCTAGGGAGTATACTCAGCGCTTGGGTAGGATTTTACGGAAGGGGAATATTGAGAATAAGCAGGCGATTTTGTATGAGGTGGTGGCAGAGGATACGAGTGAGGAGGGGACTTCGGCTAGGCGGAGAGGGGAGAGGATAAGAGGACAAGGGGACAAGGAGACAAGGGGAGAAGGGGAGAAGAAAGGGAATTTGCAGGTTGTGTATGGGAGTGGGAAGGAGCGGAGTTTGAAGGCTGCGGAACAGTTAGAGATTAATTATTCAACCGGAAGTTCAAAATCTAAAATCCAGAATTCAGATGTTACCGACAGACTTACTGATGCATCGCCAAAACGGAGAGGAGATCATTCCGAAGAGACTGAAGATTGATCAGAAAACTTCGGAGTTGGCGATTGAGTTAATTAATTATTTTCAATCAGCAGTGGGGAAGACTCAAGGTGTGCTTGAGCGACAACTGACTGATTTTGAAGGAGATTCTACAGATTATCGCGTGAAGCGAGGGTTAGCTTATATTCTCAAAAGTAGTTTTTGCACTTTTGAGGTAGTAAGTCCTTTGGAACCGCAAATGTTAAGAGAACGGGTGTTTTCATTAGCTGCAAAATCGGTTTCTAGTCGAGAATCGACACAAGTTACTCTTAGTAAAATTGCTGATGAGTTAACTCAAGAACTTGAACGGGAAGTTTTATTAGAACAGGTTCGTAATGGGTTATATGCTGATTTATCTGAAAATAAAATTTTGACAGTGTTTGATGCACCAACAGCGCCAGATTTGATAAATCGATATAACTTATCTCAGGTACAGGGTGTATTTTATAAAGCCAGTCAATTGGTGTTAAATGCTCATCGCAATGTTCCGGGAGAATATAAGCTGTTATTTCGCTATTTAAAGTTGTTTCAATTGATGGCTTATATTGAGGGTGATGCTGACCACGGGTTTACAATTACGATAGATGGACCGACGAGTTTGTTTAATCCTAGTACGCGATATGGGTTAGCGATCGCTAAACTTATTCCGGCTTTACTTCACGTTACTAAATGGAGTCTTTCGTCCATTCTCCAAACCCGCGATGCTTATACAAATACTTGGAAAACTGGACGTTTCACTCTCAATTCTGAATGTGGTTTAGTATCCCATTATCCACCAGGTAAGCCCTACGATAGTATGTTAGAAGCATCCTTTGCTGATAAGTGGGATGCGTTGAAAAGTGGTTGGGCGTTAGAGCGAGAAGTTGATTTGATCCCAATTCCTGGTAGTGTAATGATTCCCGATTTTCGCTTAGTTCATGCTGATGGACGCACCTTTTTGTTAGAAATTGTTGGTTATTGGCGACCAGAATATTTACAAAAGAAGTTTTCTCAGGTGCGACGGGCTGGACGTTATGACTTAATTTTAGCAATTTCCGAGCGACTTAATTTAGAAAAGGCGGGAGTAAAATTAAATGATGTCCCCGCCAGAATTGTTTGGTTTAAAGATAAGTTATTGCCGAAAGCTGTGTTAGCAGTAATGGATTGATTAAGGAGGAATAAGATGAGAAGTATAGAAACAATTGCCACAGTTACCAAAGATGGCAAGATTACAGCGCAATTACCATTGGATATTCCAGAGGGTGAACATCAGGTGGTAATAGTAATTGATGAGAAGCCTTTGGCAGAGAAAGCAGAGAATAAAGAAAAGCGTCCTCCTCTAAACTTCCCTCTACATAACTATGGCCCTTGGCCTGAAAACCTTTCTTTAAGACGTGAGGATATGTATGGTGATTGGGGGCGGTGATCCTGTTTTTCTGGACACGAACATCTAAGCGTATGGAAATGTGTCTGAATATTGCTTTTACCAAGCAGTGATGTATTAATCGAATAGAAATAGTATGAAAACTATAGAAATAATTGCCACAGTTACCAAATATGGTAAGATTACAGCGCAGTTACCATTGGATATTGCAGAGGGTGAGCATCAAGTGGTAATAGTAATTGATGAAAAGCTTTTAACTGAGGAAACAGAGAATAAAGAAAAGAAAGCGCCTCTCAAATTTTCCGCCTATCCTGTAGGATTAGTCTCGGAAAGTTTAACTTTCCGTAAAGAAGACCTTTATGCAAACGACTAATAACTCTGTCTTCATCGATACGAATATTTTAAATGTTTGACTTTTGACTTCCCCAAAGGGGCTGATTAACCCCAAACGCTTCTGCGTTCCCAATATTCAGCAACTCTTTTTTCCCACTGCTCCCAGTAATCTTTAATAACTGCTGATTCAAACCAAAATACCTCTGCTGGCATTTCTGGAATCGCTACTACCAAGAGAGCGTGCTTGAGTTGAATGCCATAATCTTGATAATATTCGTTAGCTGCTCCTATGTACGCCGTAAGTTGCAGTGGATGTTCATATAAATGCTCAATTGAACCTTTGGGTTTGTCTGCTGTTTTCCACTCGCAAATACAGGGTATACCTTGATAGCTGGCAATACAATCAACTTTGCCAGAATAGCTCAAATTATGATGAAAAACAGAGCCTTCTACGAGTCTAACTGTGTCGATTTTTTCTAAAACTGGCTTGATACTCTCCCAATAAGGGCGACTTGCTTCGGGACAAACTGGGTTTTGTCCAAGAAGGTAGCGCTCAATTTGTTTGTGTGTTTGGGTTCCCCGCCGACTAGCAGTTGTAGTAATGCGGGTAGCTTCTTCTGTACCAACACGCGTTTTCCAGTTTAATAATCTGTCTCTGTCTGCTTGTGATTTGGTGGCATTAAGTATTGTAGTCACGCTGGGAAAACGATTTCCCTTGGCATCTACATAATATTGTTTACCATTTTCTCTTTTGGCTGTGGCATTAATGCGTGGTAGCAGTTGGGTATCATGCATCAGTTGGTGTGTTGACTTTGAGATTCCCTCAAGGAGGAAAGTGAATAAAACCCCATTCCATTGTAAGGAATGGGGCTGGAATAGGGGTTTGTTAGAGTGCAAAATGTCACTTTTACCGCTTATTCTTTCAAATCATCCCCCTCTGTCTCCTCTGGTTCCAGCAATTCCCAAATCAGGAATGTCAATTCGATGACAAAACCTGAACCTGGCATTAACCAGTCTGCAATTAGGGGAATCACAAATAACAAAACTGTCACCAGCTTCTCAATGTTGACGGATTTCGTTGCCTTCATTCGCTTCACCTTTAACATTGAAGGAACGATAAATTTGGGGTAGTACGTGAAAGCAAAAGCAGTTGTCTGTTAGCTGTAATGCTTGAATGTTTAGTAGTTTGAGTTTGGGGATGGTAGATTAAGTTTGGGGAATCCCCAAACTTTGTGGCAAAATTGAGCAAAAGTGACCTATGGCGCGTGTTAGCTATGGTGATGATGTCAAAGCGCGGGTAAAGCTGCTTTTAGAAAGGCTTTTGGCTTATGCCAATGACGAGTTAGAAGACAGTGAACTTTATAAAATTGGCTATGACTGGGAAACGTCAAAGCAAGTAATAGTAAGGACTAAGTTAAGAGTTCTAGCGGAACTTAGCAGTTTAAACACAGAACAAGTCCGAGACGCACTAAATGCACTTAAAGATTTTTTAGGCATTCTCGAAGATTTGCGCGAACACAAGCGAGGCTCAGAAGACTGGCACTTTCGGCTGACGATTTGGCATGACAAAGGCGACAAAGACGCGAATTTGCAGAAATTTGATGCAGAATGGCAACACCGTAGAGAAGGAAAATTAGGTGTACAACGTACTGAAGGTAGAAAAGCCAAACCCACGCCTACGCTTTATGAGAATATTCCCCTAAGTGGAGTGGTGAAGTTTGTTGGACGTGAAGATGAATTGAAAAATCTTCACCAACTTTTGCACGAAAATAATCAGGTAGCCATTGCTGCGATCGCTGGCATGGGTGGACTGGGTAAAACAGAACTGGCCTTACAATATGCAAAAGCTCACCGTGAAACTTACAAAGGTGGAATTTGCTGGTTACTGGCAAAGGCTGGAGATGTAGGCATTCAAATTGTGCAGTTTGCCAGAACTCAGCTTGACTTAAACCCACCAGAAGATTTGGATTTACTCGCCCAAGTGCAATACTGCTTTCGGCTTTGGCGTGAGGGCGATGTGCTGGTAGTTTTAGACGATGTTGGAGAATATCAACAAGTTAAGCCTTACTTACCCTCGTTATCTTCCCGGTTTAAAGTGTTGATTACCACGCGCCAACACTTAGGAGCATCTATAAAGGAATTATCTTTAGATGTATTGCAACCAGAAGCAGCGCTGGAGTTATTAAGGTCATTTTTTAAAGAAACACCACAGCGAATTGAGCAAGAATTGGCTGTTGCAAATCAGTTGTGTGAGTGGTTGGGATATTTGCCTTTGGGTTTAGAATTAGTCGGGCGATATTTGGCGCGAAAACAGGATTTATCTCTAGCAGAAATGTTGCGACGTTTGGAGAACAAACGACTAGAACAACCTGCCTTTGATAACCCAGAAGGCGACATGACAGCACAACGGGGTGTGTTAGCAGCCTTTGAGTTGAGTTGGCAAGAATTAGAGGACAGCGATAAGCAGCTTGGTTGTTTGCTGAGTTTATTCGCCGCCGCACCCATACCTTGGAACTTGGTGGAACAGTGTTTACTAGAGGAAGATACCGAAGATTTAGAGGAAATTAGAGATGATAGTTTGCTGAAACTGCATTTGCTACAGCGTAAAGGTGAGAGAATTTACCAGCTGCATCAGATGCTAAGAGAGTTTTTTCAATATAAGCTTACAGGTTTAGAACAGGCAGAGGAATTAAAGCGATCGCTTTGCGAGGTAATAGTAACAGTTGCCAAAAATATTTCTGAAACACCCACCCTTGAGCAAATCAACGCCGTCTCCATCGCCATAGCTCATATAGCTGAAGTAGCGAATAATCTTATTGAATATATCAGCGATGATGATTTAATTTGGGCATTTGTTGGCAACGCTCGATTTTATAATGGTCAAGGATTATATACTCAGGCTGAACCTTGGTATCAGCAGTGTCTAGAAGCTACTAAAAAACGTTTGGGAGAAGAACATCCAGATGTTGCCCAAAGCCTCAACAATCTCGCTGAACTCTACTACTTCCAAGGCAGATACAGCGAAGCCGAACCCCTTTACATCCAAGCTTTGGCACTTAGGCGCAAGCTGCTGGGAGAAGAACATTCAGATGTCGCCACTAGCCTCGACAATCTAGCGGCACTTTACTACTCCCAAGGCAGATCCAGCGAAGCCGAACCCCTTTACATCCAAGCTTTGGCACTCAGGCGCAAGCTGCTCGGAGAAGAACATCCAGATGTCGCACTTAGCCTCAACAACCTAGGAGTACTCTACGACTCCCAAGGCAGATACAGCGAAGCCGAACCCTTTTTAATCCAAGCTTTGGCACTCAGGCGCAAGCTGCTGGGTGAAGAACATCCATCTGTCGCCCAAAGTCTCAACAACCTAGCGTTTCTCTACGACTCCCAAGGCAGATACAGCGAAGCCGAACCCCTTTACATCCAAGCTTTGGCACTCAGGCGCAAGCTGCTGGAAGAAGAACATCCAGATGTCGCACTTAGCCTCAACAACCTAGGAGTACTCTACAACTCCCAAAGCAGATACAGCGAAGCCGAACCCCTTTACATCCAAGCTTTGGCACTCAGGCGCAAGCTGCTGGGAGAAAAACATCCATTATTTGCCCTTAGTCTCAACAATCTGGCAAAACTCTATTACTTGCAAGAACTTTATGTAGAAGCTGAACCGTTATATCTGCAAGCATTAGAGATTTTTGACCAACGATTAGGGGTGAACCATCCTTGGACTGTTAAGTGTCGTGAAAATCTGGCAAATCTTCGCGATCGCCTTCACCCAAATCCAGAATAAGCTAGTTTTATGCAAAGCGTACCGTAATAAAACTGAAAAGGGCGTTAGCGTTCGCGCAGCGTCTCGAAGAGAAGCTCACCGTTCGCGTAGCGTCTCGCAGAGAAGGTATCGCCTAGACTAAAATTCATATTGAACTAAGTAAAAATGTCATTTTACTTACTAAAAATGAGCTTTTACTTACTCAAAACGAGCTTTTGCTTTCTCAAACCTGAGTTTGCTTTCTCATTTCGGTGTTTTCCGCAAGCAAAATAAGCTTTTACTTATTCAAACCTGAGTTTGCTTTCTCATTTTAGTGTTTTCCGCAAGCAAAATGAGCTTTGACTTACTCAAAAGAAGCTTTTGCTTTCTCAAACCTGAGTTTGCTTTCTTATTTCGGTGTTTTCCGCAAGCAAAATAAGCTTTTACTTACTCAAACCCCAGTTTGCTTTCTCATTTGAGTAATTCACGCATTCATTTTGGTATATCATTGAGTTGAAAGCTGGCATAGGCGTAGCCCATCGCAGACATCACTCTACTTTAAAGTGTAAATCGACAAGCGATCGCTGTTGTCGGAAATATAAACGATATAATTCACACGCAGGAGTACTGCGATCGCCTTCTAAATTAATTAACCCTATACTTTGTAATTTATATGCCAAAGCTGGCTCTAATTTTATATAACTTGTAGCCTTAATTACTTCATAAAAAGCATTTCCCAATTCTGGCTCATCTTGTAGCGCTAACAGATACTGCCTTAAATACTCGTAATAAATTCCTGTTTCTGTGGGTGCTTGCTGCAATAGCTGTTCTAAATCCCCTTCCAATCCCCCTTTACCCACAAGGTGATATAAAGCCAATCGGACTAAATAAGGATATCCTCCCACCATTGCCATCAAATTATCGACGTTTTTACTATTTCTCCAATCCAACCCGTGACGTAGTGCTAAATCTTGCACCTGCTCTTTCGTAAAGGGAGGTAACTTAATGAGCAAACCAATATCAAATAATGATTGATTCAGTTTTATTGGAACAAGAATTTCCGTTGAATAAACTAGAACTAGACGCAGTTTTTGCCAAATTTCTACCTCTTTGGCTTGTTCATGCCACGATCGCACTAATGCTAACAATTCTCCAGCAATTTCCTGATACTCAAATATCGAATCCACCTTATTCAATACCAAGACAAGGGGAGTTTCCAAGGCAGGCAGTAAATACTGTTGGAAATAGATAGAGCAACTTACTTTGCTATCCATATCTTCATTCCAATAATCATTGAGTTTTGGTTCTAGCTGTAACTCCTGACTGAAATTAGTACAGAACCAGCGCAAAAATTGCTCCAAACTGGTAAATACTGCTTTATCTGCCTGCTGAAAGTCCAACGTCACGGTACGAAAGCCTTGATTGTTAGCGTATGCAAGCAAACGCAAAATCAGAGAGCTTTTCCCCATCTTCTTGGGTGCTTTGATGCAAATTAGGCTCCCAGGTTTAGCCATTTCTGCATAGGCGAGTTCTTCAATTGGTGGGCGAGGGATGTAGAATCTGGAATTGAGGGATACCGCTCCACTAGGAAATTCTAAGGATATAGCCGTAGCTGCTTTGTTGAATTCTTTAACTAACTGCTGATGTGCTTTGCTAAGATGGTGATTTTCTAAAGCCTGGCGGAAGTTTGATTGATTTATAGGTTCTTTGCAAAAAGTACTCAATAATTGCCATAAATTAGCAGCAATTTTCTTGACACGTTCCTCGTCATAGTGAGCTTCACAGGCTATATTTGTGTAGGTTTTTCCTACCCATGAAGAACGCAATATAATCTCTTGGAGTGTCGTTAAACCGGTTGCTTGACTGGCTTTTAGTAGCAATACTATCTCATCTATAGTCATTACTCATCGGCTCTAATTCAGTATGAAATTTTCTCACACCATTATTCTTTGGAACTCAATATAGCCTGCGTTGTATAGACGGCAGCCAGCCTTTTCCCAAAAAGCTATAAACAAAGCTTGACAATTTTTTTGTATCCTGAAACATTTGGCTTGACTCAAGCATAGAATTTTTTTTACAAAACTTTTTGAGTTTTAGGCAATTATATGTGATTTGAACTACTTTTTTTAGACATATCTTAGAATGTAGATGCACACAATGTAGCTATTTTTTCTAAAAAATGGCCACGGCGATCGCAACAGAGGTTACATTTGTCCGTTTACCTTTTTCTCCATTCCATCCAAATTTTTGTCCATAACTGGATCGTCAGGGTGCTAAGACAAGCTACAGGCTACAGGATATCTTCTTCACCGTACCAGCAGCTATGCATATCGATGAACCCGCTACCCATGAACCGGAAGCTCTACTTTCAATGCAAGATTCCCAGAGTTTCCCTAAATCAAAAGACTTATCTCAAGAAAATTTAGATCCTTGTCAATGCTCAGAAGCCGCCTTACAAATAGCATTAATAGCCAATGGTTTAGGATTGTGGGATTGGAATCTAATAACCAATAAAACCTATTATGATCCTCAGTGGAAGGGCATCCTAGGATATAGAGTAGACGAAATCGACAATGAGCATAAATCCTTTGAGCAACTTGTACATCCACAGGATTTCCCCAGAATTTGCCAGGTATTACACGATTATCTGCAAGGATACACACCTGTGTTTGAAGTCGAATTGCGAATGTTGACTAAATCCGGTGAGTGGAAGTGGATTCTTGCTTGTGGGAAAGTATTTCAGTGGGATGAATTCGGTAAACCAGTGCGGATGGCGGGGACGCACAAGGATATTAGTCAGGATAAAGCGATGTCTACGACGGGCTGCGCCTACGCTACTCAACAATACCAACTATTAGAACAACTCCAGTCTACCGAAGACCAAGTTAGGGAAAAATCACAGCAGCTAGAAACTACCTTAGAAGAACTCAAATATACCCAAAAGCAGTTATTGCAGAACCAGAACATGGCTAATCTCGGTCAACTGGTGGCAGATATGGCTAACGAAATTAACGACCCCATTAGCTTCATTTATGGTAATCTCCATCCTGCAAGTCAATATGCTGAAGACTTAATCAGAATCATTGAACTTTACCAACATTACTATCCCACACCAGCCCCAGTCATAGCCTTACATTTACAACGCCTCGATTTCGATTTCGTGAAGAAAGACTTTTTGAAATTGCTGTGGTCAATGCGAGCCGGATCTGAGCGTGTTAAGGAAATTGTTTTCGCCTTGCAAAATTTTTCAACGTCTGACGAAGGTCAAATGAAAAAGGTTGACCTACATGAAGGGCTTGATAGTGTTCTGAGGATTTTGCAGCATCGTTTCAAAGAAAAGCCTAATAGATCCGGGATTGAAGTAATTAAGCACTTTGGGGAATTGCCCTTAATCGAGTGTTACCCTGGTGAACTAAATCAGGTATTTATGTATATTTTGATTAATGCCATTGATGCCTTAGAAGAAAGAATGAAACAGGATAATTCCTTTACTTCAAATATTTGGATTCATACAGAAATTATTACTAGCCATTTATCATTGGTAAACAATAACGAACTTTGGGTAGATGATAAACAACTAGGAAAAAAGCAGAAAGTTATAATTCGCATTTCTGACAATGGTAAAGGCATACTTCCCCATATCCAAAAACAGATATTTGAACCATTTTTTACTACCAAACCAGTAGGTAAAGGTAAGGGACTAGGACTATCAATTAGTCAGCAAATTATAGTTGAAAAACATCAAGGTAAACTTAAGTGTAATTCTCGATTAGGTCAAGGCACAGAGTTAGTCATTGAGATGAATACAACAGCAAGACACCATGCCGCTATTAGAAAACACGCCAGTTTTTAGCTAATTAACCTTGGGTAGGAGGCACAAGGTATTAACAAGGCAGCGAAGCGATCGCATTAACAATACCAGAGTGTGATAGATTTGTAACCCGACAGCAACGCTATGCAAATGTGATCGTTTCAATTACATTTGCATAGCGAATCAGTTACTACTAAACTACAGGTAATCCTGCCAGTGCCATCGCCACTTCATTTGCACTATATTCAGTATCAACAAGCCGTCCAGCTTCATAGTCAATATAAGCTTGCATATCAAAATGCCCATGACCGCAAAGGTTGAATAGGATAGTTTTGCTTTTACCTTCTTTCTTACAAAGCAAAGCCTCATCGATTGTTGCTTTGACTGCATGGTTAGCTTCTGGTGCCGGTAAAATTCCTTCTGCGCGGGCAAAAGTTAATCCAGCAGCAAAGCAACCAAGTTGGTATTCAGCACGCGATTGAACTAATCCCAAATTGACAATATGGCTAACAAGCGGGGCCATACCGTGATAACGTAAGCCTCCAGCATGAATTCCTTCTGGCACAAACCTACTGCCCAAAGTATGCATCTTAGTGAGTGGAGTTAAGTGGGCAGTATCACCAAAATCGTAAGCATATTTACCACGAGTTAATGATGGACAAGCAGCTGGTTCTACAGCTATTACTTGTACGTCTCGTTCTCCTCGCAATTTAGCACCAATAAATGGAAAGGCAATTCCAGCAAAGTTACTACCGCCACCTGTGCAGCCAATGACAATATCAGGGTAATCTCCTGCCATCTCTAACTGAGTAAGTGCTTCCAGTCCAATCACAGTTTGATGCAGCAGTACGTGATTGAGAACACTGCCTAAAGCATACTTAGTTCCTTCATCAGTAGCAGCTACTTCCACAGCTTCACTAATAGCAATTCCCAAACTGCCAGTGCTATTGGGATGTTGTGCAAGAATTTGACGTCCGGCTTGGGTTTCAGTACTTGGGCTAGCAACTACCCTCGCGCCGTAGGTTTCCATTAGAGCTCGGCGGTAAGGCTTTTGCTGGTAGCTGACCTTTACCATGTAAACTAAGACTTCTAAACCAAATAGTGTACCAGCAAAGGCGAGGGATGATCCCCACTGTCCGGCTCCTGTTTCAGTAGTAAGCTTTTTTACTCCAGCTTGTTTGTTATAAAATGCTTGAGCAACCGCAGTATTGGGTTTGTGGCTTCCAGAGGGACTAACACCCTCATACTTGTAATAAATTTTAGCAGGCGTATCTAAGGCTTGTTCTAAACGACGGGCGCGATAAAGAGGAGTTGGTCGCCACTGGCAATAAATAGAACGGACTGCATCTGGTATTTCAATCCATTTTTGTTGACTAACTTCTTGCTCAATCAGCGCTAATGGCAACAGAGGTAATAATTCATCTGGTGTAATTGGCTTTCCAGTACCAGGATTTAAAACTGGTGGTAAGGCTTGTGGCAAGTCAGCCTGGATATTATACCAAGCTTTGGGCATCTGTTTTTCAGTCAAAATGTATTTAATCGTGTCCATGTAATTAATTGACAATAAAAGGCTATTTATACAGTAAATCTTAAATAGGGGAGGCAGGATGAACGGCAATACTGCTCGGTTAAGGGAAAATAGAGGGTAAGTAATAACTACCTCGAAACTTGCGGTGTCATTTACCCAAGATAGATAAACAGCAAATTTTATCAGTCAAAATCTATGACTTTGACCCCCTCTGAAACTCGAAAGCTACCTACTCAAGCAATCGGAGCCAAAATTTTCCACTGGTGTAACATCATTAGTCTATTTATCATGCTCACCAGTGGGCTACAAATTTACAACGCCAACCCTGTTTTTGGCGGACGTGCTGGTTTACACATTCCTCCGATATTTACTTTAGGAGGTTGGCTTGCAGGAGGTAGACACTGGCATTTTGCAGCAATGTGGCTATTTTCGCTGAATCTTCTGTGGTATGGAATTTATGTTTTAATTACCCGACGCTGGCGACATAGATTTGTAGGTGCAAATGACTTAAAAGCATTACAAAAAAGTCAAAATTCCAAACGCTTAATTTATGCTTGGCATCGGATTGCCTATACAGCAATTATTCCTATTTTACTGCTAGCGTTATTGACAGGAATAGGAATGTATAAACCTGCTCAATTTCCCTGGATTGTGGATTTTTTTGGCGATTGGCAAGCATTGCGAATTGTTCACTTTGCCTCTGTGCCGATGGTTATCTTATTTGTAGTAATTCACTCTCGATTAGGACGCAAAGCTGGTGGTACTGAATTAACAGAATCAATGTTTTCGTAAACGAACTTTTTTTAATAAAAAAATGAACTTTTTTGATAAATTGAATCGTAATATCTTGCAAAATCAAAGCTTACTATTTGTAGGACTTGATCCAAATCCAGAGATGATGCCTGTGCGTTATGAATCTGAAGAACTCATCGCTGGTTTGGAGAAATGGTTACAATTCATTATTGCTGAAACTTCTGATTACGTTTGTGCCTATAAACCGACACTTGGCTTTTACGAAGCGTTAGGTATTCCCGGCTTAGAACTGCTGTACAAAACTTTAGCAGCTATTCCAACCCATATTCCAGTAATTTTAGATGCTAAACACAGTGACTTAAATACTAGTACCATTTTTGCTCGGACTGTGTTTACAGAATGGCAAGTGGATGCAATCACTCTTAGTCCCTATACAGGACAAGATCATGTAGCACCTTTTTTAGTCTATCCTGATAAAGCTGTGTTTATTTTATGCTGTACTTCTAATCCAGGTGCAGAAGCTTTACAGCAATATCCTACAAACGAATCACCCCTTTATTTACAGGTGGTAAAAGAATCAAAAACCTGGGGAACTCCAGAACAATTGGGTTTGGAAGTAGGAACTACAAATCCTGAAGTTTTAGCGCTTATTCGAGCGATCGCGCCTGAAAGAATTATTATGGCGCGTAGCATCTGGGCAGAGGGTTTAAAGCTGAAGCAAATTTTAGAAGCGGGCTTGAATACTAACGGTGATGGTTTGCTAATTCCTGTTCCTCAAGATATGTTGGGAAACACACAACTATCTGAGGAAATCCAGTCTTTACGTACAGAAATTAATCAAATAAAAACTGAAATTATTCACGATAATTCCACATGTTCTGTGTGGTTTCCTGATGTTTGTTTGCTAAATCAACACCCCCAACAGGATTTAATTTTACAGCTTTATGATATTGACTGCATTATGTTTGGCAGCTTTGTCCAAGCATCAGGAGCGATATTTCCTTATTACATCGATTTACGCAAAATTATTTCCAATCCCCAAGTTTTTAATCAAGTTCTCACAGCTTATGAGGATATTTTGAAGAATCTGAATTTTGATAGGTTAGCAGGTATTCCTTACGGTTCTTTACCTACAGCTACTGGTTTAGCTTTGCGCCTTCATTGTCCAATGATTTTTCCCCGTAAAGAAGTAAAGGCACATGGAACTCGGAGAGTCATTGAGGGTAACTTTCATCCTGGTGAAACAGTTGTAGTGGTTGACGATATTCTCATCAGTGGTAAAAGTGTCATGGAAGGGGCACGAAAATTAGAATCAGCAGGATTAAATGTTAATGATATTGTGGTACTTATCGATCATGAACAAGGAGTGAAAGATAGGTTACAGCAAAATGGTTATCGCAGTCATGCGGTTTTAACTATTTCGGAAATTACTAATACTCTGTATCAAGCAGGGCGAATAAATGAGGAGCAATTTTTAGCTTTCGCTGAAAGTTAGTAATCGGAATGATGATAGAAAGTAGGGAATGGACAATGGGGAAGATTTTTCTTGTCTACTTCCTCTTGAGCAGATTTTATTACTCGGTTCAATCTAGTAAATAGAATAATTTTAATTTTTAACTTAATTATGAATTTTACACTCAATCAAGTACTGAAATGGTTAATTTTTACGCTGCTATTTCCTTTAGTCTTTCTCAATGGTTGGCTAGCATTTTTGCTGGTTAAAAATTTTCAACCTGTTGTAACAATTCTTGTTTTGGCTACTTTACTCGCATTCGTTTTAAACTATCCTGTCTCGGTTCTCCAACAGCGAGGAGTGAAACGTGGCTATGCAGTAGCATTAGTTTTTATATTAGCATTGGTAATTATCGTTGGTCTGGGTATCACTTTACTCCCCATTGTTTTAGAACAATTTAATGAGATGGTGAAAGTCCTTCCTCGATGGATTGATTCTAGCGAAGAAAAACTTCAAATTTTAAATGACTGGTTTTTTAGGCACAAGTTAAATGTGAATTTAAGCCAGCTATTAAGCCAATTAACTGAGCAATTGCCCAATGAATTAGAGTTTCTTTCAGATAAACTTCTAAGCATTATCATAGATACGATTGATAGTATCTCTGAGGCATTAATCATAATAGTACTGACTTTCTATTTGTTATTAGATGGCCCAAGGGTTTGGGAGGGGATATTTAAAAAGCTACCTGGAAGTTTCGCTCAGAAGGTAAGCCAATCTATTCAACAAAACTTTCAAAATTACTTGATTGGTCAGGGAAGTTTGGCTTTGCTGATGGGAGTTTCATTAACATTATTATTTTTAGCTTTTCAAGTGCAGTTTGCTTTACTTTTTGGTTTGGGGGCTGGGCTTTTGAGTTTAATTCCCTTTGGCGATGTCGTCAGTCTTGTTGTAATAACTTTAATAATAGCCACACATGACTTTTGGCTAGCAGTGAAGATTTTTGCAGTAGCTGTTGTCATTGACCAACTAATTGATCAGGCGATCGCACCACGACTTTTAGGCAAATTTACTGGTATTAGACCAATATGGGTTTTAATTGCTTTGCTTGTAGGAACTAATGTTGGCGGAGTTTTGGGTTTACTAGTCGCGGTACCTGTAGCTGGTTTTATCAAAGATGTAGCAGATGGTTTTTCCAAACCTGGCGATTCTGAGAATGTAGGAGAAGTAGCATCGGAATTGTTGTCCAAGGAATCAATATCGCAATGAGTTGTTGATTTCTGGGGTATACAAAGCGCACATCTGTGCTAGCCTACCGGGTGTTGCATCCAAAAAAAATTGCCCAAAAAAACCCCTAGTATTTCTACTAGGGGTAAAAGATATAATACCATTTCACTTTATGTTTGTCGCAGATGCCCCTGCTTATGCCTCTACTGAGATGAGAGGCTAGAGTATTTCTCAAATATTACAACAAAAAGTGATCGGGTATAAAATTAGCCAACATTTGCCAAGAGCAATTCTCGTTTTTCTAATTTTTGTACTCTCACCTGAGAGTCATCATCAACATCGATAAGCGCTGTGTCTCCATCTGTAATTTGACCAGACAGCATTGCTTCGGCGAGAGAATCTTCTAAAAGGCGCATAATCGCTCGGCGTAATGGTCTAGCACCGTAGCTGGGGTTATAGCCTTCTTGGACTACAAGTTCTTTGAAGCGATCGCTAACTTCTAAGATAATTCCCTTTTCCGTCAAGCGCTTAGAAACTTCACGAAGCATAATCTCAGCGATTTGCTTCACTTCATCTCTAGAAAGCTGGGTGAAGACGATAATCTCATCAAGACGGTTCAGGAACTCAGGACGGAAGTAAGCTTTCAATTCCTCATTTACTAAGGTGCGGATGCGGTTATAACTAGCGTCGGCTTGAGTATCGAAGTCAAAGCCTAAACCACTACCACCTTTTTCAATCACCTTAGAACCGATGTTGGAAGTCAAAATGATCAGCGTGTTCTTGAAGTCTACTTTCCGACCTTTAGCATCGGTAAGATGACCGTCATCCAACATTTGCAGCAGCATATTGAATACATCGGGGTGTGCTTTTTCGATTTCGTCGAATAGCAGCACTGTGTATGGTTTACGCCGCACGGCTTCTGTAAGCTGTCCGCCTTCGTCGTATCCGACATAACCAGGAGGCGAACCAATTAGCTTGGCGACGGTGTGGCTTTCCATGTATTCGGACATATCTAGGCGAATCATGGAGTCTTCCGCACCGAAGAAGTAGGAAGCTAGTGCCTTCGCCAATTCTGTTTTACCAACTCCGGTAGGGCCAGAGAAGATAAAGCTAGCAATGGGACGATTGGGATTTTTCAAGCCGACACGGGCGCGACGGATACCACGAGATACAGCTGAGACTGCTTGCTCTTGACCGATGAGCCGTTGATGCAGAGTGTCTTCTAGGTGCAGAAGCAATTCTGACTCAGATTCAGTCAGCTTATTAACTGGTACACCAGTCCAAGAGGCAACGATTTGGGCGATATCTTCTTCGTCAACTACGGTGGAGTTGACAGGTTGCTCGTTTGGTGTAAACGTTGCTTGCAGTTGTTCTGCAAGTTTTAACTCTTGGTCGCGCAGGGTTACAGCTTTGTCAAAATCTTGGACTCTGACTGCTGCTTCTTTTTCTTTGGTAACGCCAGCGAGTTCACGCTTAAGTTCTTTATTGGGAGAACTTTGAGAGTTCCGCAGACGAACGCGAGAACCAGCTTCATCAATTAAATCTATTGCCTTATCTGGCAAGAAGCGATCGCTAATATAGCGGTCTGATAATTCTGCTGCTGCTACAAGTGCCGCATCCAAAATTGTTACTTTGTGATGCTGTTCGTAAGCGCCGCGCAAGCCGTAAAGAATTTGTACGGTTTCTTCTACTGAGGGTTCCCCGACCATAATTGGTTGGAAACGACGCTCTAAGGCGGCATCGCGCTCAATGTGCTTACGATACTCATCGAGGGTAGTTGCGCCGATGCACTGGAGTTCACCCCGTGCTAAGGCAGGTTTGAGGATGTTTGCTGCATCCAATCCACCTTCTGTACCACCAGCGCCAACCAAGGTGTGAATTTCGTCAATCACCAAGATGATATTGCCCACAGTGCGGACTTCTTCTACGACTTTTTTGATGCGTTCTTCAAAATCGCCACGGAAGCGAGTTCCAGCTACCAAAGACCCCATATCGAGGCTGATAACTTGCTTATCCTGTAAGGTTTCGGGAACATCCTGGTTGATAATCCGTTGAGCTAGACCTTCTGCGATCGCAGTTTTACCAACTCCTGGTTCTCCAATCAACACTGGGTTATTCTTAGTGCGGCGACCGAGGATCTGGATCGCCCGCTCAATTTCCTTCTCACGACCAACTACGGGGTCGAGTCTGCCTTCTTGTGCTAATTTAGTCAAATTCCGACCAAACTCTTCCATCGTTAATGGTTGGGTGCGCTTTTGACTACCACCACCAGCTATAGCTGGTGCATTTTCACCCAAACGGCGAACTATGGCACTACGGACAGTCTTGAAGTCAACTCCTAGATTTTGCAATACTTTGGCGGCAACACCTTCACCAGCCTCGGTCAATCCTAAGAGTAAGTGTTCAGTGTTAATGTAATTCTGTCCCAGACTATGAGCTTCTTTAAACGATTGCTCGAAGAGGCTTTTTACTTTAGGAGTAAAAGGAATTTCTGGTGGTACAAAACCAGAACCCCTACCAATAATTTTTTCTACCTCGCGACGTGCATCTTTGAGGGTAACGCCTAATTCGGCCAGCACTTTAGCAGCAACCCCAGTTCCTTCTCCCATCAAACCCAGGAGAATTTGTTCAGTTCCTACGAAGTTGTGTCCCAGGCGACGTGCTTCCTCCTGAGCTAACATAATTACTCTAATGGCTTCGGAAGTGAAGTGTTCAAACATAATGGGTTCTTGCTCCCTCGCTGCTTGGACTTTGGGTGAGATAAAATTCACCCTCATCTAAAGTTTTTTGTATTTTCTTAAGAACTAATGTAACTTTATTTAAACTTTCGCGGCAGTGGTGAGAGCCGTAAGCCTCAGGTGTAGTTGCCGTCTGTAAGAGTTTTGAGTGCGGTTAGCGATAGCAGGGTGTTTAGCCCTGTGTAGAGTAATTAGGAACTGAGTAGTCGTATATTTAACAATTAAGGTTTCAGTGTTTAGTGATTTACCTTTGCCTTATATACTCCTATGCTCTGGGCTAAACTAAAAACTCAGGATTTAACACTTAACACTCAAGACTCATTATGACTCAACCAACGGGAGGTAAAGACCAACAACACCCTCTTTATAACCGCGATCGCACCCTTATTGATATTTTACTCGCTCAAGAGGCGACAGACTATAACTTAGCAGAATTAGCTAGATTGCGAATGCGTTATCAAGGGTTTCCAGGGGCAAGAGACATTCAAAAAGACCTAGATAAAGCCTTGCAGCAGTGGGGTTTGACCGAGACCGAGCTTTTTGAGAAAACTCGTCAAATTCACAATTTAGGGGGAATTTACAAAAGTCGCGGGAAGAAAGAGGAACAGGATTGGAATTAGGAATGGGACATGGGGCATTGAGAAGAAGCAGGGGGCGGGGTGCGGGGGGCAGAGGAGAAAATTCTCCCTTGCTCCCTGCTCCCCTGCCTTCAACTTGCTTTTATCCTCAGTTTGTACCACTGCCTTAATTACCAAATGGTGGAAGAAAATCGCTTTCTTCAACTTGGGGTAGCAAGACAGGATTCGATTGACTAACCATAATAATAAGGATGAAGAAGGGATGGTTGAGAATAAGGCAAAGGATCGGGGCGCAGGGAGGAATTCTTCCCCTTGTCCCCCTGCTCCTTGCCCCCCTGCCTCTCCCTTGAGGAGCAATCCAAAATTTCAAAGAGAGAAGATTGCATTAACTAATTGCGGCGTATTTGCCATTAGCATGACTGGAATATTTCACCAGCAAACTCGGTGTTGATGACCGAACATCGTCTAGGAAGCCCAAGTGTTCGCCAGCAATTTGGCGCAATTCTTCTGGAGAACCTTGGATTTGCAAACGTCCTTTCTCTAGTAATACAATCCAATCGGCTCGCTCAATCACTCTGGGGCGGTGACTAATTAAAATTGTGGTTTTGCCTTGGCGATAGGTAAGCAGTCGATTTAGTACTTCAGCTTCACTCACCGGATCGAGAGCGCCAGTGGATTCATCCAAAATCAGTATCGGTGGGTTAGTAATTATTGCTCTAGCGATCGCTAATCTCTGCCGTTGTCCACCAGAAAGATTCGCTCCAAATTCTCCTAAGACAGTATGATATTTGTCAGGTAGTTCGCTAATAAATTCATCAGCTCCTGCTATTTCGCAAGCTCTGACAATTTCTTCAAAAGTTACATCAGAATAGCTGAACTGGAAGTTATCAAAGATTGAGCGACTCCAGAAGTGTGGGTCTTGTGGTACTAAGACTACCTGCTGTCGCAGACATTCTAAAGATAAATCTTGTCTGTTATAAAGACCACTTGTTATTCGAAGTTAGCGTGGGTAGTTCACAGAGTCTAAATATTCTTTGAGAGGGCGAGTAAGATAACCACCCCAAGAAAATAAATATTTTTTGCCAGTTAAAGTTTACTACAAGACCTTACACTGCCCATAATGCCGTAACAAATGGTCACACAGTACCAATGCCACCATTGCCTCAACCATTGGAACTGCACGCGGTAATACACAAGGATCATGGCGTCCTTTCGCTGCCAATAGCGTTTCTTCGCCTTCACGAGTTACAGTCTTCTGCTCTTTTCTAATTGTTGCTGTCGGCTTAAATGCAACTCGCAAAATGATATTTTCGCCGTTGGAAATTCCCCCTTGAATACCACCAGAACGGTTTGTTAGCGTGCGGATTTCACCATTTTGATCAATATAAAATTCATCGTTATGTTCAATTCCCGTTAGCAGCGTTCCCCCAAAACCGGAACCAATTTCAAAGCCTTTGCTAGCAGGAAGAGACATGACACCCTTAGCGATATCAGCTTCCAATTTATCGAATACTGGTTCGCCCAAACCTTTCGGCACATTTCGCGCCACACATTCTACTACACCGCCGATTGAATCACCTTGTCTACCTATTTGCTCAATTAATTCAATCATGCGATCGCTGCAATCAGCATCGGGACAACGAACGATATTGCTCTCCACTTGTTCTAAGGTGACAGTATTTGGATCAACTACACCTTCCAAGTCTTTGATACGCTTAACGTAAGCGATAACTTCGACATTGGCCACTTGACGAAGAATTTTTTTAGCGATCGCACCTGCTGCTACTCTTCCGATTGTCTCACGCGCTGACGACCTACCCCCACCTTGCCAATTGCGAATGCCATATTTGGCATCATAAGTTGCATCTGCGTGAGAAGGCCGATACTTCTCGGCCATCTCGTCGTAATCTTGGGGACGAGTATCTTTGTTCCGCACCAAAATTGTTATAGGCGTTCCTAGTGTTTTGCCTTCAAATACCCCTGATAAAATCTCGCAGGTATCTGCTTCTTTGCGAGGCGTCGTAATTTTACTTTGTCCGGGACGCCTTCTATCTAGCTCTACTTGAATTTCTTCTGCCGAAATTTCTAGTTGTGGAGGACAACCATCAATCACAACCCCCACACCGCCGCCGTGAGACTCGCCAAAAGTACTGATGCGAAATAGATGACCAAAAATGTTGCCCATGATTTTGAGGAAAAAGGTGAGGCTTATGTATTCTACCTAGAGTTCTTACAAAAGTTTATTTTTGCGTTTGTAGAATTTTTCGCTATTTTTTAGCATTTATGCAAAATTCTCTCTAAAATTTTTATCCAACTCTATTAGGACTTACGCAAAATATCTCTCAAACCCTCATTTCTCTGTGTCGCGCCAGTTGAATCGGGGAACCGCAAGGGCGCACTGGCTTCTCTGCGCCTCTGTGGTTTGTTATTCCGTAACTCGTGCATAAGTAAATACCCTAACTTAAATTAAAAGCGCTCTCCCTTTTGGGAGAGCGCTTTAAGATTTAACTAAACTTCAGAATTAACCGTTGATAGCAGGAGCGCTCATTGCGACAGGAGCAACATCACCAGCAGCCAAATCTAAGGGGAAGTTGTGAGCGTTAC
>JAESFO010000242.1_pt1 | contig 104095 bp, 101 predicted proteins | sample 9269421 | NCBI WGS metagenome assembly JAESFO01 (sample SAMN14502839, study PRJNA617101) | algae metagenome | isolation source: Nostoc desertorum CM1-VF14 and co-occurring heterotrophs from rocky... | place: USA: Clark Mountains, San Bernardino, California | collected 2000-06-05 | reverse complement strand
GCGACGAGCTGCTCAACGGCGAGATCTTCTACAGCCTCGAAGAGGTGCGGATCGTCACCGGCTGGTGGCGCGATCATTACAACCGGGCACGCCCGCACAGCAGCCTGCGCTATCGCCCACCGGCGCCGGAAGCGATCAAGATGCCAGCCTGGCCGCTCGGCTCCGCTGCGCTCCGCCTCCCGTCCAGCCTGGCATCGGAGGCGCGCATCAACTAACTATGCAACCGGACCAGTCATCGCGGACAGTCCAATCACCCGAGCGCCCGCCCACTCTTCGAGTAGCGGCGCAATCTCGAGGAACGGCCAGGCGGTGGCGTCGTGTTCGATCCCGGGCCGGTTGGTGATCCCCGGACGCTCCGCCCGGTAGGAGGAGGGCGCAGTCGCGACAAGGTTGCCGAACGTCCTACGTCGATTGAGCTCCGTCGCAGGTTGGCGGCCAAGTTGGCGGGGAGCCGGCAGAGCATCATCCGGTGCGCAAGAACCTCGACCGGTTCCGATCCTATAGGCAGCGACATGCAAGATATGCAGCCGCATTCCGTCACTCCTAAACGGCAACTATGAGGCTGATACGGGCATCAGTCCGAGTCGGCATGTCCGCGGTCCGGATTCTCGCTCAGCCATCGAATGTCGTCAGGCGGCGGCTCGCCCGGCGCGGCATGTGCCTCGGCGAATGCCCGGATACGTAGCTTCCGTTCTTCGCGTAAGCCGGCGGCCACGCCTTCCGTGGCCCAGGCGGCAGCTGCCGCGCTCGCGACCTTCCTGACATTGTCGAGCGTGGCGGCACGGGCGAGCGCGTGGTGATGCGCCTCTTGCGTGCGGCAAAGTTCGGAGGATGGCTGCATGAAACGGCCTTTCTACGGGAAGATGTGATCAGGTTTTTTTGGACGGTTGAGCTTGAGGCGTGCCCTTCAACGAAGGATTGGACGCGTTCTGCTTTGGAGGCTCCGGCTTCTTCGGCTTGCGCGCCTCGCGATTACCGCGTTGTTGTCCTTTGGTCATGTCATGACTCTCCTCAAGTTAGGGCTGGGGCGAACCAGGTTCAGTTGGCAGCATCCGAAAAGCGACGGTAGCGGACGAGATCCAGCTGCATGCCGCGCGTGCGGAATTGCGCGTGGGCCGCCTTCTGCGTTTCGACCGTCTGGTTGTTCGCGTCGACGACATGGGGCGCGAGCCGAGCGAAACGGGTACGAGGGATGGATGCCATGAGAAAAAAGCTCCGCGCAGAGCGGGAGCATGAAGAACTCTCAGTCGCGGCCAGGCTCTAAACGGACGGCGCGATAGAAGCTATATGGTGGCGGCGGCATCGCGGCGCCACCCCTCCCCGAAACTGAAATAGTTCGGCCAGTGTCCTTGCCGTCAACTCGGCTCACAACGATATTGTGCAGCGCAGCAATCCAGCTGGGAAGCTGCCATTCACGTCAGGGCTTCCGCCGTGGCCGGGAGAAAGCCGCATGCGAAGCTTGAGCGACACTATCAGCCGCCTTTCACGGCTGCGGAGCCATCCCTCGGCGGGCATCGCGGGCGAAGACCGGTTGACGGAGCTCCCACCATTCGGCTCCAACCCCGGCGCACTCCGTGGCCGCTTCTACCTGCCGCGGTCGCTACATGCGTCCGCAGCCCTGGTGGTCGTGCTTCACGGCTGCACCCAGGATGCCGCGGGCTATGACCGCGGTTCGGGATGGTCCCAGCTTGCCGACGAACTAGGTTTCGCGCTGCTGTATCCGGAGCAGCAGCGCGGCAATAACGCCAACCTCTGTTTCAACTGGTTCAACACGCAGGATACCCGGCGCGATTGCGGCGAGGCGCTGTCGATCCGCCAGATGGTTGCGGCGATGGTCGCCGACCATGGTCTCGATCCCGCTCGCATCTATGTGACCGGACTTTCTGCGGGCGGCGCGATGGCATCGGTAATGCTGGCTACCTATTCCGACGTGTTTGCCGGGGGCGCGATCATCGCCGGCTTGCCCTATGGCACTGCCACTTCGGTTCCAGAGGCGTTCGATCGGATGCGCGGGCGTGGCGGGCCGGCGCCGGCAGCGCTTGGTGCGCTCGTCGAGGCCGCATCCTCTCACAAGGGGCCATGGCCGACGATTTCCGTTTGGCATGGCGACAGCGACGTGACCGTGAGTCATGCGAATTCAGCGCTCATCGTCGAGCAATGGCGCGCGATCCACGGGGTTGCAGGCGCGCCGATCGCTGTTGAGGACGTCAATGGCCATCGCCGCCGCGTGTGGCGCGATGCCCTTGGGCGTGATGTAATCGAGGAGTATCGCATCGCCGGCCTGGGCCACGGGGTCCCGCTCAGCACCTCCGGCGCAAATGCTTGTGGCTCCGCTGGGCCGTATATGCTCGAGGCCGGAATTTCCTCGACACGCCGGATCGCCCATTTCTGGGGCTTGGACTCGGCACGCGCGGAAGATCGGCTCACCTCCGCCGCAGAGGCAAAATCTCGATCGTCCACAGCGGCTTCAACGTCCGCCATGACCGTACCGGCCGAGCGCCGCGGAGCACAACCGCAACCTCAGCCGGTTCCCGGCGGCGTGGCGCGCGTCATAGAAGATGCTTTGCGCGCCGCCGGCCTGATGCGTTGAGCGTAGCGGAAGGAAATTCATTGGAGCTTTCGCACCATCTCTACGTGCTGCTGCTGACCGGGGTGGGCGCGCTTGTGCTGATGACGGCGTGGCTGCCAATGATCCTGCGCAAGGCGCCGCTGTCCCTGCCAATCTTTTGCGTAGGCGCGGGTGCGGCGCTGTTCGCGCTCCCGCCGCTCAGGCCGTTTGCGGTTCACCCATTGCAATTCCCGGTCTTAGTGGAGCGGCTGAGCGAACTTGTCGTCATCGTCTCGCTGATGGGTGCGGGTCTCAAGATCGATCGGACGATCGGGCTGCGCAGCTGGGCGCTGACCTGGCGGCTGCTCGGGATTGCGATGCCTATCACCATGCTGATCGTCGCGGGCCTGGCGTGGATGCTGATGGGATGGGGCGTCGCCGCAGCCCTGCTGATCGCCGCGGTGCTCGCGCCAACCGACCCGGTGCTCGCCAGCGACATCCAGGTTGGCGGCCCGGGGATGGGCACGGAGGATGAAGCGCGTTTCGCATTGACGTCGGAAGCCGGGCTGAACGATGGCTTCGCTTTCCCTTTCGTCCATCTTGCCATCGCCCTGACCGCTGCGTCGTTCGGGACCGGCGATATGCTGGCGTGGTTCGCCCGCGACCTCCTTTGGAAGACGTTCCTCGGGGCGGCAGCAGGTTACGCCATTGGCCGCGGCCTGGGGTATCTTACCTTCCATTTGCCGATGCGAGCGAACCTGTCACGTACCGGGGACGGCTTCGTGGCACTGTCGGTGACGTTGCTCGCCTATGGCGTGGTCGAAACGCTGGGCGGCTTTGGCTTTCTGGCAGTCTTCGTGTCGGCGCTGGCGCTCCGTAATGCCAGCCGCGACCATGACTATCACGAACGGCTCCATGGCTTCGCAGAGGAAGCGGAGCGGCTGCTGATGATGTTGCTGCTGGTTCTGTTCGGCGGCATCGTCGCTTTTAGCGGCTTGCTCGCCGCGTTCGACTGGCGGATGCTGCTCTTCATCGCCGGTGTTCTGCTGGTGGCGCGTCCGGCCGCCGGTCTCTTCAGCCTGGTCGGATCGAAGCTGCCCTGGCGCGAGCAGCTGGTGATTTCCTTTTTCGGCATCCGCGGCATAGGCTCGATCTATTATATCGCCTTCGCCCTCAACCATGGCTCGTTCGCCGACCCCCACCGGCTTTGGGCCCTCGTCGGCGGCGTGGTGCTCGCATCGATCCTCCTGCATGGGATCACGGTGACCCCCGCACTGCAGTTGCTCGATAGATGGCAGGGGCGCCGACGTGAAATCTCGTGATGCCCAGCCGGTTTCGGAGTAGAGTTTGCGTTGGAGGTCGGCGGCTTTGCGCTAGATAGGATCGAGGATGGAGATTGAGGCGCGGCAGGCGCATGAATGGCGCGCCGATCAGTTGCGGCTGGCGGTCGAAGCCGACGGCCTCTCGCTTTGGTCGTGGAACGTCGACAACGACCTATTCAGGATGGATCGTCGAGGCTTCGACTTGTGGGGGCTTCCCTGGAGCGAGTCGGTCACGTTCGAGGAGCTGTCGGCACATATCCATCCAGCCGACAAAGATCGCGTCCGGGCGGCGTTCGCTGCGAGCCGCGCGGTGCTCGGCCCCTATGAGACCGACTTCCGCGTCGTGGTCGGCGAGGAGGTCCGCTGGATCGCTGCGCGTGGGCAGGGGGACGATGCCGGGGCGGACGATGTTCGGCATTTTCCTCGACGTCACCGGTCGGAAGCAAGCCGAGGAAGGGCATGAGTTGCTGCAGGCGAGATGAGTCACCGGGTCAAGAACCTGTTGGCTTTCGCCACCGCACTCACGGCCATCAGCTCGCGATCGGCTTCGACACCCGAGCAGATGGCTTTGGAACTCACAGGGCGTCTCACGGCACCGGACCGCGCGCACGACCTGGTGCGGCCGCTCCCGGCGGACCAGGGCAGGGCAGCCTTGCTGGGCGATTGATCTCGATCGTTCTTGCACCCTATGACGACATGGGCGCCTTTAGCGGACGCATCCGCGTTGCGGTTGAGCGAATGGGTGTCGGCGAAGCCGCCGCGACCAGCCTTGCGCTCATCCTTCACGAGCTCGCGACGAACGCAGTTAAATATGGCGCACTGTCGGTTCCCGGGGGCAGGCTAGACATTTCGACTACGTCTATGGGTGACGAGGTAATGTTGGTCTGGCTGGAGCGCGGAGGTCCAGCGGTCAAGGAGCCAACCGAGCCCGCCGGGTTCGGCAGCCGGCTTATCGAGCGCGCCGTGTCGCGTCAGCTGCGCGGCTCAATCGAGCACGACTGGTCGGAAGGGGGCTTGATCGTCACGCTACGAGTTAGTCGCGCCCGGCTGACCCTCTAGACGCGCAGCCGGAATATTGCGGGTCACGACTAGATCGCAAGAGGTCCAACACCGGGCAGCATCAACATCCTGAGCGCTTCGTATGGGCTGAGGGCGCTATGGGAAGGTTGCGCTCGCTTCCGTCAATTGTTTCCCCGAAGGATGCGCTCCTGCAGTTTTCTACGGGCGACGCGGCGTAGGTAAGCGCTATGCGACAGCGTCCACACGCATACGCTGACGAGCAGCGTGATTGCGGCAGCAAGAATGAGCGTAATGAAGATGTGCAGTTCGATAGATAATTCCATCCTCGGGATTCATGCGCTCAGCGCGACATGACGCGATTCACGATCGCTCTAAGCCGGGTGCCTGAGGAAGGCGGCGGTTTCCCACCGCCTTCCGCGCGAGAGTGTTGCGAGGGCTTATCGGCAACGAATGTTGCCGCGCTCAATCGCCCGGCCGGCAACGGCACCGCCAGCGGCGCCGATCAGGGTTCCCAAGATCTGGCTGTCACCGCGTACGATGGTGTTGCCGAGCAGCCCGCCAGCGGCTGCACCGATGATCAACCCGGTCGTGCCATCCGAACGGCGGCAATAATAGCGTCCGTTCTGGCCGCGGTAGACGCGGTCGTTATGAGCCAGCGTGCGGGTCCGGTAATAGCTGCCACTGCGGTAATAGCGCTCGGCGTCATAGCGATCCCTGCCGGGCTCGCGACGGTCCCAGTCATAGTTGGCGTATCCGCGCCAGCCGCGATTGGTCTGCCGCGCGTTGCGATCCGCCTGGGCTAGATTTCGCGCATGCTCGCGCTGGGCTTTGCGAACCTCGCGCGGATTGTCGGCGTCGCGAAGGTCCTCGCGATACTCCCGGTCCGCCGCACGAACGTCCCGACGTGACTCGCTCCAGCCCTGATTGGATTGGGCCAGAGCGGGGAGGGTCGGAATTGCCACAACCACTATGGCGGCCGTCAAGAACATTTTCCTCACAGTGATTACTCCTGATCTTAGATAAGATTATCGGGAGAACGCGTGTAGGAAATACAAGTTCAATAGAAACAAAATAAATTGTTCTAAATATAATTCCTTCATTCATCGGAGGTCTATTTATAGAAGTTTTGTAGCGTTATTAAGATCATCTTGATCTATTATATTCTGCGTGCGTATGTTTAATTCCACGACGATGGATGCCGGCTCGTTGAGAGGTGACGCCATCTCGCAGCATCAGCTCGAACCGTCGAAAGTGAGCTTTGCGAGATTGCAGCCTTTCGAGGCACGATGGGCAACTCTTGCACCACGGGCGCGCGGTTAGAAGACGGTCAGCAGGCCCACGAACACGGTAATGATTGCGAGCAGGATCACGACGCCGGTCAGCCCACTCGCAATGCAAGCCGCATTTTCTGCCCCGCACTCAGGTCATGCGATCTTCCCCCGACCGGGATCGGACCAGCAGACTGCGGAGGCATCCCAATCCGGCCCGCCGGCGGTCATCGAGGAAGGCAGCGGACTCGGCAACAGGCTGCGGTTGCGATCGTAATTGTTGCGATGCCTCCTGCCAGCCAGCGCCCCTGCAGCATCCCGATTCGGAACAGCCAATAAACTTGCCCGCACATCCGCCAACGGCCTATCCGTCTCCGGTGCCGAAGCAAAACGGGCATCTGCGGGAGTTTCGCAGAGACTGGGCTTGGCAGCAGGCGTTCACGGACGCCCTGAGCCTAAGCCGCATGGCGATCAACGAGATGGAGGGCGGAAAAGCCCCGATCGAGAAGCGAGCCGAGCTGGCCGCGAGGTCCTTGGTTCTTAGCGCAGGGGAGGGTGGAAGATGGATTGCCGTGACGCCGCCAACTACTGGTGGCAGGGCTTAATCGCAGCGAGCATACCCGCCTACATCGCTGGCTTGCTCATGATGGCCGCAGACGCCTCACGCTTTCCATGGGTCGCTGCCACCCCAGTGTCGCTGATGATCGTAGCATTGGTCCCTTGGGCCATCAGCATGGTGGTAGATCGAACCGTGGTAGCGCGGCGCGAGCTTGCGAGTCGGGATGGCGGCCACTGTGTATCCAGCAACCACGCCGCGCCGGGACTGATTCAGGCCGGCCGGGTCAGCGGGAAAATCAGCCGCCAGCGCATGAATGGCCGGCGTCCCTAGCCCGGCGACGCCCCTAACGTCACCGGATCAGTGCTGTTAGGCCTCCATGCTGTGCTTCAGGTCTCGCATCTGATCGTGACCCTCTTTCACGGAAACATAAGCCTCCTGAATCACCTGGCGCACCTGCGGCGACAAATCGGCATTTCCAAGGGCTTCGTACTTCGCATTTATGTGATCCTCGCCGCGCTCGACCTCATCGATGATGGCCTTATCGTCGCGACCGGTCACTGCGGCTTTGAGGTCTAGGAAGCCATAATGTGCAGCTGCCAGGGTGGTTCCGTCATCTTCCGGGTTTCCGCCAAGCCGGCCGACCTCCGCCTGCAGCTTGGTCAGCGCTGCACGGCGCTCAGCGGCGCGCTGGTTGAACAACTCTGCCAACCGGCTGCTCTCCGACGCCTTTGCAGATTCGGAATACCCGTCGATGCTGTCGATGGTTGTCGCGATGAGCGAATTCAGCGTCTTGATGTCATTGTCGATTAAGGGTGGTCTCCGAATGGGTTGTGCGCGGTATATCGCGTCCGCCAGTAACTCGGGTGCGGCAGCAGGCGGCGATCCCTGCGGCTGGTCGCGTTTGCGCTATAGCCTCGCCGCCCTCACTCGCACGCGCAACCCGCGGCGCCCGCAGATCGATCTGCGACATCGTTCCACGCTCGCGGCCGACCTCTACCGCTCAGCCTATCTGCCCGTTGTGCAGGTTTGGGAGCGGGCTATCCCCACAATCGCGGCTGAATACGAACGAACGCTGGCTAACCTGACAATTGACGCCTACGGCCAAGGAGAGACGGGTTCGGTCACTATGGACAGCTCCGGTGTTCGGATTCGTCTCACCGCCCCCCGACGATCGGCTCCGAGGGCATGCGCGACACCGCCGGGACCCTGCGCTGGAACGCTGCCCTAGTGCCCGACATCTCGGCGCAGGCTCGTCAGCGGATTGGCAATCCGTGTTCGTCGGGCTGCAGAAGCGGATGCGGAGATTAGCGCGCCGCCGGAGGATCCGCCAGGGCAGCTTGCCTATTGTGGGTGTCGATCCCGGCGGTGTCGGTGCCGGAATAGTCGCAACCATGATGCGACAATGACGTCCGACAACCATCGCACGGGCGATTCCGGCCGACAGGTGATCGGGCGCAAACTGAAGCGTGGAGAGAAGTTATGAGATATGTGAGCCTATCGAGGGCGGGTACTAATTCGATGGTCAGCGTCAACGCCGATATGGTGACCCAGGTGTATGTGCATAATCCTGAGCCTCCCACTTCTCTCATCGTATTCGAGAAGAACCACACCGTTGTCGTGGAGGGGAGCGTCGAGGATGTGACCAAGCTTCTTGCCGGCGAACGAGAATGACCTCCATCGAGCGCCCTGCCCGCGTCCTCTGCGAACGCGCCGGCCACGATCCGGATGAATTCTGCGTCGGCTAAGGCAAGGCTGACGGGGAGACGTGGCGCGGCTTGGAGGCGTTCGTGTCGGACGCCCGCGCCGTTATCGCCGCGATCCGTGAGCGGAGCGTGAACATGAACTACAAGGGCTGCCTCAACCATCCGGCAGCTGATGCCGATGAGGAAGTCACCTCTCGGTACGAGGTATAGCTTCGGCAGCTATTTGGGCCAGTCGGTTCTGGGTGCCAAGTCCACTGATGTTCGCCATCAACACGAGACCTCTCGGCGCCCTCGTGTGTCGAGTCCAAGGACGTATTTGGGGGGCACTCGTCCAGGTGTGCTCCAAAGGCAGTTATGGCGCCCTCGGCTACTGAAAGCGTTGGGGTGGATGCCCCCTAACGGCATCGATGTGCCAGAGTGGAGGTGTTGAAACACCACTGCAGGAGGCGTCCATGGGTGAGGTTAGCACAGTCGGCATCGATCTGGCCAAGTCGGTTTTCCAGCTTCACGGCTCGGATCCGAACGGCGCGGTCGTGCTGCGCAAGAAGCTGCGGCGGGATCAAGTTATCGCGTTCTTCTCGACGTTGCCGAGATGCGTGGTGGCGATGGAAGCGTGCGCGAGCGCGCATTACTGGGCGCGCGAGATCTCCGCAGCGGGTCACGACTTCGGGCGTATCCTCGATCATCGCTTCGACGCGGCGGTCGAACCTGAGGCCGCGGTCGGCGCCCGGCAGCAAACCGAAGGTCTTGAGCACGCCGCGCACCATGTTGGACAGCCGGGTCCTCATGCCGACGAGCTGCGCCCGTGCGCCCAAAAGAGATCGCGCCTGTTGAGCATCCAGCGACTTCACATGAACGGATCGGTACCAGCCGGTGCGGACTACCTGCGCCAGCCCTTCTGCATCGTTCTGGTCGGTCTTGTTCAGCCTCATCTGCAGCGCCGCCTTCACCCGGCGTGCGTCCAAGACCGCGACGTCGAGACCAGCGGCACGCAGGCCGTGCACAAGCCACGGCGTCATCGCGCCGGTCTCGAGGCCCAACTTCGCGTCGGCGCCCGCATGTTTTGAGATGAGTTGCGAGATCGAACCGGGATCAGTCGAGCTGGTTCCCCTCCAAACCCGCCGTCCTTCGGCATCGACCACGCAGATCGCCGTGGTCTTCTGTGATACGTCCAAACCAACTGAATACGGCATCGAACCCTCCGATGGTGCTCACCACCGGGCTAAGCGCCCGGATCGCGGCACTATCGATAGCTCGACTCAGCCCCGCGATTACCCGAGGTCCACACACGTACTGACGGCTAGCGGCCCAACATCGGCCTTCGGCGGCAAAATCGTAAGTCTGACCGTTGCCCCCGCAGGCACCAAGCAATTTTCTCGATAGCGGCGATCACGCCGATTCCGCGAAAAAGCCGTATCTGTGTGCTTCGAGCCCGGAAAAGCGACGGTTCTTACGTATGTCGCCGCTGCGAAAACCGAGCTCGTGCTTACGGTCAGCTTTTCATGCGGCAAAGCGAACCTTGCCAAGATCCAATAACTAACTGATTTACAAGGGGAAATGGCGCACCCGACAGGATTCGAACCTGTGGCCTCTGCCTTCGGAGGGCAGCGCTCTATCCAGCTGAGCTACGGGTGCCTGGAGGCAGGCGCCTAGCAAAGCCGGAGCGCGCGCGCCAGAGCGTTTGTCGCGTCTGCCTTACTGCCTGGCCAGCGTCATCGGCTGGAACTTGCCCAGCCCGCAGCTCGCGCCGCGCGACAGGTTCGGCTCCTGGAGGACGGTGATGAGGTCGATCGAGCAGAGCTCGGCGCCGCTGGTCTTGTGCGCGAAGCGCTTCTCCGATCCGAGCATCGGGCACGATCCGTCGAGCGTGTTGCGATAGACCTTGCCGCCGATCGTGTAGAAATCGATCGTCGAATCGTCGCGCACCTTGCTCTGGCGGATGTCGCGCAGCCGGAGGCAGTCGACCGGTTCGCCCGCGGGCGTCGCGGCGGGAACCTGGTTGCGCTTGTCCTGCTCGATCGCAGTGCCGGGCGCGGCGGCGAAGAGCAGGGCGGAAGCGGCTAGCAGCATGCGCATGGCTTCATCCTTCCGAACGAGATCCTTCCGAACGGGTACCGCGCGGCGGCTTGCGCGTGCCGGGCGGCGGGGTCTTGGGCTTGAACGCACAAAGATCGGCGACGATGCATCGCCAGCATTCGGGCGTCCGCGCCTTGCAGGTGTACCGTCCGTGCAGGATCAGCCAGTGATGCGCGTGGAGCCGGAAGTGCTGGGGCACGGCCTTCTCGAGCTTGAGCTCCACTTCCAGGGGCGTCTTGCCCCGCGCCAGCCCGGTGCGGTTGCAGACGCGGAAGATGTGCGTGTCGACCGCGAAGGTCTCGCGGCCGAAGGCGGAATTGAGGACGACATTCGCCGTCTTGCGGCCGACGCCCGGAAGCGTCTCCAGCGCCTCGCGATCCGCGGGCACCTCGCCGCCGTGCTCGTCGATCAGCGCCTGGGCGAGCGCGATCACGTTGCGCGCCTTGGTGTTGTAGAAATTGATCGTCCGCAGCCGCTCGCGCAGCGTCTCCTCGCCCAGCGCGACCATCTTCTCGGGCGTGTCGGCCTCGGCGAACAGCCGGCGGGTCGCCTTGTTCACCCCCGCGTCGGTCATCTGCGCCGAGAGCACCACCGCGACCAGCAGCGTGAAGGCATTGGTGTATTCGAGCTCGGTCTCGGGGTGCGGATTGTCCGTCGCGAGCCGCGCGAAGAACTCGACGACGTCGGTCTTCCTCAAATGCCGAGCACCTGGTCCATCGTGTACCGCCCGGGCTTCTGGCCGGCGAGCCACAGCGCCGCGCGCACCGCCCCGCGGGCGAAGATCGCGCGGTCGTCGGCGCGGTGCGTGAGCTCGATCCGCTCGCCTTCGGTCGCGAACACCACGGTATGATCGCCCACCACCGATCCGCCGCGCAGGCTGGCGAGGCCGATCGTCCCGGCGGCACGCGGGCCGGTGAGCCCGGCGCGGCCCTCGACCCCGGCTTCGGCGAGCGTGGTGCCGATGCCGCGCGCGGCCGCATCGCCCAGCATCAGCGCGGTGCCCGAGGGGGCATCGGCCTTGTTGCGGTGGTGCATCTCGACGATCTCGATGTCCCATTCGGCGCCGAGCCGCGCGGCAGCCTCGCGTACCAGCCGCGCGAGCAGCCCCACGCCGAGCGACGTGTTGCCGGTCTGGAGCACGGCGATCTCGGTGGCAGCCTCGTCGATCATCGCATGATGCCGGGCACTGATCCCGGTGGTGCCGACCACGATCGGCTTGCCCGCGCTGCGGGCGGCGGCAAGGTGTGCCTCCAGCGCCGCGGGGGCGGAAAAATCGACCAGCACATCGGCCTTGCCGGCGAGCACGGTGGGATCGTCTCCCACGTCGCAGCCGCCCGCCACCTGCGCGTCGACGCTGGGCGCCACGCCCGCGATCGCCTGGCCCATGCGGCCCATGCTTCCAAAGATGCCGATGCTCGTCATGGCGCCCGCTCTGGCACAAGCCGCGCCGCGCCGGAACCGTCTATTTGGCCTCGGGCGCCGGGTCGGTGTCCTTGCGCTTCGTGCCGAGTGGAATCCGGAGCGTCACCATCGCCGAAGGTACGCTGACCCCGCCGACGCCGCGCTGCACCGCTTCGGCCTTCGCAGTGCCGCCGCCGGGCAACGCGACCTCGGGCCGCAGCGGCCTTTCGGAATAGCGATCCGGCAGCGGGCGGACGCGGAACGCCGATTGGTCGCGATCGCCGCAAACGACGATCTCCTCGCCCGCCTGGCCGCAGCCTTGTCCCGCCCCGGACGGCGCCGCCGCATCTCCGCCGGGGAACGCATGGCTATGGTCCTGAAGCATCGCAGCGGCAAGCAGTGCGAGGGCGATCATCGGCGGGCCTCCTGTCGATGCGTACCCAAGCAGGGATTTGCGGCGGCGGCGAGGCAGCGGCTAAGCAGCGACTCATGCACGACATCCGCAACATTGTGATCCTCACCGGCGCGGGCGTGTCCGCCGAGAGCGGCGTCGCCACCTTCCGCGGTCCGGGCGGGCTGTGGGAGGGGCATCGCGTCGAGGATGTCTGCACGCCGCAGGCGCTCGCGCGCGATCCCGAACTGGTCCACCGCTTCTATGACGAGCGCCGCGCCAGGCTCGCCACGGTCGCGCCCAACGCGGCGCATCGGGCGCTCGCGAGGCTCGAGGCCGAATGGCCGGGCCAGCTGCTGCTCGTCACGCAGAACGTGGATGACCTGCACGATCGCGCCGGATCGACGCGGCTCGTCCATATGCACGGCGAGCTCAAGTCCGCGCTGTGCGCGTTGTGCGGTATTCGCGAGCCGTGGGAGGCGCCGTTGCCGCCGGGCACCGAATGCCCCGATTGCGGCACCCCGGCGCTCCGGCCCGACATCGTCTTCTTCGGCGAGATGCCCTATCACATGGAGGCGATCGAGCAGGCGCTGGCCGAGGCGGACCTGTTCGTTTCTATCGGCACCTCGGGCGCGGTCTATCCCGCCGCGGGCTTCGTGCGCACCGCGCGCTACCACGGCGCTGCGACGCTCGAGCTCAACCTCGACCCTTCCGAAGGCAGCCTGTGGTTCGGCGAGAGTCGGATGGGCCCCGCGGGCGAGCTCGTGCCGGCGTGGGTGGAGGAAATGCTGGGTAGCCAGAGCGCTTCCGGCTCGAACCAAAACCCCCGTTCGCCCTGAGCCTGTCGAAGGGCGAGCTACCACGAGCGGATCGCCCGTGATCGTCCTTCGACAGGCTCAGGGCGAACGGGGGGAGATCGGTCGCTTCTCCTCAGTCCACCCAGTCCAGCCCGATCTCGCGGTAGAGCGACCGGTCCTCTTCCCACTTGGGATTGACCTTGACGTGCAGATACAGGTGCACGGGCACCCCCATGATCCGGGACAATTCCGCCCGCGCCCGGGCGCCGATCTCCTTGATCCGGCTGCCGCCCTTGCCCAGCACGATCGCGCGCTGCGTCTCGCGCGCCACCAGTATCTGCTGGTGGATCTCCACCGATCCGTCCGCGCGCTCCGAATATTTCTCGGTGTCGACTGCGCTGGCATAGGGCAGCTCGGCGTGGAGCTGGAGGTAGAGCTGCTCGCGCGTTACTTCGGCGGCGATCATCCGCTCGGTCGCATCGGAAACCTGGTCTTCGGGGAAGTGCCAAGGCCCCTCGGGCATGCGCGCGGCGAGCGCGGCCTTGAGCTCGGGAACCCCGTCGCCGGTCTGCGCCGAGACGAAATAGGTCTCGTCGAAGCGCATCGCCTCGTTGAGCTTGGCGGCGTGGCCGAGCAGCCGGGGCTTGTCCGCCACGTCGACCTTGTTGAGGATCAGGATCTTGGGCTCGGGCCTCCCGGCCAGGCTCTCGATGATCTGCTGGACCTTGGGGCCGATTCCGCCCTTGCCGTCGACCACCAAGGCGATCAGGTCGGCGCCCTCGGCGCCTTCCCAGGCTGCGGCGACCATCGCCCGGTCGAGCCGTCGTTCCGGCGTGAAGATGCCGGGCGTGTCGACCAGCAGCAGCTGGGTGCCGCCCTCGATCGCTATCCCCATCAGCCGCGCGCGCGTGGTCTGCGCCTTGGGGCTGACGATCGCGACCTTCTGGCCGACGAGCGCATTGACGAGCGTCGACTTGCCCGCATTGGGCGCGCCGACCACGGCAACGAGGCCGCAGTGTTGGTTGGAGAGGGGTTCGGTCATAGATCCTTGGGTTCGGTAGAGCGCCCTTCGACAAGCTCAGGGCGAACGGGATACGGGATTGGCACCGGCGCTACCAAATCCGTTCGCCCTGAGCTTGTCGAAGGGCGGGGTCGGTCTTGGCGATTGCGCGCGAGAAGCGAGAGCCTTTCCCAATCGCCCGCGATCAGTGCCTCTTTTTTGGCGCGACTCCAACCCTTGATGCGCCGTTCCGCAGCCGGCGCCTCGTCGCGGGTGCCAAACATATCGCACCACCGCAGCTCGACCGGTCGGCGCGCATAGGTATGGCAGGTCGGAAAGCTCCCGCGCTGGTGCTCGGCGAGCCGCACCTCCATATCCTCTGTGTGGCCGGTGTAGTAGCTGCCGTCGCGGCATTCGAGGATATAGGCGTAGAAGCTCATCGTCGGCTCCGAATATTCAGAGTGAGCTTAGCCTGACGGAGGAACCGCGCTTCGACAAGCTCAGCGCAAACGGAAGCCGAGTGCCCCCAACCCCGTTCGCCCTGAGCCTGTCGAAGGGCGGAGCTCCATGTCCCGCTACTTCGCCAACTTCCCCAGCAGCGCTGCCGCCGCCGCGGTTTCGGCTTCCTGCTTGTTCGTACCCTCGCCGGTCGCGTCGGCGAGCTTGCCGATGCTGACTTTCACCGTGAAGCGCGGGGCGTGGTTGGGGCCCGAACGGTCGATCACTTCATATTCGGGCGGCCGCCGGTTGTTCGCCGCCGCCCATTCCTGGAGCGCGGACTTGGGGTGGCGCGGCGCGACAGTGTGCGCCTCGATCCGCGCGGCCCAGGCCTTGCGGATGAAGCTGCGCACCGCCTCCAGCCCGAACTCCAGATAGAAGGCGCCGATCAGCGCCTCCATTGCGTCCCCCAGCACATTGTCGCTGTCGGCTGCGCCGTCCTCACGCGCCTGCTTGCCGAGCTTCAGGTGCGGTGCCAGCCCGATCTCGCGCGCCACACCCGCGCAGACCGGCCCGGTCACCAGCGCGTTCAGCCGGCGCGAGAGCGCACCCTCGGGCTCGTCGGCGAAGCGCTCGAACAGCCATTCGGCGATCGCGAGGCCCAGCACCCGGTCGCCCAGGAACTCAAGCCGTTCGTAGTTGGCCGCCGCCTGGCTGCCATGGGTCAGAGCACGCTGATAAGGGGCGAGGTCCGCGGGCGCGCGGCCGAAAGTCTCAGCGATCCAGCCCCCCAGATCGCGGGCGCTCAGAAGCCTTCTCCCAATCGGCTCCAGCGCGCCGCAGTGAACCAGGTCCAGGGCAGGAACCAGTTGGCGCTGCCGTCGGTCGACCAGAAGGTGACCACTGCCTTGCCCTCGAGGTTCTCCAGCGGCACGAACTCGATCCCGCCCTCGGCATGGCTGAAGCGGCTGTCGGTGGAGTTGTCGCGGTTGTCCCCCATCAGGAACACATGGTCCGCGGGAACGGTGTAGATCCCGGTATTGTCGCGCGGGAACAGGCCCTGGTCGAGCACTTCATAGCTCTTACCGCCCGGCAGCGTCTCGCGGAAGCGCGGGATGCTGCACACCATGTTGCCCTGCGCATCGATGCTCTGGAAATTCGGCTGGCAACGCGTGAAGTTGGGGCTCATCGGCAGCGTGAAATTGGCGATCTGCTGCTTGGGCACCGGCTTGCCGTTCAGCACCAGCTGGCCGTTCACCATCTGCAGCGTGTCGCCGGGCAGGCCGATCACCCGCTTGATCCAGTCGGTGTCGTCGCCGGGCGGGGCCTTGAACACCACCACGTCGCCGCGATCGGGCGTGCCGGGGAAGATGCGGCCGGGGATCAGCGGCAGGCTGAACGGAAGCGAGTGCTTCGAATAGCCGTAGTTCCACTTGGTGATGAACAGATAGTCGCCGATCAGCAGCCGCGGCAGCATCGATTCCGACGGGATGCTGAAGGGCGAGAAGATGAAGCTGCGCACCACGAACACGATCAGCGCGAGCTTGACCAGGAAGGAGGCGAGGTCGCGCCACTCCGACTTGGGCTTCTCGGCCTTGGTGCCTACCGAATAGGGCTTGGGAGCGTCGGCGGGCTTTTCGGGCTCGGCGTGGGGCGCGTTTTCCATGGGCCCTGCTCTGCTTGGGCCGAGAGGTGGCGTCAAGCCGATGAATCCGGGTGGCAGGCTTCACCGCGGGGCGATAGGGGCTGTGCGCACACGCCTGCCCGTTACGGAGATCAACAATGGCCCTGCCCGACTGGACCCCGATCCGCGCGCTTCCGCGCACCCCGCTCAAGCAGCTCTTCGAAGGCGCCGATCGCGTCGCTTCGCTCTCGGTGGATGTCGCGGGAATCCATTTCGACTGGTCCAAGACGCATCTGACGGTGGATGCGGTGTCTGCGTTCGCCGCGCTGGCCGATTCGATGGGGCTGGCGGCCAAGCGGGACGCGCTGTTCGCGGGCGAGGCGATCAACGTCACCGAGGGCCGCGCCGCCGAGCACAGCGCCGAGCGCGGCGAAGGTTCGCCCGAGAGCGTGGCGCGCGCGCGCGGCTTCCACGCCCGGATGCGCGCGCTGATCGACGCGATCGAGGCCGAGGCGCTGGGGCCGGTGCGCCACGTGCTCCACATCGGCATCGGCGGCTCGGCGCTCGGGCCGGACGTGCTGGTCGATGCGCTGGGCCGCGACGCCGATCGCTACGAAGTCGCGATCGTCTCCAACGTCGACGGCGCCGCGCTCGACGAGGCGCTCGACCGGTTCGATCCGCAGGCCACGCTGATCGCAGTCGCGTCCAAGACCTTCACCACCACCGAGACGATGCTCAACGCCGAAAGCGCGCTCGCCTGGATGGCCGCGGGCGGCGTCGCCGATCCTTACGGCCGCGTGGTCGCGCTCACCGCGGCGCCCGAGAAGGCTGTCGAATGGGGTGTCGACGAGACGCGCGTGCTGCCGTTCGCCGAGAGTGTCGGCGGCCGCTATTCGCTCTGGTCGTCGATCGGCTTCCCCGCGGCGCTGGCGCTCGGCTGGCAGGCATTCGAGGAGCTGCTCGAAGGCGCCGCAGAGATGGACCGGCACTTCCGCCTCGCTCCGCTCCAGCAGAACGCGCCCGTGCTCGCCGCTTTCGCCGACCTCTACTACAGCCAGGCGCTCGGGTGCGAGACCCGCGCGACCTTCGCCTATGACGAGCGGCTGCGCCTGCTGCCGAGCTATCTCCAGCAGCTCGAGATGGAATCGAACGGCAAGCGCGTGACTGTCGAGGGGCAGCCGGTCGACTGGCCCACCGCGCCGATCACCTGGGGCGGTGTCGGCACCGATGCGCAGCACGCGGTGTTCCAGCTCCTCCACCAGGGCACGCGGCTCGTCCCCGTCGAGTTCGTCGGCGTGATCGAGGCTGGCGACGGCCAGGTCGACCTGCACCACCGCCAGCTGCTGCTCAACATGTTCGCGCAGGGCGCCGCGCTGATGGCGGGGCGCGATGCCGGGGACAAGGCGCGCGCCTATCCCGGCGACCGTCCCTCCTCGACTCTGCTGCTCGACACGCTCGATCCTCGTACGCTCGGCGCGCTGCTCGCCTTCTACGAGCAGCGGACCTTCGTGAATGCGGTCCTGCTCGGCATCAACCCGTTCGATCAGTTCGGCGTCGAGCTCGGCAAGGAAATGGCCAAGGCGGCGGAGAAGGGCGGCGACTTCGACGCCTCGACCACCGATCTCATTCGCCGCGCGTTCGGCGAATGAGCGACGACGACGACTATGTCTATGAAGAGGCGAGCGGGGAGTGGATCCCCGCCGCCGAGGCTGCCGCCAAGGCGCACGCCGCCGGCGCTGTCGAGGTCCGCGACGCCGTGGGCAACCTTCTCCAGGACGGCGATCAGGTCACGCTGATCAAGGACCTGATCGTCAAGGGCGCGGGCCAGACGCTCAAGCGCGGCACGCTGATCAAGTCGATCCGGCTCACCGGCGACCCGCAGGAGATCGACTGCAGGTACGAGGGCATAAAGGGCCTCGTGCTGCGCGCCGAGTTCGTCCGCAAGCGCTGAGGCACTGGATTTCGATCCTTTCGCACCCGATCTGACAATCCCGAGCAAAGCGAACGCAGGAACAGCAATGGCCGACTACGACTACGACCTCTTCGTCATCGGCGCCGGATCGGGCGGCGTGCGCGCCGCGCGCGTCTCGGCCGCCTATGGCGCCAGGGTGGCGATCGCCGAGGAATATCGCGTCGGCGGCACCTGCGTGATCCGCGGCTGCGTGCCCAAGAAGCTGCTCGTCTACGGCGCGCATTTCGCCGAGGACCTCAAGGACGCGCGCCGCTTCGGCTGGGACGTGCCCGATTGCAGCTTCGACTGGGCAACGCTGCGCGACAACGTCCTGGCCGACGTCGATCGCCTGAACGGCCTCTACACCCAGGGGCTCCAGAACGCCGGCGCCGAGATCATCCTCGAACGCGCCGTGGTCAGCGGCCCCAACGAAGTCACGCTCGCGAGCGGCCGCAGGATCACCGCCAAGTACATATTGATCGCCACCGGCGCGCACCCCCACATTCCCGAATCACCGGGCTGCGAGCACGGCATCACCTCGAACGAAGTCTTCCACCTTGAAGCCTTGCCCCGCCGCGTGATGATCGCGGGCGGCGGCTATATCGCCAACGAGTTCGCCGGCATCTTCAACGAGTTCGGCTCGAAGGTGACGCTGGTCAACCGCACCGACGTGATCCTGCGCGGCTATGACCAGTCGATCCGCGACCGGCTGCTCCAGATCTCGATCACCAAGGGGATCGACTTCCGCTTCCACGCGAGCTTCGAAAAGGTCGAGAAGCAGGACGACGGTACGCTGCGCGTCCACCTGACCGGGCAGGACCCGATGGAAGTCGACTGCCTGATCTTCGCTACCGGCCGGGTGCCCAATTCCGGCGGACTCGGGCTCGAGGAAGTGGGTGTGGCGCTCGATGCCAAGCGCGCGGTGCAGGTCGATGCCGACAACCGTACCGCGGTCGACAGCATCTACGCCGTGGGCGACGTCACCAACCGCATCCAGCTCACCCCCGTCGCGATCCGCGAGGGCCAGGCCTTCGCCGACACGGTGTTTGGCGGCAAGCCGCATCAGGTCGATTACAGCTGCGTGCCGAGCGCGGTGTTCAGCCACCCGCCGATGGCGGGCGTGGGCATGACTGAGGGGGAGGCGCGCAACAAGCTCGGCTCGGTCAAGGTCTATACCTCGGACTTCCGCGCTATGAAGAACGTCCTCGCCGGCCGCAACGAGCGCGCGCTCTACAAGATGATCTGCGACGGCGTGACCGGCCGCGTGGTCGGGCTCCACATGATCGGCCCCGACGCGCCAGAGATCCTCCAGGCCGCGGCGGTTGCGGTCAAGGCGGGCCTCACCAAGGATGATTTCGACCGGACGGTGGCGCTCCATCCCAGCATGGCCGAGGAGCTGGTGCTGCTGAAGTGAGTCCTCCCGTTGCGGGGGAGGGTCGAGATCAGCTCTCGCCCCGCAGCAGCGCATCCGACTCGTCCTCCAGCCCTTCGGTATCCCCCGATCGGATGCTGACCGCGCGCGTCGTCGCCGAATACATCGCGACGTTGCCGAGCGTGCGGAAGATGTCGGGGATCGTCTCAACCGCTACCAGCAGCCCCAGCGGCACGATGTTGTTGATCCCCATCGCCAGGCAGATCGGCGCTATCGAGCTCACGAAGCTCACCGTGCCCGGCAGCCCCACTGCGCCCATCGTCGTGATCGCCCCGGCGGCGAGCCCCGCGGCGAACACGGCGGGCGTGATCGGATAGCCGAACCAGTGGGCCACATACAGCGCGACCGCGAAGTTCATCGCCGGCCCGGTCCAGCGGAAGATCGCCACTCCGATCGGCAGCGTCACGCCCGAATGCGCGACGGGGACGTCCATCTTCTCGGTCGCGCGCAGCATCGCCGGAAGCGAGGCGAGCGACGATTGCGTGCTGAGCGCGACGGCCTGCGAGGGGGCGATCGCGCGGATGTAGCGCATCGGCGCGATCCGCCCGAAGATCCACGCGAAGGGCACCGCGAGCAGCCAGAGCACCACCCCCACGGCCGAGACGATGATCACATAATGGACCAGCGCTCCGAACGCCGAGGTGCCCGCGCGCGCGCCGACGACATAGGCGAGCGCGCCCACGCCGATCGGGCCCAGCCACAGCACCCAGTTGATCACCACCAGCATCGCGTTGCCCAGCGCTTCGAAAAACCCGGTCAGCCGCTTGCGCTCCTCCGCCGGCAGTCGCGTGACCGCGAAGGCGAAGACCGTGGTGAACAGGATCAGCGGCAGGAAGGCGTCGGTCGCGGCGGAGGTGACCGGGTTGGACGGCACGATCGCCACCAGGAAGTCGGTGAACGGCGGCACAGTTCCGATCTCGGGCGTCTCCTGCGCCAGCGCCCCCTTGAGCGCGGCGGACAATTCGGGCGCGAGCGGCCAGAGGTCGAGGAAACCGAGCGTCAGCGCTCCGCCCAGCGCGGAGGAAATCCACAGGAGGATGATGAAGGTGACGAACGCACGCGTCGCGAGCTTGCTGGCGCTCGCGCGTTCGGCGGTGGCGGCGATCCCGGTGATCAGCAGCGACACCACCAGCGGCACGATCGTCATCTGCAGCGCGTGCAGCCACATCGTGCCGATCGGCTGCACCCAGTCTGCCGCCTGCACTGCGCCGGCGGGTGCAAGCGCCGCGGCGACTGCGCCCAGGATCAGGCCGCCGATGAGCGCGAGAAGGATACGGGTTGGTTGCGACATGCTCGCCCTTTGTGGTTTTGGCCGCTATTCACTGCGGTATTCAGGCGCCACAAGGCCGCGAACAGGCAGGACATGGCAAGAAAATATTTCGGTACGGACGGAATCCGGGGCACGACCAACCTTGGGGCGATGACCGCGGCGATGGCGATGAAAGTGGGAATGGCAGCCGGCGCGCACTTCCGCCGCGGCAATCACCGGCACCGCGTCGTGATCGGAAAGGACACGCGCCTGTCGGGCTATATGCTCGAGAACGCGATGGTCGCGGGCTTCACCAGCGTGGGCATGGACGTGGTGCTGGTCGGGCCGATGCCCACCCCCGCGGTGGCGATGCTCACCCATTCGATGCGCGCGGATCTGGGCGTGATGATCTCGGCCAGCCACAATCCGTTCGCCGACAACGGGATCAAGCTGTTCGGCCCCGACGGCTACAAGCTCTCCGACGCCGACGAGCTGGCGATCGAAGCCTTGATCGATGGCGATGTGGAGCTTTCCCCCGCGAGCGAGATCGGCCGTGCCCGCCGCGTCGAGGATGCGCGCGGACGTTACATCCACTTCGCCAAGTCGACCTTTCCCGAGGAGCTGACGCTCGACGGGCTCAAGGTGGTGGTCGATTGCGCCAACGGCGCGGCGTATCAGGTCGCCCCGGCGGCGCTGTGGGAGCTCGGCGCCGAAGTCATCGCGATCGGCGTCACGCCCAACGGCAAGAACATCAACGACGGCGTCGGCTCGACCGCGCCCGATACGCTGTGCGAGACGGTGGTCGCCTCGGGCGCGCACATCGGCATCGCGCTCGACGGCGATGCCGACCGGCTGATCGTCGTCGACGAGACCGGCCATGTCGTCGACGGCGACCAACTGATGGCGCTGATCGCCACCGGCTGGGCGCGCCAGGGCAAGCTCGCGGGCGGCGGGCTGGTGACCACGGTGATGTCCAATCTCGGGCTCGAGCGGCACCTTGCGGCGCAGGGGCTCGGCATGGTCCGCACCAGCGTGGGCGACCGCTACGTCCTCGAGAAGATGCGCTCCTCGGGCTACAATGTCGGCGGCGAGCAGAGCGGCCACATCATCCTCTCCGATTATGCCACCACCGGCGACGGCCTGGTCGCCGCGCTCCAGGTGCTCGCCGAGATCGTCCGCGCCGGCGCGCCCGCCAGCGAAGTGCTCCGCCGCTTCGAGCCGCTGCCGCAGATCCTCAAGAACGTGCGGTTCAAGGGCGGCAAGCCGCTCGACGCTGCTTCGGTGCAGGATGCGATCGCCGCCGCCGAAGCCGAGCTCGACGGCAAGGGGCGCTTGGTGATCCGCCCCTCGGGCACCGAGCCCGTGATCCGCGTCATGGCCGAAGGCGATGACCGCGGTCAGGTGGAAGCGCTGGTCGATCGCGTCTGCGACGCAGTGCGCGCGGCGGCCGCATGAGCGGGTTTCATATGCCCCACCCGCTCGCCCTGAGCTTGTCGAAGGGCAGTCCTTCACTCGCCCTGGCAGCCGAAGAAAGTACGGCGCTTCGACAAGCTCAGCGCGAACGGTAGACTAGGCCATGCTCGAAATGCGCCCCGACTGCGAACGCTGCGGCACCGATCTTCCCGCTGACCAGGCGGGCGCCTTCATCTGCTCGTTCGAGTGCACCTTCTGCGCCGAATGCGCCGATGCGGCCGACGAGATCTGCCCCAATTGCGGCGGCGAGCTGCTCGATCGCCCGGCGCGTGTCGGCGATGCGCTGAAGCGCCATCCGGCCTCGACCGAGCGCAAATTCCGCGGCTAATCGGCGCTGTCCTACACCCCTGTTTTTATGGCAGGGCAGCGCCATGCGCTTCGCAGCTCGATTCCGCCGCCCGAACCCTCCGCCCCAGGGTCAAGCGATATTCAACCAGATGGTTGGATGTGCTGCAAAAAGTTCGAATCGAGTCAAGCAGGTCAACCCGCCGGTTGACTCGCCCTTTCGCCCAAGGCCCTGGATTTCCACCGGATTATATTCAACCGCCTGGTTGGATGCGCCGGCAAAACCGCGAATCGAGTCAACCGCCAGCTTGACTCGCGTGCCCGCATGACGCCGCGCATCCTCATCATCGCCGGCTCCGACTCCGGCGGCGGCGCCGGCATCCAGGCGGACATCAAGACCGTCACCATGCTCGGCGGCCATGCGATGACCGCGATCACGGCGATCACTGCGCAGAACACGCTCGGCGTCACCGCGGTGCATCCCGTTCCCACCGACATGGTGCTGGCGCAGATCGACGCGGTGGTGCGCGATCTCGGGGTCGATGCCGTCAAGATCGGGATGATCGGCTCCGCGCGCACGGCGCTCGCGGTCGCCGATCGGCTCGGCGAGCTGCCGGGGGTGCCGGTGGTGTTCGATCCGGTGATGGTCGCGACCAGCGGCGCGACGCTGGCCGATGAAGCGACGGTCGCAGCGTTCGAGCGGCTGATGGACCGCGCCACGATCACTACCCCCAATTTGCCCGAGCTCGAAGCGCTCGGCCGGGATCCGCAGGAGCTGGTCGCGGCGCACGGCTGCGCGGTGCTGGTGAAGGGCGGGCACCGCACGGGTCCCCAGGTGGTCGATCGGCTCTATTCGGCCGACCCGGAGGACCCGCCTCAGATCGAGTGGAGCGATCCGCGGATCGAAAGCGATGCCGATCACGGCACTGGCTGCACGCTTTCCTCGGCGATCGCCTGCGGGCTCGCTCAGGAATGGGACCTGCCTGCGGCAGTGACGCGCGCGCGCCGCTTCGTGCGGATCGCGATGCGCGAGGCGCCGGGGCTCGGCCGCGGCCATGGTCCGATGGGCCAGCAGGCGGTGCGGCTCGATCTCAACATGAGCTTCTTCGAGCCCATGCTCAATCAGGTGACCGTGCCTGCGAAGGACCTCGCGGCGAGCGAACGCTTCTATCGCCTGCTCGGCCTGCGCCAGATCGTCCGCGCCGCGCCGCGCTACGCCCGCTTCGAGACCGAGGGCGGGGCGACCTTCTCGATCGCCACCGACGACGGATATACTGCGCCGGTCGCCTATTTCGAATGCGGCGACCTGGACGTCACCGTCGCCTATCTCCAGCAGCAAGGCATCAAGTTCGATCAGGAGCCCAGGGACGAGCGCTGGGGCTGGCGCGAGGCGCGGCTGCGCGATCCGGCGGGCAATGCGATCCGTCTCTACCAGGCTGGCGAGATGCGCCGCTTTCCGCCATGGCGGCTCGACGATGACTAAGCTGTCCGGGCCCGACCTCAAGTTCGAGCGGAAGTACAAGCGCCTCCACAAGGGGCCGGTCGCCGGCGTCGACGAGGCGGGGCGCGGGCCGCTTGCCGGGCCCGTGGTCGCCGCGGCGGTGGTGCTCGATCCGCGCTGCATCCCCGAAGGCATCGACGATTCGAAGGTGCTGACCGCCGCCAAGCGCGAGCGGCTCTGCGCCGAGCTGCTCGCCTGCGCGCAGGTGGGCGTGGGGGTGGCGAGCGTCGAGGAGATCGACACGCTCAACATCTTCTGGGCATCGATGCTGGCGATGTCGCGCGCAGTCGAGGCGCTCGGCTTCCGCCCCGCCTTCGTGCTCGTCGACGGCAATCGCTGCCCCGACTGGGATCACCAGAGCCACGCTGTGGTGGGCGGTGATGCGCTCTGCCTGTCGATCGCTGCGGCCTCGATCGTCGCCAAGCACAAGCGCGACTGCATGATGGACGCGCTCGACGCGCTTCACCCGGGCTATGGCTGGCGCTCGAACAAGGGCTATTCGGCCAAGGTCCACCAGGAGGCGCTCCGCACGCTCGGGCCGACGCCGCACCACCGCCGCAGCTTCTGGCGCGTGGCACAGGCCGAGCTCGATTTCGGGCCGCGGGTGGAAGCGGCGGAGTAGATCAGCCGGGGACGAGCCTGAGCAGCCGGCCGCTGGCCGCGTCCTCGAGTACCCAGATCGCCCCGTCGGGGCCCTGCTCGACTTCCCGGATGCGCCGGCCGAGCCCGATCCGCTGGACCTCGGCGGCGCTGGTCTCGGTGAAGCGGACGCGGACCAGCCCCTGGCTGACGAGGCCGGTGATGATCGCGTCGCCCCGCCAGTCGGCGAAGAGGTTGCCGGTGTAGAGGATCATGCCGCCTGGGGCGATGACGGGGGTCCACCAGGCGAGCGGCGCGACATAGCCGTCGCCCGGGGCATGGTCGGGAATGTTGCCGCCGCCATAGTGGCTGCCGTTGGAGACGTTGGGCCAGCCGTAATTGCCGCCGCGGGTAATCAGGTTGAACTCGTCGCCGCCCTCGGGGCCCATTTCATGCTCCCAGAGGCGTCCGGCGGAATCGAGGGCCAGGCCATAGGGATTGCGATGTCCCAGCGACCAGATCTCCGGGCGCGCACCGGCGGTGCCGACGAACGGATTGTCGCCGGGAACGCTGCCGTCGGCATTCAGGCGGACGATCTTGCCCAGTGTCTGGCCCATGTCCTGCGCCGGCGTCTGCAGGTTCCGCTCGCCCGCCGTGACGAACAGATGGCCGGACGGGGCAAAGGCCATGCGCCCGCCGAAATGCTGGTTGCCGCTCACCTTGGGCGCCTGACGCCAGATGATCTCGGTGCCGCTGAGCCTGGCACCGGATCCATCCTCCACCAGCGTGCCGCGCGCCACTGCCAGCCCCGCGCCCCCTGTGCCCGTCTCGGCAAAGCTCAGATAGACGATGCGGTTGCCCGCGAAATCCGGATGAAGCGCGACGTCGAGCAGTCCGCCCTGCCCGCTGGCCGCGACCGCCGGAACGCCCCCGAGCGCCGCCGACTTGTCTCCGGCCTGGGTTACGATGCGGAGCGCGCCGCCCTTCTCGGTGACGAGCATCCGCCCGTCGGGGAGGAAAACCATCGCCCAGGGCGAGGCGAGCGTGGCGATGGGCGTGGCGCTGACGCCGCCGATGGGCGTCGGCGCCGGGGAGGGGGTGGGGGACGGTGTCGGACTCGGGCTCGGCGTGGGCGTGGGCGTGGGTGTGATCACGCCGCCATCGCCGCCGTCACCGCATGCCGCGAGCGCCATCAGCGCCGCACCCGCCGCCCACGCAAGTCCACGCATCGCCTCTACTCCCTGGGCGGGAACTCAGCCCGCGGGAGTCAAACGCAGCAAACGGCCTTGAGAGCCCTGGGCACCATCTTCGAGCAGCCACAGCGCACCGTCCGGTCCTTCCTCGACTTCACGGATGCGCGCGCCCATCGGCCATTGGTCGCCCTTCTTCGCGTTGGTGCCGTCCACGTCGACGCGCACCAGCGACTGACTGGAGAGTCCGCCGATGAACAGATCACCCTTCCACTGTGGGAACATCTTGCCCGAATAGACGATGAGCCCGCCCGGGGAGATCACCGGGGTCCAGTTGACCTTGTATTTCTCGAACTCGGGGCGGGTATCGTGGTCGGGGATATCTCGCCCGTCATAATGGCTGCCGTCGGAGACGATCGGATAGCCGTAGTTGCGGCCCGGCAGGATCAGGTTGACCTCGTCGCCGCCCTTGGGACCCATTTCCTGCTCCCACAAATTGCCCGCCGAATCGAAGGCGATGCCGAGCAGATTGCGGTGGCCATAGGACCAGACTGCCGGGTGAAAGCCCTTGGCGGCCAGCGGATTGCCGGCAGCCGGGGTGCCGTCTTCGTTGAGGCGCAGCACCTTGCCGAGCGTCGCCTTGGGATCCTGTGCCGGATCGAACTTCTGGCGCTCGCCGTTGGTGAAGAAGAGCTTGCCGTCGGGTGCGAAGGCGATGCGGCCGGAGAAATGGCCGTTGCCCGAGACATAGGGTGTCGCGCGGAAGATCACCTGGACGTTCTGGAGCGCAGGAGCAGCACCCTCGGCCAGCGTGCCGCGCGCGAGCGCGACACCCTTCAGCCCTTCGGCGTTGGTCTCCGAGAAGCTGAAATAGACGAGCTTGTTGTCGGCGAATTTCGGGTGGAGCACCACGTCCATGATTCCGCCCTGGCCATCGCTCATAACCGTCGGGATGCCGCTGACGGCGCTGCGTTGCTTGCCGTCTGCCGAGACGAGGAAGAGCGTGCCGCGCTTCTCGGTGACGAGCATCCGTCCGTCGGGAAGAAAGGTCATCGCCCACGGCGCGTCGAAATCGGCGACCGGAGTGACGGTGAACGGGCGGCCATCGGGTGCCGATTGGATGGCGGTATTGTCAGGAGCCGTTGCGTTGACCGAAGTGCCGGAATCGGAGGGAACGTTGCAAGCCGCGAGCAGTGCGGCCGACGCCAGGAAGCTGACCTGCGAGAGCATCGGGCAAACCTCATATTATTGATCGGAGGAGCAACGCTTAGCCGACCGTTGCGCTCCCGTCATTGCCCATGCGCATTTCGCTTGCATCGGCACCACCTGCCAAGTCATCGTGCCGGCGGGGAGAAGACTTGGGGGGCAAGTCGATGCAATGGAAGTTGTTGGGCGCGCTTGCGCTCGCGGGAGCCGTCGTGCCGGTGGCATCGTCCGCAGGCAAGGAGGATCCCGCTGCGGCCGCGGTGCCGACCGCGGCGGATTTCGGTGCGGTTGCGTCGCTTTGGGCGCCGATTCTCTCTCCCGACGGCCAGCTGATAGCCGCTCGCGGCGTGAAGGACGGCAAGCCGGTGGTGCGTGTGACGGAAGCGTCGCTGGAGCCGACTGCGGTCACGACCTTCCCGATTCCGAACAAGCATCAGGTGAATTGGCTGCGCTGGGCGGGGCCTCGCCTGCTGCTCATAAGCTTCGGGACGACCACCAATATGTTTGGCGAAGAGATGCGCATGACGCGCGTCGCGCTGATGGATTTCACGACCGGCAAGATCAGCCTGGTGGGCCCGCGCGATCAGGGGCTGATGGGCGACGACGTGATCCACGTCGACCGCGAGGGCAAGTTCGTGCTGCTTTCGACTCAGCCGAGCATCTACGAATATCCCGCCGTCTATCGTGTCGATCTCGCTACGGGAAAGTCCACCCGGATCGTGCGCGCCCAGGATCACGTCTGGAGCTGGTTCGCGGACAACAACGGTGCGGTGCGCGCCGGGATCGGCGCCAGCGGCAAGAATATGTGGTCTACGAAGGCGAGGGACATGGCTTTGCAGACCCGATCAACGCCACCGATTTTCTGACCCGCGTCGGCAAGTTCCTGGACACGCACAATCCGGGCTGACGAGACGTTCGAGACTCCCCTTGCCGACCGGGCGGCAAGGGGATATATCGCCTGTGCTTTCTCGACATCGTCAAACATGCCGAGGTCGGGGCCCGCAGGGCTCCGGCGCCGAAGCTGCTTATCTGATTCCCGGAGTAGACGCGTGGCGGACATCGCCGAACTGACGAAGCTGATCGAACCCGAGGCCAAAGCGCTCGGGCTCGCGCTCGTGCGCGTCAAGATGTTCGGCGGCACCAGCGACCCGACGCTCCAGGTGATGGCCGAGCGCCCCGACACGCGCCAGCTCAGCATCGACGATTGCGCCGACCTCTCGCGCCGCATCTCCGATCGGCTCGATGAGTTGGAAGCGCAGGGGCGCGACCCGATCGACCATGCCTATCGGCTCGAGGTCAGCTCTCCGGGGATCGACCGGCCGCTCACTCGGCTTCAGGACTATGCGGACTGGGCGGGGCATGAGGCGCGCCTCAACCTTGCCGAGCCCACCGAGGACGGCCGCAAGCAGCTCACTGGAATCCTGAAGGGCGTGGATGGCGATCAGGTCACCATCGACGTTCGCAAATACCGCGAAGTCACGGTGCCGTTCGGTGCGATCGCCGACGCCAAACTGCTGATGACCGACGCATTGATCGCAGCAACCGCGCCCCTTTCGACCGAGGGCGCCGAAGAGTTCGAGACAGAGGAACAAGACTGATGGCCACTGCCATTTCCGCGAACAAGGCCGAGCTGATCGCGATCGCCGATTCGGTCGCGAAGGAGAAGCTGATCGACCGCGCCATCGTCATCGAGGCGATGGAGGACGCGATCCAGCGCGCCGCCAAGAACCGCTACGGCGTCGAGAACGACATCCGCGCCAAGCTCGACCCGGTTTCAGGCGACCTGCGCCTGTGGCGCGTGGTGGAAGTGGTCGAAGCGGTCGACGACTATTTCAAGCAGGTCTCGGTCAAGGACGCGCAGAAGCTCCAGCCGGGCGCGGTAGTCGGCGACTATATCGTCGATCCGCTGCCGCCGATCGAGTTCGGCCGCATCCAGGCGCAGGCTTCGAAGCAGATCATCTTCCAGAAGGTCCGCGACGCTGAGCGCGAACGCCAGTTCGAGGAATTCAAGGACCGCATGGGTGAGATCATCACCGGCGTGGTCAAACGCGTCGAGTTCGGCCATGTCGTTGTCGACCTGGGCCGCGCCGAGGGCGTGATCCGCCGCGACCAGCAGATCCCGCGCGAAGTGGTCCGCGTCGGCGATCGCGTCCGCTCGATCATCCTCAACGTCCGCCGCGAGAACCGCGGCCCGCAGATATTCCTCAGCCGCGCGCACCCGGACTTCATGAAGAAGCTGTTCGCGCAGGAAGTCCCCGAGATCTACGACGGCATCATCGAGATCAAGGCCGCTGCCCGCGATCCGGGCAGCCGTGCCAAGATCGGCGTCATTTCGCACGATTCGAGCATCGATCCGGTCGGCGCCTGCGTCGGCATGAAAGGCAGCCGCGTCCAGGCGGTGGTCCAGGAGATGCAGGGCGAGAAGATCGACATCATCCCCTGGTCCCCCGACACCGCGACCTTCGTCGTCAATGCGCTCCAGCCGGCCAACGTCAGCCGCGTGGTGATCGACGAGGAAGAGGACCGGATCGAAGTCGTCGTCCCCGACGATCAGCTGAGCCTTGCGATCGGCCGACGCGGCCAGAACGTCCGCCTCGCCTCGCAGCTCACGGCCAAGGCGATCGACATCCTCACCGAGACCGATGCGAGCGAAAAGCGCCAGCAGGAGTTCGTGGAGCGTTCGGAGATGTTCCAGAACGAGCTCGACGTCGACGAGACGCTCGCGCAGCTGCTGGTTGCCGAGGGCTTCAGCGCGCTCGAGGAAGTCGCTTATGTCGAGCTCGACGAGCTCGCCTCGATCGAAGGCTTCGACGAGGAGCTCGGGCAGGAGCTGCAGAGCCGTGCGCAGGAAGCGCTAGAACGCCGCGAGGAGGCCAACCGCACCGAGCGTCGTGCGCTGGGCGTTGAGGACGATCTCGCGACCATGCCCTACATGACCGAGGCGATGCTGGTCACGCTCGGCAAGGCGGGGATCAAGACGCTCGACGATCTGGCCGACCTCGCCACCGACGAGCTCGTCGCCCGCAAGCGCGCCGAGCCGCGCCGCCGCGGCAACGACGCGCCGCGTTCGGAGCGCCAGGAGGACAAGGGCGGAATCCTCGCCGAGTACGGCCTCAGCGAAGAGCAGGGCAACGAGATCATCATGGCTGCCCGCGCACACTGGTTCGCGGACGAAGAGCCGGCGGTCGACGCCGGTGGGGAGGACGCAATTGCGGACTCCGAGCAATGATACCCCGTCGGTAACGACTGACGCCCGCCCTCCCGCGCCAGCGGGAGAGGGGGCGGTGCGCACCTGCATCCTCAGCCGTGAGGAAGCGCCGCGCGAAGGATTGGTCCGACTGGCGCTCTCGCCCGATGGCGAGGTGCTTCCCGACGTGCGCGCCAAGGCCCCCGGCCGCGGCGCGTGGATCGGCGTGGACCGCGCCGAGCTCGATGCGGCGCAGGCCAAGGGCCGGCTAAAGGGCGCGCTCTCGCGCGCCTTCAAGACCGGCGACATCCGCATCCCCGCCGATCTGGGCGAGCGGATCGCGGTGCAGCTCCAGCGCAACCTGCTCGATCGCCTTGGTCTCGAATTCAGGGCGGGCCATGTCGCGATCGGTGGCGACCGGATCGAGAACGCCGCGCGATTGGGCCAGCTCCATCTGCTGCTCCACGCGTCCGACGCTAGCGGGGACGGCGCGCGCAAGCTTGCGCAGGCATGGCGCGTCGGCTCCGATCGGGAAGGCACGGACCTCAAGGGGTTAACATTGCCGATTCCGCGCACCATATTGTCCTTGGCGCTTGGCCGCGAAAATGTGGTACACGCCGGACTGACCGACGCCCGGGCGGCGAAGCGGGTGGGCGATGCGCTCGACCGCTGGCTGCATTTCATCGGACCCGATCCTGGCCACGAGCCTTGCGAAACCCGCTCGCAGGGCGCATCGGCACACGGGAACGAAGCGCGACCGAGCGATCAAGACGAAGAACATACCGAAGGACTTTGAAGAGCCGCATGAGCGACACGGACAACGATAAGCCGAAACTGGGCATGCGCGCGCCGCTGGGGCTGAAGCGCACGGTCGAGACGGGCAAGGTGAAGCAGAGCTTCAGCCACGGCCGCTCGAACACCGTGGTCGTGGAGGTCAAGCGCCGCCGCGTGCTGGGGCCGCAGTCCGGCGAAGCCCAGCCGCAGCAGGCCGAGGCGGCACCGCCTCCGCCGCCTGCGCCTGCGCCCGCTCCGCGGCCCGCCGCACCGGCACCGCGCCCCGCCGCCTCGAACGAGACTCCGCAGGAGCGCCAGGCGCGTCTGCTGCGCGAGGCCGAGGAACAGCGGATGCAGGCGCTCGAAGAGGCTCGCCGCCGCGAGGAGCGCGAGCGTGCCGAGGCCGCAGAGGCCGAAGCGCGCCGCGCCGAGGAGCGTGCGCGTGCCGAGGCAGAGGCAGCCAAGGCGCCCGAGCCTGCGCCCAAGGCCGCCGAACCTGCACCAGCGCCCACCCCGGCTCCCGAGCCGGCGGCGCCCAAGCCGCAGCCTGCGCCGCAGCCGATCAGCGTGCAGCTCGATCCGAGCCGCCCTGCGCCGCGCCGGTTCACGCCGGTGCAGCGTCCGGAAATCCCGAAACCGCAGCCCAAGCCCGAACCCCAGGCACAGCCGCAGCAGCGCCCTGAGCGCGAGGCGGCCGCTGCTCCTTCCGCTCCTGCGGCGCCGCGCCCCGGCGCACCCGCCGGCGTCGCCGCGCGTCGCGGGCCGGAGCCGGCGCGTCCGTCGCGTGATCGTAAGGGTGGCGACGACCGTCGTCAGTCGGGCAAGCTCACCGTCACGCGTGCGCTCGGCGGCGACGAGGGTGCCCGCGCCCGCAGCCTCGCCGCACTCAAGCGTGCGCGCGAGAAGGAACATCGTCGTGCGTTCGGCGGCCCGCGCGAGCCGCAGGCCAAGCAGGTCCGCGACGTGGTGGTGCCAGAGGCGATCACCGTCCAGGAGCTCGCCAACCGCATGGCCGAGAAGGGCGCCGATCTGGTGAAGGCGCTGTTCAAGATGGGCATGATGGTCACCGTCAACCAGACGATCGACCAGGATACCGCCGAGCTGCTGGTCACCGAGTTCGGCCACAACATCACCCGCGTCAGCGAGAGCGACGTCGACATCCAGCTCGACACGAGCGAGGACCCGGAGGATCAGCTCCAGCCGCGTCCGCCGGTGGTGACGATCATGGGCCATGTCGATCACGGCAAGACCTCGCTGCTCGATGCGCTCCGCGGCACCGACGTGGTCAAGGGCGAGGCCGGTGGCATCACCCAGCACATCGGCGCCTATCAGGTGACGCTGAAGGACAAATCGAAGGTCACCTTCCTCGACACGCCGGGCCACGAGGCCTTCACCGAGATGCGCGCGCGCGGTGCCAACGTCACCGACATCGTCGTGCTGGTGGTGGCCGCGAACGACGGGCTGATGCCGCAGACGATCGAGGCGATCAATCATACCAAGGCGGCCGGCGTGCCGATGATCGTGGCGATCAACAAGGTCGACCTCGACAGCGCCAATCCGCAGCGCGTGCGCGAGCGGCTGCTCGAGCATGAAGTGATCGTCGAGGAGATGGGTGGCGACGTCCAGGACGTCGAAGTCTCTGCGCTCAAGAAGACCGGCCTCGACCAGCTGATCGAGAAGATCCAGCTCCAGGCCGAGCTTCTCGAACTGAAGGCCAATCCCGACCGCGATGCCGAAGGTACGGTGATCGAGGCCAAGCTCGACAAGGGCCGCGGCCCGGTGGCGACGGTCCTCGTCAGCCGCGGCACGCTGCGCGTGGGCGACGTGTTCGTCGTCGGCGCGGAGAGCGGCAAGGTGCGCGCGCTGGTCGACGACAAGGGCCGTCAGGTCAAGGAAGCCGGGCCGGCGATGCCGGTCGAGGTGCTCGGCCTCTCGGGCGTGCCGATGGCGGGCGATCCGCTGCAGGTCGTCGAGAACGAGGCACGGGCGCGCGAAGTCGCCGAATATCGCCAGGGCGTGGCGCTGCAGAAGCGCACGACCAACGCTCCTGCCAGCCTGGAGAGCATGTTCTCCGCGCTCAAGGAGAAGCAGGCGATGGAATATCCGCTGGTCGTCAAGGCGGATACCCAGGGTACGGTCGAAGCGATCGTCGCGGCGATCAACAAGATCTCCACCGAGGACATCAAGGCGCGCGTGCTGCACGCCGGGGTCGGTGGCATCACCGAGAGCGACGTGACGCTCGCCGGCGCTGCCGGCGCGCCGATCATCGGCTTCAACGTTCGTCCCAACGCCAAGGCGCGCGAGATCGCCGAGCGCAACAAGGTCGCGTTCAAATATTACGACGTGATCTATGATCTCACGGACGAAATCCGTGCGGGCATGGCCGGCCAGCTCGGGCCGGAGGCGTTCGAGACCGTCGTGGGCCGGGCCGAGATCAAGGAAGTCTTCTCGGCGGGCAAGCACGGCAAGGCGGCGGGTCTGCTCGTCACCGAAGGCGCGATCCGCAAGGCGCTCAAGGCCCGCATCACGCGCGACGACGTCATCATCTACCAGGGCGAGATCGCATCGCTGCGTCGCTTCAAGGACGATGTCGCCGAAGTCCGCGCGGGCCTCGAATGCGGTGTCACGTTCAGTCAGAACTTCACGGACATCAAGGCGGGCGACTACCTCGAGACGTTCGAAGTCGAGCTGCGCGAACGCACGCTGTAAATAACTAGCCCTCTCCCCATCGGGAGTTTGGGGTCGGTCATGCCCCCGGCATGACCTGAAAATCACGGGGTGATTTTCACCCCAAACTGGTTGGGAGAGGGGGCGTGTCCCCTAGCTGGACAGCGGCAGTTTCGCACTGCCCCTCTCCCCGGCCCTCTCCCCGATGGGGAGAGGGAGAAGAAGATGAAGCACAACCAGAACAGTGAAGACCGCTCCGTCCGCCTGCTGCGCGTGGGCGAGCAGGTGCGTCACGTGCTGAGCGAAATCCTCCAGCGCGGCGACGTGCATGACGAGCTGCTCGCCAAGCACATGGTCTCGATCACCGAAGTACGCATGTCGCCAGACCTGCGGCACGCCACCGTGTTCGTGAAGCCGCTGCTCGGCAAGGACGAGGAAGCGGTGCTCAAGGCGCTGCGCACCAACACCGCCTATCTCCAGCGCGAAGTGGCGGCCCGGGTGAAGATGAAATACGCGGCCAAGCTCAAGTTCCTCGCCGACGAGAGCTTCGACGAGGGCAGCCACATCGATCGGCTGCTGCGCGATCCCGCGGTCGCGCGCGATCTCGACGGCGAAAAGGCCTGAACCGGGGCGGGGTGCCATCATGCCGCGGCGCCCCAATTTCGCTGCGCTCCTCCTTTCGGCGGTGATCGTTGCCGCGGGCGTTCTCGCCGTCCTGCGCTGGCAGCCGGCGGTCCCCGGCCTGGGAGTGATGCGCAGCGGTGAGGGTTCGCAGGCCGGTGTTTCGCGCCGAGCGCCCCCGATTTCCGGCCCCGGCTGTCGCGAGGAGCGCCGCGTGATCCATGGCGGCTATCGTTTTCTTCCCGCCTGCTACGGCCATGCGCCTTCGTTCGACGGCGCTTACCTGGTCGTCAAGAACGCGGGCCGCATCAGGGGCGTGGGGCTGGTGCGCGGCGGGAGCGGGGAGTCGCTCGACGATCTGGGTGTGCTCGACGACGGCGCGCCGTTCGTTCTCTTCTGGTCGCCGGTGAACTATCGCTTCTTCGCCAACCAGCAGCGCGACGAAGGAATGGAGCGCCTGCGCCTGTTCGAGATCCGGCGCGATCGGATTTTCGAGTCTCCCACGCTGGCCGATGCGGCAAGCGAAGTGCTGCGAACGGCGCGCGCCTGCCTCGATCCTGAGGATGTCATGGTCTCCGGAGTCCGCTGGAGCGCCGATGGGCGGCGTGTCGTGCTCCTTGCCTATGGCCGTCGCGAGGCGTGCGGCGGGAGCGGCAGCTGGCGCCGTTTGTGGATGATCGGCGATGTCGGCACTGGCCGCATCGAGCCAGCGTCGATCCGCCCGCACCGAGCCCGCCAGCCGCTCCCCTCCGACGGCCCTTACGCCACGCTCTGAACTGCGGAGCCGCACTGTTTCAGCTTTGCTGAAACAGACTATAGCGCAGGTCCATGGCCAAGCTCTATTTCTACTACGCCTCGATGAACGCAGGGAAGTCGACGACGCTGCTCCAGGCGGACTTCAATTACCGCGAGCGCGGCATGCGCACCCTGCTCTTCACCGCCGGCGTGCACGATCGCGGCGGGCGCGGCGTGATCGACTCGCGCCTCGGCATCAGCGCCGCCGCCGTTCCGTTCGATGCAGATACCGATCTTCGCCTGATCGCGGAGGACGAGCATTTCAGGGCGCCGTTCGCGTGCATCCTGGTCGACGAGGCGCAGTTCCTTTCCCCCCGCCAGGTCCGCCAGCTCGCGCACCTTGCCGATGAAGTGGGAATCCCCGTGCTCTGCTACGGCCTGCGGACCGATTTCCAGGGCAAGCTCTTCTCGGGATCGGCGGAACTGCTCGCGCTCGCCGACGCGCTAGTCGAGATCAAGTCGGTGTGCGAGTGCGGACGCAAGGCGACGATGAACCTGCGCGTCGATGCCGAGGGAAATGCCGTGCGCGAAGGTGCCCAGCGCGAGATCGGGGGCAACGAACGCTATGTCGCGCTCTGCCGCCGCCATTTCATGCAGCGCACGGCGGCGGGCGAATAGGCATGCACGGCTGGATCATCCTCGACAAACCCCTGGGTCTCGGCTCGACTCAGGCTGTGAGCGCGGTCAAGCGCGCGCTGCGAACCGGCGGCTATGGCAAGTTCAAGGTCGGTCACGGCGGTACGCTCGATCCGCTCGCCACCGGCGTGCTGCCGGTGGCGGTGGGGGAGGCGACCAAGCTAGCCGGGCGGATGCTCGACAGCGACAAGGTCTATGACTTCACGATCCGCTTCGGCGTCGAGACGGATACGCTCGATGCGGAGGGGCGCGAGATCGCGGCATCCGATGTCCGTCCGACGCCCGCCGAGGTGGAGGCAGTGCTGCCGCGCTTTACCGGAGCGATCGAGCAAGTCCCGCCCGCCTATTCGGCTCTCAAGGTCGATGGCGCGCGCGCCTATGATCTCGCCCGCGCCGGCGAGGAGGTGGCGCTCGCGACCCGTAGCGTGACGATCCGTTCGCTCGCTCTATCCTCTCTCGCGGGGGAGAACGGTCTGGAAGCCGCCACCCTCACTGCGCACGTGTCGAAGGGCACCTATATCCGCAGCCTCGCGCGCGACATCGCGCATGCGCTGGGCACGGTGGGGCATGTGACGATGCTCCGCCGCATCAAGGCGGGCCCGTTCACCCTCGAATCCGCGATTTCGCTGGACAAATTGGCTGAGGCCGCTAAGGACCGCGCGCTTGAACAACTTCTCCTGCCGCTGTGGGCGGGGCTGGACGACATCCCGGCTCTATCCCTCACTCCCGACCAGGCAGGGCTGCTCCGCAGGGGGCAGGTTCTGGCCGGGACCACTGCTGACGATGGCCAATATTTCGCGATGCTGGACGATGTGCCGATCGCGCTGGTGGAGGCTCAGGCCGGACTTGTCCGGGTCGTCCGCGGGTTCAACCTGTAAGCGATGTCGAAGGAAAACGCATGTCGATCACGCAGGAGCGCAAGGAAGCGCTCATCAAGGAACACGCCCGCGTCAGCGGCGACACCGGCAGCCCCGAAGTCCAGGTTGCGATCCTCACCGAGCGGATCCAGAACCTCACCGAGCACTTCAAGAGCCATGCCAAGGACAATCACTCGCGCCGCGGCCTGCTGATGCTGGTCAACAAGCGCCGTTCGCTCCTCGACTATCTCCGCAAGAAGGACGAGGGACGTTACGCAGAACTCATCGCGAAGCTCGGCCTTCGCAAGTGACCTAAGGGCGCCTTCGGGCGCCCTTTTGCAATCGGGTCGCCGGCAATCCGGCCAGCGATCCTCAGGGGTGACACTCACTCCGAACCGTCCGGGCCGGACAGCCCGCCATAGGCCCCGCTGGCATCCGGCCGGCGGAGTGAAGGAAATGAAATGTTCGACAAGAAGACTGTATCGATCGAGTGGGGCGGCAAGACGCTGACTCTCGAAACGGGCAAGGTTGCCCGTCAGGCCGACGGCGCGGTGATCGCGACCCTCGGCGAAACCGTGGTGCTGTGCGCCGTCACCGCCGCGAAGACCGTGAAGGAAGGGCAGGACTTCTTCCCGCTCACCGTTCATTATCAGGAAAAGTTCAGCGCCGCCGGCCGCATTCCGGGCGGCTTCTTCAAGCGTGAGCGCGGCGCGACCGAGAAGGAGACGCTCGTCTCCCGCCTCATCGACCGCCCGATCCGGCCGCTGTTCCCGGAAGGGTTCTACAACGAGATCAACGCGATCGCGCAGGTTCTCTCCTATGACGGCGAGAACGAGCCGGACATCCTGGCGATGGTCGCCGCTTCTGCCGCGCTGACCATCTCGGGCGTGCCCTTCATGGGCCCGATCGGCGCCGCGCGCGTCGGCTATGTCGACGGCGAGTACGTCCTCAACCCGACCGACGAGCAGGTTGCCGCGGGCGAGCTTGACCTGGTGGTCGCCGCCACCCACGACGCCGTGATGATGGTCGAATCCGAAGCCAAGGAGCTTTCGGAGGAAATCATGCTCGGCGCGGTGCTGTTCGCGCACAAGGCCTGCCAGCAGGTCGTCAAGGCGATCATCGCCCTGGCCGAGAAGGCGGCCAAGGATCCGTGGGAGCTCAAGACCGACGACAGCGCCGCTGCCGTCAAGGCCGAGCTCAAGAAGCTGATCGGCAAGGACATCGAGGCGGCCTACAAGACCACGCTCAAGTCCGAGCGTTCGGCGCTGCTCAACGAAGCCCGTGCCAAGGCCAAGGCCGCGATGGCCGAGAAGACTCCGCAGGAGCAGCTCGTCGCCGCCAAGCAGGTCAAGAAGCTCGAGGCGGACATCGTCCGCACCGCGATCCTCAAGAGCGGCAAGCGCATCGACGGCCGCTCGACCACGCAGATCCGCCCGATCGAGGCTGAAGTCCACTTCCTGCCGCGCGCGCACGGCTCGGCGCTGTTCACCCGCGGCGAGACCCAGACGATCGCAACCTGCACGCTCGGCACCCGCGACGCCGAGCAGATGATCGACGGTCTCGGCGGCCTCAGCTACCAGCACTTCATGCTGCACTATAACTTCCCGCCCTATTCGGTCGGCGAAGTGGGCCGCTTCGGCGCGCCCGGCCGCCGCGAAGTCGGCCATGGCAAGCTGGCGTGGCGCGCGCTGCACCCGGTGCTCCCCAGCAAGGAGGAGTTCCCCTACACGATCCGCCTGACCAGCGACATTACCGAGTCCAACGGCTCGTCGTCGATGGCGTCGGTGTGCGGCGGCTCGCTCTCGCTGATGGATGCCGGCGTGCCGATCAAGCGTCCGGTCTCGGGCATCGCGATGGGCCTGATCCTGGAAGGCAAGGAGTTCGCGGTCCTCAGCGACATCCTGGGCGACGAGGATCATCTCGGCGACATGGACTTCAAGGTGGCGGGCACGTCCGAAGGCATCACCACGATGCAGATGGACATCAAGATCGCCGGCATCACCGAGGAGATCTTCAAGACCGCGCTGATGCAGGCCAAGGAAGGCCGCGCGCACATCCTGGGCGAGATGGCCAAGGCGCTCGATCACACCCGTGAAGAGCTGTCGGCGCACGCACCGCGTATCGAGACCTTCACGATCGACAAGTCGAAGATCCGTGAAGTGATCGGCACCGGCGGCAAGGTAATCCGCGAGATTGTCGCCACCACCGGCGCCAAGGTGGACATCGATGACGAGGGCGTGATCAAGGTCTCGTCGTCCGATCCGTCGCAGATCGAAGCCGCGATCAAGTGGATCAAGGGCCTGGTCGAAGAGGCCGAGGTCGGCAAGGTCTACAACGGCAAGGTCGTCAACCTCGTCGATTTCGGCGCGTTCGTGAACTTCATGGGCGGCAAGGACGGCCTCGTCCACGTCTCCGAGATCCGCAACGAGCGGGTCGAGAAGGTGTCGGACGTCCTGAGCGAAGGCCAGGAAGTCAAGGTCAAGGTCCTCGAGATCGATCCGCGCGGCAAGGTTCGCCTGTCGATGCGCGTCGTCGACCAGGAGACCGGCGCCGAGCTGGAGGACACCCGTCCCGCCCGCGAGCCGCGCGAGGACCGCGGTCCTCGCGGTGAAGGCCGTGGCGGTGACCGCCGTCGCGAAGGCGGTCGTGGCGGCGATCGTGGCCCGCGTCGCGAAGGCGGCGACCGCGACCGTGGTCCCCGCGGCGAAGGCCGTGGCGGCGAGCGTGGTGACCGCGGCCCGCGCCGCGAGCGTTCGGAAGGAGGCAAGGACGAAGGCGGCGAGAACATCGGCCTGCCGGCGTTCCTCACCGGCGGCGACGATTGATCGCTGTTCGGCGCTAGCTGAAACCAGGAAGGGCCCCGGGAGACCGGGGCCCTTTTTCGTTCCCGACGGAAGGCGAAGCGAAAATTTCGGAGCACGGACACAGGGGCGGGAGCTGAGCGCCCTGCAACCTGTCATCGCGATGTAGCGGATCGCCCATAACTGGCCCCTCAAATCCTAATGAAAAGGGGAAGCAATGCACATTCTGAGCGGGAATTTTCGCAGGCGTTCGTTTCTATTGTCCGCGTGCGCGCTGAGCTGGTGCGTGCCGGATATCGCAACGGCGCAGGAAACCGTCCCGCCGGAGGGGAATGCTGAATCCGGAACCGAGTCCGAGCAGAGCGATGTCGTCATCACCGGCACCGCGCGCGCCCAGCGCAGGTTCGACGTGTCCTACGCCGTCAATTCGCTGCCGCAGGAGGAGGTGCAGAGGATCGCACCCAAGAACTTCGCGGACCTGCTGGGCACGGTCCCTGGCATCCAGGTGGAGGCGACGGGCGGCGAAGTGCAGAACATCACGCGCGTGCGCGGCATCCCCACCGATCGCGGCTATCTGATCTTCCAGCAGGACGGCCTCCCGCTCTACCACGAGATCGACGGCGTGTTCTTCAACTCGGGCGAAGGCATGAACCGCTTCGATCTGATGACCGAGCGCGTCGAGATCGTCCGTGGCGGCCCCGCACCGATCTTCGCGAGCAGCGCTGCGGCGATCGCCAACAACATCACCGTCACCGGTGACGCCGATCCGCGCGGCCGCGCGCAGATCACGCTGGGCGAGACCGGGCTGTATCGGCTCGACCTCATGCAATCGGGCCCGATCGACGAGCGCACCTATTTCGCGATCGGCGGCTTCCTGCGCCAGCACGACGGCTATCGCGACAGCGGCTTCCCGAGCGACCAGGGCGGGCAGATCCGCGCCAATCTGAAGCACGAGTTCGACGACGGCTTCGTCAAGGTCTCGGCGATGTACGTCAACGATCACAACCTCTTCTACCTGCCGATACCGACCGCCGATCCGCGCGACCCATCGGTATCGCTCGATCGCTATATCGACTATCACACCGGCACGCTGAACTCGCCAACGCTGCGCGGCGTCAACATCAAGTATCGCGACGGTGCGGGCGCGCTGCAGCAGATGAACCGCGATCTGGCCGACGGCCGGCACATGCGCTTCTTCAACGTCGGCGTGGATTGGGAGCTCGATCTCGACGGTTGGCTGGTCTCGGCCAAATTCGGTGCCACCGGCGGCAAGAACAGCTTCGACGCCTTCTATTCCACCACCAACCCGGTCGATGCCGCCACCTTCGCCGCCAGCTACCTGGCGCCCGCGCGAGCGGCGTTCGGCGCGAATGTCGCGCGGATGGGCTATGCAATCGGCGGCACCGACGGGGCGACGCCCTATGACCCGTCCGCGGCCTCCGGCCTCGTCATGTCGGGCCAGTATCGAGCGATCGAAGCCGACTTCTATTCCGGCCAGGCCGATCTGAGCCTGACGCGGAAGTTCGAGACCGGGCTCGGCACGCACGACGTGCGCGTCGGCCTCTATGGGGCGACCTATGGCGTCTCGAGCCTGCAAGTCTACCAGGACATGCTGATCGAAGTGCAAAGCAAGCCGCGCACGATCGATCTCGTCGCCTATTCGGACACAGGCGCCGTGCTGGGGTACGTCACGCAGGACGGCGTGCTGCGCTACACGACGACGCTCAACTCGGGCGAAGGCGACGCCAAGATGGTGGCGCTCTATGCGAATGACACTTGGGACATCACCACCGGGCTGCGCCTCGACGCCGGCGTCCGGCAGGAATGGTATGACTATCAGGGCTATGCGCGGCTCTCGACGGGTGCCGACCTGGGCGACGCGACCACGCTCGCCGACAATGCCACCCGCGCCTTCAGCGGCGCGATCGTGTCGCGCGAGCTCAAGCCTTCGGCCACCAACTGGACCGTCGGCGTCAACTATGACTTCAGCGAGAATCTGGGCGCCTATGGCCGCATCTCGAATCTCGAAGTGCCGCCACAGCTCGGTGTGGTGACGAGCGCCTCGACTCCCACGATCGTCCAGACCAAGGCGCGCCAGTACGAGCTCGGCGTCAAGGCGAGCTTCGGCGCCAACTATCTCTACGTCACGGGATTCTACACCAAGTTCGACCCGTTCAACGCGTCGTTCGTGGCGTTCAATCCGGAAACCGGCCGCAACGACCAACCCGTGCCGTTCATCGGCGAGGCAGTGGCCAAGGGCGTAGAGATCGACGGCCGCGTTGCCCCCGTGCGCTGGTTCGAATTGACCGGCTCGGTGACCTGGGCGGATCCGCAGTACCGCAACCTCCAAAACGACTCGGGCGCCGATCCGAGTGCGGTCAATGGCAACCAGATCATCCGCGAGCCCAAGTTTTTCGGCAACGTCCGGCCCGCGGTGCACTTCCCGGTTGGCGACGGCGAGTTCGAGCTGGCCGGACGCTTCGAATGGACCGGGCGCCGCTATGTCGATCTGTTCAACCTCACTGCGCTGCCTGCCTATGAGACGTTCGGCGCGAGCGCGTCGCTCACCCAGGGCAAGTGGCGCATCCAGGTAGTGGGCGACAACCTCACCAACGCCAAGGGGCTGACCGAGGGCAATCCGCGCACCGACCAGCTCGCCGGCCAAGGCGCGAGTGACGCGATCTACGGACGGCCGCTGTTCGGGCGCAACTTCCGCCTGATCCTCAGCCGGAGCTGGTAAAGTGCGCCGCATTTCCCGCGCGGTGTTCGGCGCCGGGCTGGGGCTGGCGATGCTTTCGGATCCTGCGGCCGCCTGGGCGCAGGATCCGAAGGACTATGCCGCCCCCTTCGCCGATACGCTCGAGGCCAGGGTGTTTCCGCTGTTCGCGATGATGCGTTCGGCGGATGGCTGGGCGCCGGCGCTGGGCGGGGATGCGGGGCTGCGCCGGTTGGCGGCGGAGCGCGCAGCGCGATTGCCGCGGGACGATTGCAAACCGGCACCCGCATGCCTGGCAGATGCCTGGCTCTGGACCGAGGCCGATATCATGGCCGCGGAGGCGCGGCTGCGCTTGCTGCTGCGCGATCGGCGGCTGAACTCGGCGTTGGTGGCGCGGCAGATGCGTCCCTCGGGGCGCTTTGCCAAGCATGCGGCAATGGACGATGCCGCGTTCGTCGCGGCAGCCTGGAGGGACGCCGCGGAGGCAGTGAACCGGGTGATCGCAGTTTATGCCAAGGGCGCCGCGCCGCGCTATCCGAAGATCGATTCGATCATTTTCGATGCGAGTGGCTCGGAGTTCGCAGGCGCGCTGAGCGCACATGGCGTGGCCACGGCTTCGCTGGTTCGCGAAGGCGATCTCTTCTTCGATCCCTCACTTCGCTACGCAGTCGGCCTGCTTCAGATGAACGAGCGGACCGATGCGGGCAGCTATCGTCCGCTGCTCGCGGGCGAGAATGCAGCAGCGGTCCGTGCGATCAAGGCCACCGATTGGAAGAAATCACCCTACACTGCCCTGCTCGTCTTCGGGCACGGGCCGGAGGACGCGCAGTCGCGCACCGGGGTGATGGGGCATGTCCGCATGCGCATCGCCGCCGAGCTGTTCGCGCGCGGGCTGGCGCCGTTCATCGTCGTATCGGGAGGAAACGTCCATCCCAACCGCACGCCGTTCAACGAAGCGATCGAAATGAAACGGCTGCTCGTCGAGCAGCACGGCATTCCCGCAGACCGTATCCTCATCGAGCCACACGCGCGCCATACCACCACCAACATGCGCAACTGCGCGCGGCTGATGCTCGCTGCGGGAATTCCGGTGGACCGCGACGCGCTGATCGTCTCGGACCACCGCACGATCCAGTATATCGGCAGCGACCTGTTCGTTCAGCGTAACCTGAAGGAGATGGGCGTGCAGCCGGGGCGGGTGGCACCAGGGTCCGATCGCTTCACGTTGCGCTTTACGCCGGACCCGATCGCTTTTCACGTCGAAGCGGCCGACCCGCTCGATCCATGACGGCGAAGCGCGCTACGGTTTTGTCCCCGCGCCTTGCGCCGAGCGACGAATCCGTAGGAGAAGGTCCAGGGGGTTCTGTTGCCCGGCCCCCCTGGCGGCCGCTGGAATCCACTTCTGTTGCCCGGTGTGGCCCGACCGCGCATTTTGGAATAACCTTAGGCCGTTAGGCCGTGGGGTTACGCCGCAATAGCGAGTGCTTCGTTATCGTTGGCACTTGTGTGATGGACCGTCACAGTGGCCCACGCTGAGAGATGGATGGCGCTTTTCAACACACGTCGATCCTGGTTCGGCCCCGTCAGAAACGGTGTCCAGATACACCACCGGTTATGGTGGAGCCGCCGGGTACTGCCCCCGGGTCCGCTGCGTCTATTGCACGCCTTCGTTTATCCCCATAGCCGGCCGAAGCCGGCAGAAACCCATATAGGGGCTCAGGCGATTAATGAAAAGGTCAGGTGAAGGCAGCTAGCAACTGTGCCGTCGAGGCCACGGCGGCGGCAGAATTTTGCCGGATGTCTTCACAGCGCCGCAATCAATTGGCATGGGAGGTGCTTCATGCTGACGCAGCGTTCCCGATACGCACTCCGTGCTATGCTGTTCCTCGCCGCGCAGCCGGCGAGCGGCACCCCCGTGCCGATGAACCGTATCGCGGCCGAGGCGAACGTGCCGCGAAAGTTCCTCGAGCTGATCCTCGCCGATCTGCGCGAGGCAGGTTTCCTGCTCTCCACGCGCGGCAAGATGGGCGGATACCGGCTCGCGCGCCCCTCACACCTGATCTCGCTAGGCGAAGTCATCCGCGTGATCGAGGGGCCGCTGGCGCTGGTGCCGTGCGTGAGCCGTACCGCCTATCGCCCGTGCAAGGACTGCAAGGACGAGGCGACCTGCGCGATCCGCCAGGCGATGGCGCGCGTGCGCGACGAGACTGCCCGAATCCTCGACGGCACCAGTCTGGCCGATGCCGTCGCGGAGGACCTGGCAGCCGCCTAGGCGGGGCTGTTGGAGCGTTTCAATTCGTCGCGGATCTCACGCAGCAGCACCACGTCCTGGGGTTCGGAGGCTGCCTCGTCGGCCGCCTTTTCGCGCTCGACGACCGCGATCGCGCGATTCACGAAACGCACCAGCAGGAAGATGATGAAGGCGAGGATCAGGAAGTTGATCACCACCGTCACGAACTGGCCGAAGCCGAGCAGCGGGACGCCCGCTTCCTTCAATGCGGCATAGTTGGTGAGCGAGCCGGTGTAGCCTGCGGGCACCGGCCCCAGGCGAAGGAAATAGCTCGAGAAATCAAGGCCCCCGAAGATCGCGCCGACCAGCGGCATGATCAGATCGTCGGTCAGGGATTTGGTGATCGTGCCGAATGCGGCACCGATGATCACGCCTACGGCCAGGTCGATCACGTTGCCGCGTGCGATGAACGTCCGGAACTCCTTCCACATGCCAGCAGTCTCCCTCTTCGGTTAGATCGTTGCGCTTTGTGTCCGATTTCGCTTTCGGGCTCCAGTGTGATTGCCGTATAAGACACCATGGTCATGGGTATGGAGGATCATTCCCGATGAAGTTTCGTGCCGGTCTCGCGCTCGTCTGCGCCGCGTTGCTCTCGGCCTGCGGGCTCAACAGTATCCCCACCGCCGAGGAAACCGCCAAGGCGCGCTGGGCGGATGTGCAGACCAACTATCAGCGCCGCGCCGATCTGATCCCCAATCTGGTGGCGACGGCCAAGGGCGCGGCCGCGTCGGAGGGCAAGATCCTGGCCGATGTCACAAATGCCCGCGCCAATGCGACGCGGATCACTCTCAGCGGCGAGCAACTCAGCGATCCCGCTGCGATGCAGCGCTTCGCCGAGGCGCAGAACCGGCTGTCCGCGGCGATCGTGCCGTTGCAGCGGCTGCAGGAGGCCTATCCCGACCTCAAGAGCCAGGCGAACTTCGCCACGCTGATGAACCAGCTGGAAGGCACCGAGAACCGCATCGCGATCTCGATCCGCGACTACAACAGCGCGGTGCAGGCGTATAACACGCGCATCCGCACCTTCCCCGACGCGATCGGTGCCAAGATCTTCTACGGCGCCAAGCCGATGACGCCGTTCCAGGCCAAGGAAGGCGGCGACACCGCGCCGACGGTCGATTTCGGGAACGGCAGCTGATCCTTCGGGTGCTCCTCCTTCCGGTGGCTCTTGCGGCGTGCCACGCCGCGGAGCCGTCGCGGGCGCTCACGGCGTGCGATGCCGCCGACACTGTGCAGCCTCTGCGAACACCCGCAGCCGCGCACAATTTTCCGGCGCTTACCGGTCGTGTTGTCGATGAAGCTGCGATCATTCCCGACGAGACGGAGCAACGGCTGGTGGCCGAGCTTGCCGATCTCGAGCATCGGACCAGACATCAGTTCGTCGTGGTCACGGTGGCGGATCTGAACGGCGCGACGATCGAGAATTACGGCATGGCGCTTGGAAATCATTGGGGCATCGGCCGGAAGGACGTGAACGACGGCGTGCTCCTGATCGTGGCGCCAAACGAGCATAAGGTGCGGATCGAAGTGGGCTGTGGCCTCGAAACCGCGCTCACCAACGGCGAGGCAAAGACGATCATCGACCGCGACCTGCTACCGCGATTCCGCGTTGGGGACATGGCCGATGGCATCGAGGCTGGAAGCCGCGCCATTATTCGTGAGATTGAGACATGAGTCCGTTGCGTTTCCTGCTCGCCCTGCTGCTCGCGCTGGTGCCGATCACAGCCAGCGCCCAGCCGAGCTTTCCCAAGCTCGAAGGCCGGGTGGTCGATGCCGCGAACCTGCTCTCGCCCGAGCAGGAGGCGCAACTCACCCAGCTTTCCGCCGAGGTCGAGCAGGCCTCGTCGCGCCAGTTCGTGGTGGCGACGATCCCCGACCTTCAGGGCTATGACATCGCCGATTACGGCTACCAGCTCGGCCGCGCCTGGGGGATCGGGCAGAAGGAGGCCAACAACGGCATCGTGCTGATCGTCGCGCCCAACGATCGCAAGGTGCGGATCGAAGTCGGCTACGGGCTCGAGCCGATCATGACCGACGCGCTGTCGAGCCAGATCGTCAACGACACGATCATCCCGCGGTTCAAGGCGGGCGACATGCCGGGCGGTATCATGGCCGGTGCACAGGCGATCGGCGAGCAGATGAAGCTCCCGCTCGAAGCCGCCGAAGCGCGCGCGCTGGAGGCGAGCCAAAAGGCGGCCGTGCAACCGCGCAAGGGACGGGGCAACCGCGGCAACGTCCCCTGGGGGCTGTTCTTCTGGGGCGCGGTCCTGCTGTTCGTGGTCCTGCCGATGATCGCAAGTCGTGGCGGAAAGCGGCGCGGACGGCGCTATCGTGGCGGCGGCGGCGGCGCGTTGCCGATCGTGCTCTGGACGATCGCCAACGAGATGGGCCGCCATTCGAGCGGCGGCAGCACTTGGGGCGGCGGTTCCGACTGGGGCGGCGGTGGAGGCGGCGGCTGGGGAGGCGGTGGCGGCTTCTCCGGCGGCGGCGGATCGTTCGGGGGCGGCGGCGCCTCGGGGAGCTGGTGAGATGCGGTTGAACGCCGAAGACCATGCGCGGGTGACCGCGGCCGTCACCGAAGCCGAGTCGCATACCGATGGCGAGATCGTCACCGTCGTCGCGCGGAGCTCGGATGCCTATCACGACGTCGCGCTGCACTGGGCGGTGCTGGCGATGCTGCTGGTGCTGGCGCTGCTCGCGTGGCAGCCGGGGCCGGTCGAATGGCTGCACGCGCGGCTGGTCGACGGCTGGTCGGAAACGCCGCCGGGCTGGTATCTTGCCTTTGCGCTGCTGCTGATGGTGGTGGTGTTTCTGGCGGTGCGCTTCGCCTTTGCCTGGGATGCGCTGAGAATGCTGGCGACGCCCGGCGCGACCAAGACGCGACGGGTGGGCCGGCGCGCGCTCGCGCTGTTCCGCACCGCGGCGGAGAATCGCACCAGGGCGTCGACAGGCGTGCTGCTCTACCTGAGCCTGGCCGAGCACCGCGCCGAGATCATCGCAGACGAATCGATCCATTCGAAAGTCGCGCCCGAGGTGTGGGGCGAAGCGATGGCAGAGTTGATCGCGGCAGTGAAGGACGGACGGCCGGGCGACGGCATGGCCGAAGCGGTAGCGCATATCGGCAAGGTGCTCGCCGAACATTTCCCCCGCAGCGACGGCGATACCAACGAGCTGCCGGATCGGCTGATCGAGATCTAGCGCGAGCCTCCGGAGCTCTCGGGCTGGTGCTCATGGAGAGGATGAGCCGTGCGGAGATTGCTGTCCGGACCGCACGGCTCGCCGCTGCATAAGCAGTGCGGAGATTGCCCGGCGGTTAACGCGCGCTTTTTGTGCCGGCCGGTGCGATTGCGGCCGCTGGGAGGGGCGCTAGGCTGGGGGCCTTTCGGCTGGAGAGTGTCCATGGACTGGAGCGGCTTTGCGCGCCAATGGTGCACGGACTGGAACGCACACGAGCTGGATCGGGTGCTGGACCATTTCGACGACGCGGTGGTCTTCACGTCGCCGTTCGCGGCGCGATTGTTCCCGGACAGCGGCGGGCGGATCGCAGGAAAGGCCGCGTTGCGGGCCTATTGGGAGGAGGGTCTTCGCCGAGTCCCCGACCTGCACTTCACCGTCGAGCATGTGTTCGGCGGCGTCGACACGCTGGTCATCCAGTACCGCAACCAGACCGGCGCTCGCGTGAGCGAGGTCCTGCAGTTCCGGAGCGGCAAGGTGATCGCGGGACATGGCACCTATGAGGCAGGCAGAGATAATCCGACGGGCGCCCGCGCTTGAGGGCGCAGTTAGAGATTTGGAGGGATCGTCAGCGTTAATTCAGGTGGAATGTGCTGTGCATGCGACCATGCGAAACCTGACCCCAATGCTCGTCCTGGGCGCGCTGCTCGCCGCGGCGCCCGCTGTCGCCTCGCAGCAGCCCGATTCCGATGCCGAGCTGCAGAAGCTTCTCGAAGGGCGCGTGGCCGGCAAGCCGATCAACTGCCTCAACCTCACCCAGACGCGCGACAGCCGGATCATCGAGGGCAAGGCGATCGTCTATGGCAGCGGCAAGACGATCTGGGTCAACGTGCCGCGATCGGGCGCGGAGAGCCTGCGCGACGACGACATCATGGTAACGCGCCCGTTTGGCGCGCAACTATGCAGCGTCGATTCGGTGCGGTTCGTCGATCGGGCGGGCGGCTTTCCCCGCGGCTTCGCGGTGCTGGGGGACTTCGTTCCCTATACCCGGACGAAATAAGCACCAGCAGCCCCTTCCGGCCATTTCCATCTTCGGCTTCTCCCCCTAAGGGCGCGGGCATGACGGACGAAACGGCCGAGATCGCCTGGCAGGGCAAGTGGATCACCGCCAAGCGACAGGGCAAATGGGAATATGTCTCGCGTGCGCGGGGCATGCAGGCGGCGGTCATCCTGGCAGTGGAAGACGGCGGGCATGTGTTGCTCGTTGACCAGTATCGTGTGCCGCTCGGCCGGCGCTGCATCGAGCTTCCGGCGGGACTGATCGGCGACGAACACGACGGCGACACCGCCGCCGCGACAGCCCGTCGCGAGCTGGAAGAAGAGACCGGCTATCGCTGCACGGAGGTGGAGGAGCTCGGCTATTTCCACTCCTCGCCCGGCATGGTGAGCGAAGGCTTCACGCTGGTGCGCGCGACCGGCCTCGAGAAGATCGGCGAAGGCGGCGGCACGCACGACGAGGACATCAACGTCCACCGGGTGGCGCTGAGCGACGTGCCTGCCTTTGTGGCGCAGAAGCGCGCCGAAGGCTTCGCGGTGGACGTTAAGCTGCTGCTGCTGCTGGGCCAGACGCTGCTGGCCTGAGCCTCACCGGAAATTGTCGGCGTATGCCTGGAGCTTGAGCTTGCGTTCCGGCGCAGGGACGACGTGATAGGCATAGCCCTCGCGCTCGGCATGGGCCTTGGCGGCCTCAAGCGTCGGGAAGGCGATGCGGACCTGGTTCGACGTGTCGCCGCCGCCGTTCCAGCCGGTGAGCGGGTCTGCGCGCTGCGGAGTCGCGGGCTCGAACTCGAGCATCCACAGATCGGTGCGGGCGCGGCCCGACTGCATCGCGTTCTTGGGACGCTGAAAGATACGCGCGGTCTTCAACTTGTGCCTCCAATCGATTGCCACCGTCCTCTAACGCGCGGACGCGTTTCTTGCATCAGCCTTTTTGGTACGCAAAGTCGCCGATGCGGCTGCGGGATCGTCGGGCCAGGGATGCTTGGGGTAGCGGCCGCGCATCTCCTTGGCGACTGCGGCCCAGCTGCCCTTCCAGAAGCCTGGCAGATCGCGCGTCGTCTGGATCGGGCGGCCGGCCGGCGAGGTGAGGCTGAGCACGAGCGGCGTGCCGTCGCCGAGCAGCGGGTGCCGGTCGAGCCCGAACAGCGCCTGGACGCGGACTTCGACCGTGGGGCCGCCCTCCGCTTCGTAATCGATCGGGTGAGTCGAGCCAGCGGGCGTTTCGAAACGGGCGGGGGCGAGCCGGTCGAGCGTCTTCTGCCCGTCCCAGCCGAGCAGGTTCTGGAGCGCCTGGGTGAGGCCTTCGGCCGAGACGGCGTCAAGACGTCGCTTGCCTGCAAGCAGCGGCGGCAGCCAGTCGTCGAGCGTGCCGAGCAACGTCTGGTCCGAGAGCGCGCCATTGCCCGCATAGGCGTCACGGGTCCGGAGTGCCCGGGCGGTTTCTGACCAGGGAAGCAGTGCGAGGCCGTGGGTGCGCACGCCCTCGAGCAGCGCGGCTTCGATTTCGGCGGGCGAGGCGGCCGAATCGCTGCCGCTCGACAGGCGGATCGCGCCGAGGCGGCGCTCGCGCAGCGCTTCGATGCGGCCGGTGGCGGGATCGAAGCTGACGGTGCGGTGCGTTTCGATGCGATCGGCGAAGAGCGATTCGACGGTGGCGGCCTCGATCTGCGCAGCGGAAAGGATGCGCGCGCCCGAGGCCATACCCTGCGTTTCGGCGACGGCGAGCCATTCGGCACGGGCGAGGCTGGAGGCGGGATCGAGCCTGAATCCGCGGCCGCCGGCGGAGGCCCAGGTCTCGCCCGATGCGTCGCGTCGGCGGGCGATGCGATCAGGGAAGGCGAGAGCGATGCAAATCGCCGCTTCCGAGCTCTCTCCCGTCTGGGGAAAGGGCTGGGAGAGGGGCAGGAGTTTCGTCCAGCGTTCGGCGAGCTTCCTTGCACTCTCCGCCCGCTGTCCCCGCTCGCTGCGCCAGCGCCGCAGGCGCAGCTCCAGGTCCGGGTCGTTACCCCCGAGCCCGCGTTCGCCGAGCAGCACCGCGACCTGCGCTGCCGTGCGGGCAAGCCCCATCTCGCCCGCACGGACGAGCATATGGCCGAGGCGTGGCGGGAGCGGCAGGCGCGCGATCGCCTTGCCGTGCGGCGTCGGCCGGCCATCGGCGTCTAGCGCTTCGAGGCTGGCGAGGCGGCGGCGTGCTTCGGATATCGCAGCTTCGGGCGGCGGATCGAGCCACTGGAGGTCGCGCGGATCGGCGACGCCCCACAGCGCGCAGTCGAGCAGCAGCGCCGAGAGATCGGCTTCGAGGATCTCGGGCGGGTCGAAGCGCGGCAGGCCGGCCGTGGCGGCCTCTTCCCACAGGCGATAGGCGATTCCCGGGCCCTGACGCGCGGCGCGGCCGGCGCGCTGGGTTACCGACGCCTGGCTGGCGCGCTCGGTGACGAGCCGTGTCATCCCGGCGGCGCGATCGTAGCGCGGGCGGCGGGCGAGCCCCGAATCGACGACGATGCGGATGCCGTCGAGCGTCAGCGATGTCTCGGCGATCGACGTCGCGAGAACGATCTTGCGGCGGCCCTCGGGGTCGGGCGCGATCGCGGCGCGCTGGGCAGCGGGATCGAGGCTGCCGTGGAGGCGGTGGAGCGCGATGCCGGGAATGTCGCCCAGGCGCTCGGCGGTGCGCTCGATCTCGCCGACGCCGGGCAGGAACGCGAGGACCCCGCCGCCGCTCTCGCGCAGCGCGGTGCGCACGGCGGCGGCGACCGAATCCTCGATCCGCGCCTCGGCCGCGCGGCCGAGATAGCGCAATTCGAGCGGATGGCTGCGGCCCTCGCTCTCGATCGCCGGCGCGCCGCCCGTCAGGCCGGAGAAGCGCGCACCGTCGAGCGTGGCGGACATGGCGACGATGCGAAGATCGGGGCGGAGCGCTGCCTGCGCGTCGAGCGCAAGCGCGAGTCCGAAGTCGCTGTCGAGGCTGCGCTCATGGACCTCGTCGAACAGCACTGCCGAGACGCCGGCGAGCTCGGGGTCGGCCTGGATGCGGTTAACGAAGATGCCTTCGGTCACGACCGTCACTCGAGTTTCGGCCGAGCGCCTGCTGTCCATCCGCGTGGCGTAGCCGAAGGTGCGGCCCACCGGCTCGCCCGCCAGCGCGGCCATCCGCTCGGCGGCGGCGCGTGCGGCGAGACGGCGGGGCGAGAGCAGCAGCACCTCGCCGGTGCACCAGCCTTCGCCGAGCAGCGCCGGAGCCACCGCGGTCGTCTTGCCCGCGCCCGGCGGTGCCACGAGCACGGCGTTGCTGCCCTCGCGCAACGCGGCGAGCAATCGGGGCAATACGGCGTGGATCGGCAGGCTCTCACTCATCACGCGCAACCAATTCCCCAAGTCCGTGTTGGGCGCAATCGAGGCAAGGAGCACGAGGACATGGCGAAGACCCTGGCACAGTTCACCATCACGCCCGATACCAACGGCGATTACACCCTGCACCTCGAGGACGAGGACGGCGAGACGCTGGAGTTCGCCGCCAGCTACGAGCAGCTCGACCTGATCGTCGAGGCGATCGAGGAGCAGCTCGATTCCGACGAAGAGGACATCCTCGGCGTCGACGAGGACGACGAGGATATCGTCGAGGACGAATAGCGGCCCTAGTAACCCCGGGCGACCGCGAACTCGACCGCTTCGATCATCGCGTCCTTGGCCGCGCCGGGCGCGAAGCCGCCGAGCGCGTCGATCGCACGCTGGCCATAGTGCCGAGCACGCGCGAGCGTGTCGTCCACGGCGCGGCTGTCGCGGACCAGGCGGATCGCCTCCGCGAAATCCTCATCGGCGATACGGCGGCCCGAAATGGCTTCCTTCCAGAATGCGCGCGCCGCATCGTCGCCGCGGGCATAGGCGAGGATGACCGGGAGCGTCATCTTGCCCTCGCGGAAATCGTCCCCCGCGTCCTTGCCCATCGTCGAGGCGTCCGAAACATAGTCGATCGCGTCGTCGACGAGCTGGAAGGCGACGCCGAGATTGCGGCCGTAAGCGTCGAGCGCGGACTCCTCCGCTTCCGAGCGCTCGGCGACCACCGCGGCGATGCGGCAGGCGGCGGCGAACAGCGCGGCAGTCTTGGCGCCGATGATGTCGAGATAGCGTTCTTCGGAAAGGTCGATCCGGCGCACCGCGGTGAGCTGGTTGACTTCGCCTTCGGCAATCACGGCCGAGGCGTTCGACAGGATCTTGAGCACCTTGAGGCTGCCGTCCTCGACCATCAGCTCGAAGCTGCGCGAGAACAGGAAATCGCCGACGAGCACGCTCGCCGGATTGCCCCAGATGATGTTGGCGGTGCGCTTGCCGCGGCGCAGGTCCGAATTGTCGACCACGTCGTCGTGGAGCAGGGTCGCGGTGTGGATGAACTCCACCGCGGCGGCGAGCCGGTGGTGGCGCGTTCCCGAATAGCCGAGCAGCTTGGCGCTCGCGAGCGTGAGCATCGGCCGCATCCGCTTGCCGCCGCCCGCGATCAGATGGCCCGCGAGCTCGGGAATCAGCGGAATGTCCGACTGCATCCGATCGAGGATCACCTGGTTCACCAGGTTGAGATCGTGCGCCACCAGCGAAAGCATCGGTTCCAGCGAAGGCTCGGGCCGGGCTCCGAGGCGGTGGATGGTGGCGCTCATGGCGGCGGCTCTGGCGCGGGACGGCGGCAAAGGCAAGGCTTGCGTAGCGTCCGCGCCCGGGCAAAAGAGGGCCCATGCCCGACGAGACGCTGCTTCGCTATCGCCAGAGCATCGACAATATCGATGCCGCGCTGATCCACATGCTCGCCGAGCGCTTCAAGGTCACCCAGGCGGTGGGCGCGTACAAGGCCGCGCACGGGCTTCCCGCCGCAGATCCTTCGCGCGAGGAAGCCCAGATCGCGCGGCTTCGCGGTCTCGCCAAGGACGCGGATCTCGACCCCGAATTCTCGGAGAAGTTCCTGCGCTTCATCATCGACGAGGTGATCCGCCACCACGAGCGGTTGCAAGGCGGAACCGAAACGACCCAGCCCCGTTCGGGCTGAGCCCGCCGTTCGACGGGCCCGGAGCAAGCGGAAAGGGGGCCAGGTGAGCGACGACTATCTGATCTTCCGCCCCGACGACGTCGACCTGACGCGCTCGCCGCTGCGCGGATCGGTGCGCGAGCCGACGCATGTGCTGGGGGCGTTCAACCCGGGCTTCGCGCGGCTGCCCAACGGCAACCTGGTGCTGATGGTGCGCGTGGCGGAGGCGCTGTCCGACCCGGTACAGGGCGATTGCGCGCGCGCGATCCGTTGGACGCGCGAAGGCTATGTGCTCGACCGCCATCCGCTCCACGGCATCCATATGGACGACCCGCGCCAGTTCGCGCTGAGGGACAGGAACCCGCGGCTGCTGGGGCTCACTTCGCTTTCGTGGCTGCTGCCGGTGGAGGTGAGCCGCGACGCCTATGAGATCGTGAAGATCCACTATGACAAGGCGATCGCGCCCAGCGCGAGCTTCCTCGAATATGGTGTCGAGGACGCGCGGATCAGCCTGGTGGGTGGAAGCTGGTGGATGACGGTGTGCGGCGTCTCCGCGGAGCGGCACTGCACCGCGATGTACCATTCGGTGAACGGGCTCGACTACAAGCTGCTCGGCGTGGTGCTCGACCATCAGAACAAGGACATGATCCTGTTCGAAGGCAAGGTGGGCGGCAAATACATGGCGCTCACCCGGCCGCTGGGGGAAGTCTATTTCGCCTATCCCGAAGACAGTCCCTGGCTGGGGGGCCCTTCGATCAATCTCGCCCAATCGCCCGACGGGCTCCATTGGAAGCCGCTCGATCAGCCGGGCATCCGGGCGCGCAAGGGCACTACCAGCACGCAGCGGATCGGCGGCGGCAGCCAGCCGGTGCTCACGCCCGAGGGCTGGATGCTGATCTACCACGGCGTCGAGAAAAAGGAGGCAGTGGGAATCTACCGCAGCTTCTGGGCGCTGCTCGACAGGGACGATCCGTCGAATATCTTGCGGCTGGAGGACGAGGAGCCGCTGCTCGAGGCGAATCCTGCGCTTACTGCGGACATCGCGCACCAGATGTATCTGCCGACGCCGGTGGTATTCACCACCGGCGTGGCGGACGCGGGGGACCATTATATCCTGGCCGGCGGCGAGGGCGATCTCGCGTGCCGGATCACTCATATCGCGAAGGAGCGGTTCCGGTGAACGGAATGGACGGCACCCACCCCGTTGGCGCTGAGCCTATCGAAGCGCCGTTCCGACGCGCGCAGGCTCGCCACTGCCCTTCGACAGGCTCAGGGCAAACGGAGTTGGGGAGCAAGCCCCAATGACCGAACCGCTCTGGTGGCAGAAGGGCGCGATCTATCAGATCTACCCGCGCTCGTTCCAGGATTCGAACGGCGACGGGATCGGCGACCTTAGGGGAATCGAATCGCGGCTCGATGCGCTGGTCGAGCTCGGCGTCGACGCGATCTGGATCTCGCCGGTCTACCCCTCGCCGATGGCCGATTTCGGCTATGACGTCGCCGATTACTGCAACATCGATCCGCGCTTCGGGACGCTGGCGGACTTCGATTCGCTGCTCGCGGCCTGCCACGAACGCGGGCTCAAGCTGCTGCTCGATTTCGTGCCGAACCACAGTTCGAGCGAGCACCTCTGGTTCAAGGAAAGCCGCTCCTCGCGGGACAATCCGAAGCGCGACTGGTACATCTGGCGCGACCCTATGATCGGGCCGGAGGGCGAGCGGCGCCCGCCCAACAACTGGATCAGCGACTTCGGCGGATCGGCCTGGGAGTGGGACGAAGCCACGGGCCAATATTATTACCACGCCTTCCTCAAGGACCAGCCCGATCTCAACTGGCGCAACCTGGAAGTGCGCCAGGCGATGATGGACGTGCTGCGCTTCTGGTTCGATCGCGGCGTCGACGGCTTCCGGATCGACGTGCTGTGGCACATGATCAAGCACGCCGACTTCCCGGACAATCCACCCAACCCCGTCTACACCCCGGCGATGGGCGAGATGCACCAGCTGCTCCAGCTCCACTCGACCGACCAGCCCGAAGTGCACGGCATCGCCGCAGACATGCGCCGCGTGGCCGATTCCTACCCCGGGCGCGTGCTGGTGGGGGAGATCTACCTGCCGGTCGAACGGCTGATGCATTATTACGGCCGGGGTGAGCCGGGGGTGCATCTGCCCTTCAACTTCCAGCTGATCGAAGCGCCGTGGGAGGCGCGTGCGCTCGCGCAGCTGATCGCCGACTATGAGGCTGCGCTGCCTGCGGGCGGCTGGCCCAATTGGGTGCTCGGCAACCATGATCGTCCGCGTGCCGCGACGCGCTTCGGCCCTGCCCAGGCGCGCGTCGCGGCGATGCTGCTGCTCACGCTGCGCGGTACGCCGACGATCTATTACGGCGACGAGATCGGGATGATGGACGTGGCGGTGCCGGCCGATGAGGTACAGGACCCGCGCGAACTGAACGAGCCCGGGCTGGGGCTCGGCCGCGATCCGGTGCGCACGCCGATGGCCTGGGACGCAGGCGCCAACGCCGGCTTCAGCGGCGCGCGGCCGTGGCTGCCGCTCCACCCCGACTGGCAGGAGCGCAACGTCGCCGCGCAGCGCGAGGTGCCGGGATCGATGTGGCGGCTCTACCGCGACCTGCTGGCGCTGCGGCGATCGCGCCCGGCGCTGTCGATCGGCGACTGGCTGCCGGTCGAGTGTTCGGACGGGCTGCTCGCCTATGAGCGGCGTCGCGGCAACGAGCGATTGCTGGTGGTGCTAAACCTGACCGACCGGCCGCAGGCCTGCGCCATCCCCGAATGGGCGGAGGGGCTCTCGGTGCTGCTCGCCGCGCAGGGCGGCCGCGACCCAGCCGTCCTCGGACCCGACGAAGGTTATATCCTCGGATGAAGATCGCAATGCTGGCGCCGATCGCGTGGCGCACGCCGCCCCGCCACTATGGTCCCTGGGAACTGGTGACGAGCCTGCTCACCGAAGCACTGGTCGCGCGCGGAATCGACGTGACCTTGTTCGCGACGCAGGATTCGATCACCGCGGGCACCCTCGCAGGGGTGGTGCCGCGCGGCTACGAAGAGGACGGCGCGATCGACGCCAAGGTGTGGGAATACGCCCATCTCGCGCACCTCTTCGAGCGCGCGGGCGAATTCGACCTGATCCACAACCAAGCGGATTTTCCGGCGCATGCCTTCTCGCGGCTGGTCGACACCCCGATGGTGACGACGATCCACGGCTTCTCGTCGGAGCGGATCCTGCCGATGTACAAGCCCTATGAAGACCGGATCCATTATGTCGCGATCTCGGACGCCGATCGGCACCCAAGCCTGAAATATGCGGCGACGATCCACCACGGGATCAGGCTCGATGAATTCCCGTTCGATCCGCTGGGCGGAGAGGATCTGCTGTTCTTCGGCCGGATGCACCCCGACAAGGGAGCAGCGGAGGCGATCCAGGTGGCCAAGGCCACCGGCCGCGACCTCGATCTCTACGGGATCGTCCAGGACCAGGGCTATTTCGACCGCGAAGTGGCGCCGCATGTCGATGGGATGCAGATCCGCTACCACGGGCCCGTGGGTGGCGAGGCACGGGTGCGCGCGCTGGGCGGGGCAAAGGCGCTGCTCCACCTGATCAACTTCGACGAGCCGTTCGGGCTGTCGGTGATCGAGGCGATGGCGTGCGGCACGCCGGTGATCGCGATCAACCGTGGTTCGATGCCCGAGCTGATCGACCACGGACGCACGGGGTTCCTGGTGGATTCGATCGGCGAGGCGATCGGTGCGCTCGCGCAGATCGAAACAATCGATCGGGCAGTGTGCCGCGCCGCGGTCGAGGCACGGTTCTCGGTCGAGGCGATGGCGGAGAAATACGTCGCGCTGTACGAACGGGTGCTGGCCCTTCCTTCTCCCTTGGGAGAGGGAGCTTGAAGTCTATTCCGCCGCCAGCAAACTCTCTGCCCCGCCAAGATCGACCGACACCAGGCGGCTCACCCCGCGCTCGACCATCGTCACGCCGAACAGCCGGTGCATGCGGCTCATCGTCGCGGCATTGTGCGTGACGATCAGATAACGCGTCGCGGTTTCGCGCGTCATTGCTTCGAGCAGGTCGCAGAAGCGCTCGATATTCGCGTCGTCGAGCGGGGCGTCGACTTCATCCAGCACGCAGATCGGCGCGGGGTTGGTCAGGAACAGCGCGAAGATCAGCGCGACTGCGGTCAACGCCTGCTCGCCGCCCGAGAGCAGGGTCAAGGACTGGAGCTTCTTGCCCGGGGGCTGCGCCATGATCTCGAGCCCGGCCTCGAGCGGATCGTCCGAATCGACCAGCTCCAGATGCGCCTGCCCACCGTTGAAGAGCGTGGTGAAGAGCCGGCGGAAATGCTGGTCGACGGCTTCGAACGCGCCGAGCAGCCGCTGGCGCCCCTCGCGGTTCAGCGTGCCGATCGAGCCGCGTAGCCGGTTCACCGCCTGGGCGAGCTCGTCGCGCTCCCTGGCGTTGGTGGTGAAGGCGGCCTCCAGCTCGGCGAGCTCGGCTTCGGCGACGAGATTGACCGGCCCGATCCGCTCGCGTTCGGCGCTGAGCCGCTCGTGCGCCGCGGACTCTTCCTGCGGGGTGCGCACGGTATCGGCCTCGAAACCTGCCTTTTCGGGAAGCAGCGGCGGCGGGCATTCGAAGCGCTCGCCCGAGAGGCGGCCCATCTCGATCCGGCGCGTTTCCTGGTTCTCGGCACGCGCAACCGCGCCGGCGCGGGTTTCGCGGGCCACTGCCAGCGCCTCGTTGGCCGTGCGGACATCGGCTTCGGTGGCGCGAAGCGCGGCCTCGGCCTGTTGCTCTGCGGCCATCGCCTCGGACGATTGGGCGCGCGTGCTCTCGGTCGCAGCCTCCGCCTCGGCGACTTGCGCGTCGAGCTTCGCCGGGCGCTCGGCGAGCGCAGCGCTCTCTTCGGCGAGCTGGAGCGCGCGCTTGTCCATCTCGGCGGTGCGGCGCGCCGCTTCGCCCGCGCGCGATTTCCAGCTCCGGCTCTCGGCCTCGGCGGCGGCGAGCCGCTCGCGCGCGCTCGCGATCTCGCGCTCCAGCCCGCCGCGCTCGGCGCGCGCAGTGGCGGCGGCTGCGCGTCGCCGCTCGGCGTCGCCCGAAAGCGCAGCGACCTTGGCACGCGTGGCGCTGCCGTCGGGAAGCGCAGCCTTGGCGGCATCGGCGCGCGCGAGCTCGCTCGCGGCTTCCTCCTGCTCGCCGGCGACGCGGCGGCCCCGCGCCTCGAGGTCTGCGCGCTGCGATTCGAGCCTTTCGAGCTGCGCGGTCGCGCGGTCCTCGGCGCGGCCCGCCTCGCGTCCGGCATTCTCGGCATGGTCGAGCAGGCGGCGGCTGTCGGCGGCGGCGCGGCGCGCCTCGGCGATTGTTTCGTCGATGCGCGCGAGCTCGGCGTCGGCGGCATCGACTGCGCGGACCGCGGCCGGCCGGGCCTTCTCGATCGCGGCGAGCCGATTGACGCGTTCGAGCCGCTCGGCCGCGGCGGCTCCGCCCGATCGCGCGACATAGCCGTCCCAGCGGCGGAGCACGCCGGTGAGCGTCACCAATCGCTGGCCGGCCGCGAGCGGCTGGCCCGAATCCTTGTCGGCGACGAGCACCTGCGCGAGCCGGCGGGCGAGCGCGGGAGGTGCAGTGACGTGCTGTGCGAGCGGCGTGGTCCCCGCAGGCGCGGCAGGATCGCCGGGCCGGGGCTCGGCACCCGCCCAGTGGCGCTCGGCGGCCGAATCCAGCCCGGCTTCGAGATCGTCGCCGAGCGCCGCGGCGAGCGCGCGCTCGTAGCCGGCGTCGACGCGGAGCTTGTCGAGCAGCCGGTCCTTGTCCGAGGGGCGGGTCGCCTTGGCGAGCGCGGCCGCCTCGCTGTCGAGCTGGGTGAGTTCGGCGTGCGCGGCAGAGCGTGCGGCCTGGGCGCGGTCCCGGCTCTCGATCGCGGTACGCTCGGCGGCGTCGGCACGCGCGAGGCCGGTGCGTGCCGTCTCGGCTTGCCGGAGCGATTCGGTACGGGCGTCGGCGGCGCGCAGCTTCTCGGCCTTGAGCGGTTCGGAGGCGGCGAGCGCGTGGAGCTCGGCATCGACGCTTGCCTTGTCGCGCGCGGCCCGTTCGGCGCGGGTCCGAGCGGCCGCGAGGCCGGCTTCGGCGACGCGTGCCTCGGCGGCCTCGCTCGCCTGGGCGGCGAGCGCCTGCGCGAGCGCCACTTCGGCGTCGCGCGCGGCGCGTTCGGCGTCGGCGAGCGCGGCGTCGAGCGTCGGCATGCGCGCGGTCGATTCGGCGATGCGCGCGTCGAGCGTCTTGGCCTCTTCGGCGAGCCGGGCGAGCGCGTCGGTAGCGTCGCGCGCGAGCGCGCCTTCGCGCGAACGATCGTCGGTCAGGCGAAGCTCTGCGTCCCTGAGCTCGTTGATCCGGCGCTCGATCGCGGCGCGCTCGCTGCGCAGCGTCGCGAGCCGGTGCATCGCGCCAGTGGCGCGGTCGCGGACGGCGAGCGCGGCGGCACGGGCGCCTGCCAGCGTCTCGGCCGCTGCCTGCTGCTTCGCGATCGCCGCCTCGTTCGCCGCGGTGCGCTCGGCGACGACGGCTTCGGCGGCCTGCGCCTCCTTTTTGGCGATATCCGCGGCCTCGGCAGCTTCGCGCCAGCGCGAGAAGATCATCCGTGCCTCGGCGATGCGGATCCGATCGGAGAGCTCGCGGTAGCGCTCGGCCTGGCGCGCCTGGCGCTTGAGCTGCGCGGCGCGCGATTCCTGATCACCGATCACTTCGTCGAGCCGCGCGAGGTTGGCCTCGGTCGCGCGCAGCTTCTGCTCGGCGTCCTTGCGGCGGACGTGGAGCCCGGCGATGCCGGCCGCTTCTTCGAGCATCGCGCGGCGCTCACCGGGCTTGGCCTGGATGATCGCGCCGATCCGACCCTGGCTCACCAGCGCAGGCGAGTGCGCGCCGGTCGCCGAATCGGCGAAGACCAGCGCCACGTCCTTCGCCCGCACGTCGCGGCCGTTGATCCGGTATGCGGAGCCTGCGCCGCGCTCGATCCGGCGGACGACCTCCAGCTCGCCGTCGTCCTGCCCCCCCGCCTGCTCGGCGAGGATCGAGACTTCGGCGAAGTCGCGCGCGGGCCGCGTCGCGGTGCCGGCGAAGATCACGTCCTCCATGCCCGCGCCGCGCATCGATTTGGCGCTGTTCTCGCCCATCGCCCAGCGCAGCGCTTCGAGCAGGTTGGATTTGCCGCAGCCGTTGGGGCCGACGATGCCGGTGAGCCCGGGCTCGATGCGCAGGTCGGCCGGGTCGACGAAGCTCTTGAAGCCTGTCAGCCGCAGCCGCTTGATCTGCATCGCCGCCCCCCGCGGCCCCTACGCGGTCATCGCGCGCCGGCGGCCCTGAGCGCCGGTTCGACCTGCGACCACATCGCCGCCTCGAGCTTCTCGCCGTTGATGAAGAAGGTCGGGGTGCCGTTCACGCCCATTTCGTTGGTCGCCTTGGCCATGCCGTCGGCCATGCGCTGGATCGCCGCCTGGTCGTTCAGGCACTGGCGTGCCTGCGCTTCGGGAAGCCCGCGCTGCTTGACGAAATCGACGATCCCCAGCCCGTCCGCCATCGCCACCGCCGCCTGCGGCGGAGTCATCGTCTGGAGCTGCTGGATCGCCGCCGGCGGAAGCTGCTGCTGCCGCTCGAGGAACTGCTGCTGGTTGGCGAACATCTGCTCGAGCATTGCGAAGAACGACGGCGTCGGCATGCACTGGTTGAGCAGGCCCAGCGCGAGATCGGGTGCGCCGTGCAGCGGGAAGTCGCGCCACTCATAGCTCACCCGGCCGGTGGAGATGTACTTCTGCTTGAGCGGCTCCATCGCGTCGGTCGAGAAGCGGCCGCAGGTGGGGCAGGTGCGCGAGCCGTATTCGACCAGCTTTATCGGCGCGTTCGGATTGCCGAGCACCCAGCCTTCGGCGGTCTTGGTGACTGTATCGGCCCAGTTGGTGCCAGCCGGCGGCGCGACAGTGGCGACCGGGCTTTCGGACGCGGCTGGCGTCGCATTGTCACCACCGGCGCCGCCACCGCAGGCGGCGAGTGCGAGAAGCGGGATCAGGGTGAGGGCAGAGCGCATGTCTTGGAGTCTCCTGAGGGAAGAGGATCAGCTGTCGGCGGCGCGCAGCTCGGGCTGGAGCTGGTCCCAGCTAAAGGCGCCCACGCGGCGCCCGTTGATGAAGAAGCTCGGCGTTCCGCGCACGCCATGGACGTTGACGGCATCGGCGTTGGTCTTGGCGATACGACCGATCGCTGCGGCGTCGGCCAGGCAGCGGCGCGACTGGGCCTCGGGCACGCCCTGCTTCTGCATGAAGGCGATCATCCCCAGCGCCTCGGCGAACTTCGTCGCTGATTGCGCGGGCGGAAGCTGCTGCCAGGCCTGCACCTGCTGCGGCGATTTCTCGGTCAGCGCATGCGCATCGAACGCCTCTTGGTTGGCGAATATCGCGTCGAGCACCGGGAAGAAGCGCTGCACCGGCACGCATTGGTTGAGCAGCGCGAGCGCGAGATCGGGCGCGCCATGGACCAGATAGTCGCGGAATTCGTAGCTGAGCTTGCCGCTCGCGATCCACTCGCGGCGCAGCGGCTCCATCCCCTCGGTGGCGAAGCGGCCGCAGGTGGGGCAGGTGCGCGAGCCATATTCAATCAGCTTGATCGGGGCGTTGGGATTGCCCTGGCGATAGCCGCCCTCAGCCGTGCGCACGACGGTGTTCACCCAGGTTGCGGGCTTGCCCTGGCCTGCGACCGCGGGACCCAGGCCGATGAGCAGCAGCAGCGCCGCCGCGAGGAGCCGGAACGCGCGCATCAGTCGATCCGCCCCAGCTTGGGCATCTCTTCGTTTGCCGCCACGCCCGCGGCGAGCGATTCGAGCACGGCCTTGAGCTCGGGATCGGCGATCCCGCGCAGACTGTCGCCCATCGTCTCGGACAAGGGCTTGAGGCTCGGCGGTGGCGCGGCGCGTTCGGCGCGCTTGACCTCTCCGTGGCGGATCGCGAGCCGCGCGACAGCGGGATAGCCGAAGAACCGGTTCACCCGCTCCACGATCTCGGGCGCGATATGCTGCATCATCGGTGCGTGCGCACCCGACACGACCAGGCTCAGCACGCCCTCGGCGCGCTTGCCCTGCGGGAAGCGGATCGATTCGGGAATCGAGACTCGCGCATAGCGCTCGCCGACGATCTCGCCCCAGCGGCTCACCACGCTGTGCTGTACGAAGCCGAACTTGCGGAACGCTGCGCGGCCCACGTCCGGCAGCAGCTCCGAGACCGGGCGGACACGGTTGGACCGTTGCGGCTCGAGCTTGGGCTGGCGCGTCGTGGCGCGTGGCTTGGGGGGCTTCGTCATTTCCGCCAACCCATGCCATAGGGCCCTGTGCCCGACAACGTCCCTCGCGCAATCGCCGCTTCGCTCCTCGCCTGGTACGACGCCAATGCCCGCGACTTGCCGTGGCGCGCGCGGCCGGGCGCCAATGCCCCGGAACCCTATCGCGTCTGGCTTTCCGAAGTGATGCTCCAGCAGACCCAGGTCGCGAGCGTCATCCCCTATTTCGAGAAGTTCACCGCGCGCTGGCCCAGCTTCGAGGCGCTGGCGGCAGCCGACGATGCCGAGCTGATGGCAGCCTGGGCCGGGCTCGGCTATTATGCCCGTGCGCGCAACCTGCTCGCTTGCGCGCGCGAAGTCGCGGCGCGGGGTGCGCTTCCCGATTCGGAGGAGGCGCTGCGGACGTTGCCCGGGATCGGCAGCTACACCGCAGCGGCGATCGCTGCGATCGCGTTCGGGCGGCGCGCAGTCGTGGTCGACGCCAATGTCGAGCGCGTCGTGGCGCGCCTCTTCGCGCTGGCCGATCCGCTGCCGGGCGCCAGGCCGCGCATCCGCGCGCTCACCGATTCGATCACGCCCGACGCGCGCGCGGGCGACTTCGCCCAGGCGATGATGGATCTGGGCTCGGGCATCTGCACCGCGCGAAGCCCGCGTTGCCTGCTCTGCCCGTTGCGCAGCGAATGCGACGGCTTCGCGACCGGCGCGCCCGAATCCTTTCCCGTCAAGGCGAGGAAGGCGCCCAAGCCGCAGCGCTTCGGCACGATGTTCTGGTCCGAGCGTGACGGCCATGTGCTGCTCGTCCGCCGTCCGGCCAAGGGGCTGCTTGGGGGCATGCGCGCGCTCCCCACCGGGCCTTGGGAGGCGTCGCCGCCGGGGCTGGCGGGCGCGCCGTTCGCGGCCGAATGGCGCCTGCTCGACATGCGCGTCAGCCACGGCTTCACCCATTTCAACCTCGACGTCGCGCTTGCGGCTGCCACAATCCCGTCGCAAGCAGAGGGCAGCGAAGGCGAATGGTGGCCGGTCGAGAGACTCGAATCGGCAGGGCTGCCCACGGTGTTCGCCAAGGCGGCGCGGGTGTTCGGGAGGGAATATGCATAAGGCTTTGGGACTGAGTTTCGCGGCAGCGCTGGTGCTGGCGGCGCCGGGCGCCCTGGCGCAGCACGCGGGGCACCACGCCGCGGCCACGGCGAGCCAGACGCAGGCGCTCGTCGACCGCTATGTCGCCGAGGGGCGCGTGCCCGGTGCAGTCGCGGTATTCGCGAAGGGGGATGCCGCGCCGACCGTGATCGCTGCTGGCCGGATCGCCAACGAGCCCGATGCCCCAAAGGCCGACATCGACAGCCTGTGGCGCATCTATTCGATGACCAAGCCGATCACCGGCATCGCTGCGATGATCCTGATCGAGGAAGGCAAGCTCAGGCTTGACCAGCCGATCAGCGATTTCATTCCGGCGTTCAAGGACATGAAGGTGCTCGTCGATCCGGCGAAGGACCTCACCAGCCGCCTGGCGGCGCGGCCGATCACCGTGCGCCACCTGCTCACCCACACCGCGGGGCTTGGCTACAACATCATCACCAAGGGGCCGCTGCTCGACGAATACAACCGGCTGGGCATCAATCCTGCGCAGGTGAGCCAGGCGATGGAGCCGGGCATGCGCACCGCGCGGCCCAGGAGCCTGGAGGAATTCGCCGACCGCGTCGCCACCCTGCCGCTGATCGCCGATCCGGGCGCCAGGTTCAGCTATTCGATCAGCCTCGACGTGCTCGGCCGCGTGATCGAAGTCGCGAGCGGCGTGCCCTTCGACCAGTTCGTGAACACGCGCATCTTCGCGCCGCTCCGGATGACCTCGAGCTACTGGACGGTGCCCGCCGACAAGGCGCGCATCCTGGCGACGAACTATGCCCAGATGGGCGCGAACCGCATTCCGATGGACCCGGGCGCGACCTCGGTGTGGCTCCAGCCGCCGAGCTTTCCCTATGGCGGCGCCGGGCTGGTGATGTCGGCGCGCGACTATGATCGGTTCCTCCACATGCTGGTGAACGGCGGCGCGCTCGACGGCGCGCGTATTCTCAAGCCCGAAACGGTGCGGCTGGCCATGTCGGACCTGCTGCCGGCGGGCGTGGACAAGTCGGCGCTGATGGAAATGGCCAAGGACAGCGGCGTGCCGATGGGGTTCGGCGCGGGCGGGTCGGTCTATCTCGCGGACAGGGCCGGCGGACCCGGCAAGGGCACGTTCGGCTGGGCGGGCGCCGCCGGCTCGATCGGCTGGGTGGATCCCGCCAACAAGGTGCGCGCGACCGGCATGATCAACCTGTTCGGCGACATTCCTTTCAAGCGCGAGCTCTCGCAGGCCGTCTACGCCGACGTGGCGAAGTGATTCGGGCAAGGTAGGTGATCGCACCCGGCTTCACCGGCGGCACGATCGACCGCGCCGATCGCGTCCGCCACGAGCCCGCTCTGCTCGCGGCCGCCGAGGCCGATCCGCGCGCGCGCCTGCTCGTGCTCGACGGGCTCGATCCGCAGCTCGACGATGCGGGGCGGCTGGTCTGGACGGTGCTGGACGCAGCGCCGGGCGAGCGGCTGTTCCTGGGTTATCACGAAAGCGTGCCGCTGTTCGCCGCCGCGCCGCCGCATGGCCGGCCCTTGCCGGGCGGGCGTTCGCCTGCGCTGTTCGCGATGCTCGACCGGTTCCACGCTGCCGATGCCGCGCTCTATGCCGCCGCCCGCAGCCTGGTCGACTGGCACGGTCGGCACGGTTTCTGCGCGGTGTGCGGCGTCCCGACGGCGCTCTTCCGTGCCGGCTGGGCGCGCAAGTGCCCGAACTGCGCCGCCGAGCATTTCCCGCGCGTCGACCCGGTGGTGATCATGCTCGCCGAGCGCGGCGGCAAGGTGCTGCTCGGCCGCCAGCCGCCCTGGCCGCAGGGGCGCTATTCGGCGCTCGCCGGCTTCCTCGAAGTCGGCGAATCGATCGAGGAAGCGGTGCGGCGAGAGACGCTGGAGGAAGCGGGCGTCCGCGTTGGCGCGGTACGCTATGTCGCGAGCCAGCCCTGGCCCTTTCCCTCATCGCTGATGATCGCGTGCATCGGCGAGGCACTGAACGACGATATCGCGATCGACGTCCACGAACTCGAGGACGCGCGCTGGTTCAGCCGCGACGAAGTCCGCATGGCGCTCGCCCGCGATCCCGCAGCGACCTTCGGCGCGCCGCCACCCTATGCGATCGCCCATACGCTGCTCAGCGCATGGGTGGAGGGAGCTTAGGTCGAAGACCTTCCGCGTTCTGGGGAGGATTGGACAGCCGCAAGGCTGTCATCGTCAAGCTGGCCCATCACCGCTCGCCCTGAGCCTGCCGAAGGGCGGCCATCCGCGAGCGAATAGCGGTTGGGAAGCGCCCTTCGACAGGCTCTCAGGGCGAACGGGGCCTTTATCTCTCGGTGAGATAGCCTCTAAGGTCGCTCGCGCGCCTGGGGATAGGTGCCCAGCACGCGCATCGACTTGGTGTGGAACTTGAGCTCCTCGAGCGCGCGGTCGATCGTCGGCTCGCCGGGGCCGCCCACGATGTCGGCGTAGAACTCTGTCGCCGCGAAACTGCCGCCGCGCTGGTAGCTCTCCAGCTTGGTCATGTTGACGCCGTTTGTCGCGAACCCGCCAAGCGCCTTGTAGAGTGCAGCGGGAACGTTCTTCACTTCGAAGATGAAGGTGGTCATGAACGGTCCCTGGTCGGGCAGCGGCTCGGGCTCGCGCGCGAGGACCACGAACCGCGTCATGTTGTGCGCGGCGTCGGCGAGGTCGCTTTCGAGCAGGTCGAGGCCATAGAGCGCTGCAGCCCCGGGAGGCGCGAGCGCCGCCACGCCCGGATCGGCCATCTCTGCCACCACTGCGGCCGCGCCTGCGGTGTCGGGGTAAGCCAGCGGCGCGATTCCGTTCGCCTTGAGCCACTGGCGGCATTGGCCGAGCGCCTGCGGGTGGCTCATCGCCTGGCGCACGCCCGCGAGCGGTCCGTTGCCCATCAGCCCGTATCGGATCGGCAGGAAATGCTCACCGACGATCGTCAGACCCGATTCGGGCAGCAGGAAGTGGATGTCCGCCACGCGGCCGTGAAGCGAGTTCTCGATCGGAATCATCGCACGATCGGCGCGGCCTTCCTTCACCGCGTCGATCGCATCCTCGAACGAGAAGCACGGCAGGGGCAGGCCCTGCGGCAGCGCCTCGCGCACCGCGATGTGCGAATTGGCGCCCGGCGCGCCCTGAAAGGCGACTGCGCGCGAGGGGTCGGCGGCGGCTGCTGCGATCATTTGCGCCACGATCGGGCGCGCGGGGGCGGCGAAATTCTCCATCTGTGCCGCGCGCTAGCCTCCCCGGCGGGAACGGGCAAGCCACGCTTGCGGTCGCGAAAACCGCGTCCTAAAGGGCGAGCGATTTACCTTTAGGGGCATGTGATGGACGATCGGTTCAATACGGTTGCAGGTTGGGCGCTGGCGGGCGGCATTGCGGCGCTCGGCCTTTCGATCGTGAGCGGCATGATCTTCCATTCCGAACGCCCCGAGAAGATGGGCTATGCGATCGAGGGCGTCGAGGAAGCTGGCGAAGGTGGCGGCGCCGCTGCCGCTGAGCCGATCGCGGTGCGCCTCGCCAAGGCTGATCCGGCCAAGGGCGAGCAGATGTTCAAGCAGTGCACCGCCTGCCACACGATCAACCAGGGCGGCGCTTCGGGCATCGGCCCGAATCTCTATGCCTCGGTGGGCAAGCCGCACGGCCATGTCCCCGGCTTCGCCTATTCGGATGCGCTCAAGGGCGTGCCGGGCAACTGGACCTTCGACGCGCTCGATGCGTGGCTGACCAGCCCCCGCAAATACGCGCCGGGCACCAAGATGACTTTCGCGGGCATCGCCAACCCGCAGGACCGCGCGAACCTGATCGCCTATCTCAACAGCCAGGGCTCGAACCTGCCGCTTCCCGCCGCTCCGGCCGAAGCCGCTGCGCCCGATGCCGAGGCGCAGGCGAACGTCGCCGAGGGCCCTGCCACCGCGAACGTCGCCGACCAGGCGGGCGTTTCCCCGAGCGCGCCGAGCGCCGATCCCGAAGCCACGCAGCAGGCCGAGGAAAAGGGTTCGCTTCCCAAGAGCAACGATTGAGTTTTTCCTTCCCCTCCCTTGCGAGGGAGGGGAGTTGATCGGGATCAGGCGGCGCTTTCGCGGTCTTTCCAGAAATCCTGGATGATTTCCCAGCCTTCCTCGGCGCTCTCGACGAAGCGGAACAGGTTGAGGTCGCGCGGGGAGATCACCCCTTCCTCGCACAGCGCCTCGAAATTGATCACGCGGTTCCAGAATTCCTTGCCGTAGAAGAGCACCGGGATCGGATCGATCTTGCCGGTCTGGATCAGCGTCAGCAGCTCGAAGCTCTCGTCGAAGGTCCCGAAGCCACCCGGGAACACCGCCACGGCGCGCGCGTGGAGCAGGAAATGCATCTTCCTGAGCGCGAAATAATGGAACTGCATCGAAAGCGAGGGCGTCACATAGGGGTTGGGCGCCTGCTCGTGCGGCAGGACGATGTTGAGCCCGATCGTCTCCGCGTCCACGTCGCGCGCGCCGCGATTGGCAGCTTCCATGATCGACGGGCCGCCTCCCGAGCAGACGACGAAGTGGCGCTTGCCGGCCGAATCGAGCGGGAAGTTGCTCGCCAGCCGCCCGAGCTCGCGCGCGACGTCGTAATATTTGGACTTGGCGATCAGCCGCTCGGCGATGCGCCGCTGCTCGGGCGTATCCGCCAGGTCGAGCAGCGCCTGTGCCTTGGCAGGCTCGGGGATTCGCGCCGATCCGTAGACCACCAGCGTCGAGGCGATCTTCGCTTCGTCGATCAGCAGCTGGGGCTTCAATAGCTCGAGCTGGAAGCGCACCGGGCGCAGGTCCTCGCGCAGCAGGAAGTCCATGTCCTGGAATGCCAGGCGATAAGCGGGGTGCTCGGTCTGCGGCGTGCCGCTGGCGGTGTTGGCGGTCTCCGCTTCCTGCTGGGCAGGGCGGAAGACGCGGCTGGGTACTCGTGTGTCGTTCATTTTGTCCCGCTTAGGCGCATGACGGCACGGCTGCAAACGCGCTCAGGTGCAGAAGGGGCGGCCGCCCATATCGAAATGGAGGTGGTCGCGGTGCGCGGCGTTGTAATCGGGAGTCAGCACGGTCTTGAAGCGGCGGCAGGCCGAGCGGCGGATCACCGACATGAACTCGCGCACGGCCGGGTCCGACGAGCGCCAGTCGCGCAGGATCGAGATCCGCCGCCCGTCGGCCAGCACGAAGGCGGAGATGTCGACGGCATTGGCGATCGAATGCTCGGAGAGACGGCCGGCGGTGCGGGCGCCGCCGCCCACGATCCCGCGGCAGGCGTAGGTGCCCATGCTCTCCACCTTGACCAGCTCGCTCCCCAGCAGCTGGTGCACCGCCGGCGCGACCGCGAAGCGGACCCAGCCGGTGAAAGCGTCGGCCAACCCGCAGCGCATGCCCTTCAAATTGGTGACCGGCACGCCGATGTCGATCAGCTCCACCGTCCCGACCAGCTCGCAGCCGCCGCCGAAATCCTTGTCCGCCAGCGCGCTGTAGCGGATGTTCCGCCGGGAAAGCTCGGTGAAGCATTGCTGCGTCTCGCGCGAGGTGGGGCGCGCGGTCGTGGACTTGACCATGGGGCTCTTCGGACGGGCGGGCCGATCGTCGTCGCCTCCGCCGAAAACGCAGGCGGCGAGCAGGAGCGGCGGCAGCAGGAAGGCGGAACGGCGCAGGATCACAGGTGCCAGCATAACCGCTGCGCCGCCGGCGTATAGCCTCGTGTTGCGCCACCCCCGACCAAAGCAGGCGTTGATCTGGCTGCTGGTAACGCTACCATCATCGTGCCGGGTATCCAGTCCCGGGGGAGAGGACCGATGGCCCGATGGATCGCCGCGCTTGCCTGCGCGCTGACGTTGATCGCGTTTCCCGCTCACGCCCAGCAGCCGCCGCGCGAGCCGCAGCGGATCGCGCTGTGGGAGAAGGGCGCGCCCGGCTTCGAGAGCCGCGCCGCGATTCCCGAGGAATCGAAGGACTATTGGACGCGCTCGATCAACAACCCCAGCATCACCTATTACCCGGCGCGCGCGGGGCGCGAGACGGGCGCCGCGGTGCTGATCATGCCGGGCGGCGCGCACGAGTTCCTCGTGATCACCACCGAGGGCGACCATGTCGCGCGCTGGTTCAACGAGCGCGGAGTTTCCGCGTTCGTGCTGCGCTACCGGCTCTTCCGCGGCAAGGATTCGCCCTACAAGTTCGAGCATGCCCGCCAGGATGCCGAACGCGCGATGCGGACGATCCGCTCCCGTGCGGCCGAATGGAAGCTCGATCCGGATCGCATCGGCGTGATGGGCTTCTCGGCGGGCGGTGAGCTTGCGCGCGTGACCTTGCTGAGCCCGCCGGTACCCGCGCCGGGCAAGGGCGACGCGATCGACCGGCTCTCGGCGCGCCCCGATTTCGGTATCCTCGTCTTCCCCGGCCCGCTGCACGGCGAGGAGAAGATCACGGCCGTTTCGCCTCCGTTGCTGCTGACCGCGGCAAGCGACGACAAATGCTGCTCGCAGCCGCCGATCGACCTGCTAACTGCCTATCGCGCCGCGGGCGCCTCGGCCGAGCTCCACATCTATGCGGCGGGCGGGCACGCCTACAACATGGGCGAGACCACGCCGCTGGTGAGCCTTCGCCACTGGCCCGAACGGATCACCGACTGGATGACCGATCGGGGGTTGCTCGTGCCTCTCCCCGCAAACCGCTGATGCCCAACCTCTCCCTGCAAGCAGAGAGGGGAGCTGCCGCAAAAAGCCTAGGCTCCGTGCCTCCCGCAGATTGACTTTCATCAAACCGCCGCTAGGGCCGTCGGCGGGCCACGCGGTCCCAACGCCGCGCGTGCTCTCTGCGAGGAGAGTCTATATGACTGAGATTACCGTTACCGACGCCACAGTTGCGCCTGCCAAGCCCGCCACCCGGCCGGCTCGCCCCTATTTCTCCTCGGGTCCCTGCGCCAAACCTCCGGGCTGGGATGCATCGAAGCTCGCGGTCGATGTCCTCGGACGCTCGCACCGCTCGAAGCTCGGCAAGACCCGCCTCCAATATTGCATCGATCTGATGCGCGAGATGCTCCGCCTGCCCGATACGCACCGTATCGGCATCGTCCCCGGCTCGGACACCGGCGCGTTTGAGATGGCGATGTGGACGATGCTCGGCGCGCGCGGCGTGACCTGCCTCGCCTGGGAAAGCTTCGGCGAAGGCTGGGTGACCGACGCAGTCAAGCAGCTCAAGCTCGAGCCGAAGATTCACCGCGCCGACTATGGCCAGCTCCCCGATCTCGATAAGGTCGACTGGTCCGACGACGTGCTGTTCACCTGGAACGGCACCACCTCGGGCGTGCGCGTTCCCGACGGCGAATGGATCCCGGACGATCGCGAGGGGCTGAGCTTCGCCGACGCGACCAGCGCGGTGTTCGCCTATGATCTGCCGTGGGACAAGATCGATGTCGCCACCTTCTCGTGGCAGAAGGTGCTGGGCGGCGAGGGCGGCCACGGGGTGCTGATCTTGGGCCCGCGCGCAGTGAAGCGGCTCGAGGAATATACCCCGGCCTGGCCGCTGCCCAAGGTGTTCCGCCTGATGGCCAAGGGCGCGCTCGCCGAGGGCATCTTCAAGGGCGAGACGATCAACACCCCCTCGATGCTCGCAGTCGAGGATGCGATCTTCGCGCTCGAATGGGCGAAGTCGCTGGGCGGCCTTGAAGGCCTGATCGCCCGCTCGGACGCCAATGCCGCGGCGCTCGACAAGATCGTCGCCGAGCGCGACTGGCTGGGCCATCTCGCCGAGCTGCGCGGGATCCGCTCGAAGACCAGCGTGTGCCTCACCGTCGAGGGTGCCGACGAAGCTTTCATCAAGAAGTTCGCTTCGCTCCTAGAGAAGGAAGGCGCGGCGTTCGACGTCGCCGGCTATCGCGACGCCCCCGCGGGGCTGCGCATCTGGTGCGGCGCGACGGTCGACACCGCCGATATCGAAGCGCTCGGCCCCTGGCTCGACTGGGCCTATGCGGCCGCCAGGGCCGGCTGACTTCTCCCACCGTTCGCCCTGAGCTTGTCGAAGGGCGGTAGTTTTCTTCGCCGTTCGTGAAGGACAGGGCTGCGACAAGCTCAGCCCGAACGGTTCAAGTGTCAGGAGCACCCCAATGCCAAAAGTCCTCATCAGCGACAAAATGGACCCCAAGGCCGCGCAGATCTTCCGCGAGCGCGGCGTCGAGGTCGACGAGATCACCGGCAAGACGCCCGAGGAATTGAAGGCCATCATCGGCCAGTATGACGGACTCGCGATCCGCAGCTCGACCAAGGTGACCAAGGAGATCCTCGAGGCCGCGACCAACCTCAAGGTGGTGGGCCGCGCCGGGATTGGCGTCGACAATGTCGATATCCCTGCTGCTTCGGCCAAGGGCGTGGTGGTGATGAACACCCCCTTCGGCAACTCGATCACCACTGCCGAACATGCGATTGCGCTGATGTTCGCGCTCGCCCGCGACCTGCCCGAAGCCGACAAGTCGACCCAGGCGGGCAAGTGGGAGAAGAACCGCTTCATGGGCGTCGAGGTCACCGGCAAGACGCTGGGCCTGATCGGCGCGGGCAACATCGGCTCGATCGTCGCCGATCGCGCGCTGGGGCTACGCATGAAGGTGATCGCCTACGATCCCTTCCTCACTCCCGAGCGCGCGCTCGAAATGGGCGTCGAGAAGATGAACCTCGACGATCTGCTGCTGCGCGCCGACTTCATCACGCTCCACACGCCGCTGACCGACCAGACGCGCAACATCCTCAGCCGCGAGAACCTCGCCAAGACCAAGAAGGGCGTGCGGATCATCAACTGCGCGCGCGGCGGGCTGATCGACGAGGCGGCGCTCAAGGAAGGCCTCGAGAGCGGGCACATCGCCGGCGCCGCGCTCGACGTGTTCGTGCAGGAGCCTGCCAAGGAGCATCCGCTGTTCGGCACCCCCAACTTCATCTCGACGCCGCACCTCGGCGCCTCGACCACCGAGGCGCAGGTCAACGTCGCGATCCAGGTCGCCGAGCAGATGGCCGATTTCCTCGTCTCGGGCGGTGTCACCAACGCGCTCAACATGCCGAGCCTTTCGGCCGAGGAAGCGCCGCGGCTCAAGCCGTACATGGCGCTGGCCGAGAAGCTGGGCAGCCTCGTCGGCCAGCTCGCGCATGGCGAGCTTTCGCAGATCTCGATCGAAGTCGAGGGCGCTGCCGCCGAGCTCAACCAGAAGCCGATCACCGGCGCGGTGCTCGCGGGTCTCATGCGCGTCCATTCGGACACGGTGAACATGGTCAACGCGCCCTATCTCGCCAAGGAGCGCGGGCTCGACGTGCGCGAAGTGCGCCATGACCGCGAGGGCGACTATCACACGCTGGTGCGCGTGACCGTCGGCACCCAGGCCGGCGATCGTTCGGTAGCGGGCACACTGTTCGGCAACCAGGCACCGCGGCTCGTCGAGCTGTTCGGGATCAAGGTCGAGGCAGATCTCGCCGGCTACATGCTCTACATCGTCAACGAGGACGCGCCGGGCTTCATCGGCCGGCTCGGCACCACGCTGGGCGAGGCGGGCGTCAACATCGGCACCTTCCACCTCGGCCGGCGCTCGGCGGGCGGGGAGGCGGTGCTGCTGCTCTCGGTCGACGAGAAGGTCGGCGAGGAGCTCCTCACCAAGGTCCGCGCGCTCCCGGGCGTGAAGACCGCGATGGCGCTGCAGTTCTAAGCCAGCACCTCCGTTCGCCCTGAGCTTGTCGAAGGGCCGTCTTTCTCGTTCTGGAGCAGGACGGGCTTCGACAGGCTCAGCCCGAACGGATAAGGGGCCTCTGGAAGGAGGAGCGTCCACGCCAATGACCGGACTTCTGCCCGAGGGGTTTCACGACCGATTGCCGCCCGCGGCCGATGCCGCGGCGCTGCTGGAGGCGCGCGTGCTCGGTGTCGCGCGGCTCTATGGCTATGAGCAGGTCGATCCGCCGCTCGCCGAATTTGCCGATGAGCTGGGCGCGCGGCTCAAGGCCGGCGGTCTGCGCGATGCGGTGCGCTTCATCGACCCCGTCTCGCAGCGCACGCTGGCGATCCGGCCCGATCTCACCGCGCAGGTGGGGCGGATCGCGGTCACACGCATGGGGCACCACCCGCGCCCGGTGCGGCTCTCCTATGCTGGACCGGTGCTCAAGCTCGCCGCGTCCGAGCTCAACCCGCAGCGCGCGATGCGCCAGATCGGCTGCGAGCTGATCGGGCTCGATAGCGTCGCGGCTGCGCGCGAAGTGGTGGGCGTCGCGATCGAAGCACTGGGAGCGGCGGGGGTGACCGGGCTCTCGCTCGATTTTACGCTTCCCGACCTGGTCGACACGCTTGCCGGTGACGCGCTCGACGCGGGCCAGCTCGGGCTTCTGCGCGAGCGGCTCGATGCCAAGGATGCCGGCGGAGTCGCGGCGATCGACCCGCGCTATCTGCCGCTGATCGAGGCCGCAGGGCCGTTCGACGCCGCGATGGCGAGGCTGCGTGCGATCGATGCAGGCAACGCGCTAGCGAGCCGGCTGGACGGACTGGCCGAGATCGCCGCGGGACTGGGCGGGCAGGCGGCGCTGACGCTCGATCCGACCGAGCGGCACGGCTTCGAATACCAGACCTGGCTCGGCTTCTCGATCTTCGCGCGCGGCGCGCGCGGCGAGATCGGCCGCGGCGGAAGCTACACGATCATCCACCCCGATGGTCGCGAGGAAACTGCGGTGGGCTTCTCGCTGTTCGCCGATCCCATCCTCGACGCCGGGCTCGCTTCGGAAGAGCGGCGGCGGCTCTTCCTGCCCTTCGGCACGCCCGCCGAAGCCGGCGCGAAGCTGCGCGCCGAAGGCTGGGTGACGGTCGCGGCGCTCGAACCCGGGGATACGCCCGAGGCGCAGCTGTGCAGCCATGTGCTGGACGACGGGGCGGTGAAGCCGATCTGAGGCCGCGTTCGCGCAACCTCTACCGTCGTCCCGAGCGTGCCGAAGGGCGCCCTACCTTGAGCGATCCGATTGTGGATGGCCGCCCTTCGACGCGCTTGGGGCTAACGGCGGAGAGACGTGCTCGCTCAGCGCGCGAGCAGCGGCCCGACATCCCCCTCGGCGAAATGCCCGAACGCCTCGCGCACCGCGGCGCCGAAGCGCGCGTCGGCGGCAAGCTGAGGGCCGAACACCGGCTCGATCGCCAGCATCGCCGCAACCGGATCGGCGGCGCTGGTCGCGATTGCCAGCGTCTCGGCGAGCGGATCGGTGATCTTCTCCCCCGCCTGCGCCTTGCGCCGGATGAAGGCGATCCAGGCGGCAACCGGAACCGCCAGCCGCTCGACGCCGCGACCCGCATCCAGCGCCTCGCGTGTGGTATCGAGCAGCCGGTAGGGAAGCTTCTGCGATCCGTCCCAAGCGATCTGCGAGAGGAGATGGCGGATCGCGGGATTGCGGAAGCGATCGAGCACCGCATCGGCATAGGCTGCGACGTCGAGCCCCTCGACCGGCTTCAGCGAAGCGGCGATGTCCTGGTGGACGAGGCGCGAGACGAAGCCCGCGAGATGGGAGTCTGACATGGCCTCGAACACCGTCTCGTGCCCGCGCGCGAGACCCACATAGGCGAGCGTCGAATGCGCGCCGTTGAGGATGCGCAGCTTGGCCTGCTCGTATCCGCGCACGTCGCCGGTGAGCGTAACGCCCGCGCCTGCAAGGTCGGGCGCATCGGCCATGTCGAAGCGCTGGAGCACCCATTGGGCAAAGGATTCGCGTTGCACCGCGGCCTTGTCCTCGACGCCGATCGCCCCCTGCACCTTGGCGAGGAAGTCGCCGTCGCTCGCCGGAGTGATCGAATCGACCATCGAATCGGGAAAGGCGACTTCGGAGGCGATCCAGTCGGCAAGCCCGGGGTCGAGCTCGCGCGCAAAGGCGGCGCAGGCAGCGCGGAGCTTGGCGCCGTTGCCGGTCATATTGTCGCAGCACAGCATCGCGAAGGGCGCGGTGCTCGCGGCGCGGCGGTCGGCGAGCCCCGCGACGATCCAGCCGATCACGCTGGCGGACTCGGCGGGGCGCGCCAGGTCGTGGACGATATCGGGATGCGCGAAATCGAGGCTGCCGTCGCCCGCCAGGCAATAGCCCTTTTCGGTAACGGTGCTCGTCGCGATCCGCACGGCGGGATCGGCGAGCAGCTTGCGCAGCCGCGCGCCTTCGCCGGGGCCGATCGCATCCGAGTGCGCGGCGACGATCCGCATCGAGGGCTCCCGGTCGATCACGGCGAGCGTGTAGAGCCCGTCCTGCGCCTTGAGCGCGTCGGTGGTGCCGCCGCTGCGCAGCGAGACCGCGGCGATTCCCCAGCGCGGGTCGCGGTCGAGCAGCCGGTCGACATAATGGGCCTGGTGCGCGCGGTGGAAGGCGCCGGGGCCGAAATGGACGATGCCGGTGCGGATCGCCTGGACGTCATGGCCGGGGCGGGTGATCGCGGGCGGGAGCGAGGCGAGCGCGGAGCGGGAGAGGCGAGTCATCGGTCCAGCCCAAGCAGGCTCGGGCAGGGCAAGTCAATCCGCTCAGTAGCTGCGAACGCCCGGATTGCTGCCGCCGCCGCCGGGAATGAGCGAACCTGTCGAATTCAAGCCGCGCAGCGCGCCCCGCGGCATGAGGAAGCGGACCTGGCGATTGGGAAAATCGATCTCGACGCGGCGGAAGCTACGCAGCGCGTCCATCCCGAGCAGCAGCGCAGGGCGCTTGTCGAGTCCAAAGCGCTCGAACGGGGCAACGTCCGCGAAGGCGATCGGCAAAGATCCGAACACCACGCCGCCGACCTTCACTCCGCCGACATTAGTATATTCGGCGCGGGCGGTCTCGCCGGTGACGCTGGTGAATTCGATCGGCTGGGTCCTGAGCCGCTTTCCGATCCGCTTGCGCAGGGCCGAATTGCCCAGGCTCACCTGTGCGCCGGTGTCGAGCACCACCTGGATGCGCGTGTTCTCATAATAGGCGTCGGTAACGATCAGCTGCCCGAACAGGCTCTTGGCCGATACGACGATCTCGCCCCGCATGTAGCTCGTCCTGCGCTTGCGCTTCTCGCTGGGGCGCACTGCCATGATGCCCTTGTCGAAATCGATCGAGACCTGGTGGTTCTGCAGCGTGTCGATGCCGAGCAGCCCGGCCGCGCCAAGATTGTGCGCCTCGAGCGCCGGGGCGACGATCGAGTGCTTCTCGCCGACCGAGGGGATCATGAGGTGGGGAACGAGGACGGTGTCGACCTGTCGCGTCCCGGTCATGGACGTGAGCAGCACCGGGTTGCCGGGGCTCAGCCGAAGCGAGCCGGCGAGCTGGCGAGAGAGCACGGTGCGCTCGGCGCCGGTATCGATGATGAAATTATAGAGGCCCGGCGCGCCGCCCAACGCCACCGGGACGGTGAGGCGCTGGTCGAGCTCGCCAAGATCGATCAGCGTGCCTTCGACAGGCGCGTCTTCCTTAATCAGCTCGGGATCCTGCCGCGGAAGATCGCGTGCGACTGCCGCCGCGCTGAGCGGCAGCAGGAGGAGCAGGAAAGGGCGAGCGAGTCCCTTCATATGCACAACAATATACCTGTGCATGTTGCGCAGCAATCGACTTTCCGTGCCGAATATCAGTCGGGCCGCATCGCCTCCGCCGCGATGTTCTCCGCTTCGATCAGCAGGGCTTCTTCGCCGGTGCCCTGCGGGACTTTCTCGCGTCCGATCATGATCAGCACGGGGACGGCCATCGGGCTCACCCGTTCCAGGTCCATGTGCAGCATCGTGTCGGCGGCGGTGTCCAGCAGGTGGGCGAGGCGGCCCACATCGGTCATCCGCGCCCGCGCGTCCTCCCAGGCGGCGCGGAGCAGCAGATGGTCGGGCTCGTATTTGCGCAGCACGTCGTAGATGAGATCTGTGGAGAAGGTGACCTGGCGGCCCGTCTTCTTCTTGCCCGGATGCTGGCGCTCGACGAGCCCGCCGATGACCGCGACTTCGCGGAAGGCGCGCTTGAGCAGGGCGGATTGCTGCACCCAGTCGACGAACTCGTGCTCGAGGATGTCGGGCGAGAACAGCGCGGCGGGATCGATAATCTTCTCGAGCCCATAAACCGCCAGGGCATAATCATTGGCGACGAAGCCCAGCGGCTTCAGCCCCAGTGCTTCCATCCGCCGCGTAATCAGCATGCCCAGCGACTGGTGCGCGTTCCACCCTTCGAAGCTGTAGGCGACCATGTGGTGTCGCCCTTCGTGGGGGAAGGTCTCGACGAGCAGCTGCCCCGGTTCGGGCAGCGTCGAGCGCCGCTCCTGCACTTCCAGCCACTCGCGGACATCGTCGGGAAAGCGGGACCATTGCGTGCGGTCGTGCAGGAACGCGCGGACGCGGTCCGCGAGCGTCGCGGTGATCGCCAGCCGCGCGCCCATATAGGATACGTAGCGCGCCTGCTTTGCGCTGGCGCGAACGATCAGGTCGGTCAGCTCGACGCGCTCGACCTCAAGGCTGAGACCCGCGAAGAAGAAGGTGTCGCCGGGTGCCAGCTGCGTCCCGAACGCCTCCTCGATCTTGCCCAGCCTGCGCCCGTTCTTGAAGCGGACCTCCAGCATCGGCGCTTCGACGATGATGCCGGCGTTGAGCCGGTGCTGCGCAACAAAGGCAGGGCTGGTGACGCGCCACAGCCCGTCCTTGCCGCGGGTCAGGCGCTTGAACCGATCATAGGCGCGCAGGCTGTAGCCGCCGTCGGCGATGAAGCTCAGGACGCGCTCGAGAGTCTCTTCGGGAAGCGCCGAATAGGGCAATGCTGCGCGGATTTCCTGCAGCATTTCGTCCGCCTCGAAAGGCGCCGCGCAGGCGCAGGCCATGATGTGCTGCGCGAGCACGTCGAGCGCGCCGGGGCGGAAGACGTCGGGATCGAGCTCGCCTTGCTCGACCGCGTCCAGCGCTGCGCGGGCTTCGAGATACTCGAAGCGATTGCCGGGAACGAGCACCGCCTCCGAAGGTTCGTCGAGCCGGTGGTTGGCACGGCCGATCCGCTGAAGCAGCCGCGACGACCCCTTGGGCGCACCCATCTGGATCACGCAATCGACGTCGCCCCAGTCTACCCCCAGATCCAGGCTGGCAGTCGCGACCAGCGCGCGTAGCCTGCCGTCCGCCATCGCCTGCTCGGCCCGCCGCCGCGCCTCGAGGCTTAGGCTGCCGTGGTGCACACCGATCGGCAACTTCATCTCGTTGACCTTCCAAAGCTGCTGGAAGACGAGCTCGGCGAGGCCGCGGGTGTTGCAGAAGACTATTGTCGTCCTGTGTGATTCGATTTCCGCCATCACTTGTGGAATCGCATAGACCCCGGAGTGGCCCGCCCAGGGCACGCGCCCGTCGGGGAGCAGGATGGCGATGTCAGGATCGGCGCCCTTCTCGCCCTGGACCAGCGCAACGCTGTCGATATCGCCGAACGGCGCGAGCCACGCGCGATAGCTGTCCGGATCGGCGACGGTGGCCGAGAGCGCGACGCGACGCGCGCCCGGAGCGAAGCGCTGCAGACGGGCAAGCGCCAGCGCGAGCAGATCGCCGCGCTTGCCGGTGGCGAAGGCATGGACCTCGTCGATCACCACGGTCTTCAGGTCCGCGAACATCGTAGCGCTGTCTTCATAGGAGAGGAGCAGGCTCAGCGACTCGGGCGTGGTGAGCAGGATCTCGGGCGGGCGCGCACGTTGGCGGACCTTGCGTTCGTGAGGCGTGTCGCCGGTGCGAGTCTCGACACGGATCGGAACCCCCATCTCCTCGATCGGCGTCAGAAGGTTGCGCTGCACGTCGACCGCGAGCGCCTTCAGGGGCGAGATATAGAGGGTGTGGAGCCGATCGGTCGGTGCCTCGATCAGCTCGGCGAGCGAGGGAAGGAAGCCGGCGAGCGTCTTGCCCGCGCCGGTGGGGGCGACCAACAGAGCATGGCGCCCGGCGCGCGCGGCCGCGAGCATCTCGAGCTGGTGGCGCCGCGGAGTCCAGCCGCGCGCGGCGAACCAGGTTGTCAGTGGGTCAGGGAGGGAATCGGCAGCCACGCGCCAGCGTTCGCCCGAGCGGGCGCCGCGATGCAAGCCTTAGACGATCTCGCCGGCGTCGCGCGCCTTGTCTTCGCGGTCCTGCTGCTCGTAGCGCTCGCGCGTCGCGGCCTCAGTACGGGCGATGTCACGCCGCGACCCGCGGTTGTGAAGGATCGCCCATGCGATCGCGATCGCCAGCAGGATCGGGCCGACCACCACCATCAGCCCCTGCAAGCTCGAAAGATCCATAGTCACCTCCTGGCTTTGAACATTCAACGAAGCCGGCCGGATTTTCGATCCAATTGGAACCCCGAGCCTCGCGGACCATATTGGAGAGCATGGCATTGGGACGCTGGATCGAGCCGCGGCCGACCGGGATCTACATTCCGGCTGCCGACGCATGGGTAGATCCGGCCCAGCCGGTGGCGCGCGCGCTGATCACTCATGGCCATGCCGATCACGCGCGCGGTGGCCATGGCGAGGTCTGGGCCACCGCCGAGACGCTGGCGATCATGGAGTGCCGCTACGGTCCGCAGAACGGACGCGTGGTTGCCTATGGCGAGACGCTGGAGATCGGCGGGATCGACATCGACTTCGTTCCCGCGGGCCATGTGCTCGGATCGGCGCAGATCGTGCTCGAACACCAGGGCGAGCGAATCGTCGTCTCGGGCGACTACAAACGCCGCGAGGACCCGACCTGCGCGCCGTTCGAGCCGGTGCCGTGCGACATCTTCGTCACCGAGGCGACGTTCGGCCTGCCCGTGTTCCAGCACCCCGAGACGCACGATGAGCTCGACAAGCTGCTCGCCGCGCTTCGCGCCAACCCCACGCGCTGCGTGCTGGTCGGCGCCTATGCGCTGGGCAAGGCGCAGCGCGTGATCCGCGAGCTGCGCATCATGGGGTTCGACGATCCGATCTACATCCACGGCGCGCTCCAGCGGCTGTGCGACCTCTATGCCGAACATGGCGTCGATCTGGGCGATCTGCGGCCCGCGACGGGCGCGGCGACGGCCGAGCTCCAGGGGCGCATCATCCTCTGTCCCCCCGGTGCGCTCAATGACCGCTGGTCGCGACGGCTGCCCGATCCGATCACGGCAATGGCATCGGGCTGGATGCGCGTGCGCCAGCGCGCGCGCCAACGGAACGTCGAGCTTCCCCTGATCCTTTCGGATCATGCCGACTGGTGCGAGCTCACCGACACGATCCGCGAGCTGGCGCCGCGCGAGGTGTGGGTGACGCACGGGCGGGAGGACGCGCTGGTCCATTGGTGCGGCACGCATCAGATAAAGGCGCGGGCGCTCGATCTGGTCGGTTTCGAGGATGAAGATGACTGATGCTGGCGTCGTGTCGGCGCGCAAGCGAAACGACTCGGCCCCGGTCGGTGCCGAGGTGTCGGTAAAGCGTTGGCATAGACCGAAACTTTCGCCGGCCGCTGCAGTTGGTTCGGATGCAGACCTTCAACTGCAGGAGTCAACGAATGCGTAGTCTTACCATCCTCGCCGCCGGCGCATTGCTCTTGCCGGCCGCTGCTCTCGCTCAATCGACGACGGGCACGACTGGTTCCGGCACGGCGCAGGACCAGAGCTCTGCGACGCAGAGCACCCCTTCGGCCAGCCACGACGAACACAAGGACAAGAAAAAGGAGAAGGAGGCCAACGAAGCCGCGGCCGAAGCGAGCACGGCCACCGATCCCAACACGCCGCCCTCCGACCCTGCGGCGGATCCGGCGGCAACCACCACGCCGCCGCCTTCGAGCGATAGCGCGACGCAGCCGCCGCAGCGCTGAGCTGCGGCTCGGGGCCCGGCGGCCTAGGCTGCCGGGCCTCGCCTGTCTTTTGGATCAGTCCGCGAAGGGATCGCGGACCAGGATCGTGTCCTCACGCTCCGGGCTGGTCGACACCAGCGCCACCGGACACTGGATCAGCTCCTCTACCCGGCGGATATATTTGATCGCGGCCGCCGGAAGATCGGCCCAGCTACGCGCGCCTGCGGTCGACTCGGACCAGCCGGGCATCGTCTCGTAGATCGGCTCGACCGCGGCCTGATCGGTGGCGTTCGCCGGATAATAGTCGAGCGTTTCGCCGCGCAGCCGATATCCAGTGCACACCTGGATCTCCTCGAACCCGTCGAGCACATCGAGCTTGGTGAGGGCGATGCCGGTGATGCCGGAGACCGCCACCGACTGACGCAGCAGCACCGCGTCCAGCCAGCCGCAGCGGCGCTTGCGGCCGGTGACGGTGCCGAACTCGCGGCCACGCGTGCCGAGCCGCTCGCCCACTTCATTGTCCTGCTCGCTGGGGAAGGGGCCCGAGCCGACGCGTGTCGTATAGGCCTTGGCAATGCCGAGCACGAAGCCCACGGCGCTCGGGCCCAAGCCCGACCCACCCGCAGCGGTGCCCGCGATCGTGTTCGAGGAGGTGACGAACGGATAGGTGCCGTGATCGATGTCGAGGAGCACGCCCTGTGCGCCTTCGAACAGGATGCGGCGGCCACGCGCGCGTGCATCGTTGAGCAGGCGCCAGACGGGCTGGGCGAAGGGAAGGACGAAACCCGCGATCTCGCGGAGCTGCTCGACCAGCGCGGTGCGGTCGATCGGCGGCTCGCCGAAGCCGGCGCGCAGCGCATCATGGTGTGCCGCGAGGCGATCGAGCTGCGGGCCGAGCTCGTCGAGATGCGCAAGGTCGCACACGCGGATCGCACGACGGCCGACCTTGTCCTCATAGGCAGGGCCGATCCCGCGGCGTGTAGTGCCGATCTTGCCCGCGCCGCTCGCGTCCTCGCGCAGTGCGTCGAGGTCGCGGTGGAACGGCAGGATCAGCGGGCAGGTGTCGGCCACCATCAGCGTGTCGGGGGTGATATCGATGCCCTGCGCCCGGATGCGCTCCACTTCATCGCGCAGCGCCCAGGGGTCGAGCACCACGCCATTGCCGATCATGCTGGGCGTGCCGCGCACGACACCCGAGGGGAGCAGCGAGAGCTTGTAGACCTTCTCACCGACCACCAGCGTGTGGCCGGCATTGTGCCCGCCCTGAAAACGCACGACCACGTCGGCGCGCTCGGCGAGCCAGTCGACGATCTTGCCCTTGCCTTCATCGCCCCATTGGGCGCCGATCACTGCTACATTTGCCATGGATACACGTCTCCGCCTGCCGGGGCGGACCCAAAGCCGCCCTTCGACAGGACTCGGCGGCCGGGCTGTTCGGGCGGTCGGGGCAAGCCCGAGCCGCGGCGCGAATGGCGGCATGGGCGCCCGGCGTCAAGAGCCTAATCGGCCTTTCCGGCATCGAGCGCGGCGCGCACCGCCCGGGCCAGTTCCTCGAGACTGAAGGGTTTGGTCAGGATCCGCTCGTCGGGTTCGGCCTTGTCGGGCGAATAGCCGCTGGTGAGCAGCACCTTGAGATCGGGAAGCAGCTCCAGCGCGCGGCGCGCCAGCTCGCGGCCGGTCATCTCGGGCATCACCACGTCGCTGAACAACAGCGTCGCGCGCTTGCCAAGCTCGATCAGGCGAAGCGCTTCCGGGCCGTCGCGCGCGTCGATCACATTATAGCCGAGCTCGCGCAACGCCTCGACCGAATAGGCGCGGACCCGCTCCTCGTCTTCGACCACCATCACTGTCTCGCCCGGGCGCGCGCGAGGTATCTCGGTTGCGGCGTCGGGCAGCGGTTCGGCGGCGGGCGCCAGGTCGTGCCGCGCGGGAAGATAGACGTGCACCGTGGTACCGCTGCCCGGTTCGGATTCGATCGCGACTGCGCCGCCGGACTGGCGGATGAAGCCGAACACCTGACTGAGCCCCAATCCCGTGCCCTTGCCGACCCCTTTGGTCGTGAAGAAGGGATCGAAAGCACGAGCGGCGACTTCGGACGTCATGCCGAGCCCCGTGTCCGACACGGCTATCGCGACATAATCGCCGGCCTCCAGACCCAGCGAGGTGGCGCGATCTGCGCCCAGCGACAGATTGGCCGTCTCGATCACCAGCTTGCCACCCTCCGGCATGGCGTCGCGCGCGTTGACCGAAAGGTTGAGGATCGTGTTCTCGAGCTGGTTGGGGTCGGTCATCGCCGCCCAGAGCTCGGGAGAGAGGCGGGTCTCGACCGTCACGTCCTCGCCCAGCGTGCGCACGAGGAGCTCGATCATTCCCGCGATGAGTGCATTGGCGTTCACCGGCACCGGCGCGAGCGGCTGGCGGCGCGAGAAGACGAGCAGCCGCTGGGTGAGCGCCGCGGCGCGAGTGGCGCCGTCGCGCGCTGCCGCGACATAGCGATCGACATCGATGCGGCCCTGGCCGAGCCGGCGTTCGAGCAGGTCGAGCGCGCCGATCACGACTGCGAGCATATTGTTGAAATCGTGCGCGATACCGCCCGTGAGCTGGCCGACCGCCTCCATCTTCTGCGCCTGGCGCAGCCGCTCCTCCGCGGCCATGAGCCGTTCGGTGCGCTCCTGCACCGCCGCCTCGAGCTCCTCGCGCGAGCGTGCGAGCACTTCGCGCGCATCGACGATCTCCTGGATATCGGTGCAGGTACCGAACCAGCGGGTGATCCGTCCGGCTTCGTCGCGAACGGGCTGCGCGCGGCCGAGCACCCAGCGATATTCGCCCGAATGGTGCCGCAGCCGATACTCGATATGATAGGTCTCGCCGGTCGCCAGGCAGTGCTGCCAGAGCGCGGCGGCGCGTGGCCGGTCTTCGTAGTGAAAGACTTCCTGCCAGCCTTCGCCGTCGGTGGAGCCGTGGGGGACGCCGGTGAATTCGTACCACCGATCGTTGTAATAATCATGATAGCCGTCGGGCAGCGTCGACCACACCATCTGGTCGATCGAATTGGCGATCGCCCGGAATTTCTCTTCGCTTTCGCGCAACGCCATCGTGGCGGCGACGCGCTCCACGGCGTCCCATGAAATTTCGGCCACCGACTCGATGAAGGAGACTTCCTCGGTGGTCCAGTCGCGGGGACCCTTGTCGTTGACGTACAGCGTGCCGACCCAACGGCGCCCGCGCATCAGCGGAACGCCGACTACGGAGGGCGTCCTGCGCGCAAAGGGAGTGCCCGCCAGGAGCGGGTCGCGCGCCGTGTCATGCGAGACCAGCGTCTCTCCAGTGCGATAATGGTCTGCCGCGGGCGTTCCGAGCTCCTCGACCAGCATCGTTCCCATCAGCGGCGGCAATCGGCCCCGGGTGGCACAGGGGCCGAAGTGGATCGTCCTCTCGCCGTGCACCCAATAGAAGCCGACGCGTTCGGCATCAAGCCGCTCCGCCAACACGCCGGCGGTGTGCTGCATGACGGCTTCGGGCGTGTCGAGCGTGCGCTGGCGCGCGGCGAGCGCGTGGATGAAGGACTGGGCTTCGGTCGCTCGGCGCAAATCCTCGGCCGCCCGGTGCGCGGCTTCCTCGGCATTCTTGCGCTTGGTGATGTCGAAGGCCACGCCTGGAAAGCGCAGCGGCTTCCCGTCGGAATCGAAGTTGCACCGCCCTTGCGCAGTGATCCAGCGCACGCTTCCGTCCGCCTGGAGCACGCGATACTCCTGCACATAATGCTCGCCGGTCTCGACGGCGCGTTCGATCGCTGCACGCGCGGCGGGCAGATCGTCGGGATGGATCGCCGCGAAGAAGCGCGTGATCGGGATTGTCCCGCCCGACGCGGCGCCATCGATGCCGAACAGGCGAAGGAAACGCTCGTCGGCGGTGACGCGGTCCTCGACCATGTCCCAGAGCCAGGTGCCCACGCCCGCCGTCGATTCCAGCGCGAGCTGGAGCCGTTCCTCGCTCGAGCGCAGCGCAGCTTCGGCGAAGGTGCGTTCGGTAACGTCGTTGGCGAGGACGAAGATCCCGGTGACGTTGCCGCCACGGTCGCGGATCGGCTGGTAGACGAAATCGAGATAGCGCGTCTCGGGCTCGGAGCCCTTCGAACGCCGGAGGCGCACCGGCGTGCCGTTCGCGCGGTGCGCCTCGCCCGATCTGTAGACCCGGTCGAGCAGCGCGACGAAGCCCTGCTCGACGACTTCGGGCAATGCCTCGGCGACGGTCTGTCCCACTATGTCGGAGCGGCCCACCAGCGCCAGATAAGTGGGATTGGCCAGCTCGAAGACGTGATCCGGGCCCTGGAGCAGCGCGACCGCGCCGGGCGCCTGCTCGAAGAGCTGCTGCAGCCGTTCGACCTCGGCCAGGTGCGCGCGCTCGGCGAGCACCACGCGCGTGGTCTCGTTGCCCTGGTTGAGGATGCCGACGACGTTACCGTGCTCGTCGCGGATCGGGGTGAAGCTGTAGTTCCACCAGGTCTCCTGCGTTTCGCCGTTCCGCACCATCGGCAGCATCACGTCGTAGAAGGCGAAGGCCTCCCCCGTTTCGAGCACCCGCTTCATCTGCGGACCGACGAGATGCCAGATGTCCGCCCATACTTCCGAACCCGGACGCCCGAGCGCCCAAGGGTGGCGATCGGCGGGGATCGGTGCCCAGGCGTCATTGTAGAGAAGACGGAAGTCGGGACCCCAGTAGATGGCGGTGGGGAAGCTGGAACCGAGCGCGATGTTGAGTGCGAAGCGCAGCGCCTGCGGCCATCGCTCGATCGGGCCGAGCGGCGTCGAGGCCCAGTCGTGCTCACGAATGCGCTGCGGCATTTCGCCGGCGTGATCCAGGAAGCGGAGCCCTGAGAACATCGATGCCAGCGATGCGTGGCGCGGTGGGGGAAGTCAACTCGACTCGCGCGCCCGGGCGGCTATGGATAGCTGGAGAGGAGAAGTTGCAGATGAAACTGGCCAGCTTGAAGCAGGGACGCGACGGCAAGCTCGTGGTCGTGTCGAACGATCTCGCCTGGTATGCGAGCGCGGACATGATCGCCCCGACGCTGCAGGCGGCGCTCGACAATTGGGATCGGGTGGAGAGCGATCTGCGCAACCTCCAGATCGATCTGGAGCACGAGGCTATCCCGCGCGAACGCTTCCACGAACGGCTCGCCGCTGCGCCGATGCCGCGCGCTTATCAATGGGCGGACGGATCGGCGTATGTGAACCATGTCGCGTTGGTGCGGCAGGCGCGCGGCGCCGAGATGCCCGAGAGCTTCTGGCACGATCCGCTGATGTACCAGGGCGGATCGGACGGCTTCCTGGGGCCGCGCGACCCGATCCCGCTCAAGGACGAGGCCTGGGGCTGCGATCTGGAGGCGGAAGTGGTGGTCGTCACCGGCGACGTGCCGCTGGGCGCGAGTCGCGAGGAGGCGCTTGCGGCTATCCGGCTGGTGGGGCTCACCAACGACGTGAGCCTCCGCAACCTGATCCCCGGCGAGCTCGCCAAGGGCTTCGGCTTCTTCCAGTCCAAGCCGGCGAGCGCCTTCTCGCCGGTGTTCGTGACGCCCGACGCACTCGGGGACTGGTGGCGTGACGGCAAGCTCCACCGCAAACTGATGGTCGATCTGAACGGCGAGCCGTTCGGCCGCGCCGAGGCCGGCGAGGACATGACCTTCGACTTCGGCACGCTGATCGCGCACGCCGCCAGGACGCGCGCGCTGGGCGCGGGGACGATCATCGGATCGGGCACCGTCTCCAACCGCGACGCCGATGGCGGACCCGGCAGGCCGGTGTCCGAAGGGGGCGTGGGCTATTCGTGCATCGCCGAGATCCGGACGATCGAGACGATCCGCGGCGGCAACCCCGAGACGCCGTTCCTGAAAGCCGGCGACACCGTGCGTATCTGGGCCGAGGACGACAAGCATCATCCGATCTTCGGCGTGATCGAGCAGACGGTGAGTGGCTAGGCGGGATCGAGGTTCGGCGCCTGACGCGGAGCGCTCAACCTCCCCTGGCGGGGACGGACTTTAGATGGAATCGGCCGTCAGCTACCCACGATGCTGCGCGCGACCGCTTCGGCAGTCTTGATCCCGTCGATCGCGGCGGAGAGGATGCCGCCGGCATAGCCTGCACCCTCGCCCGCCGGGAACAGCCGCTCGGTGTTGAGGCTCTGGTGGTCCTTGCCACGGGTGATGCGAACGGGCGAGGAGGTGCGCGTCTCGACGCCGGTCATCACGGCGTCGGGATGATCGTAGCGCGGAATCTGGCGGCCGAACGCGGGCAGCGCCTCGCGGAACGCCTCGATCACGAACTTGGGCAGGCAGCGCGACAGATCGGTCATCGTCACGCCGGGCTTGTACGAGGGGATCACTTCGCCGAGCGCGGTCGAGGCGCGGCCGGCGAGCAAGTCGCCGACTCTCTGCCCGGGCGCGTGATAGTTGGAGCCGCCGGCGGCGAAGGCGAGGTCCTCCCAGTGCCGCTGGAGCTCGATCCCTGCGAGCGGCCCGTCCGGATAGTCGCGCGCCGGATCGATCGCCACGACGAGTCCCGAGTTGGCGTTGAACTCGGCGCGCGAATATTGGCTCATGCCGTTGGTGACGACGCGGCCTTCCTCCGACGTCGCGGCGACGACGCGCCCGCCCGGGCACATGCAGAAGCTGTAGACGCTCCGCCCGTTGGTGCAGTGATGGACGAGGCTGTAGGCGGCGGCGCCGAGATCGGGGTGCCTGGCGCATTTGCCGAAGCGTGCCTGGTCGATCCAGCTCTGCGGATGCTCGATCCGGACGCCGATCGCGAAGGGTTTGGCCTCGATGTGGACACCGCGACGGTGGAGCATCTCGAAGGTGGGCCGGGCGCTGTGGCCGACCGCCAGCACGACATGATCGGCCTCGAGGAAGCTGTCCCCGCCCGTAGCAAGATCGTGGAGGTGCAGGCCGCGCACCTGCTGGCGGCCGTCGGGCAGCCGCTCGAGCTCGATGTCGTCGACGCGGGTCTGCCAGCGATATTCGCCGCCCAGCTCCTCGATCGTCGCGCGCAGGCTCTCGACCATGGTGACGAGGCGGAAGGTGCCGATGTGCGGGTGGGCTTCCCAGAGGATGTCGTCGGGCGCGCCGGCCTTCACGAACTCTTCGAGCACCTTGCGGCCGAGGAAGCGCGGGTCCTTGACCCGACAATAGAGCTTGCCGTCGGAGAAGGTGCCGGCGCCGCCTTCGCCGAACTGGACGTTGGAATCGGGATCGAGCACGGCGCGGCGCCACAGGCCCCACGTATCCTTGGTTCGCTCGCGCACGATCTTGCCGCGATCCAGAATGATCGGGCGGAATCCCATCTGCGCGAGGATCAGTCCCGCGAACAGCCCGCACGGCCCCGCGCCGATCACCACCGGACGCAGGCCCGACCAGCCTTGGGGCGCGTGGACGAGGAAGCGATAGGCCATGTCGGGCGTGGGGCGCACGTCCTTGTCGCCTTCGAAGCGCGCCAGCACTTCGGCTTCGTCGGCGAGGTCGAGGTCGAAGGTGTAGACGAGCTGGATCGCGTTGCGGCGGCGGGCATCGTTGCCGCGGCGGTAGAGCGTCCAGCCCTTGAGCGCCGCGCGTTCGATTCCGAGCCGCCGGCAGATCGCTTCGGGGATCGCCTCGGACGGATGATCGAGGGGCAGGTAAAGTCCGGACAGGCGCAGCATGCGCGGTCTCCTAGAGGCTAAACGCCGCGAGCGCCAATCGGGGCCGTCAGAAGTCGAACGAGCCCTGAAGCGGAACCAGCGGCCAGCGGTGGACCAGCGCATGGCCCTTGCCGTGGACGCTGTTCACGAGCAGCAACTCGTCGACGAGCCAGCGGATCGGAACGATAGGGGCGCTGCGCGGCCGCCAATCCTCGTAGCGCAGCGACAGGTGTGGATCGAATTCATAGTCGGGCAGATATACACCGAATGCCGCCAGCCGCCGGACGAGGCGGCGCTGGAAGGCGCGTAGCGCACGCGCATTCGAGCCCACCAGAGCGTTGCCGCGCAGGCGGTCGAGCTGGACCGGGAAGGGCTCGGCGTGGAGCGACGCGGCGGCCTGGCCGATGCGCTCCAACGCTTCCGGCGCGATCGCGCGAATGTCACCGAGAGGCTGGAGCGTGATGTGGAACTTCTTGAGCGCGTAGCTGCAGTCGAGACCGAGCCTGCGGCGCTCGCGGTCGATCGCGAGTGCGAGCGCGTGGGGCGGCTTGAGCATGAAATAGAGCAGCTGATCGTCGCCGATGCGCCTGCGCAGCGGCGGCTCGATGTTGGCGAGAGGGAGGGGCATGTCGGTATCTCCTCAGTGAAAGTCGCGCGACTTGACCGGGATCAGGTCGGGCGATTTTAGGCTGCGGCGCGGCGGCCAGCTGCCGATCGGGGGGCGATCGCGCGGATCGATCTCGCTACCGTGGTGGGCGCCGTCGCCGGGCATGGCGGGATTGGGCAGCTCGAGCTCGCCGACCTCGCGCAGCCAGGGCGTGAGATCGATGATCCTCTCGGCGACGACATGGATCACGATCCCCTCGCGCTGCACCTTGCCGCGGATCGCGAGCATCGTCGCAGACATCACGGTGCGGCGGTTCGCCTCGAACCGGTCCTTCCAGAGCACGGCATTGGCGACGCCGGTTTCGTCTTCCAGCGTGACGAACACCACACCCTTGGCGCTACCCGGCCGCTGGCGGACGAGGATCAGCCCGGCCACTTCGACGGGCATGCCGTCCTTCAGGTGAACGAGATCGCCGCATCGCACGATCCGGCGCGCCGCTAGTCTCCCGCGCAGGAAGCGGACGGGATGGTTGCGCAGCGAGAGCTGCGTGGCGCGATAATCCTCGACCACCTCGCGACCGGCGGTGAGCGGGAGAAGAGCAACCGCAGGCTCGGCCGCCTCGGGGCGCACGATTCCCGCGCGCGCGTCGCGTTCCGCCAGCAGAGGCAGCGGCACGTCGCGCAATGCCTTCACCGCCCAGAGCGCCTGGCGCCGGTCGAGCCCGAGCGCCCGGAAGGCATCGGCGCGCGCCAGTCGCTCCAGCGCCGCCGGCTTCACTCCGGAGCGGCGCCAGAGTTGCTCGACCGAAGCGAAGGGCCCGCCCGCCGCCCGGGCCTCGAGGATCGCGGTCGCATCGGCCTCGGCCAGCCCCTGCACGATGCGCATGCCGAGCCGGATCGGCAGCAGCGCCGCCCAATCGCCATCCTCGCCGCAGAAGCCGGCGTGGCGGGGGCGGGTGTTGGGCCCGGCCTCGACAATCCGGGTATCCCAGTCGCTGGCGTTGATGCATACCGGATGCGCCTCGACGCCATGTTCGCGCGCGTCGCGGATGATCTGGGCGGGCGCGTAGAAGCCCATCGGCTGCGAGTTGAGCAGCGCCGCGCAGAATATGTCCGGGTGCCGGCACTTGAGCCACGACGAGGCGCAGGCAATTTTGGCGAAGCTGGCGGCATGGCTTTCCGGGAAGCCGTAGTTGCTGAAGCCCTTGATCTGTTCGACCATGCGCCGGGCGAATTCCTCGGAGATGCCGCGCTCGAGCATGCCGGCGATCAGCTTGGGCTCGAACTCGCCGATCGTGCCGTTCGCCTTGAAGGTTGCCATCGCACGGCGCAGCGCATCCGCTTCGGTCGGGGTGAAGCCGGCGCCGACGATCGCGACCTGCATCGCCTGCTCCTGGAACAGCGGCAGGCCCAAGGTCTTGGCGAGCACCGTTTCGAGTTCGGGGGTAGGATAGTCGAACTTCACCTTGGGATTGGCGCGCAGCATTTCCCGGCGCTTGAGGTAGGGATGCACCATATTGCCCTGGATCGGTCCGGGCCGGACGATCGCGACCTGGATCGTGATGTCGTAGAAATCGACGGGCTGGAGCCGCGGCAGCATGGACATCTGCGCGCGGCTTTCGATCTGGAACGTGCCCAGCGTGTCGGCACGCTGGATCATCGCGTAAGTGGGCCCGTCGTTCTTCTGCAGCACGGTGGACGACAGGGTGAGGTGTACGCCCTTGTGCTCGGCGAGCAGATCGAAGCTGCGGCGCAGGCAGCCGAGCATGCCCAGGCCGAGGATATCGACCTTCATGAAACCCAGCTCCTCGATATCGAGCTTCTCCCACTCGACGACATGGCGCTCGGCCATCGCGGCAGGTTCGACGGGGATCAGATCGTGCAGCGCGTCGCGTGTCAGCACGAAGCCGCCGGGGTGCTGCGAGAGGTGGCGCGGCGTGCCGACCAGCGCGCGTGCGAGCTCCAGCGTCAAGGCCAGGCGATGATCGCTGCGGTCGAGGTTGAGCGAGTCCGCATGTTCGTCATCGACCTGGTTCGACGAGCCCCAGACCTGCGAAGAGAGTGCCGCCGTCACGTCCTCGGGCAGGCCCATCGCCTTGCCCACCTCGCGCAGCGCCCCCCGGCTGCGGTAACGGCTGACCACTGCGGTGAGCGCCGCATGATCGCGCCCATAGCTGTCGTAGATCCACTGGATCACTTCCTCGCGCCGCTCGTGCTCGAAATCGACGTCGATGTCGGGCGGCTCGTGGCGCACTTCCGAGACGAAGCGCTCGAACAGCAGCTGGTGCTCGATCGGATCGATCGAGGTGATGCCAAGCACGAAGCAGATCACCGAATTGGCCGCGCTGCCGCGCCCCTGACACAGGATCTGCTGGCTGCGCGCGAACTGCACGATCGAGTTCACGGTGAGGAAAAAGGGCGCGTAGCCCATCTTCTCGACGAGCCCGAGCTCGTGCGTGAGCAGATCGCGATAGGGCTGCGGCGGCTTTCCGGCGAACTTCTGCTTGAGTCCGCTCCAGGCCAGCGTGGCGAGCGCTTCCTGCGGGGTCTTGCCGTTGAACACGGCTTCATCGGGATATTGGTGCCGCAGCTCCCTGAGCGAGAAGGTACAGCGTTCTACGATCGCTTCCGCCGCGGCGAGCGCCTGGGGATAGTCGCGGAAGCGGCGCGCCATTTCTTGCGGAGACTTCAAGTGCCGGTCGGCGTTCCGCTCGCGGCGGAAGCCCAATTCGTCGATCGTGCACTTCTCGCGGATCGCAGTGACCACGTCCTGGAGCATACGCTTGTCGGGATGGTGGTAGAGCACGTCGCCGGTGGCGAGCGGCGTCAGGCCGAAGCGCCGCGCGGCGCCGTCGAGCGCGTGGATGCGCAGCGCATCGTTCGGGCGGCGGTGCCAGGTGAGACAGACATGGCCGCGCTCGCCGAAGGTGTCCGCCATCCAGCGCAGCGCGAGATCGTCGCCCGGATCGTCGGGCCCGGGCACCAGCGCACCGACCAGCCCCCGGGCATGGCAGGCGACATCCTCCCAGTGAAGGAAGCATTTGCCCTTCTCGCCATGCTGCGCGTCGGCGCGGCTCTTGCCGAGCGTGAGGAGGCGCGTGAGCCGGCTCCACGCCCGCCGGTCCTCGGGCCAGACGAGCAGCGAGGTTCCGTCGACGAGATCGAGCCGGCAACCGGGGATCATCCGGATCGGATAGCCCTGCGCGCTGATCTCCTCCGCTGCGACCAGCCCTCGCACCACGCCCGCCACCGAGTTGCGATCGGTGATGGCCAGCGCGGGCATGCCCATCACCGCCGCGGTGGCGAACAGCTCCTGCGGCGAGGATGCGCCGCGCAGGAACGAGAAATGGCTCGTCGCCTGGAGCTCGGACCAGGTCATCCGAACACTCCGTGGAGATACCAGCTGAGATCGCCGGTCACCGGGCGTTCGCCGTCGCCCGAGCGGAAGAGCCAGTAGCGGCGGCCGGCTTCGTCCTCGACGCGGAAATAGTCGCGCACGCTCGCGCGCTCGGCATCGCGCCTCCACCATTCGCCATGGATGCGCTCGGGTCCGTCGGCGCGCACCACGCGGTGCGGCCGCCCGCGCCAGGTGAAGCGGCGCGGGGCATGATCGGGCAGCTCCGCCATGACATGATCGAGACGCTCGGGCCGGGCGAGCAGCCGCGCCGGCCGCGGCCAGCCGGGGTGCCAGGGCGGCAGAGGCGGATTTCGGTCGAGCTGGCGGACATCGTCGCGCCTGCCGCGCAGCCCGCCGCGTTCAGGCGGATCGAGCACGGGCGCGCGGGCGCTGCTGCGCTCGGGCACGTCGCTCTCCACCGGGCGCATCCGCCACATGGCGGCCTGGCCGATCCGCGTCGCGAGCGTGTCGACCAGCGTGGCGATGTCGGGTGCCGCTTCCTCGTCGAGCCGTTCGACCACCGGCTGGGGACCGAGGGGCGCGGCGCGGCGGGCGTGGAGAGCGATCGCGTCGATGCCATAGCCCGGCTCGACATCCTCGATCCGGCGCTTGAGCAGGCGGAGCAGGTGCGCGGGATCGCGGTTGGGGCGGGCGAGGCCGATGCGGATGCGCTGGGGAAGGCCGTCGATCCGCTCGGCGATGCACTCCAGTGCCTGGACGCCCAGCCCCTGGGCTTCCAGCGCGGCGGCGAGATGGGGAACGAGCACGCCCAGCCAATGTTCGATCGCCTCGGCAGTGGCGATCGGCTCGGCGAAGCGCTGGTGCGTTGCGATGGCCTCGGGCGGAATCACCGGGTCGAGCGGCTCGGGCATGCGGCCGAGCGCCTGATCGATGCGCAATACCGTCTCCGCGCCGAAGCGGCGGACGAGCGGAGCGCGCGGCATCGCTGCGAGCTGGCCGATCCGCTCGACTCCGAGCCGGCGGAGCAGCTCGACTGCGGATTCGGCGATGCGCAGCGCGGGGGTGGGGAGATCGGCGAGTGCCCGGGCCTGTTCGCCGGGGGGGCAGAGCATTGTCCGGCGTGCGGCGTGGCGCGCGAGCGCCCAGGCGGCGCCGGGGGTGTCGGCGATGGCGATCCGTGCAGCGAAGCCGGCGCGGGCGAGCAGGCGGACGATGCGCCGCGCCATGGCTTCCTCGCCGCCGAACAGATGCGCGGTGCCGGTGAGGTCGAGGAACAGCCCGTCGCCGCCGGTCAGCGCGACGATCGGCGACCATCGGCGCGCAGCGAGGATCGCAAGGCGCTGGAGCGCGGCGAGGTCGCCTTCCGGATCGGCCGGACGGATGTCGAGCCCCGGCACCTGCGCGCGCGCCTGAGTGACTGCCATGCCCGGCCTGAGCCCCAGCGCCTGCGCGGCGGGGCAGACGGCGGCGATCTCGATGCGGTTCCCGTTGCGGATCGTGGTGATGAGGGGCGGCGATGGAACACCGCCGCCTTCGACGGCGGCCCCGCTCCCAGCAGGCTGGGGGAGGATAGGGTTGTCCTGTGCCCAGCGCGCGCCGGGGCGCCAGCCGCCGCTCCGCGCGGGAAGCTGCACGGGCAGGAGAGCAAAGGACTCAGGCTGCGCGTGCGCGCGCCGCTCGACCCGCCGCAGCCGATCGACCGGCCATTGGGGCAGGAAGAGCGCAGCGACCCGTTGCATCGCATGCCTCCACTTCGATCTCGAAACCCTCGCCCCCCTTTTGCCGCGCCAATGCCAGCCGCCAGCGCGCTCGCCCGACTCCCTCCACCGGCAGCGGCGTCGACGGTGCCGAAGTCACGCGCCAGCGCGTCACCGCCGCCGACGGCATGGCGATCGGATCGCTGCCCTCGCGAGCGGCACGCCTCAGCAGCAGTGCGATCGTCCGCCCGCCCTCGGCGGCGAGCTGGAGCCGGCGCGTCGCAGTCATATCGGCCCGCTTGGCTTCGCCGATCACCGCCCCCAGTCCGCGGTGGCGCAGTCCCTCTTCCATGATAGCGAGCAGCTCGGCATCGTCGGCCGCCTCGGCATAGATCAGCCTCTTGTGGTCGAGCCCGACCTGCGCGAGCCCCGGCGCGAACAGGTCGCGCCGCCGGACCACCCATAGCACCGGACCCCAGGCGCGCGCGGCGATCCCGGCGAGGAACAAAGTGGCCGCGCAATCATCCGCCATGTCGCTCGTGCCGGCCGCGACTTCATGAAGCGCATCGAGCCGCAGGCCGCGGTCGGCGAGGCGCGAATCGATCGCCTCCAACCCGAACGGCAGCGCCGGACGGCGGCGAAAACCCTTGGTTTCCACGGCGCGCAATTGCTCGCGAAGCTGGGCAAGGACGGCAGGATCGGCCATAGGGCGGCAGCGGACACTCACGACTCGGGAACGATAATGTTCCCATTCTGTTCCTATCTACACCAGAGTCAATCCATTCTCTGGCGTGCTTGCGTTCCGGAGTGACGCGCCTAGTGTGCTGGCATCCTAAAGCACGCCTCGAGGGAAAATTTTCGATGATCCACAAGCTGCGCCTCGCGTTGATCGCGACCACGGCGCTCGCCGCCGCACCTGCCTTCGGAGCCGCAATGCCCCAGACCGTTCCCGCATCCGCCCCCGCAACTCCGGCTGTCGATCCTGCACCGCTGCTCGCAGAGTGGAGCGGGCCGTTCGACGGGGTACCGCCGTGGGACAAGGTGCAGCCGGCGATGTTTCCCGCCGGGTTCGAAGCGGCGATGGTGAAGGCGCGTGCCGAGATGCACGCGATCCGCGACAATCCCGCCGCGCCGACCTTCGCCAACACGATCGAGGCCGACCAGCGCTCGGGCAAGCAGATGAGCCGGCTGTTCGCGATCTGGGGCGTCTACCAGAGCAACCTCGCCACGCCCGAAGTGCAGGCGATCGCCAAGGAGTGGAGTCCGAAACTCTCGGCCTTCTTCACCGAGATGAGCCTCGATCCCAAGATGTTCGCCCGGGTGAAGGCCGTGTACGACGATCGCGCCAATGCGGGGCTCGACGCCAAGCAGATGCGGCTGCTCGAGCGGACCTACCGCGATTATGTGACCTCGGGCGCGCTGCTCGACGAGGCCGGCAAGGCCGAGGTCAAGCGTATCAACCAGGCGCTGGCGCAGGCCTATACCGAGTTCAGCCGTCGCGTGCTGGCGGACGAGGAAACTGCGATCCTCCTCGACAGCGAAGCGGATCTTGCGGGGCTCTCGGACAGCTTCAAGGCGAGCCTGGCCGAGGAAGCCAAGGCACGCGGTGCGGCGGGCAAATGGGCGATCAAGAACACGCGCTCGTCGGTGCAGCCTTTCCTGATGTACTCCACCAACCGGGCGCTGCGCGAAAAGGTCTACAAGGCGTTCGTCAACCGCGGCGACAATGGCGACGCCAACGATACCAATGCCGTGATCGCCGACATCCTCAAGCTGCGGCAGGAGCGGGCGAAGCTGCTCGGCTTCAAGAACCACGCCTGGTATCGGATGGACGACACCATGGCGGAGACGCCGGAGAATGCCACCAAGCTGATGATGGCGGTATGGCCCGCGGCAGTGGCACGGGTGCGCGAGGAAGTCGCCGACATGCAGGCGCTCGCCGACGCTGAAGCAAAGAGGGGGGAAGGAGCCAAGATCACGATTGAGCCCTGGGACTATCGTTTCTATGCCGAGAAGGTCCGCAAGGCGAAGTACGACCTCGACGAGAATGAAGTGAAGCCGTACCTGCAGCTCGACCAGATCGTGCAGGGTGCCTTCTGGGCCGCGGGGCAGCTCTATGGGCTCGAATTCAAGGAAAATACGGGGACGATCCCCGTCTTCCAGCCCGATGTTCGCACCTTCCTTGTCACCAGCCGCAAGGACGGCAGCACCGTTGGCATCTTCTACCTCGACAATTTCGCCCGCGCGGGGAAGCGCTCGGGTGCCTGGGCGACGAGCTACCGTGGCCGATCGGGCCTGCTCGGCGAACGGATCGTGCTCGCGAGCAACAACAACAATTTCACCAAGGGCGGTGCTGGGCAGCCGACGCTGATCAGCCTCGACGACGCGACCACGCTCTTTCACGAGTTCGGCCACGCGCTCCACAGCCTGCTCTCGAACGTCTACTACCCGGGGCTGGCGGGTACGCCGCGTGACTTCGTCGAATATCCCAGCCAGGTGAACGAGAACTGGCTGCTGACTCCCGAGGTGCTCAATCGGTTCGCCAAACATTATCAGACCGGCGCGCCGATTCCGGCCGAGCTGGTGGCGAAGATCGAGAAGGCCCAGACCTTCAATCAGGGCTTCGACACGGTGGAGTATCTCTCCTCCGCGATCGTCGACATGAAGCTTCACGACCGCGACACGCCGGTGGCCGATCCCGATGCCTTCGAGCGGGAGACGCTGGCGAGCATCGGCATGCCGAGGGAGATCGTGATGCGGCACCGGCTGCCGCAGTTCAATCACCTCTTCTCGAGCGACGCTTACTCGGCGGGCTATTATTCGTATCTCTGGTCCGAGACGATGGACGCGGACACTTGGGCGGCGTTCGAGGAGGCGGGCAACGTCTGGGACCAGGCGACCGCCGACCGCTTCCGCACGACGCTGCTGTCCACCGGCAACGAAACCGACCGCAAGGAAGCGTACCGCGCCTTCCGGGGCCGCGATCCGGATGTGAAGGCACTGTTCAAGCGGCGCGGCTTCCCGGTGCAGTAGCTCAGGACAGGTCATCGCTACCGCGGTCCAGCAGGTCGTCGGTGACTTCGAGGAGGAGCATGGGCTCGGGTGCAGTCTCGGCGATCGCGTCGAGGAAGGCGGCGCGGGTCTCGGGCTCGTCATAGGCCATCCTGGCATCGAAGGCGCGCTGCCAGGTGGCGCGATCAGGCCATTCGGCGATGCCGACGAAGCGGGTGAGGCCCTCCGCAGCAGCGTCGCGGTGGAGGCGCGAGCCGAGCGAGCCGTAGCGCTGGCGGATCAGCTCGGTGCCGCGGCACCAGGCGGCGCGGAACTGCGCCTCCTTGCCGGGATGAACTTTCCACCAATAGGCGGCGACGAACATGGGCGCGCTCCTTTGCTGACCGGGTGGGAACAATGCGCAGGGTTCCGGCAGATGCCCTTATACCGGCGGGCAAGCAAAACTGTGCCTTCGAGAAACAACCTTGAGTACAGGATCTTTTTAAAACAACGACTTATCAAGTAAAGTTCAACGAAAAATCCCCGATTGTATCTGATAAGGATAAATGATCTAAAGTTTCTTTCGCGAACTTCAAAAGGGGGCTGAGGTGTCGCTGAGATCCAGGATAATGTTTGTGGGTGCGCTGCTGGCGGCGATCGTACCGATATCTGCGTGCACCTATTCGGCGGATGAGGGCATCGGGCCTCCACCTCCTCCACCCCCTCCACCCCCGCCGCCACCACCGCCACCGCCTCCCGAGCCAACGACCGAGGTGCTGCTGGTGCGGGTGCAGGGAACGAACATGACACAGTTCCACTATCTGCGTTCCGACTATTACAACAACGCTGGCCGCACCGAAGCGGAGAAGCGGCGGCATATCGAAAGCTCAGGCGCCTATGGCCCCTGGCACAACAGCGAGCGCGTGAGGGTGCTCATCGGCGAAAGATATGTGTTCATTCCCAAATGTGGCGGAAGCCTGCGTTTGGCTTCGCTGGTCCCCAAAACCTTCCTCCGCCCTTCGGATGCCACGGTGAGCCTCTCATGCCCGCAATAGACACGCAGCTCGACGCCACCGGCAGGCTCATCAAGGGGCTGGCCGCGCTGCTCAGCCTGTTCCCGGCGATCGCGCTGCTCTTCGGGCTGGTCGACATTCCGCCCAGCCTGTCCCACATGATCAAGGCGCTGAGCTTCTTCGTCAGCCTTGCCGTGCTGCTTTCGGTGGTGATGCTGGGCCCGTCGATCCAGAAGATGAAGCGCGGCGTGGCGGTGGCGCTGGTGATCGGCACGGTGCTGATCGGCAGCATTTCGGCGATCAGCTATTGGGTGGTCGCGGAAAACCATGTGCTGACCACGAAAGGCCTCGCGGAAGAGGGAGGGAAGGTCGAACGGATCATCATCCCGCTCAACCCATCCGCGCGCGTGCAGGAGCTCGTCCGGCCGTTCCGCGGCGATTATCGCGAGGCGGTCTATACCGGCATTCACGGCAGGGAGCTGCATGATCTGCTCGACAAGGAGAGCACTTCGGCGATCATCCTGATGCTGGTGCTGCTGCTGAGCGCCAACGTGCTGCTGGTGCTGGGCGTGGTGATCGGCGCGTGGAAGATCGCGGCGAGCATGGCGCGGCGCAAGCCGGGGACCCCGGCTCCCGCGCCGGCACCAGTTCCCGAGCCGGTTCCCGACCAGGGATAGGGCACGCCCGCTCGCGGAGATCGCGCGCGCGCAAGTACGAGACCTTCGCCCCCTGCCCGAGGCCGGTGCGCCGGATCGTTGCGCTCGGGCGACGATCGGGGTCGACATCGCCGCCGGGCGATTTACCAGATGCGCGATGGAACCGCTTCGCTCCCCGCACCCGCCCCGCCCCTCGACGCTCGTCCGGCTGCTTGCCGGACTGCTGCTCGCCTTCTCGACGCTGGCCCCCGCGATCGCGCAGCCGCTCAAGGTGATGAGCTTCAACGTCCGCCTGCCGAACGAGGCCGACGGCGCCAACTACTGGGACGCGCGGCGCGACCTGGCGGCCGAAATGGTGCGGCGCGAGGCGCCCGACGTGATCGGCACGCAGGAGATGTTCCAGCGCCAGGGCGACGAGCTGGTCGCGCGGCTGCCCGGCTATGCCTGGTTCGGGATCGACCGGCGCGGCGGGCATGGCGACGAGCATATGGGCGTGGTCTACGACACGCGGAAGCTGCGCGTGGTGGAGCACGGCCAGTTCTGGCTCTCCGACACGCCCGAGGTGCCCGGAAGCATCAGCTGGGGGCACCCGCTGCCGCGCAACGTGACCTGGGCGATCTTCGAGCGGATCGGCGAAGGCAAGGACAAGGGCCGCCGCTTCCGCTTCCTCGACACGCATTTCCCGTACCGCGACGAGGACGATGCCGCGCGCGAGAAGGGCGCCGCGCTGATCGTCGCGCAGCTGGGCAAGCTGCCGGGCGCCGACCTGCCCACGGTGCTCACCGGCGACTTCAACACCACGCCGGAGAGCGCCGCATGGAAGACGCTGGCGGGCGCGCTCACCGACGCCCGCGCCGCGGCACCCAAGCGCACCGGGCCCGAAGAGACCTTCCACGGCTTCACCGGCAAGGCCGACAAGCAGATCGACGCCATCTTCGTGAAGGGTTTCGCGGCGCAATCCGCCGCGACGCTGACCGACCACAAGGGCAAGCTGTGGGCATCGGACCATTTCCCGGTGGTGGTGACGCTGCAGATGCAGTGAGGCGGGGCGTCCGCCGTTGACCGCGGTTGACTCGATATGCGGGATTCCGGGCGAAGCAGCAGCTACGCGGCAGGTAAGCGGCGGGAACGCAGCACCCACGCGGCGCTGAAGCCGCACCCACGCGGCGCTGACGCAGCAGCAACGTGGCAGCTACGCTGCACAGACGCAGCAGCGATGCGGCGGCGATGCATCAGCGTTGCGGCGCGCGCGCGGCGGGCTGGGCTTCGGGAGCGAACGGGTTGACCATGCGCTGCGCGTGCTGCGCGAGCACCTGATCCCAGAGCTGGTCGAACGGCGTCCCAGCGAGCCGCCGGCGCAAGCGCTGCGCGCTGGTCCGCGACATGCCGGCTGCCTGCGCGGCGCGCGTGACGCTGCCGGTCTCGAGCAGTGCGGCGAGGAAGATACGCTGCCTGGCAGGCGTCCATCGCGCGCGCATAGGCGGTGCGGCCGGACGGCTGGTGGAAGGGGCCGCAGGCGCGGGGCGCGCGGGCGGCGGCGGAGCGTTGGTCTGGCTTTCCATCCGACAGGATGGAGCAGGCGAAATCCTACTTTGAAATAGGTGTTGGAGATTTTGCCGCGCGCTGTGGCTTTCGGGCATCCATCAGGGGGCAGGAGCCTTGGGAGGCGCAGAGAAGAAGAAGTTCGTTCACGCGAAGGCGCGAAGGCGCGAAGCGGGGCGTGACTCGGGTTCGAGCTTGCCGCGGCAGCGGCTTCGATTGGCTCGCTCCGAGGGTTTCTGCCGCTTCCGCGGCTGGAAGCTCTCTGCGTCCTCCGCGCCTCTGCGCGAATCTTTCCTTGCGCCTTCGCCTGGACAGGCTCGAGCCGAAACCGCGGCGTTAGTCGATCGCCTCGACGCCCTGCTCCTTGAGGCGGGCGAGATGGTCCTTCATGTGCTGGAGCTGCTCGGGCGAATGGCCTTGCCATTCCATGACTTCGTCGAGGACGCGCAGCGGCGCCTGCGAGCGATAGGATTTGGTGGGGTTGCCGGGGAATTTGGCGTCGGTGAGGTTGGGATCGTCGACGAAGTCACCGGTCGGCTCGACGATGTAGATCCGCTCGCGCGCATCGCCCTGCGCAAGCTCAGCGCCCCAGATCGCGGCGTCGAGCGTACCGGTGAAATAGGCCCAGGACGCTTTGCGTGGGCCGTAGTTGGAAGTGTAGCCGGGGCCGATCAGATCGCCGGGGCGCAGATCGGCGCGGGTGCCGTGGTAGTAGGGCGGAGTGGCTTCTGCGGCGTAGGTCATGCGGGTTCCGCTACGAGCAACTGGCGTACACGACCAGCCTTGTGGGGATTTCTCAATCTTTCCCGGCGAACTACACCAAATCCCAGAGGGTTGCCATAGAGGCCGGCGAAAACCCCAACCTTCACGCAAATTTGGAAGCGGGGGCGCCGCGAAGAAGGCCCTCAGTATTGAGATCCTCGTCGATCTCCGGCCAGTGAATGCCGAAACCGCCGCCTGCCACCTCCCAACGTTCCCGTTGTTCAGGTGACGCCTTCAGCAGGCGGGGATACCAAGCTAGCGGCACCGATATCGTCCGGCCGTCCATCAGGTCGACAATAAGGCTATGGGCGTCGAAGTGCACGTCGCCCACGCGCTCGTCCGTGACCTTAACCGAAATATTCATGCCAAGCCTCCAGCAGCGTCGCGCGGTGCTCTGCTACCGAGGCTATTATGACACTGATCTCGTGGGGACGGAAGCCGCTTGCCTTGGCAAGAGCGACGGGATCGAGCCACGCCTTCAAGGTCGCGCCTCCCTTGTCGACGTGGACGTGCGGCGGCTCATTGGGCTCATGGCTGTAGAAGTAGAAGCGATAGCCATCGGATCGAAGGACGGTGGGCATGAATTCGGTCTCACGGAGGGAACGTCCTCATGCTGAGCCGATGCCCACCAGCCCTCAAGCGATTAAATTTTCCGGAGATATACAACCTACCATATAAGTGTTGCATTAATTGACTTATCAAGGCGGCGATTTGCGACTTTGGACACAGCCACGATCGCCTTTGGGCGATCAAATTGGAGGTAGGTCCGATGAAAAAACAAGGAATAACTAGGGTTTGATCGTTCACGATGTCGCAATACGACGTGCGACATTGGCAACCCGTTCCACCCGAATGTACCGCAGTAACGTATCCAGTGGCGTTGGACGGTCCTGATAGGATGTGACGGGTTTACTTCGGAGGGGGGAAGAGGTAGGGAGAAGCGAGCTGTTCTTCGGAATGATGCCGCTCCATTAGCTCCAAAACGCCCGAGCCCTCCTCCATCAAACGCTCCTTGGACTCGAACCAGAGTTTTCTTTCGTTGGGCAGGAACGGATACCACATGCCGTCGATGAAATCCGACCAGCGGGCACGCAGAATGGTTTGCAGTTTTGCGCCAGTGGCGAAATACAATCGTATTGCAAGAGATTGACGCCAATTTGGGTCGTTTTCCAAGCAGTTGAAAAATCGGCTATAGTCGCCTTCAGTTATCTCAAGAATTCTTGGATGGGGTGGAGTAACGCGAGCTTCTAAGTTTCTCGCGCATCGGCGTTGGATAGCTTCCAGCTTATATTGGAGCGGCGGGAAATCGTGAGATGCATCCTTGAACACGCCGCTCACAAACGCGCGGAGGACTTTCACATTGCCGTAGCTTATCGCCTTTTGTGAGATAGCGTCGGCCAGCTGTCGTATGGGGACATTACGAAAACGCGAGGCGAGCACTGACGGAGGAATGTACTCATCAATCAAAACTCGAATTTGGTCGATATTTATGTGATCGTGTGACTTGCGACGAAGATGCTTGATTTTTTGATCGAAGGCAGCGCCGACCACCGTCGCGAGGATCTTGGTCTTACGTCTGTCCCGTAGCTGATGCGCCAGGTCGGCCGATGTCGGCAACCCCAGATGAAGTGCGATACGATCTTTCGCCCATATTCTTGCATGCGTGAGAAAATAGGCGAGCGGCTTCTCCCAAGCATGCATCCAATAGTACAATGGGAAGTCGCGCTCAGGGCTATATGTTTCCCGAACCAAGGTGCCAAACTGGTCACGCAGCCTGATCGCGAAAGCCTTTCCACCGCCAGCCTTCCCAGCCCACGCTCGTACCCCGAAATGTTGAGCGTGATTGTCCCCAATCCAGATCTCGCCTTCCGCAGGCGGACAAATAGCATTTGACGTGACCCCCTGATTTTCCTCCACGCTCGATTAGAGTCCGGCCCTGATGGGAGGACGGACGAGATGAAGCGTAAGAGGTTTACAGAGGAACAGATCATTGGCGTGCTGAAGGAAGCGGAGGCGG